>Ga0307486_1001289_pt1 | contig 19666 bp, 16 predicted proteins | sample CBIW02metaG_FD_203663 | JGI IMG/M metagenome (GOLD analysis project Ga0307486, IMG submission 203663) | Sea-ice brine microbial communities from Beaufort Sea near Barrow, Alaska, United States - CBIW 0.2 | ecosystem: Environmental > Aquatic > Marine > Coastal | place: USA: Alaska | collected...
CGTGAATAGCCTCGACCGCACCCCCGCCGACCGCTTCGACGACGCCCTCTCGGTGCTGCGCACCTCAGCGCTCGAGCCGGAGTTCCCGACCTTCCTCACCGTTGGTGCCTACGCTCGCTTCTTCTAACCTACCGGCTGCTATGAAGTTCGCGAAAGCGGGCAAATGGTCGCTTCACCCCGGCATCATCACAGGGGTGAAAGCGACTGTTTGCCCGCTTTTGTCGTTAGGCGAGGGATCGTTCTGTCCCTCAGTTTGGGGTGACGGGGCGACCCAAGGGGGGGCATACATGAGTCTCTCTCACCTCTAGTGTTCTGAACGTAGATGATGAAGGACATGCATTAGCTCAACTCCGAACTGACAATTCGAGATCAGACTGACGTGAAAATGTGCCTTCCCATCTGATGCCGGTGCGACCCGAAAGCGCGCCATCAACGTCAGGAGATTCTTGCATGCCCGATGAGCTTGTTCACCTACGCCCGGAGTATGTGCCACGTTTGAAACGTGCACTGCGCCGGCCCGGCCCCGCCACGCTCGGCTTGACCGGCACCTTCGGCCCGATGGACACGTGGTCCGCGGCATTCCCGGTCGTGGCCGACCTGGATGTGATTGTCCCGGCGTACAACGAGGAGCTGCGCATTGGGGCGGCACTTGACGCGCTGTGCCGCGAGTTCGCCGGGCAGCCGGGGCGCATGCGCGTATTGGTTGTCGACAACGGCAGCGTCGACGACACCGTCGAGGTCGTCGACCGTGTCCGCCACCACGGCGTGCGGATCGACATCGTCAACTGCCGGAGGCCCGGAAAAGGCGCCGCGGTGCGTGCAGGTGTCGCACAGAGCACCGCCCCGTACGTTGCCTACGTCGACGCCGACACGTCGGTGCCCCCCTATGTGCTGGCGACCGGGCTCTCCTTGCTGGAGCATGGCTGGGACGGAATCATCGGCTCGCGCCGTGCGCTTGGAGGCCATTACGCGGTGGCGCAGCCGTTGCTGCGCCGGATCGGCAGCCGGGCGTTCAACGTCGCCGCGCGCATGATTGTCGGTCCACTGAGCGACACGCAGTGCGGCATGAAGATGTTCCGCCGGGAAATCGCACGAGATCTTTTCGCCGACTGTCGGATCGACGGCTTCGCCTTCGACGTCGAGATCCTCGCCCGCGCGCGTGCCGCCGGCACCAACCTCATGGAGCTGCCGATCACCTGGACCGACAGCACAGGCTCCTCCTTCACTCCCGTGAAAGACGGCATCGCCTCGTTCCGTGAGATCGCCCGCGTTCATAAGCTGACGAGAAGACTGCCTCGTGTCGCCTGAACCCGAGCGCCAGGATGGACCCGGCGCCCTCGTCATCACTAACTGGCGCGATCTCGACCACCCCGAGGCGGGCGGGGCAGAGCTCGTTTGTCAAGAACTCGCTGCACGTTACGCCTCCCGCGGGCGGGACGTCGTGCTGCTTACGGCCGCTGTCGCCGGACGCCCACGCGTGGAGCGACGCGACGGCTATCGGATCGTGCGCGGTGGTGGACGGTTCACCGTGTACGCACACGCCCTATGGTGGCTGCTGCGGCACCGCCGTGATATCGGCGCCGTCATTGACTCGCAAAACGGCATCCCGTTCTTCACCCCGCTGGCCGTGGCGGCCAGTACCCCGGTCGTGATGCTACTGCACCACGTGCACCAGGAGCAGTTTGCCGCGTATTTCCCCGCACCCGTAGCTGCACTCGGGCGCTGGCTAGAGAGCACTGCCAGCCGCCACATTTACGGCCGACGTGCCGTGGTTGCTGTCTCACCCTCCACGAGGACCGATGCGCGCCGTCGGCTCGGACTTCGAGGCAGCCTGTGGGTTGCACCGCCGGGGCTGTCAGCGACCCCCGTAACCGATGTCGAGCGCTCCGCGCGGCCGAGTATCGTCAGCGTTGGACGCCTGGTGCACCACAAGCACGTGGCGCAGATCGTTGCCGCGCTGCCTGCCGTCCTCAGACGGCACCCCGACCTCACGATGACCTTCATCGGTCGCGGACCGGAGCGAGACGCGCTCGTCGCGCTCGCCGAGTCTCTGGGCGTGGCGCAGGCCGTCGAGATCCGTGGCGACCTCGACGACGTGGCCCGCGACCGTGCTTTGGCTGGCGCATGGATGTCCGTCAACGCGTCGCAGGGCGAGGGGTGGGGGCTGTCCGTCGTCGAGGCGAACGCGCAGGGCGTGCCCGTCCTCGCGTATCGCCGACGCGGCCTTCGTGACTCTATTGTCGATGGCGAGACCGGCTGGCTCCTCGAGGAGGGTGCCGTTCTCGCCACCGCGATCGCCGATCGGCTCGACGAGCTTGAGGCCCCGGACGTGGCTGCCCGCTACGCCCGCTACGCCCGCGATTGGGCGTCGCCATTCACCTGGGACGCGATGGCCGACCGCGTCCAGATCGCCCTCGACTGCGAACAGGACCGGCTCGCCGCCGACGCACGCCCACTGTCCGACGCGGCGACCGTGCTCACCTTCCCCATCGACGTAGTTTCAGATGACTGGCGGGAGAAACTGCGGCGCTCGGACCTGTGGGTGCGCGACGGCGACGTGGTTCGAGTCCTGTGTCTGGACACCGACGTTGTCGCGGCGGAGCAGCTCCTCGGGGCGCTTGGTCTGGTGATGGGCTCGAAGGACCGCCAGCGTGTCTGCGTGGAGGTCGCCCGGACCCGCGACTACCTGAGTCTGCGTCGCCCAGACGCCCGTGGCACCTTGGTCGACCGATGAGTACCTTGACCCGTTCGCGACCGAGCCACATCGGCGCTGTCGCCGAAGTCGCGTCCGCGCGCCGCAGCGACCGCGGAACTCGGCACCAATGGCCGACAGCGCTCGTGACCGCCATCGGATTCGCCTCCGTTGCGGCGGCCTTGCGACTTTTCCACATCACGACGTCCTATAACCTGTTCATCGACGAGGCCACCTACGCAGGGATTGCCCGGGACACGACCTTGATCGCGGGGCCGATGTTGCAGGGGCTGCCATTCCTGCTGCACCCGCCACTCGCGCTGTTGCTCCTCGCCGGGCCAGCGCATGCGCTCGGCACGCAGGACGTCGCCGCGCTCGTGGCAGGTATGCGGCCGTTCGTCGCGCTCGTCGGAGCGCTGACGGTCGCCGTCCTGTATCTCACATTGCACCGGGCAGGGCTACGCAAAGCCGCCTTCGCCACCGCAGCGCTCGTCGCCCTCGATCCCTTCATTATCAGCTTCGATAGTCGGTTGATGCTGGAAGCATTCGCGCAGCTGTTCGCGGTCCTCACGGTCGCTGCGGCGATCCGCGCCGTCACCGCCGACCCGCGCGCACGTTGGCGCTGGTCAGGGCTGACCGCTCTGGCCGGTGCCGCGACTTTCGGAACCAAGGAGACCTTCGGGCTCGTCGTTTTGGCGACCCTCGTCCTTGTTGCCCTCACCGCACCACGTGGGCAACGGCGTCCGCCACTCCTCGCCGTCGCTGGGACGCTGGTCGGCTGCGGACTAATCAACTTCGCCATGATCAACTGGGGCGGCTTCTTGCCGTGGTGGCAGATGCGCACGGACGGCCTGTCTCGCCTGCTCGGTTTGCAGCAGTCGACTGGGTTTAAGGCAGAGGGCGCGCAGGGTTCATTCTGGGAAGGCCTCCTGCCCAACGGCGCGGAGCTCGGCGCCACCTACGCGATTCTGGCTCTTGGCGGGGTGTGCGCTCTCACGCTGATGTGGGTGCCGTGCCGACGCGCCTTGTTCGACCGCCCGCCACCCGCTGCGCTCGCGGCGGCGCGGATTGTCTCGATCTGGGCAATGTGCGCCTGCTGCTATGTCGCGTACGCGGTGGCTTTCGGCTCCCTCGAGGAGCAGATGTTCTACATCGCCGCCGCACCCTGCGCCGCGGCGCTTGCGATCCGGGTCTTCCTCACGGGGCAGCGAATGCTACGTGGCGCCGCCGTCGCGGGTGTAGCCGCGATCATGCTCGTGCAGGGTTCCGCCTGGGTCCAAGTGCACACGACACCCGATAATGTGTACGCCCAAATGCTCGACCAGGTTTCGGGCGTGGCGCCACCGGGGAGCACCCTTGCCGTCACCGAGGAGACGGGCCAGTTCGTCCTGTCCGGCTATCAGCTGGGCCAGTGGGTCACGGTGCCCGACCTCAGGGTGAACGACGTCGACTACGTGCTGCTGTCAGACAGGCTTGTCAAGAACGGCTACGGTCTGGCCGACAGGGAGTTCGCCAACGTCGTCCGTGAACACGGTCGGCTCGTCCTGTCCGTGCACGGCCGCAAGAGCGACCTGCAGCTGTACGACGTACGCGGCTGGACGGGTGCCGTCGCGCGCGATGTTGCGACAACGGAAGATCGGTCATGACCGCCCGCCCGCGCGTCCTGCACCTCGGCTACGAGGACCCGCGCAAGCCCGGCGCTGGCGGCGGATCGGTGCGCACCGCCGCAATCAACAGGCGGCTGGCTCGCGAATTCGATATCGTCGTGGCGTGCGCCCGGTTCCCCGGTTGCGAGCCCTATACCCAGGACGGCGTGCGGTATACCCACCTCGGCGCGGGCAGGGGTCGCGACGTGAGCGCCGCGACGTATTTTGCCGCGCAATGGGGTGCGGTGCGCCGATACGCGCCCGATCTTGTCGTCGAAGACTTTGGTGCCCCGATCTCCACGTGGGGCCTGCCGCGCACGACGTCGATCCCAGTGGTGGGGGTCGTACAGTGGCTGTTCGCCGAAGACAAGTCTCGCCAGTACCACCTGCCCTTCGGCCGCATCGAGCGGTATGGTCTGGCGGCTCACCGCACGCTCGTCGCCGTCTCCGATGACCTCGGCTCGCTGCTTCGCGAGCGCAATCCTCGCGCCGATGTGCACGTGGTGCCGAATGCCCTGCCACCCCAGGCTTTCGCGATCCCGCACGAGGGTCCGCGCGAGGACATTCGCTACCTCGGCCGGATCGAGGAGGCGCAGAAGGGGCTCAGCCTGCTGCTGCGCGCCTACGCGAGCGCCGTGCGAGCTCCTGGCGGTATCGCGCAGAATGTGCTTGTCGCTGGCGAAGGTCCTGATCGGGGCGCCCTCGAGGGCCTTGCTGCCGACCTCGGCATCGCCGACCGGGTGCACTTCGTTGGACCGATAGCCCCGGCCGACCGATTCGCGTGGCTCGCGGCCGCTGAACTCGTCGCGATGCCGAGCAGGTACGAGACCTTCGGCATGGTTGCCGCCGAGTCGATGGCCGCACACACTCCCGTCGTCGCCTTCGACATCGACTGCCTGCGCAACCTCGTGAGCGATGACACTGGGCGCCGGGTGCCTGCTTTCGATGTCGAGGCCTTCGCGGCTGCGCTGCGCGAACTCGGCGCAGATGCCGCCCTGCGGTCGTCGCTCGGCCGTCGTGGCGCGGCAGAAGTCGCCCACCTCACCTGGGACGCCGCGGCGGAACATCAGGGCCGGGTGTATCGTGCCGCGCTGCGTAGCCGTAGCTGTAGCCGTATCCGGTCGGAGGCTCGATGAAGGAGCGTGCTCTCGCGCAGGCAAACGCTAGCGATGCCGTCCCGATCAGTTTGCCCCCCGCCGTCGGCGTGCCCAAACCCGAGGTGCCGATCACCCGCGACCCCGGTCCCGACACGGTACAGCGGCACGCGGCCGTGGTGTCCGCGACGACGCTGGTCGTGTCGCTTGCGAACTACGCGTTCTCACTGGTTCTCATCCGGCTGCTGCCTGTTGCTGACTACGTAACCTATGCCTCTATCCAGAGCTTGTTGCTGGTGCTGGGCTCTGGGGGCATGGCGGCGATACCGTGGGCGGTCGCGCGGCACGTCGCCCTGACCCGCACGACACGGGCAGCCGGTGAGGCGCTCGGCTTCGGACTCGTCGCCTCCATTCTGCAGGGTCTCGTCTTCGCGGGGCTAACCTTCGCGCTCGTCGCGCCGGCGTCGGGCGTCCGGCTCGGCGCTGCAACCGGTGCGGCCGCTTTCGCGCTGTCCGTGGTGGCAGCCCCTCTGGGGCTACTGCAGGGGCAGGGCCGCCTCGTGGCGATTTCTGTGCTTCGGGTAATCGAAACCGTGGTGAGGATTGGCCTATCCCTGGTGCTCGTTGCGGCGGTTGCCGCCGACCCGCTGTCCCCGATCACGGGTTTCATCGTGGGCAGCGCCATCCTGACCGTTGCGGCCCTGGTCGTTTGCCGTGCAGCGTTCCCGCTGCGTAGGGCCGCGAGGGAGACATACCTAGGTCTGCTGCGGCACAGCGCTCTGCTCGGGGTCGCTCAACTCGGTCTGGCGGCACTCGGCACTGTCGACACGGTCGTCATTGCGCTCTCTCACATAGCCACGATCGATGCCCGCGACTACCAGGTGGCTGCGCTGCTAGGCCGCGTGCCCCTGTTCGTCGGCGCCGCAGTCGCGATGACGTACTTCCCGCAGATTGCGAGTGCTACCTCCGCCGGTACGGCCCGGTTGCAGCAGGCCCTCGCCACTCGTCTGATGGTCGTCCTCGGCGTACCCGTGGCAGTGCTGCTGGCGACGACCCCGATCTGGGCGCTCGACATCATCGCTCTCGGTCGCGCGGCGCAGGTCAGTCACCTTCTGCCGTTGACCGCGATCACGGGAATCACGGTAGCGACTGCGACGGTGCTGGCGTGCGCTCGCCAAGCCCGTAAACGGTACGGACGGCTGTTCGTGCTGCTGCTGCCCATCGTCGCGGTCCAGCCGTTCCTGCTCGTCGCCGCTGGTAACCTCGGCACGGCGACCGCCTTCGCCGCCTTCGCCGCCTCAGTTGGCGTACTCGCGCTCGCAATCCTGGCGTTCGATCTGCGATCGTGGCGTCCCTGGTCGCTGGTACGCAAGTCCGATGTCGCTGGCATCTTGGTCATCGTCGTGCTCGCCGTCGTCGGGCGTGAGATCGTGTGGGTGTGGTGGGTCGCCGCGATCGCGGCGGTGGTGTTGTGCGGCCGTGCATTATTGGGACATTCTTCGGCGCCGTCTGGAGGGAGGGAGTAGTCAGGGCGGGTGGAATGTTTCCTCCCACTCGTGACTTGCCACCGCGGAGCGTTCGTCCCGGCGTCGTAATAGTTGAAACCGGCAAGTATCAGGTCGGACAAGTCATGACGTTTCGAGGCTAATGGGACCGCATTACGCATCGGCGGGTCGCTTTCAACGACGATGCACCCTTGCCTCCCCGGCGACCTCAACGACGCCGCAGACCCCTCAACCGTTCCGGCGCCGATGTCATCAGAGGTGTGCCGGAATTCCCGCCCCAACTCGGCTATCTCGCGGTCTACCTGCAAGACCCGCTCGCCCTGGGTCCCGCCCCAGCTGCGTGCTGAGCCTGGGGTACGTCGGGTCTTCCAAACAGAAACCCGGGCCGAAAGCGAGCGTGGCGTCCGATTGGGCGATAGCCGCCACCCCGGTGGCCTAACCGCCGGACTGGGCCTTGACCACGCCATAGGCGGCCAGTGCTGCGCGCCTGGTTTCGCCGAGGTTGAGGAGCGGGGCCGGATAGGCATCTGTGCCGTACTCGGGCACATATTGGCGAATGTAGTGCTCGTCGGGGTCGAACTTGGCCGCCTGCAGGTCGGGGTTGAAAATGCGAAAGTAGGGCGCGGCATCCGCCCCGGAGCCGGCGACCCACTGCCAGCCGAACGGGTTGCTGGCGGCGTCGGCGTCGACCAGGGTGTCCCAGAACCAACGTTCGCCCTCCCTCCAGTCGACCAGCATATTCTTGATCAGGAATGACGCTGTGACCATGCGTACGCGGTTGTGCATGCTCCCGGTGCGCCACAGTTCACGCATCCCGGCGTCGACGAGGGCGAAACCGGTTCTGCCCTGCTGCCACGCGGTCAAGGCCGACCGGTCGAGCGGCGGCCACGGGAAAGCGTCGAAGGCCGGGCGCAGATTCTTTGTCGCGAGATCCGGGGAGTGAAAGAGCACGTGATAGGCGAATTCTCGCCAACCGAGCTCGGTAAGAAACCGGTTTGCGCTCACCAGCGCGCCGCCGGTCAGGCCGCGCCTGGTGTCGTCGACGGCCGTCCAAACCTGGTGCGGGCTGATTTCACCCCACCGCAGATGCGGTGACAGCCGGGAGGTGGCATCGTGTGCCGGTTCGTCTCGGTGGGAGGCATAGCGCGGCATGCTCTCGGCGAGGAACGTCTGAAGCTGCCGCCGCGCAGCCGACTCACCGGGCTGCCACGCGGAGCGCAATCCGCCGGCCCAGTCGGGAGCGTTCGGTTCCAGGCCCCATGTGTCGAGATCATCGGAGGCGAGATCACCGTCCCAGCCCGGAATGGACTCCGGTGCCGGATGTGGCGCGCGTGGCGGTGGCCCCGCGATGCAGGCTCGCCAGAATGGGGTGAAGACCGAGTAGGAGCCGCCCTGACCGGTCTGAATCGTCCACGGTTCGAACAACAGGGAACCGGCAAAGCTGTGGGCGTCGATGCCGGTCAAGCGGAGGTCGCTTTTCACCGCGGTATCGAGCGTGCGTTCGGCCAAGCCGTAGCGGCGGTTCCAGAACACGGCCGCAGCATCCGTTTCGCTGACCAGGCGGGCAATGATCGGGCCGGCAGCACCGCGGCGCAGTATCAGCCGGCCGCCGAGCGCTTCGATAGTCGTTGTGAGCGAGCGCAAACTGTGATGCAACCACCAACGGGCCGCGCCTCCCAGCGGGCGCAGGTCGGGGGACTCCTCATCGAGAATGTAGATGCCCACGATCGGCCGGTGCTCAGCCAGGGCCGCGTGCAGTGCCGGATGGTCGCCGATGCGAAGGTCATCGCGAAACCAGACCAGGGTCGGGCGCAGCCGTGCTGTGCCGTCGTGCGGGGGCGAAGCTACGGTCTCCTCTCCGACGCGCGGGCCCTGGACCATTTGCTCCCTCTCCCGTTCTGGGGGTTTAGACAGGACAGACAAATCTGTCTGTCCTGTCTAGAGTATGAACAGCGGATGGAACTGCAACTGAAAATATCACCGAGCGGCACACCATCCCACTGTCAGTGCCGACCAATGACGAACTCGCCCGAATGCTTCGGCTGTCGGTCGCGTTCGCGAACGTGGTCCACGAAACGCCTGTACACCCGAATACGGAATCCGAGCGTGCCCACCACCCGACGGTGGGCACCCCCGGTTCCGCGGCGGCGGGTGGCGCGGAGCTAGGAGACTCGCAGCACGATCTTGCCGCGGGTGTGCCCCTCTTCGATCAGCCGGTGTGCTTCGGCGCCGTCGGCGAGGTCGAACACAGCGTCGACGTGCACCCGCACCGTGCCGGCATCCAGCAGCGCCGAGATCTCGTCCAGGGCACGAGCGTCGGGGGATACCTTGAAGCCGGTCGCGCGACGGCCCATGGCTGCTGCCTCCGCTGCCATGGTCGGCCAGCTGCCGGTCGGCGCATTGACGAGGAGGCCTCCGGGGCGCAACGCAGCGAGCGACCGGGTGCCGGTGTTGTCGTGCACGTTGCCGATGAGATCGATGACCGAGTCGAGATCCTGGGCAACGTCTTCGAAGCGTGTTGTCGTGTAATCGACGACAGCGTCGGCGCCGAGCTCACGCAGAAAATCGAGGTTGCGAGTCGAGCCGGTGGCGGTTACGTGCGCGCCCAGAACCCTGGCGAACTGTACGGCGAAGTGACCGACGCCGCCGCTGCCGGCGTGCACGAGCATCCGCTGCCCGGCAGCGGCACCGGCCAGCTTGACCATGCCCCACGCCGTGAGGGCTGCGATCGGAACGGCGGCGGCTTCCGCATGGCTGAGTCGGGACGGCTTGCGGGTGACGCTCATGCTCGACACGGAGACATACTCGGCGAAGCTGCCGCCCGTGCGCGGCACCCGGCCCATGCCGTAGACCGCATCATTGGGCTGCAGCGGGGACGCCTCGAAGGCTGCGCGCACGACCACTCCGCTGAAGTCGTTGCCGAGAATGGCCGGGAAGCTTTCGATTGCGGCGGCGACCCCCTTGCCGGCGCGTGTCTTGGCGTCGATGGGGTTCAGACCCGCAGCCACGACCTTGACGAGCACTTCGTCGGAGATCTGCCGAGGCAGCGGCCGATCGGCCAGGTGCAGCACGTCGGGGGTGCCGGTCTCATCGATGACGAGAGCACGCATGGTCTCCGGTAGTTCGTATTCAGTAGCCATGCACCCCATTGTGCTGCATTCGACTGCGCCGCCTGCCAGGTGAGCCAACGAGAAGTTAGCGGCGGGCCTGCTGGTCGAGGTTGTCGATGAGGGCATTGGCCAGACCGACCAAAATCGCGATTTGGTCTTCATCGCGTTCGATCCAGCGACATTCCGGCACAGCCGCCACGGGCACGAAGTCGAGATGTTCTTCCCAGACCAGCAGGGTGCGGTCGGCGCCCAAGACGTACTGCTGCCACCACACCTGCCGCAGATAGCTGCGGGGAATGCTGCGCCACGGCTTGCTGGTGGTTTTGATCTCGGCCAGGTGCAGGTCGCCGTTGGCCGCGACGCCGACGCCGTCGGGCGTGGCCAGGTGCCGCGGGTGCGAGGGTGATCGAAACAGGTTGGTGCTCGGCTCGATGCCGTGGTTTTCGAGTACCCAGGCCGCGATGACTGGTTCCCGGGCCCGGCCATGGTCGGTGTAGCTGTTGCCGGTGAAGCTCGTGCCGTGCATTTTGTCGTGCGCGGCGTTCACGATGGATTTCGGAGTCGACAGTTTCGCGACATCCGTTGCGGTGATTCCCTGATTGCGCGCCCGCAGCCAGGCCGCCCGGTCGGTCGAGTCGGCGACAATGCGCAACGTGTGCGGCGCCGACACAAAAACGGATGCTGCGGGGTGCGCAGGGGCCTGATCCAGGTCGAAGAGGGGCAGCGTGGAATTCGGCACTCTTCTATTGTGTGCCCACCCGCCCCGTCGGCCAGCCACCGCCACGCCACGGCCAGGCGATCCCGGTCGAAGTCGACGGCTGCCAGCACGCCCGATCTGCCGCAGACACGCGCTCGTGCCGGACTGGCTGCGGGTGGCCGGCGGTCTGGCATCGGCTGGCCACAGGTATCCGAGGGCGCACTCATTGCGCATTCATAGAAAACTGCCGGATACTCTTGATAATGAGCACACGTGAGAGCACCCACGCCGGCCACGGTCCGCGTCTGACCAAAGCCGACGGCAGCGCCATTCGGGTCTTGGTCGTCGATGATGAACCCACCCTGACCGATTTGCTCTCGATGGCGTTGCGCTACGAAGGATGGGACGTTCGCACCGCCGGGGAAGGACGCCAGGCCCTCACCGTCGCCCGCGAATTTCGGCCAGATGCCATCGTGCTCGACATCATGCTCCCGGACATCGATGGTCTCCAGGTGCTGCAGCGGGTGCGCGCCGACGGCTACGAGACGCCCGTGCTTTTTCTCACCGCCAAGGACTCGCTCGATGATCGCATCGCGGGGCTCACCGCCGGCGGCGACGACTACGTGACCAAACCGTTCAGTCTCGAAGAGGTCGTCGCCCGGCTGCGCGGCCTGATTCGCCGCTCCACCCTCGCCGTGGCCGCCTCGACCGACCCACGCATCACCGTCGGCGATCTCACGCTCGACGAAGACAGCTACGAGGTCTTCCGCGACGGCGCGACCATTGAACTGACGGCGACCGAGTTTGAGCTGCTGCGCTTTCTTATGCGCAATCCGCGCCGGGTTCTCAGCAAAGCCCAGATTTTGGACCGGGTGTGGAGCTACGATTTCGGCGGCAAGTCGAGCGTGGTCGAGATCTATATCTCCTACCTGCGCAAGAAGATCGACGCCGGTCGGGAACCGATGATTCACACGGTGCGCGGCGCCGGCTACATGCTGAAGACTGCCTGATGCCGCGCCGGCGCGGGCGGCCACGCTCGCCCTGGACCCTGCAACGGCGTCTCGTGCTCACCGTCGTGGGGCTGCTCGCGCTCGTGAGCATCACCATCGGGGTGGTGAGCGTTGTCATTTTGCGCGTTTCCCTGCTCGACCGCCTCGACGTGCAACTCGCCTCCGCAGCCGACCGCTCCGGCGTCGTGCTGGGTGGCAACGACAACGATGGTGATCGCCTGGGCGACACCCCCGGCAATACCTACTTTGGTACGCCGACTGCCAACAGCATTCTCAGCGGCCCTGCCCAGCCGCCCGGCCTGCTCGCTCTGGTCTATGACGGGTCGAGCATCACGACCGGCTACACCAACGACCAGACTGGAGCGATCGAAGAGCTCTCCGCGCGCCAGGTGCAGCTGCTTGCCGACCACGTCAACCAGTCGGCTGCGGTCACCGTGAACCTCGGCGGCGCACTCGGCGAGTATCGGGTGCAGGCCGAAACGTCCCGCTCCGGCATCATCTATCTGATCGGACTTCCACTGTCGGGTGTCGCCGCCACCGCGGCCCAGCTTGCCCTGATCATCACGTTTCTCTCTCTCGCCGGGCTCGTCGTCGTCGCCGTCATCGCCGCTTGGGTCGTGCGACTGGCCCTTCGCCCGCTGCAGCGCGTGACCGCGACCGCGACCAGGGTTGCACGACTCCCCCTGGACCGCGGAGAGGTCTCGCTCGACGACCGGGTTCCGGCCGGGGACACCGATCCGCGCACTGAGGTGGGCCGGGTCGGTGCGGCGCTCAACCGCATGCTCGACCACGTCGACCTCGCCCTGGAGGCCCGGCAGGCCAGCGAGCGCAAGGTGCGCCAGTTCGTCGCCGATGCCAGCCACGAATTGCGCACGCCGCTCGCCTCCATTCGGGGCTACTCCGAACTCACCAGGCGCAGCGGCCAGGAACTGCCGCCCGACGCGATTCATGCACTTGGCCGCATCGAATCCGAGTCGGTGCGGATGACCGGCCTGGTCGAAGACCTGCTGCTGCTCGCCCGTCTCGACGAGGGTCGCGAACTCGAAATGGAGCCCGTCGACCTCACCATGCTGCTCGTCGATGCTGTCAGCGACGCCCATGTCGCCGGACGCGATCATGTCTGGAACCTCGAACTGCCCGAAGAACCCCTCGAGGCTATCGGCGATGAACCGCGCTTGCGCCAGGTCATCACGAACCTGCTCGCCAACGCACGCGTGCACACGGATGCCGGCACCACTGTCATCATCCGGCTCGAAGCCGTCGGGGATCGAGCCGTCGTGACTGTCACCGATGATGGTCCCGGCATTCCCGCAGACCTGATGAGCACCCTGTTCGAACGCTTCGCCCGGGGTGACAGCTCACGCTTTCGCGGAACTGGCAGCACCGGCCTTGGCCTCGCGATCGTTGCGGCGGTCGTCGCGGCGCACCACGGCGACGTCACCGTCGACAGCGAGCCTGGTCGCACCCAATTTCGCGTGGAGCTGCCGCTCGCCACGCCCTAGTTGCGCTGTTTAGTCCGGCTCGTTCAGCCGTTCCAGCAGGGTGGCGAATTGGTCCAGCTCGGCAGCCGTCCACCGGCTGAGCTTCCGGTGCACAAGAGCCGTGCGATTGCGGCGCACCTCGGCCAGCTTCTGCTCGGCGAGCGGTGTGAGGCGCAGAAAGCGGGCGCGCCCATCGAGGGGATCAGCGCGGGTTTCCACGAGCCCGAGCGCGCAGAGCAGCTTGGCCTGGCGGCTGATCATGCTGCGATCCACCGCGAGTGCATCGGCGACAACGCCGGCATGTGATTCGCCCTGGCGCGCCAGCACGCGCAACAGCGCCAGTCCGAACGGCTCGAGCGTGGAGTCGATCACTGCCGCGGTGGAACGCGCACTGGCCCGAACATTTGTGGCCAGCATGGCCATCTGAGCCTCGACGCGGGCAAGCTCGGGACCATCGTCCTGCACGACGGGTGGCTGCACGGACTCACTCATCGGGAGCCGTCCGGTTGGACCCGGTGTCGGGCCCAACGTGTTCCACGTGCTCGACCGGGTGCACGATGCGAATGGACTGTGTGTCGTGAGCCAGCCCCACCGGTCGCAGGCCGGCTGACGCCGCACTCACGTCGATCAGGATGTCCTCTACGTCTTCGACTTCCCGTTGCGCTGCCGCCTCCGACCCGACGGCGGCGGAGCGCACCCGATCAATTCCGGTCTCCGTGCCGAGCGGATGATTGGGCAGGAGCGACACCATGAGCAGGGTCACCAGGGTCAACGGTGCGCTGACCAGGAAGATCGTGCCGACGCCGGAACCGTAGGCCGATTCCACGATGATTCGCAGCACATCGGGCAGCTGATTGACCTGAGGGATGACGCCGTCTCCGAGCAGCCGTCCGGCATCCGCTTGATGGGCCGGGCTGAGGTTGCCGACGCTGTCGGTGATGTGTGTTGCAACGACGCTGCCGAGAATCGAGCCCATCACCGAAACGCCGACGGCGCCGCCGAGGCTGCGGAAGAAGGTCACCGAGCTCGTGGCGACGCCGAGGTGTCTCACCTCAATGGAGTTCTGCACGACCAGTACGAGGTTCTGCATGACCATGCCGACGCCGGCACCCAGAATGAACATGTACATGCCGACGAAGACGAGGCTGGTGTTCACGTCGAGAGTGCCGAGCATGGTGGTTCCCACGAGCATGAGTACGGATCCGGAGACCATGATCGACTTCCAGGTTCCGCGCCGGCTGATCATCGTGCCGAACAGCGTCGACGAGATGAGCAGGCCGCCCATCATTGGAATGGTGAGGAGGCCAGACTGGGTGGGCGTGGCACCTCGGGCGAGCTGCATGTACTGACTGAGGAAAACCGAGGTGCCAAAGAGGGAGACACCGACCGCGAGGCTCCCGACGGTCGCGAGGCTGAAGGTGCGGTTGCGAAACAGGCTGAGCGGGATGATGGGTTCCGAGGCGCGAAACTCGACAATCACAGCGATGACCAGCAGGACCACGGCACCCGTAACCATGGCAAACGAGGTCAGCGATTGCCACTCGAACTGTGAACCGGCCAGGGTCACCCAAATGAGCAGGAGTGAGATGCCACTGGTGATCAGTGCGGCGCCGAGGTAATCGATTCGCACGACCCGCTTCACTCGGGGCGGCAGGTGCAGGGTGCGTTGCAGCAGCACGATCGCCACGATCGCCACCGGGAGGGCGATGAAGAAATTCCAGCGCCAGCCGAAGGCGTCCGTCACAACGCCGCCGAGCAGCGGGCCGCCGATGGTGCCGAGCGCCATGACCGCGCCGAACAGGCCAGCGTACCGACCGCGTTCGCGGGGGCTGATGATGTCGGCCATGATGATCTGGCTCAAAGCGACGAGGCCGCCGGCGCCGAGGCCCTGCAGCACGCGAAAGACGATGAGGTTGCTCGCGTCCTGCGACAAGCCGGCCAGGCCGCTGCCGATCACGAACAGGGCGAGGGCCAGCTGGATGAGGAGCTTGCGGTCGAACAGGTCGGCAAACTTGCCCCAGATCGGTGTGCTCACCGTCGTGGCCAGCAGGGTCGCCGTGACGACCCAGGTGTAGGCGGACTGCGACCCCTTGAGATCACTGAGGATGAGGGGCAGCGACGTGCTCACGACGGTGTTGGCCAGAATGGACACGAACATGCCCAGCAGCAGGCCTGACAGCGCTTCGAGCACCTGACGGTGCGTCATCGAACCCTCGGCGACGGGTTCTCGAACTGGACGGCTGGCGCGGCTCATGCGACTCCTTAAGTGATTGACAGATATCAACAATAGATGGGTAGTTGATGGATGTCAATTACCTTGCCGGGTCAGAAACCCGACCGAGCAGGACGCAGATGGTGTCGCCGGCGATTTGCACGCGCCAGAAACGTGCCGTACAGTGGTCCTCAGCCACAGACCGCCGGTTGTTGCATGATGTCGAAAGACAGAAATGCAGACGAAGGTTCATTCACGTGAACGGCCCGCGCAGGTGTTCGAAGTTCAGTTACAGTCTTTTTGGATTGTTCCCCAAGCTCCGGCGCCCTGCGCTGGAGCTTTTTTCATGTCTGCGCCCCGGGCTACCCGGCACATGATTATTAATGAGGAGCACCATGGCGAACAAGGAAGCAACGGTCGCCGAGCTCACGGAGAAATTCGAAAGCTCGACCGCCGTTCTGCTCACCGAGTACCGCGGTCTCACTGTTACTCAGCTCAAGAAGCTGCGTAAGTCCATCAGTGAGGACGCCACGTACGCCGTGGTAAAGAACACGCTCACCAAGATTGCGGCCAACAAGGCCGGCATCACCTCGTTCGACGAGGAACTTGTCGGTCCGTCCGCTATCGCTTTCGTGCACGGAGACCCCGTCGCCGTCGCGAAGACCCTGCGTGCCTTTACCAAGGCAAACCCTCTCCTGGTGGTAAAGGGCGGTTACTTTGACGGTAACCCGCTCACCGCAGCGGAGGTCGGCAAGCTTGCCGACCTCGAGTCCCGCGAGGTCATGTTGGCCAAGCTGGCCGGCGCCTTCAAGGCATCGCTGTTCGGAGCCGCTTTTCTCTTCCAGGCACCGCTGTCGAAGGCTGTTCGCACCGTCGACGCGCTGCGTGAGAAGCAGGAGTCCGCGAACTAGGCATTTGCCTCGTCTCGCGGTATTGAATTTTTAAGAAACTAGAAGGAGTACATCATGGCAAAACTTTCCACTGAAGACCTGCTTGAGCAGTTCAAGGGACTGACCCTCATCGAGCTCTCCGAGTTCGTCAAGGCATTCGAGGAGACCTTCGAGGTCACCGCAGCAGCTCCCGTCGCCGCAGCCGGAGCCGCTGGCCCCGCCGCCGTCGTCGAAGAGGTTGAAGAGCAGACCGCGTTCGACGTCATCCTTGACGCCGTCGGCGACAAGAAGATCCAGGTCATCAAGGTTGTGCGCGAGCTCACCAGCCTGGGCCTCGGCGAGGCCAAGGCCGTTGTCGATGGCGCACCGAAGGCCGTCCTCGAGGGCGTTGCCAAGGATGCAGCCGACAAGGCAAAGGCAGACCTCGAAGCTGCAGGAGCAACCGTAACCCTCAAGTAGTCGGCGCCCCGCACGGGGCTCTGCATGAGATTTACGGCCTGTCTTTCGACACGCCACTGCGAACGGGCGTCATCTCCACTGGAGGTGGCGCCCGTTTGTCGTATCCGTTTCTCCCAACAGATAAATATATATAGCTAGGCTATGTATACTTGACGGATGTCCACTCTACTTCGTTCCCTGCTGGGCGACCTCGTCGCCGTCAATCATCGACTCACCCGCCTGGCGGCCCGCGCGACCGGCAGCTCCGAATCGCCCGCCATCTGGCGCACGCTCAGTGTGTTGAACATCGGCGGCCCGATGCGCCTCGGCGAACTCGCCGAACTCAGCCGTGTCGCCCAACCCACCGCCACCAAGCTCGTTGCCAACCTCGATGCCCGTGGCTGGGTTCAGCGTGTCGCTGACCCGGCAGATGCCCGGGCGACCCAGACCACGATCACCGATGCCGGGGCAGCAGCCCTGGCGGGCTGGCGTGATGAACTTGCCGGGGCCATGCTGCCGTTGTTCGCCGACCTCGGCGCCGACGATATTGCCGTGCTGCAACGCGCGGTGGAGATCATTCGGGAACGCGCGGATGCCGCAGCGGCGCTGGCTCCAGGGGCTCCGGTCGTCGCTCCGGTTGAGGCACAGCCGTGACCCGCCTCGAAACCGCCGGCGTCGACGCCAGCACGACGGGCAGCATCCTGCACCAGCCGCGTGCCGTGTGGGCCGTGGCCTTCGCCTGTGTGATCGCCTTCATGGGGATCGGCCTGGTCGACCCGATCCTGCCGGCTATTGCGACCGAGCTGCAGGCCACGCCCACCGAGACTGAGATGCTCTTCACGAGCTACCTCCTGATCACCGGCGTCGCCATGTTCTTCACCAGCTGGCTCTCCAGCCGCATCGGCGCCAAGCGCACACTGCTCATCGGCCTCGCCCTGGTCGTGGTTTTCGCCCTCGCTGCCGGCCTCGCCGGCGATGTCGAGTCGATCATCGGGTTCCGCGCCGGCTGGGGGCTGGGCAACGCTCTCTTCATCTCCACCGCCCTCGCCACGATTGTGGGTGCGGCATCCGGTGGCACGAGTTCGGCCATCATTCTCTACGAAGCCGCCCTCGGGCTCGGCATTGCGATCGGTCCGCTGCTCGGCGGACTGCTCGGCAGTGTGAGCTGGCGCGGGCCGTTCTTCGGCACCGCGACGCTCATGGCCATCGGCTTCATCGGGATAGTCATGGTGATGAAACCGGATACCCGCAGCCTGAAACCGACGCCCCTCTCGGCACCTTTTCGAGCTCTGGCCAACCCGGCGCTCGGTGTACTCGCCGCCGCCGCGCTGTTTTACAACATCGGTTTCTTCGTGCTGCTGGCCTACACGCCGTTCGCCCTGATTCCCCTCGGACTCGGCAGCGCCGTCACCCTCGGCCTCGTCTTCTTCGGCTGGGGCCTCTCGCTCGCGGTCACCTCCGTCTGGGTCGCGCCGCTGATCACCCGCCACCTCCCGCGCACGCTTGCGCTGCGGATCGTGCTGCCGCTGCTCGCCCTCGACCTCGTGGCGGCAGCGCTCTTCATCGGCTCGGCCGCCGGACTGGTCGTCTGTGTGATCGTTGGCGGCATGCTGCTCGGCGTGCTCAACACCGTGCTCACCGAATGCGTGATGGAGGCCACCGACCTGCCTCGCGCGGTGGCCTCCTCGGCGTACTCCGGCGTGCGTTTCCTCGGCGGCGCCATCGCGCCGCCCGCCGCGACGCTTCTCGCCGGTGCATTCGCGCCGTCGACTCCCTTTTTCGCGGCCGCGGCATCCGTCCTGATCGCCACACTCATCGTGATTCTCGGACGCAAACGCCTCAGACGAGCGGATGGTGCCCTCGTCGACTCCCAGGAAGAGGCCGAAGCCATCGGTGCTGGCGACCGCTGACGGCACTGCGCGCGTGCCAACGCGCCGTGAGCAGCTGGGCGCCCTCGCCTCGGGTCAGGCGAACCCGGGGCGAGGAGCGCTCGTGCTCGAGCGCACGACCAGATTGGTGGGGAACACGGTCGACACCTCAGCGTTCGCAGCAGGGTTGTCGAGGTCGCCCAATAGGGAAGCGACCGCGATTCGTCCCTGGCTCCTCGGGTGCTGTTCGAGGGTCGTGAGGCGGAACATCTCGGCATACGGGTGTCCGTCGATGCCGATCACCGAAAGCTCCGATGGCACGACGATACCGAGTTCGCGCGCCGCCACGATGAGCCCGATGGCGAGCTCGTCGCTCGCGGCGAAGATGGCGGTAGGCCGTCGCCGTGGGTCGCCCAGCAGGCTCATGCCCAACTGGTAACCACCGGGAACTGTGAGCTCACAAGCGTAGAAGCAGCCTTCGAGAGGCCGGTCCGCAGCCAGCATGGCCGCATTGAATCCGGCCAATCGTTTGCTGTGCACGTCGAAATCCATTTGTTGCTCCTGGCTGCCGCCGATGTGGACGATATCCGTGTGCCCGAGGCTGAGCAGGTGCTCGGTGGCGAGCCGGGCGGTGGCGACATCGTCGATCGCGATCGTATGCACCCCGCGAATCGGGCCTCCAATACCCACGAGCGGACGCCGCAACTGGTGCAGGTGTTCGACCTCGGCACCGCTGAGCTCCACGCCGACGGAGATCACACCATCGAAGCGTTTGCGTGCCAGAAAATATTCAAAAACCCGGTCGCGTTCCGGCGATGCCGTTGGAAGGTTGTACAGGGTCATGTCGTAACCCTGCCCCAGCAGAGCCTGTTCAAGGCTTTCCAATACTTCGGCGAAGAACCACCGACTGATGTAGGGGATGATGACACCGATGTTCTTGGTGCGGCCCGTCACGAGGCTCGCGGCGTTAGGGGACACCACGTATCCGATTGTGTGCGCAGCACTGACGACTCGGGCGCGGGT
>Ga0307486_1001290_pt1 | contig 19659 bp, 15 predicted proteins | sample CBIW02metaG_FD_203663 | JGI IMG/M metagenome (GOLD analysis project Ga0307486, IMG submission 203663) | Sea-ice brine microbial communities from Beaufort Sea near Barrow, Alaska, United States - CBIW 0.2 | ecosystem: Environmental > Aquatic > Marine > Coastal | place: USA: Alaska | collected...
AATCAGCTGAATCAATTTTCTGGGTATTCTGTTGTACAGCTTTCTTGTTCCCGAAGTTCTGATATTGTTTTTCCGAATATTGAATTCTTCCAGCCTCATAGATGCTATCAACAATACGTTCCTTTTCGCGTTCGGGTAAATCACGGTCGTAGTAGCCCAAAGAATCAATCAGTTTTTCATCATAGATACTGGGTGCATTATTTTCACGCACTTCCTTTAAATCATTAATGGCATCCAATTTAGAATCATATTCCTTTTGATTTTCCTCTAAATCAGGAACTAAGGTCTGTTCAAGGTTTTCATTTTCACTTTCATCATCGCCCATTACCATCAAGGAATATGAAATCAGGAATATGAAAATCACAGCCAATACTGCTACAAATACGATTTTATTTTTTTTTATCTTCATAAGAGTGGGTTTTTAAAATGCCCATTATGGGCTTTCATTGTTTAGTTTTTTTAATGTGTTTTCGAAGTAATCGGTGATCAACAATCCATGTGGATTATTGGGAAAGTTTCGGTCAACCATAATTAAGTTTCCGCTGGAAACCAATTCATACGTATCGATTATAGAGCCTCTATTAATTTCAAAAATTGTCGTAGTAGTAAAACTATACGAACCACTATTTTCAGTTATCCTTGAATCGATACTAAGTACTTTTTGAACCAATGAATACTGTAATAATCGGTTGTAAACACCATCCGCCTTTTTCTGACGGTATAGATTGTCCACAGAACTATTGCCCAACCAAAGCGCTTTTTCCAAGTTTCGTTCATAGTTGCTTGCATCGATGTTATAGAAGTAGTTATGGAACAACTCTAAATGTGCCAAAGCTTCAACCCTAAAATTTTCCTTTTGGGTAACGAGTTTAAGCGGAATGATGCTACCATCTGTGTTGATGGCGAAAGCACTATTGAGTGCATTTTTGTTAGTTCTAAAAGCTATCCAAACGGAAAATGTACTCGCCAAAAAGGCAAATACTACGACTGCCAAAACGATGAACCTATTTAGTTTTAGGATGTTATAAATATTCTTATAAGGTGTTTTCATTCTGATTTTACTTTAGTTGGAAAATAATCTTAACGTGAAGGATGTGGCACGTCTATATAATTTGAATTTCAAGAAAACAATGAAGCCTATTGAACCAAGTTGTACTACAGGAGCAAAAAAGCCTTGGCCTACATCTGTTCCAAAAAGGTTATTCCAAAAATTTGTGTTGATTTCTGTGTATAACGCATTAACAAATACGTTGACCAAAAAGAAGGCTGGCACGAGCATATAGACCGCTGCATACAATTTGAAAAAATTATAGGCCAATGAACGGAATTTCTCAAATACAGCTAAACTGATGACCAAAGGAAAAAATGCCTGCATAATACCCAAAAGGAAGAATCGTTCAGCTAAAAAGAGCGGTTAAATAAACAGGTCTAAAATCCAAAGGATTATGCCAATGATAAAGGCAAATATTTTGAATCCATAAAGTGGCGTTACCAAAGCTTCATAAAGCAATGTCATTGCATTTTTTGCAGCATCGATTAGATTTACGTCTTCCTCTATAGGAATGTCCTGCATTTGCAAAGGCAACAAAGCTGGTGCAGTTCCTCTATATTGTGCTTCTATAGAAACCAAGATGCTATCGAAAAAGCCTAACACCTGTGTCGAGAAAATGACCAAAAGGACTATGGCAAAATTCTTCGCTAATTCCCCAGGACTCAATCCCCAAGTATAACCGTCCTTATCTGCAACACCTTCATTATATTTTTTAAGGATATTGACCAGAAAAAACAGAACAGCAAGCGTTTTCATTCCTGCAATAGTATATTGCGAGAAGCTGCTGTTCTGTATGGTCTGGAAAACCGTGTCTATATATTCCAGTCCAATCCCTAAAATGATTGTTGCGGTCATCCTTAATATTCGGTTTCGCGGTTATTGATTTTATCCTGCATTTTTCTGAAGGAAATAATATCCTTATATCGTCTAGTCTTAGTTTTGACGTTGGATACCATTTCCTTTGATTCTAGTTCTTTTTCCTTTAGAATTTCCGCACGTTCTGAATCAGTCATTTTGAGATAATCACTCGAGAGAATTTCATCTATAAAATCCATTGTGTCTAAGGAACTCTCGACAATAGCAGTAAAGGATTCCGAAACTCTTGAAACTTCATCTGGTTTGATATATGGGCTATCGAGGATATCTCTTAAATCATTTTGCATCATTTGGATAAGGCGTTGATTGTTGCGCCCTATTTCACGGACAGCTTTTAATTGCCTAACCACATTATTGACTTTTTCAATGTTCTCTTTTTGTGTTTTTAAGAACTGGACAGTCTTTATAATGTTAGCGGTTTGCTTGCCTGATTCTATCAGTTGTTTTACCAAACTGATAAAATTGGTATTGTCATAAGTGGGCATTCCTTGGGCTTTAATATTCAAGCTGAACAGAAGTGCCATTGCAAGTATTAGAATTTTTGTCTTCATAATTTTATGTTTTAGAAGTGAATTGAATTATTGCTTTTTCCATATCGTGATGCTTATCGTAGAGCTTCATTATTTCCTCGTTTTCTTGGCCGTCAGTTAGATAAGCTGCGTAAACTTCCTTCGGTACTTCGAGCCTAAAAATGTTGCTTTCCTTTCCAATTTTGATAAACATTTCGGTGTACTTCCTTGGACCTGAAAGATTGTTTTTTATAGATTTTAATTGGTTCAGGTCGTGGCTGGATAGGTTGAGCCTTTTGACTAGTTCGTCATAGCCCTTTTCGTTGTTAAGGCTATAGATGACCTGCGTATTTTCTAAGATGCTTGCTGACGTTGAATTATTCGGAAGCTGATTTATGGATTGCAGAATAATCCCAATTGCACCGTTCTGTTTACGGATGGCTTGATAGTAAAATTCCACGCTTTCCAATACATTATCAAATTTTAATTGCTTGGCAAACTCATCAAAAAGGATGATGCCTTTTTCAGCTCTGTTTTTCCATATTGTTCTTTGGATAGCGGATTTTATCAGCTTCAACATTACGGACAAAATTTCCTTGTTATCCTTAACTTCATCCAACTCAAAAACAATCAAACGTTTGTCCTCAATTTTATAGGTTTGGTCTTCGCTGACTTCAAACAGAAAACTATATAGACCATCGCCGACGTATTCTGACATTACGTGCAAAAAACTCGTGACATTGAAGTAGTCGGGATGGATTTTTAGCTTATCAAGAAGATCCTCTTGATTCCTTTCTATAAAGCTGTAGAAGCCTTCTAAAGAATGATTGTCGGAAGTGCTATCGTAATAGTGTCGAAGTATTTTCTTGACGGAAACCGATTGTGCTTTGGTCACTTTTAAATCCGAACCAAACAGTTCAAAGAGAAATACCGATAAATCTTCAAGACGTTCCGGTGTAAGGTCATTTACATCGCTGATGTAAAATGGATTAATACCTAAGTTCTTTCCGCTCTCATAGCGAAGCACCGTATATTTTTCAGGGTAGAGCTTTGCGAATTTAGTGTACGAGCCACCTAAATCAATAATGACCAAGCGAACGCCACTTTCAAAATACTGGCGCAAAATGTTATTGGCCAAAAATGATTTTCCCTCGCCGGTTGGTGCGAAAATGGCAAAATTCCGTGCCTTTATGCGTTTCTTCCGTTCGTCCCAAACATCTTTTAAAACTGGAATATTATTTTCACGGTCATTAAAGATGATGCCGGTAGCATCCGATTTGTAATTGGTGTTATTGATAAACAAGCAAAGTGCGTGTTTTAAATCGGTAACGTATAAATCGTTATTCGAGAAATTGGAAGAAAAACAGCAGTAACTATTCAGTATATAATTCTTGCGCTCTTCCCCTCTTGGATAGTAAGGAATGATATCGAGTTCCTTGAATTCTGTTTTAATCTTTGAGGTTATTTTATCCAACTCTTTAGCGTCTTTTGACCAATAGACAATATTGAGATGACCACGGACAATCCGAGCATTATCATCTGCATTGATTTGGTCGAGAATGTGTTGAATTTTTCCAAGTACCACTTTATTCTGTGAACCGAAATTTGAACTTTTGTTCAGTTCCTCTATTTTCTTATCGAGTAGCTTGCGCCATTTTTGTTTATCATCTAAATAAATAATCTGATTAACGATATGATTTTCATTAAGCGTAAGCCCTAAACCATCAATAAACCCTTGATGAAATACAAAATCGTCTGATGTGAATTTCTCATTGGTCTTGCTACTCTGTACACTTTCGCCAAAGCACAGTTCGCTATTGATGGCAAGGGCATCAAAACAGTTTTTGCCTATATTGACGCTTTTCTTTTCAAGTAGAATATCTGTATCAAAGCCTTCGTTGAATCCATTGAAATAGGCACTTGTGAGCTTCTGAATCTTTTCCGCTTTAAGCGGAAGGAACGCCATTTTTCGGCTATTGTTTATAAAGGAAACAGAGTCGCTTACCGAGTTGACGAAGCTTTTAATGTTGTCATCCAGTTCTTGTACAATTCCTTTTGAAACTTTTCGGAAAGGATTGACATATTTAGGATTGTTAAGAGAATTGTTTTTAGTCAGTATAAAGAACAAATAGCATTTGTGTTCAATATGCCCACGTCCTTTAAAATGCTCGTGGGTTGCTTTTTCTAAAAAGGTTTTATTCGGAAGTTCTTTAGAGGAATAAGATTTTTTCAGGTAGATATCCTGCTTATGAACTACGGTGCCAACCGGAAGCGATTTTAAAGCCTGAAACCAAGCACCGTGCATATCCTCAAAATCCTTTTCGGACAATGAATATATTTCAGGTAAATTCCCTTTATAACACAAGACCACATTGCCATTATTGGCAAATACGATATTATCCTGAATATCCACGATGGGTTGATATGCTGAAAGGTTAATCTTGTTCATAATCGAAGCCAGAATTTCTTTTGTTACTAATGATTTGTGGAAAGGCTTTTGCCATCTGGAAAAGCTGTGGATTGCTCGTTATCCGTGTTAAGGCGATATATAGAACTGAATTAAGAACCAATACACCAATGATGATCCCAAAGCTGAACGAGAAGATGATGACCAATAGCGAAACGAGGATGGAAACCATCATAAGGGCAAACAGGGATATGGGCAGCCCGAAAATAACCGCCCTTTTCCTGATGTTTTTATAGATCTCGAACCTTTTCATTAGACTACGATTCCGATTAGGTAAGTAAAGATGCCAACGACCGCGCCGGCAATCAATACAAAAACGAGTACACGGGTGATACCTTTTTTTAAATCTGCATTCTCGCCAAAGAAGTGTCCTGCGTTAAATAAGAAACCAACAAGAAAGATGACCCCTAGAATGATTGGAAAAATTGTTCGAATTGTGTTTGATACATCATTAACCGAATTCTCAATACCACCAATTTGAGCAAAAAGTGATGTTGAGAGGAAGGCCAGGAGAGTCGCTAAATAGATTGATTTTTTCATAACGGAACAGTTTAAAATTATGTGTTGTTTTCGTTATTGGAAATTTACATATATTTGTTTATAAATAACTGATAATCAAGTATTTGTGAATAAAATATTATTTAGTTTCATTTAAATTCCGTTGCTGTTATTTGATATCAAATTCTATGAATTTTTGAAGGGAAGTTGTTAATAACCTGAATATTGAAAATGAAAAAAGTGCTTAAAAACGTCAGTTTTGTCTTTTTGCTCCTGAAAATGTGCTTCATTTTTGGACAGGAAACGAGTATCCAAAAACGAATTGTAATTGACGTTGGACACGGAGGAAAAGATTCTGGTGCAATCGGGATTAATGGAATCCAAGAAAAGGATGTAGTATTGAATATTGCTCTGGAAATTTTGAGCCTTAACGAAAATTCAGAACCACCAATGGATATTTATTTAACGAGATATAGCGATACGCTTATTTCGTTATCAGATAGGACTAAGTTGGCCAAAGCCTTGAAGGCTGATTTGTTTATCTCTTTGCATTGCAACCATTCTGAGAATCCAAATGCTAGAGGGATAGAAGTCTATGTGACACAAACCACTTCACAATATTTAATGGATGCCACTTGGTTGGCTTTTCAATTACAAGGTATACTCAGTAAGAAATTAGGTTTTGAAAGTAGAGGTGTGAAGTTTGCAAATTTTCAGGTGTTGCGAGAAACTTTAGATTATTTCCCAGCTGTGCTTTTGGAATTGGGTTTTTTGAGTAATTGGGATGAAAGTGAGTATTACCAAAAACAGAAATCAATAAAGGCTTTAGCTTTAGTTATATGGGAAAGTTTAAGTAAAAATTTATATGGTTATGAGAGAATTGGGGATTGAAGTTGTAAAATGTTTAAAAATTTTACTGATGGCTTTTATTAAAGAGTTAAAGTTGATTGTTAAGTCTAGAAAATTATGAGCGTAGATTATAATTCATCATATATCTGCTTTTACTATTAATGGAATTGGACTAATGGTTTGTTCTTCTACCCATTTATTTTTTGTGATAAGCTGTTCTATTAATTGTGTTTCTTCGTCTGTAAACGCATCTGCATCCAAAGTGGATAACAAGCCATCTTTCCATTCACTATAGTGCTTGCCAGACTTAATTGGTTTCAACAATGGGTTAGGTGGAATAATAAGAGTTATGCTTTTATCCTTTTCAGTTATAATTTTTTTTATACGAGAATAGATGTCTAATCCGTGAAAATCCCAATCGCAAACATAATATAAAGGAAACCTAATTTTATCTACAGGTACATCATATAACTTCTTTGTGTTATTACCGCCAAGATACCACAGCTCTATATGATTTTTTCTAAATTCAAACGGGTCTTTTAAAAAATCCTTATTTTCACAAAGTAAGATGTTCTTTGGGTCAATACAATCTACCACAAGACGGTACTGCTGGTCTTTGGGGGATTCTCTTGGAAACTTTTCTACCCCTAATATTGTTAGAATATCACCTTTTAATCCTGGTTTACTATCAAGGAACTTAGAGTCCTTGTCCTCAAAAAAGTTGCTAGAGAATATTCTTGGTGTCGATAGGTTTTTTCTAAGTGTTTTTCTGTTTTTATGAATAAGAATGAGAGTCTCTAAAATGTCTTGTGAATAGGTTCTTCTTGCTGAAATTTCGATGCCTGCATTCTCAAAAAACTCAGCGTAGTATTCATATTGGTCAAGTAAGTTCTCTTTAAAATACTTATCAAAACCTTCATTTTTTACAATGATGTCTTGACTACCATCCTTATGCTTTAGTAGATGACGATTTTTATATAGAACTTTTTTTACGAATACGTTGCTCATAAGTTTAATGCGAGTGCTTTTGCCTTCGTAAAGCTGGTGTAGTCCTTTAAGCTGTCGCCAAGTTATTTCTTTCCTCATAAGTTTAAAGTTCACAAAATATTACAGAAGGATGGTGGTTAATCCTTTCTAGGTCTTTTCTTTTTGAAAGCCTATAGATGTACTGGTTTTTTCGGTTCAACTTATTTGGGTTGATACCAAGTGATATTACCTGATAATCGAATTCTTCTGCTAATTCTCTAAGCATATCAAAGTTTGAACCAATGCCTTCCGCTTCATCTATACTTAAGAAACGTAGTCCGGGATTTTTGTTTACTTTCCCATCTTTAATCAACGAGAGTTTTGCGATACATAATAACGCTATTGAGGAATATGTCTGTCCTGTACTTCCAGAATTTTTTTTACCACTTTTGGTTACAAGTTCATAATTGAGTGTGTAATATGAAAAAGGGTTGAGTAGTTGTCTAATAGTTACGCTGGGTAATGGCATTGCGCTATGTTCTTTATAGGCTAACAGAATTTTTTCTTCAATTGTTGGGGAATCCTGCAGCTTTGATGTTAAGCTATTATCTCGGTCAAAAAGCCCAAAATCAAGCTTACCAAGATTGATGAGAAAAGCACTTATCCATTGTAAAGAAATATCCTTGCGTAACTCTGCTTTTAAAGATGCTGTATTGTCACCAGTAATTGCCATATAGTCTTTCTTAAAAAAGCTATTCATTTTTTTGCTATGCGATACTTGCTTGTTAATAGACGCTTGAAGGTCTTGTAATAGGTCTCTGATACTTATGAGCTTATTTTGATTTAGTCTGGCATTTGATTCGTTGATTTCATCAAGGCGTTCTATGATTTTTGGGATTACTGCCGCTTCGTCAAATGAGATTTCCTTGAACAACTGATGTGGTAGTAATAGGCGAACCAATTCCATAAAATTCTTGTCATCTTTGAATTGTTCCGATTTATCTGCGAGTTGGTATCCAATTAAAATGCCGTCAAATTGTTTTGAATAGGCGTCTGAGTCATTTTGGTATTTCCGACTAGAATTCTCAAAATCTGTTTCTTCGATATTGATACTATTAAACTCAGGTAGCCAATCTGAAAATGTAGTCTCAATTGCTAGAATTTTGTTTTCAGCACTTACTTTAGATTCCAAAAGAATATCTAGCTCAGCTACACTATCTAAAACCCCTTTTTGTTTGGTATATTCTCGTTCATATTCCACAGCATATAAATCTTGTTTAAAAGAGAACTTCAAGTTTTTTTGCTTTCGAGAGATTTCTAAATATTCTATTAATTTTTCAATTTCTTTATTTAAAGGTTCAATTATCACAGTTTCTATACTAGGTAACTGGCGTTCTATACTGTCTAAAACCGATAGCGAATTTTCTAGCTTCCTTTTAATCTCGTTGACCGATTTATGTTGTCCCCTGAGTTGCTCTTCATTTTCTAAATCTTTGAATATTTGCTCAAGGTTTTCTTGTGCAATTTCTGAGACGGCGCGTTCTACATCCTTGGAAAGACGTTTCTCATTTTTAGCTATCCAAGATGGTATAGCTTTAGGAATATTTGGTACTTCATTCAGTAAGAAAGATTGAAGTTTTTTAAGTTCTGAAATATCTTCTTTAATCTGTTTAACCTCTGCTTCAAGTACTTTTTTTGATTCAGATAATAGTTCTTTGATTCTTGAATTATCATTAGTATCAAAAATTTGTTTTTCTACATATGCTATATAAATGTTGAGTCCGGATAGGTCCAACCAGAAGCCGTCATCATCTTTTGTGTGTTGCTTTTCCTTTAATTTTAATATTAGGTTTTGCGGTTCGGGTATGTATTTGGTTCCCGCTTTTGGAAAATCAGGCACTACGGTTTTTAAATTATGGAAATGTCGTAATACGCTTTCCTCGTCTGGGGAACAGGATTTGTTCTTCTTTAAAATCCAATGGGATAAAGTGTCTGGATTATCAAAGTCATTAAATTTTACCAATTCTTTTGAAAGGGAAAGTTTATGCTCTAAGTTGCTAATTTTAGCATTTTGCTTATCTACAATAGTCTGAATCCCTTTGTTAAAATCTAGTTTCTCAAACGCCGTATACAACCCTGAATTTTCTAATGCAGTTTTCAACTGCTGTAAGGCATTGTCTAATTCCTGACTATTGAGATATTCCAAAACAACATTGGATAATTGCTTGTTGGATTTTAAGCTCAATTTATCCTTTATGGTCTGGCAACTATTCATCCGATTTAAACGTTCACTAAGTCCATCACTTTCTTTTCTAGCAATATCTAGTTTTGGCTGTAACTCAATGCTTTTTTTATTTGTTTCAGTAATTTTTTTATTTTTAAGTTCATCAAGTGTTTCAATAGCTGTTCTTGCTAATAGATGGTCCTTAATTAATTTTTTGATAGTATTTGTCTTGGCTTTTAATATTGTTTTTTGATAGTTCCAGTCCACCTCTGTAAATTCTCTTTGGGAAGCGTCTTTCTTCTTTTTTAGCTCATAGAGTAATTTTATACTCTCGCTCTTGGCAGTAAGAATCTCAATATCTTTTCTGTTTGTGCGGTGCATCGCTACAGAATCTTCAAATTGCTTTACCGTATCTAAATATTTATTATAGAATACTTGGTTTCTCTCTTTTCCAAATAAAAACTCTTGTAGCTTTACATCTCCCTTTACAGAAATTCCTTTCCTAGAAAATGCCTGCAAGATTTTAGCATAATCTTTTAGGGCACTTTTACTGTTGGCAATATCTATTGGAAGAAGATTATTATTTAGTAGTGCCTCGTGGTAATCTCTAAAATATTGGTATATATGACAGCCAAAATGGTCGGAATGGTTCAGCTGTGCATCAAAATCTACTAACGTTAAGAGTGTACCATCCTTAACAAAATCATCGACTGTAAACGGTTTTTGAAAAGGTTCAAAAGTATTCTGGTCAAAGTCTAACCCAGACTGTACAATAAATGCTTGACTCTGTTTTGAATTTCTTTCGATATAGCAGCCTATGAGTAGGTATTCCTCTTTTTCAACTTCAACATTAATATAAGCATACCCATAATCGCCTTTTTCACTTGTCTCTATAACTAAAGTATTGAACGGTCTGTCGTCCTGACTATTTGTAGAAGATTCGTATTCTGTAGAGCCTATGATTATTAATTGTAGAAGGTCGGTAAGTATGCTTTTGCCTACGCCACTATCGCCCGTGAAATCTGTTCTAAACGGATGTAATTCATAATCAAAATTTTGATGATGAATAATGTTTACAGTACCTATACTATGTATTCTTGGAAAATCTTTCATTGATAATTTGCAATAATTTGGTCTATATCTTTAATCTGTTTTTCATAGACTGAGTTGATGCGATTAAATGATGTCCTTGGTTCAAAATAGTCTTGGTCTAAATCCATCCAGCCCAAACGTTTGAAGTTTTTCAAAGCGTTTAGGACAACAGCATCTATGCGTTCGTCATCATCATCGATTTTAATATCACCGCTCGACTGCGCTAGTAGACGGATTAGGCCTTCTTTGTATTCTTCATAATCATTGCGAATCATTTCTTGAAGCTTTGATATACTATTTAACTCTAGATTTCCCTCGTAAAAAATTATCTTGTAAGTAATAATGCCGATAATAGCGTATTCATTTTTTAGGGTGTCTCGGTATGTCCAAGGAATCTTGCCGCGGCTAGCGGTATTAAAGTCTAAAAAGAAATAGGAATCTGCTTCGAGATTTTCTTCTTTTAAGTGAATTCCGTAGAAATACGGATAATATTGTTCCAGATGGGGTTTATGCTTTTTTAAAAATCTATAATAAGGTATCTGGTCGCCATACTCTTGTATGTGGATGCCATCCTTTAAGAAATAATCTACCTCGCCAAAATAGGCTTGAGCGTCTGGTTCTGTTTGGAACCTTAAAAAATCTAGTGTTCCGTCGCTATCGTGTTCCATATTATGAGTCCTTCTTTTTTCACAAGATTGGTTTTATCAATCTTAATATCATATTGTTCTTTTGAGTAGCACAGGTCTATTACATTAAAAAATGCTTTCGTTGCTATTGAAAAATCGGCAGATTCTTCCAGTATTTTAAAATAAATTTCTGACAGATTAACCTGTTTGCTCTTCCTTAACTCAGCCAGTATGAGATTTACCCAGTCTTCGATAGTTTCATAATCGTCAAAGGCTTTGTCTAAGATGACCTGATTTTCTTTTTCTGCACCAAGGTCTGGCTCATACTCTTTTCTTAGTTTTGAGCGGGTAGGAAATAAATCTTTGTCTCTATCAAAGAGTATGTATTTTGGTCTTTTAAACTTTAAAAGAACTTCCGGCACCTCTTTGGGAAAGATGACTTGTTTATAATTTGATACTCTCTCTAATGTTGCATATTTTAGTAGAAATCGAATAAATCTATCGGTTTGTGCGCTATATTCTGGATTGCGAAAAGCAGCAAATAACTGTTTTATTTTTGGCTGTATTTTATCAAGTCTTCTGTCCGTGCTTCGTAACCTACTTTGAACACTATCAAAAAATTGAACCTTGGATTCTATAAGATTTAATATTTCCCTATTGTCGGAATCAATTTCTGTCAACATTAAGCTTATGGAATTGGTCTCTGTAAAAGCGTTTCTTAGGTCTTCATTTTTCCTTTGAACCTCTTTTAAGTCATCGCTTACATTACGAAGTAACTGCAAGGGATTAAGATGCTGTGCTAGAGTATCTTTTCTCAATTTAGTTACGGACTCATCAATCTGTCGGTCTAGAAAGTCAATGTGTTTTTTTAGCGTTGGATGATAATGTTCAAAATGTATTTCAAACCAATCTTTTAAAGTTTTTTCTGAACCGAGTGCTGCATCTAATTGCATCTTTAGTGATGAGCAAATAATCTGGATTCTCGTAGGTTTAAAACTGCCTTCTAATGTTTCTTTGGCAATCTTACAGAAATTAAGACCATATTCTTGGAAGGAATAGGTTCGGGTTTCTTCATCATAACTAAGAAAAAATTTTTGAAGCGTTTTTATCCTGTCTTTGTTGTAGGATTTCACATAGGTAGTTTCTTTCTGGTTAGCAGTCATTGTAGCTTCAAAAAGCCTGTGAATATCCTCACCTGTAAATCTATTGTTCTCGTACCGCCCGTTAACGATACCTTCGTAAAGATGAATAATTACAATACCTTCACGCTCATCAGGAAATAGAGCACGATAAGTATGCGGTTTTGACGCTTCTTGCTCAAAATTAAATATATTTTCTTCTTCCTCGTTCAATATTTTTACGGGTTCTTTCTTTAAAAATTATACTTCCTTTTACGTTTGTCAAAGGCTTCTGGACCACCTTCCAAAACATCACAAATATGCTCTTGTACACCTCTTTTATACAGCACCTCAAGGATGTTATCGTCTTCTGCTTTGGTATATTCAATAGAACCAGAAATGTACTCAAATGGATGTGTTCTGTTTTTAGTGCCTTCACCATCTTGGTTAGCAACTATAATTAACTCTGCATCTGCACCTAAAACCAAATTAGGGTTGTGGGTTACAATTATGATTTGCCTTGTTCTCTTTCGCTTACGCAAAAATTTAACTACCTGATTGTAAATTGAGCGGTTGTCTAAATCATCTTCGGGCTGGTCGATGAGGATAGGACACTGGCTGTCATCCAAGTCAATCAATAAGCGTAATAGAACAAACGATTTTTTACCTGGCGACATATCAGAAATATCATCATCTTGGAACGTCACCTTGTAATCGTGCATAAACCAATTGGTAAATAACGAAGTGATTGCTTCCTTATTTGTTAACCCTTTTCGTTTTGGGATTTCACCCTTAATTATTTTTAAAGCTTCCGCTTTTAAAAACGTTTTATGCTCTTCCAGTCCTGCAAACTCATATCGGGTTAGGTAATCATAGTCTCTACTTGCTGTAGCACGACCATCGAAGCTTTTTTGAACATAAGACTCTTGAAAATCCTCTTTTTTAAATTTAGTAAGAATATCGAACGATAAATCATCATCAAAATCAGTTAAATCCACGCTGTCTTTGGCGCCGAGATACAACGTATAGTAATCTGCATTATAGTCTGCTAGAAATTGGATATTCTTTTTAATAAGGGTATTGGCATTAGTGATTTCCTTTTGATGTTCACCTATCTGCAACAGTAGTTTTTCTTCTTTAACCAAGTCTTTCATCAGTTCATTAAGTACATTCTGGTCTTTCAACGCTTCCTTCATATCCTTTACAGATGTTTCTAGTACTTCGATTTCTTGAGTTAGCGTCAATATTTGAGTTTGTTGCCCTGTAATTCTTTTATCTACTTCTGCTGCCCAGTCTGTTTTATACGCATTGGTTTTTGTTGAGGATAGAGTTTCTATGTCCTTTTTGAGCGCAGGGCTAATGATATTCTCGGTAAGATTTTCATTGGTTTGAACACTGATGTCCTTCAATAATTTTAATTTGGCGATATCCTTATTTAAAGTATCAATAGCAGTACTTTTTTCCTTTATCTGCGTATTGGCCTGATTAAACGCGTCAAGCTCTTCTTGGCTAATCTGGGATTTTTCTTGAAGGCCTTTAATTTCTTGGTTGAGCTTGTTAATCTGGGTTTTGATACCGCTCTCGTCACCCAACTCTTTTTTTAGCCGATTCTTTTCGATGTTAATCCCGATGTTTTCAAAGAGGTTCTTTATCGCTGCATCTACTTTGTTTGCAATTTCCTTTTTCTTATCGTTTAACGAATCGTACCAAGCTTTGAATTCTTCCTTTTGAAGCAGTACTTCTTGTATTATTTCGTCTATATCGCCCGTGTCTTCACCGTCGTCAACGACCCTGTTTAAATAGGACTGTGGTATGTAGATAATCTTCTTTGCAGGATTATTCTCAGAACCCAAACTAGAGACTTGCCCATCTTTCCAAATAACCTCAAAGCTACTAACTGGTCTTTTGTCAATTATATTAGCGGATGCGTTACGCTTGTTGTACTCAGCAATATCAGCAGTTTTAGCAGTACTTTTTAATAATATGGACTTACCAGTAGATTTTCCGCCAATTATGGCAGTCATATTTTCATTGCACTCGATAGGTGTGGTTGTGAAAGCTGGGTCGATAAAACGTACTTTATCTATAACCTCGTAAACCTTTTTCTCATCAGGCTTGCGGTCTGTTATACTGACACGTTCTTCAGGTTCATAGATAATTTGTTTTAAACCTTCAAAAGTTGGGTCGGCTTTAATCCAACAAAGTCTTGGTGCATTTTTGGTAAAAAGCTCTTCAAATGTATGAGCATCACTTCCCCATATACAAGCCTTCAAGGATTTAAATTCATCAATATAATCTTGTGGGTTTTCACCAAATTTTCCTAATGCCCATTTTCGAGTATTGGGATTTGATGCAAATAAACAATCAGATTTCTGAATGAGAATTTTACGTGTTAAATGCCCTTGGTTGTTCCATTCAACATCACTTAAATCCTCATCAGATGGTGTAACAATTAGATATTTACCTTTAAACAATGATGGTTGGTCCGATAGTAGAGTAGAGATTTCGTCATCAGATACAACAGCATTCATCATACCAGTATATAGATGACTTGGATGCTGTTGAAAATGAGCGTGCTCATTTTGAAGTCTTTCCCCTAAAGCAGTAAGGTTGTTTTTAGTTAAGGCTCTTCGTTCAGCAGCTTGTTGAGGGTTTCCCTCGACGATGATTTTTATTAGTTGCAAAAAGTTTTCTTCAATGTCTGCAATAGGAACTTTATCTGAGAATATTACGTGGTAATTTACTCTATTGTCCTGCACCAGTTTGTCCAATCTAAATTCAATGTTGGGTAATATTAGAATTTGGTGTATTCTTTCGATTTGGGCGTCGTTAAATTCTAACTCTTTAAGTTTTGCATCATTATTAAGGTATTCATTTTTAAGCTTCTTGTAGCCTTCAATAGTAAAGTAGTCTGTTATGCCGATTGTAGCGATATCGTGAGCTAGGGCTTTAGTAAAGAGTTGCTTTACATATTCATCCCAATCAGCACCAAAACCATTGTTAAGAGCAGATTCGGGTGTATGCACGTGCAAATCCCATTTGCGCCATTCTGAACCTTTTGGATAAGTTTTATTCATATATCATAAAAAAATTTACCCACAAATAAGGGGTTGTTTTGTAACCGATATGTAATGGGGATTACAATAAAATCTGACGGAAAATATAGTAAAAATTAATCAGTTAATTAATATTTCCTGAAAGGAAAAAACGAATACCTATTTTACTTTTTATAAAAAACAAAAAATTCGAGTACTTTTTCATTGCATAGATAGCAGTAAACTGATTTTAGTAATTATCAATAAGTTTTTTTGCCAAAACATATTATATTGTAAAGCACTAAAAGATTACGCAGAATGAATGAAAATAAATTCCATACTATTTAATGAATGAATACAACTTTTTAAACCTATCCTCATTTGAATTTGAAAACCTTTCGCGAGATATTCTACAGGAAAAGATGGGTCTTTATTTTGAGAGCTTTACCTCAGGGCAAGATGGTGGTATAGATTTGAGAGCTTCTTTGGGCGAAGACGAGAACATCATAATACAAGCCAAGCGGTATTCAGGTTTAAATAACTTAAAAACTACTCTCAAAAAAGAGGTTTCAAAGGTCAGGGAACTGAACCCTGAAAGATACATACTCACTACTAGCATAGGGCTGACACCACAGAACAAAGAAGAAATTAAAAACCTCTTTTCACCCTACATAAAATCAACAGAAGATATTATAGGCAAAGACGATCTCAATAACCTTTTAGGTCTTTACCCAAAGATTGAAGAAAAATACTATAAGCTGTGGCTTTCTAGTACTAATATTCTCAATCGTTTGGTTAACAGGATTGTGTACAATCAATCCAAATTTGAGTTTGACGAAATAAAGGAATCATTAAAAGTGTATGTACAAAATGATAGTTTTAATGAGGCTATAGGAATTTTAAAGAAAAACAATTACGTTATCATTTCAGGCATACCCGGTATTGGAAAAACAACCCTGTCCAGAATGCTGGTTTATAGATTGCTTGCAGAAGATTTTGAAGACTTCGTGTACGTATCAGATAGTGTGAATGATGCATATTCTTATTATGAAGATGGTAAAAAACAGGTATTCTTTTTTGATGACTTTTTAGGGAAAAATTTCTTAGAAACGGGACTTGCCGTGAATGAGGACAGTAAGCTTTTGAAGTTCATTGAACGGATAAAAAAATCGAAAAATAAGATTTTCATTCTGGCCACTAGAGAATACATATTAAAACAGGCCAAAAACTCTTTTGAGCTGCTTGACGACCCCTCATTAGACCTGGCAAAGTGTACATTAGATTTGTCTAAATATACAAGAAAAATTAAGGCATTGATTTTATACAATCATCTCTTTTTTGCTGACGTTCCTATGGCGCACCTCAAAAACCTGATTGACACCAAAACCTACCTAAAGCTTGTAGAACATAAGAGTTACAATCCCAGAATTATTGAAACATTTGTGAAAAGTCAATTTTGGGAAGATACTGAGCCTGAAGATTTTTCAAAAAAGCTACTGTCTTTCTTTGAAAATCCAACAAGCGTTTGGGAACACGCTTTTGAGAATACGATTTACAAGGGCTCACAAATTGTACTGTTAGTATTGTCTACTTTAGGCACGCCTGTTTTATTGGAAGATCTGAAAATAGCGATAAACGCTTTTATCACAGCAAATAATACCAAATACAACCTTACAATAGACTCTATAGAGTATAGACGTATCATTAAAGAATTAGAAAATACGTTTATAAAAACCAGGATGGACTCTTATGGTAAAATTGCCGTTGAGTTTCAGAATCCATCCATACAAGATTTTCTCATAAAATATATTGATGGTAAAAATGCACTTATTCTAGACCTTATAAAATCTTTTTCTTTTGAGAGCCAGTTCTTCAGGATTTTCACTTTTGATACTGTAAAAAACGGTTACAATAAAAGAATCACTTTAGACGAAACCATCATTGATACTTATATCGATAAGATTATTATGGATTTTAATCTATTCAAATCGTCCGGCATCACTAGGCTCAATTATGAGAATTCGGATAGGTTTACGTGGTATAAAAATTCTGGCTTTACATTAGTGTTTCTTAATCAGATATTGATTGAAATGCAAAGCGTTAATAATAAAAGGTTAGAAGATTTTGTTACCGAAAAGTTTGAAAATATAGCGGAACCAAAGTTGAATATTTATTATGAGCGAAGAGCGTATCTGAATTTATTGACCAAAATCAAAAGTGAAGCCATTACTAAAAAAGCTAAGGCGGTAATCGTTGAGTTTGCCAAACAAATAAATACCATTGAAATCCTAAAGGATTTCTCAAAGCTTAAAGATATTTTCAAAGATGAATATCAGGATTACATCAATACTGAGGACTTTACAGACAAAGTTGGCGAGACCGTAGAAAGTGAAATTGATAATACCGAAACCTCGCGATTAGAGGGCCTCATTGATGATTTGAAGGAAATTGAAAAAGAGTTTGATTTTCTGCTAGATGAAGAAATAAACAACTTGTCAGAAAAGCACAGTTGGTACATTGCAAAAAAAGAAGCAAAGACAGATATGAGCGAATATGCAGACGAAGCACGAGAACACGAAGAAATGATAGAACAGGAAGACCAGTATATTTCTGATTTATTTGAAGGATTGGCTGATGAATAACCACCCTTTTATCACTTCCTTTTATCCCCAGTACCCTTATCAAAAGCTATCAAGTTAAATAGTTCTCGCATTCGACTACGAACACGATTACCATAGCGTTCTTCCAATTCTTCAGCATTAAGGTTTGTAGTGGCGTGGGTTTTTATCTTTGTCTTTGAATTTAGATAAAGTTCGTACCGAGATAGCAATACTTCACCCATCACATTACAGTCTTTTCCGTAGTGGCGACCCATCGGTTCTACACCTAAATCATCAAAGCAGATAGGACTGCTATCGCCATAATCTACAATTGTTTTGTAACCTAAGTGGTTAAATCCAAAAACAATATTACGGCAAGGTGCAAGTGCGTAGGGTCGTTGCAGAGGAACGACATATTTTAAAAGTTTCATCAAACTGGTTTTTCCGCATCCAACTGGCCCGGAAAGCAGAATGCCCTTGTTAGGGTCTATGCCTTCTTTTTCGCAATTCTCTTTGTCCTTGATAAAATAGTGGCACAGCTTACGAATGATAACAGTATCCTCATCATAAATTCTGAAGTTCTTGCCAAAGAGCAGCTTACCCTTTGCATTAAGGTAAATGAGTATTTTATCAAAATCATATAGAACACTTTTGCCATCAAATTTTCCGAGCGAATATTCCACGCCACCTTCGGTTATTTTAGAGGGGTTGTCCATAATCCTTGTTTTTAGTGGTTCGCAAGTTGTCCTTGATTTGGGACGCTTGTTTTTTATTTGATTTGTTTTCCTCGTCGAATATTTCGGTTCTGTCCATCCAGTTTATGGCTACAGCTCGCCAATCTCGGATATCCTTTCCATCGCTCGTTTGCCAATTTCTGGATTGGTAGTGCTCAAAGAATTTTTTTCCTTCATCAGCATCAAAACCTTTTCCTTCAAAAAAAATAAAAACGGCCTGCCTGCCCTTTGGTTGTTTTATATTGTTTACTTGTTTGGTATTGTTTATAGTAGATACCAATGCTTGTCCACTCACGGGACGGTGCGGGTCCACTACTTGTCCATTTGTGGGATGGTGCTGGTACACTACTGGTTCTTCAATGGGACGGTAGTGTTCCGCAAGATGTTCTAATTTGGGACTGTACCGTCCCGTATCAGGTTCATCACTTGTCCCGATAATGGACATCTTGATTTTACTTCCTTTGTATGGATTGTTGGAAGGAAAATAAAAAAGGTAGTTCCACGAATTTAGATCCGTAACGCATCTGTGGTATGTGGATTTTGAGCCTATTTTTGCACAACGCATTAAGTCTCTCCGGTTTACGTAAAACTCATCTGCAAAGCGGCTGCTGTTCCATTCCTGGAACAGCGCCATATACAGACTGATATGGGTAGGGTTAAGGCGGTCATCAAAAAAGAACTTTTCAAAAGCCGCATTTAGTAGCTTTATATAATTCATAACCATTTAATCAAATGTGTTCTGGATGCGATTTTTATTCATAAGCTTGTGGATTTCTTCAGAATCATAATAAATAATTCCACCAACCTTCGAATAAGGAAGCGTACCATTAATTCTAAGGTTTTGTAAAGTACCTGGGCTCAATTGAAGTAATTCCATAACTTCGGACGACTTCAAGTAGCGCTTTAAATTTCCAGAAGTTTGTTTGGTAAGTAGCTTTCTAATGTCTTGGAGCAGTTCAATTTTGAAGTCTCGAAGATCGTCTGTTGTAATAATAGTTGTTGGCATTGTAAAAC
>Ga0307486_1001294_pt1 | contig 19617 bp, 17 predicted proteins | sample CBIW02metaG_FD_203663 | JGI IMG/M metagenome (GOLD analysis project Ga0307486, IMG submission 203663) | Sea-ice brine microbial communities from Beaufort Sea near Barrow, Alaska, United States - CBIW 0.2 | ecosystem: Environmental > Aquatic > Marine > Coastal | place: USA: Alaska | collected...
TGAAATGATAATTTTGATAAATACTTTAAAATACAACTCGTTTAGGTTACAGTTAAATTCGTAGTAGAACTATTAATTTTTAGAAGGATTAAAATTGATTACCCACAGTATTTCATATAGAGCCAATATAATCTAAAGCTTAAAAATCATCTTTTTCAGAACCTATTATATAAATATCACCTCATCAAATAGGAAGTCAATTCGAGGTGTCGCCTGCGAAAGCTAGTCAACGAAGTGCTCTATAAAACAAAGCTCTACAACAATGAAACCAATGGCTTGGGTGATACTGGTGAACTCGGAGACGGAGTATTCTAAGATATAACCGAATTATTTTGAAGTTATTTTCATTCTTTTCAAAATATTTTTCCATTTGCCTACATTACCTTCGACAGGCTAGTCATCGGATTACTCTTCGGCGACGGAGCCTGTCGAAGGCACCGAAATATCGAAGTTAAAAACAAAAAAAAACCGTCCCAATTACTCGGGACGGTTTATATTTTAAAATTAAATCTTAAAGATTAATCTTTTTTCTCTTCTTTTTCTAAAAGAACTTTTCTTGAAAGTTTCCATTTCTTAGATTTTGGATCACGACCCACTACTTTGAATTTCAGTAAATCACCTTCTTTGGCAACTTCTTCCATTTTAGTAATACGCTCGTTAGCAAATTCTGAAACGTGAATCAACCCATCAACTCCTGGCATGATTTCAACAAAGACTCCGTAAGCCTGAACAGACTTTACTTTACCTTCGTAAATCGCACCTTCTTCAACAGTTGGAGGGAATGCAATTGAACGAATAGATTTCGTTGCAGCATCCATTTTCTCCGCTCCGTCAGCTAAGATTTGAACAATTCCTTCTCCAGTTTTCTCATCCTCTTCAATCATTACAGTTGCTCCTGTATCTTTTTGAATTTGTTGAATGATTTTTCCACCAGGTCCGATGATTGCTCCAATCGCTTCGTTAGGAACGCGAATAGTTTCAACTCTTGGTGCAGATGGCTTAAGATCAGCGTTAGGCTCAGAAATAGTTTTTAAGATCTCTCCTAAAATGTGTAATCTTCCATCTTTCGCTTGCTCTAATGCTTCTGTCAATACTTCGTAAGGCAATCCGTCTACTTTAATGTCCATTTGACATGCAGTAATTCCTTTTGCAGTACCTGTAATTTTGAAATCCATATCTCCTAAATGATCCTCGTCTCCTAAGATATCAGACAATACAGCGTATTTCCCTTCTTTGTTCATGATTAATCCCATTGCGATTCCAGAAACTGGAGCCTTAATTGGAATACCACCATCCATTAATGCAAGTGTACCTGCACAAACAGTAGCCATTGAAGAAGAACCGTTAGATTCTAAAATTTCAGAAACCAAACGAATCGTATAAGGATTGTCATCTGGCAAAACAAATTTCAAACCTCTCAATGCTAAGTTACCATGTCCAATTTCACGACGAGAAACCCCTCTAATTGGGTAAGCTTCTCCCGTACTAAATGGAGGGAAATTATAGTGTAACATGAATTTTTCTGTACCTTGTTTAGTAGCAGAATCAATCATTTGCTCTTGCATTTTACCACCTAATGTCAACGTCATCAAAGCTTGAGTTTCACCACGTGTAAACACAGCAGAACCGTGAACCATTGGTAAATAGTTAACCTCACTCCAAATTGGACGAATTTCATCAAATTTTCTTCCGTCTAAACGGATACGCTCGTTCAAGATTACATCACGAACAGCTTCCTTCATTGTTTTAGAATAGTAACCGCCGATCATTTTTCCACCTGCAGCTAACTCTTCATCTGTAAACAATGCTTTAACCTCTTCTTTGATTGCTTTGAATCCTTCAGAACGTTTGTTCTTATCTGCAGATCCTTGACGCGCAACTTCTCTACATTTATCGTATGCGAAATCATTGATTTTTTTCTCAATAGCCGCATCGTTATCTTCGTGGTTGTACTCACGTTTTGGCGATGAAGCCGGAACTTCAGCAGCCAAATCTAATTGGAACTGACACTGTAATTTAATCGCTTCGTGTGCAATTTTAATCGCCTCAATCAATTCTGATTCTTGCGCTTCATGCATTTCACCTTCGATCATTACAACGTCTTTCATTGTACCAGCGATCATTATTTCCATATCTGACTTTTCAAGTTCAGATTTTAAAGGATTAACAATAAATTCACCATCAACACGTGCAACACGTACTTCTGACATTGGTCCATTAAATGGAATATCAGAAACAGCTAATGCAGCAGATGCAGCGAATCCAGCCAATGTATCAGGCATGTGTTCACCATCGTAAGCCATCATTTGAATCATTACTTGTGTTTCAGCATGATAATCATCTGGAAACAACGGACGCAATGCTCTGTCGACTAAACGCATGATTAAAACTTCCATATCAGAAGGACGAGCCTCACGACGTAAGAATCCACCAGGGATACGTCCAGCTGCCGCAAACTTCTCACGGTAATCAACAGTTAATGGAAGAAAATCAATTCCTTCTTTAGCTTCTTTTGAAGATACAACTGTAGCTAATAAAACAGTGTTGCCCATTTGTAACACTACCGAGCCGTCAGCCTGCTTTGCAAGCTTACCAGTCTCTACCGAGATATCTTTACCTCCGATAGTGATGGACTTTTTTATTCCTATATTCATATTTATTTATTTACAATTTTAATTCTTTGTAAGAAAAATTCAAATTCTGCGTTATACTCGCTTTTTATTTCAGTCCCATCGACGAGCTCAGGGCATCGTGTTTATAAAGATAAACGCCTAAAATTAAAAACTTCGCAAGCCTTGTCTTTGAAATTTTCTTATCAAACAATTTGACTTCTTTGGATTTCAAGTTTCCCAACTTTCACTTTAGCAAAAAAGGGGAACTTCGAATAATATCGACTGCTCCCCTTTTTATTTAAATTTTGTTGATCAAAAAAATTATCTTCTCAAACTTAGTTCTTTAACTATCTCACGGTAACGCAAAACGTCTTTTTTCTTTAAGTAATCCAAAAGACTTCTTCTTTTACCTACTAACAATTGAAGTGCACGCTGTGTAGCGTAATCTTTACGATTGTTCTTCAAGTGACCAGTCAAATGACTGATACGGTAAGTAAATAAAGCGATTTGACCTTCAGCAGATCCAGTGTCTTTCTCAGACTTACCGTGCTTTTTAAAAATTTCTTGCTTCTTTTCAGTTGCTAAATACATTCCAATATTTTTTTAATGATTTTTATGTACGTGTTACTTTAAACACAGCCGCAAAGATAGCGGTTTTATTTTGTTAAGCTATTAATTGCTAGTTTATTTTGTTGAATAAATATGTAATCATAATCGGTGTCGGATTTCATCAATTTTACCGAAAATCAACAATGGTAACGGAATTCAACAATGGTAATGGACGATTTGCAAATCGTCCCTACGTTGTATCTTCGATTTATGTTTTTCATCAATCATTGAATTTTTGAATAATTCGTAATTAACCAATAAAACCATCCTCAATAACAACCGCTTAAACCATAATAAAATCCTTTTAAAACAATTTTTAATTATTTCAAAATTGAATTTACAATAATTTAACTTTTTGTCCTACATTTAAATAAAACATTGCTAATTGTAAATACTTTTTATAGTCAGAGCAGTTGTTAAAACACTTTAAAACAATATTTATGAAAAAAATTTATTTATTAGGAGCTGCTTTAATTGCATTCTTTACTGTTGAAGCGCAAGATTGTACCGGAGGAAGATACGATGCTCAAATGTTCTCAAACCTCGATGTTACTTCTGACATTCAATATGGTTCTAATGTAAACTTTGATGGTACAAATCAAGATTTATTGTTAGACATTTATCGGCCAACTGGAGACACTGAAACGGATAGACCATTAATCATTTTCATTCATGGAGGAACTTTTGTTGCAGGATCTAAAACAGGACTTGACGTAACACCTTTGGCTGAAATGTATGCTAAAAAAGGATATGTAACTTCCTCAATCAATTATAGATTAGGAATGAAAGATTTATTTACTATTTCAGGACCTGGTGAATCTGGTGCTTCTGAAGCAGTGATGCGCGCAACTCAAGATGCTAGGGCAGCTGTTCGTTTCTTTAAAAAATCAGTTGCTGTTGACAGTAATCCTTATGGAATTGACACCACAAATATATATCTGGTTGGAAGTTCCGCTGGTGGGCTTGTAGCTTTGCACTTAAGCTATCTAGATCAAACTTCTGAAATTCCTGCATCTATTAATCAATCAGATCCATCTTTAACAGGAGGATTAGAAGGGAATTCTGGAAATCCAGGCTACACTTCTGATGTAAAAGCAATTGTGAGTATTTCTGGAGCAATTGGTAGCGCAAGTTGGATATCGAACAATACAACACCTGTTTTGAGCTTACATGGAGATAATGACAATACTGTTCCTTTTGGAACTGACATGATATCGGTTGCTATTTTTGATTTATTAGTAGTTGATGGAAGCGAAAGTGTTCATATTAAAGCAGAAGAATTAGGAATTAAAAATTGCTTTAAAGCGCACTATGGAGCAGATCATGTACCTCATGTGGCTAGTGCAGCATATTTAGACACGACAGAACAATATATTACTCAGTTTTTATTGAGCGAAGTTTGTGGAGAAGCTGTGTACTGTATCTGTAACACTCCTGCTGATCCAATTGCTTGTCATCTTTATGAAGGAACAACTGGAGTTGAGATCGAAGATTTGGAAGAACGACTATTAATGTATCCAAACCCTGCTCAAAATGAAGTAGCAATTTCGTTAGAAGGTCATGTAATCAGAACAATTACTTTGCTTGATGTAAACGGTAGAATTGTACATAACCAATTGGTGAATGAATCTTATGCAAACATCAATGTGAGCTCATTAAGACAAGGTGTGTACTTTGCGAAAATTGAAACTGAAAAAGGGATATTAACTAAGAAATTGATTGTAAGATAATCTTGTGTATGGGCGATTTGCAAATCGCCCTTACACAAATCAATCCACACTTTGAATCCATTCATTCATGTGCTTCACAAAGCCTTTTTGATCTTTTTCTGGATAATCATTATAGAATGTTACAGCATAATTATAAATTAATTCTAGCGTTTTTGTATGCTCAATCTTTTGGTCAATCTCTCTTGAATGCAACCATCCAACCAATTCGTCATTATCAAAAAGCAAAACCAATCTAAAGCCTGGAGATGGATCATCAATACTGTTTTCATAATTATAGAACGTTTTTAGGTTTTTGTATTCAATAGCATCTCTCTCCAATTTAAAATCTTTGATAAATGCTTTCCAATCTCCACGTTTCCTCCCTTGACTTGCTATTTTATTTATAAAAACATTTTCAATTATAGTTTCCGATTTAATATTGTCTTTGTGCGTATATCCATAAAGTGATGCAAAAGCAAAATCTTGATTGTATCCAGTACTCACATCATGCGTTTTCAAAACTTTTCCAACTTTCTTACCTCCGACAATTATAGCTTTATCTTTCTGAATAGAACCAACGTTCACGTCATCAAACTCTATTGTAGAATAAACCAAAACCTGATACCAGCCATCAACCAATTTAGTAGTCTCTATCAAAACATCATCGTTCAATTCATATAACACTTCACCATTTGGACTATTGCGAATATTGGCAGGGCCATCAATCCTCTCCCCTATTGTAGAACCATCTCTTTTACTCACAACATCCTTTTCAGACACAATGATTTCGGTATCTTCTGATTGAATTGTTTTCTCCTTTGATTCGACCTCTTCTTTTTCATTTGGTGTACATGAAAAAACTAAAAACGCGATTAAACCAATTTGTAATATTCTCATTATTTGACAAATTATTATTCGTCTTAAAAGTAAGATATGTTTTGATAGTGAGATATTATTGAATGATAAACATTCTTAAATCATCATGAAATTCACTTTAAAAGATTTGAATCTATTCCTATAAACAATTTCCCAAAAGGATTAAATACAAAAATAGCCATGAATTTTAATCCATAGCTATTTTGAAAATTCTATTTAAAATAATCCCGGAGGGATAGTGTAAGTCACCATAGGATACAATCCTATGTTTTAATTATGGACAACCGTTCCTGCGTAGATCGGACGCTCATTTGGCGCTGGATTAAAAATCTGAACCTTCCAAATAAATGCTTTATTACTTGGTGATAACTTTCCAGTTCTTTGATCTGTTCCGTCCCATGTTGTTTCAGCATCACTTGAAGTAAATACAACACCATTATCAATTGGATCTACAATTGTCAGTTGGAAACTTACTTCTCTTTCGGTTAAAGAATAAGGCATAAACGTTCTGTTTCTTACATCTGAACCATTCGGTTTGAATGCATCCACTGCCATTAAATTAAACTTATCTCTGATACGAACAGTTTTTGCCATTGAAGCTTCACAACCATTCATGTCCTTCACATTTAAAGTTACTTCATAATCTCCTTTATCGAAGAAATGATGACTAACAATCGCACCTGATCTTTCCGTTTCTTTATTAAATTCCCAAGAATAGTTTACGAAATCTCCGAAAGCCTCGGCAATAACAACTGGCATTCCTTTTTCATAAATGTTAGCTTCGAAATTAAAGTCAGGAGTTGGCAATTCATTTACAGTGAAAAACTTCGCTTCAATCAAATCGTTATTGTCATCTACAAATCGGATAATAGAAGATGCTCTAGGCTTAAACAAATAGGACTTACCAGAATTCAAGTTGATCCATTCACCATTGATTTGGAAACGAACTTTATCGTTTTTCGATGAGTTATTGATTTCAATAACTTCTCCTAAACATACTGTATTAGCTGAAAGTTTTCCAGAAACAAAATTAGCTGAAATGAATACCTCTTTATTAGGAATCACAGCATTTGATTTCGTTCCTTTTATAATTTCATTTTCATCTGATTTTACCTTCTCAGCTTTTTCGACTTCTTTTACATCCTTTTTATTAGGTGCTTGCTTCTCTGTTTCAGAAACAATCGGAACAGTAATATTCGAATTTTCTTTCAAATTATGCTCATTAACTTCTTCTGAACTTTCACTAACAAGAATTTCTTCATTGTTATTCGCTTGTTCCTTATTCGCTGAGTTTTCAGCAACTCTATCATTTTCGATAGCTGCAGTTTGTTGCGTTGCTGAATTATCTTCATTGTACCAAAGGAAATAAGATCCTGTTACAACTGTTCCTAATAATACGCTCGCTAAAACCCATTTCAATGCACTAGAAAGCGCACTACTTCCAGCAGCGGCATTCGCATTTAACTTCGTATTTACAGCATCCCAAGCTTTTGGATCGTATGAAACCTCATACTGATCTAAGCTGTTTTTGAATGCATTTTCTAAATTATCTTTCATGGTCTATATTGACAAATTTCTCACTTAATATCTTTCTTAAATTCTGCTTTGCTTTAGCTAGGTTTGACTTCGATGTTCCTTCATTGATATCAAGAATTTGCGCAATTTCTTTATGCGAATAATTCTCTATCACGAACAAGTTAAAAACAGTTCTGTATGCGGGCGACAATTCTTGAATTGCTTCCAAGGCATACTCTGCTTTAATTTTGGTAATGTCTTCGTCAAAATCATGTTCTTGTACAGAACTTCTATCGTTGAAAACATATTCTTCATCTGTAGAAAAGGGTTGACGGTTTCTTTTACGAATTGCATCAATTGATGCGTTTACCATAATTCTTCGCACCCATCCTTCAAATGAACCTTTAAAATCAAATTCTCCTAGCTTATCAAAGACCTTTATAAAACTCTCTTGAACAACTTCTTGGGCTCTGTCTCGATCTTTCGTATATCGCATACAAACTCCCATCATCTTCCCATAGAAAAGCTTAAATAACTGCTCCTGAGCACTTCTTTCTTGCTCGGCACACCTTTTAATTAATTCTCTGAGCTGATCGTCTTCCACTGTAGTTTCATTTTAAAAACGTTTAATAGTTCTTGGGGTTGCCTTTTTAATTTAAAGTTCTTGAATTTTGATATTTTTTGTGTAAAAAGATAGACCCCAAATCTAAGAATTTTCTTCTTTCAAATATTTTAAAGTGAGAAAGGAGATAAAACTGATTTCATAAAGTATATTCAAATGAATTTTAAAAATTTTACTCAAGTTGTTGTAAAACCTTAACAAATTGATAATTATTCCCAAATATCTATCACTCTTTTTGATAAATTTCGTAATTTCGTAATTAGAATTTTCTACCATAAATAAAATTATATTATAATGAAAGTAACAGTTGTTGGAGCAGGTGCCGTAGGAGCAAGTTGTGCAGAATATATCGCGATGAAAGATTTCGCAGCAGAAGTTTGTCTTTTAGATATCAAAGAAGGTTTTGCTGAAGGAAAAGCAATGGATTTAATGCAAACTGCATCATTAAATGGATTTGATACGAAAATTGTTGGATCTACCAATGATTATTCAAAAACGGCTAATTCAGATGTTGCGGTGATCACTTCAGGTATTCCAAGAAAACCAGGAATGACAAGAGAAGAGTTAATTGGAACAAATGCCAATATTGTTAAAACTGTTGTAGAACAATTAGTAGCTCATTCACCAAACGTTATCGTTATTGTGGTAAGTAACCCAATGGATACGATGGCTTATCTTGTGCACAAAGCAACGAATATTCCAAAAAATAGAATTATTGGAATGGGTGGAGCTTTAGATAGTGCTCGTTTCAAATACAGATTAGCGGAAGCTTTAGAATGCCCAATTTCTGACGTTGACGGAATGGTAATCGGTGCACACAGTGACACTGGAATGGTTCCATTAACAAGATTAGCTTCTAGAAACGGAGTTCCTGTTAATCAATTCTTAAGCGATGAGCAATTAGCTTCTGTTGCACAAGAAACACGTGTAGGAGGTGCAACTTTAACTAAATTATTAGGTACTTCTGCTTGGTATGCACCAGGTGCAGCGGTTTCTGCTTTAGTTCAAGCTATTGCATGCGATCAAAAGAAAATGTTCCCTTGTTCTCTTTACTTAGAAGGTGAATACGGACTAAACGACATTTGCTTTGGAGTTCCTGCTTTAATCGATAAAAACGGTGTTGAGGAAATCATAGAAATTGAATTATCTGACGACGAAAGAGCTAAATTTAACGAAGCAGCAGAAAAAGTGCGTGAAGTTAATGGAGCTTTGAATTTGTAAGATTCAAAATAATATTTAATGCTTATCGGATACTTTACCAGTAAGTCTAGAATTATATTTTAATTCTTTAACAGCCACTAGGTTCTCTTAAGAAATTAGATATGATTTTATTTAATTCAATGGTAAGGAAATAGTTACTATTACGGACCAAAGCAATCCGCGTTTATCCGAATTCACCATAAGTGAAAAATCCGTGAGTATCCGCGTTGCTTGCATCAGTGTCATCCGCGTGCCATTACAGCGTATAACCATTTTATTGGAAATAATACTAAAATAATGAATTTACTGGTAAAGATCCCGACAGGCATTTAATATTTTAATATAGAAATGGTTGTTGAAGAAATTCAATGACCATTTTTTTTTGGTAGACCGAAACTATTTTGGTTGGCTATATAAAGAAGAAGTAAAAATTAAAAATCTATTCAATGCATTAGAAAGTCCGAAGGAATAATTAAATTTGAGTAGAAATATGCAGGCTGAATGTACGCAATCGTGTATATCGAACCGTTGTGCTTCATTTAAGATGAGAAGCAAATTACTGCTTACTTAAGCGAAATTAGTCAGCCATGAATAAAAAACGGGATTAATAAAAACTGTGTTAGATGTACCGCAAATGAATGAAGAATATAATTGGGTTAAATTGTATAAAGCAAGTGGGGTCGCAGCTTTAGTAATAGTATTCATTATCCCTATACAAATATTAATTTTCACTGTATTTCCGCCACCTGATACAACAATAGCTTTTATCGACTTATTTCATGATAATTGGGTAATTGGTTTATTGAGTCTTGATTTTTTGTACTACATTAATAATGCTCTTTTAATACTAGTATACCTCGGTTTATTTGCGGCATTAAGAAAAGATAATTATGCAAATATGCTTATAGCGTTGGTTTTTGGATTTATAGGAATAGCGGTTTACTATGTCTCAACTATAGGTTTTGAAATGATGTCTTTAAGTAAACAATATCACTCAACAGAATCCATTGAGATTAGGCAACAGTTACTGGCTATTGGTCATGGCTTGCTAGAAAGATATAAGGGAACTGCTTTTGATGTATATTATGTGTTTAATACTATAACTCTATTAATAATTTCAAATACTATGTATAAATCCAATATTTTCAGCAAGGCTACAGCGGGCTTGGGGACTGATTGCAGGGATATTTATGATTATACCGTCAACAGCAGGAACAATAGGATTGGTTTTTTCTTTAATTTCTTTAATTCCCTGGATTATTTTTTCAATACTAATTGGAAGAAAATTACTGACAATGGCTAAGCTCAAAGAATGAAATGGTAAAAACTAAAGCACAACACTATGTGAAAATAACTCTGTTTAAAATTCAAATTGAACTGAGTTCATTCAAATAACTTCGCCAAACTCGTATCCATGCAGATAGAGTATTTATATTCTTTATTGAGAAAACTTCTGAATTTGATAAATGGTTGAGAAAGCTAAAGGATTTCAAGGCTAAATCTAAAATCATTTTCAGAATCCATCTATTTTCATCCTGAAACTGGAATTATAAGCTATACACTCTCAGCGTCTGAATACAAATCAGGTTTTTCTAATAACTACACTGAAACAGAAAATTATAACGCAATAATTTGTAACGATAAAGTAATAGATAACTTCAATTTAAGGAGCGTAAACAATAAAAAGATTATAAATTCATCTTATGGAATAAAAGAGCTTTCAAATAGAATTGTCAGTGAAATATTAAAAAAGAGCATCAATAATACAATCCCATCATCCAATTCATAATTCAACAACTTGTCCGACAACTGACGGATTCAACATTCATAATTATCCTCACTCTTCTATTGGAAAACATTTACTCACCTTTACCCCTGTTCCTAAACCAGTTTCGCTTAAATCTTCAGCATCTGGAAATTCAATCACTAACAATCCACTGGTGGGTAAAAGATAGCGGTCATCTAGTAAGTAAGAAGCTAATTCAGAAATCCCCTCATTGTGACCTATTAATAGGATATCATTTGTTGGGTGATTTACGTTCCATAGGAAATTAAGTAAATGCGCTCGATCTGCTAAATAAAGTTCATCAAGAAATTCTAATTCTTCAACAACAACTGCAGAAGCTAAAATCCCCCAAGTTTCTCTAGTTCTTTTAGCAGCTGAACAAAAAACAGTAAATTCTACTCCTTCCGCTTCTTGAATGAACCTTTTTTTAACGCGTTCAATTTGCTTAATCCCCAATTCAGTAAGTCCTCTATCAAAGTCTTTTCCTGTTGATGATTTGATTTCCGCATCACCGTGACGGAGTAAATATAGCCTCATGGAATTATTTATTATTTTTAAGAAATGCTAAGTTTCAAAATTTTATTCAATTTTACCAACCTCTAGACCATAAATTCCGTTCTATAAGAAGAAAATAGTTCAAATACATAATTCTTAGTAATTTGGAGAACGAAGAAAACATAAGAAGAGTCAATAACTACATGCATATCGATGTCAAACTACTCAAGGCTTGTTCGAAAAACAAGCGCAAAGCACAAGAGAAGCTCTACGAAGCTTGTTTTATGTTCTTGATTCCGATATGTAAACGTTATCACAACAATGAGCAAGATGCTCGTGCAGCTTATAATGTGGCTTTTATAAAGATTATCGACAATCTTCCAAAATTAGATTTAGAAGAAGTTCCTTTTGCTGCTTGGGCAAAACGTGTGATGACAAATACTTTAATCGACGAATACCGTAAGAATAGAAAGTACAGAGAAAAAATCAGTAAGCGAAATCAAGAGCGTGAATTAGAATATCATTCTGAAGGTGTTGTTAATGATGCCGAAAGTAATTTTGGAGAAGCAACCATCATGAAATTGCTCGATTATTTAAAACCATCAACGAAACGTGTTTTCATTCTTTATGTGATTGAAGGATACACGCACAAAGAAATTGGTGAAATAATGGAAATGTCAGACGGAACTTCAAAGTGGCATTTATCTACCGCAAGAAAGGAACTCAAGGTATTATTGGAGAAACAAGAAAAAATTAAATTGCAGAACTTAGCAATATGAGTGAAGAAAATAAAAATATTGATCAATTGTTTAGTGATGCTGCTCATACAGAATCAGCACCACAATACGATTCGGCTTATTGGGCAGAAATGAATTCTATGCTCAATGCCAAAGACAGCAAGAAAAGAGCTTTCCTATTTTGGGCACTTGGTGGTTCAGCGGCTTTTGCTGTACTTTTCCTTTCATTGTTCACACTAAACATGGACAATTCAATTGAAAAAGAACGCTATGTAAGAGAAGAAATGAATTTGAATATTGATAATGAAAATTTATCAACGAATAGAATTTCAACTGTTGAAAGAGATGAAAACAGCAATCAAACGAGTCAAGGCGCAACAAATGAAATTGAAAACGCAGAACTTTCTTTAGCAAATAGTAATAACACCAAGAGAAATCAAATCAACAGTAATCTTGAAAGTCAAAACAACGTTGGCGAAAATCAAAATACTTCTAGAATAAATAAAAATCAAAGAAAAAATAATTCATTTAAGAACAACAGCAATTTAGCAGTTATTAGTTCGAATAAATCCAATTCATCTGATTCAAGAATAAAGAACAATCAAGTAAATGCTAATTCTGAAGTATCAGTGAAAGCAAATAATAGTTCAAATATCAACACTGAAATATCTAATTCTAGAAAAGCGAACGCTAAAAAAGGACATGACATCATATTGAATTTACCTTTTACAAGAGCTTATACGTTGACTCAAAATGCTAAAAATGACATTGCACTTTCAGATTTTGAAATAAAAGAAAGACCAAAATATTCTCTTTATACTAAGATGAGTGGTGGGTTAATGGAGAATTACAAAACAAGCCGTCCTTATGAATCTGGTCTGTTTGATCTATCATTGAATTTAGAAGTTGACATGAATAATGTTTTATTTCGCACAGGTTTAGGAACACAATTAACAAGTAATGCTGATTTAATCGTTTCTCAAAGAAAAGAGATCAATGATATTATTGTGGTCAAGCTCCAAAAAGATTTGTCTTACCAAAGCTTAATTGATCTATACATACCGCTGGAGTTCGGTTATCAATTAAACAATACATCTTTTGGTGTTGGAGCGCAAGTGAATTATTTATTGACCACATCAATGGAACTTAATAACTACGAAAATAAACTCCTCGTAAATACGGAAAAACAATTCGGGAATAGAGATGGATTGAACAGCTTCTCTACGCAAGGATATATTTGGATAGAACAAAGGTTCTCCCCTATGATTTCTTTAGGATTAAAAACAGGAACAAATATTTCTGGCAGAATTAAAGATGGAGCATATTTTAACGAATCTGCAACCACTAATCCAATTTATGGCCAGTTATCCTTAAAAGTTAATTTGATAAAATAGTCAATGTTTTGCTTTTCTAAAAGACTGTTCATGAAATCAAAATGAATCATTTACGGAACAAAAGCTTGGATAAATTAAATAGTTTTAAAGTATTTTTCCGTACTTTAACGGAAATAACACATACTCATGAAAAATTATATAATTTCAGTCTTAGCATTAATGTCTTTTAGCCTAAATGGTCAAATAACAATTAATGAAAGTGACTTTCTTCAAAGCGGTGATTCTGTAGGGATTTCTACTTCAACAGACTTAACTTTAGATTTTTCAACCTCAGGTCCAAATTCAACATGGGACTTTTCTGACTTAACAGAAAGTGATTATATTTTTGAATCTGCGCGCCCCCTTTCATCAGCAGGAATTATTATCAATATACAATTTGGTCCTTTTGCACCTGCAGAATATAAAGCATCTTATTTTCAGAAATTTGATGGTTTACCAATTGAGGAATTAACAGGATTTCTTCCTATTCAAATCAATTCTGTAAATAGAATGATCAAAATTAACAGCAATGAATTGACTATCCCAGGATATAGCTTAGAAGCTCAAGGTCAAATAATTGGTTTTAAAAGTGATACAATAGAGACAGCTTATGAATTCCCACTTAACTATGGAAATAGCTATTCATCAACTGGATATACAGATATCAACTTATCCCCGGCTACTGAAGCAAGAATTAAAATGAATAGAAAGAGACAAAGCGATGTTGACGGTTATGGTCAATTAACAACTCCAGGGGGTACTTATGATGTCTTAAGGATAAAACATGTTGTCAATGAACAAGATTCAATATATATAGAGCTGGGTCCTATTGCACAATGGTTTCCAATTGATCGCATCAATAGCGAATATGAGTGGTGGGCGAAAAACAAAAAGAGACCTGTTTTAAAAATAGAAACTGAAACTCTTTTTGGCAATGAAGTTCCTACAAGAACGACCTACATTAGCTCTCCACCTGCTAATGTATATGTTGCTGAGCTTGAGACTAAAATTTATCCAAATCCAACAAATGGAATTTTAAATTTAGAAACTGCTGAATCTATTGAAACTGTGAAGGTTTTTAGTACAGATGGAAGACAAGTTTTTGAAAAAGCTACTTCAGGATTCTCAACAATAATAGATTTGTCTCATTTAACGTCAGGAATGTACACTGTTCAAGTAATCTCACAAAAAGGACAAAGTTTTAATCCGATTGTTATTAAATAAACATTAATTTTGCACAAAAGGCAAATCAGTTTGTCGCTGTCCCTTAATGGGAGAGAGGAAAGTCCGGGCAGTATAGAGCACCGTACTTCTTAACGGGAAGGGTTTCGAGCAATCGGAATACAGATAGTGCCACAGAAATAAGTAGCCTTGAAGTCAAATTCGAGGTCATAGTGAAAAGGCGAGGTAAGAGCTCACCGCTTCAATGGTGACATTGTCGGCTAGGTAAACCTTACGGACTGAAAGACCATGTAAACTAAGGTTATTAAGCTGCTCGCTTAACTTGGAGGGTAGGTCGATGGATCCCGACTGTGAAGTCGGGACTAGATAAATGACAAACAGCCATCTTCGGATGGTGTACAGGACCCGGCTTATGATTTGCCTTTTTGTTTTTTTTCGTACATTTGATACATGGAATTTTTAGATGAAAAATTAGAGGATTATGTCAACGCACATACTTCTCCAGAGTCAGAAATATTAAGCGACCTAAACCGTCAAACACATATCAGCGTTTTACAACCAAGAATGCTTTCAGGCCATCTTCAAGGAAGAACTTTAAGCTTGTTCAGTAAAATGATTCAACCTAAACGTATTCTTGAAATCGGTACATACACTGGTTATTCAGCAATTTGTATGGCCGAAGGATTAAAAGAAAATGGAAAACTAATCACAATTGATGTCAACTACGAATTAGAAGAAATGGTGAAAAACTATGTTGAAACAGCTGGTTTTTCTAATCGAATTGAAATGAAAGTTGGAGATGCAATGGATATTATTCCAAAATTGGACAAAAACTTCGATTTAGTGTTCATTGATGCCGACAAATCAAATTACTCAAATTACTATGATTTATTGATTGACGATTTACCAAAAGGCGCATTCATGATAGCAGACAATGTTTTATGGTCTGGAAAAGTAATTGAGCCAGTTAAGAAAAATGATATTGATACGGAAGCATTAATAATCTTCAACAAGAAAATACAAGATGACGACCGCGTGGAAAATGTTTTACTTCCAATTCGTGATGGTTTAATGGTGATTCGAAAAAAATAAAATATGCACACAGATTTAAGATCAGATACAGTTACCAAGCCATCTCAAGAGATGAAAGCTTTTATGATGGACGCTCCAGTTGGAGATGATGTTTTTCAGGAAGATCCAACAGTGAATGAATTGGAGAAATTTGCGGCCGATTATTTCGGTATGGAAGCAGCCCTTTATTGTTCTTCGGGAACACAAACCAATCAAATTGCAATCAATGTACATTGTCGTCCTGGCGATGAAGTAATTTGTTCAAAAGATGCTCACATTTATTTTTACGAAGGTGGAGGAATTGCCAAAAACAGTGGCAGTTCTGTGCTTTTATTACCAGGCGATCGTGGACGAATCACTGCGGCAGCTGTACTTAGTGGAATTAAAGATCCAAACAATCCACATTATCCTTTGACTTCTTTAGTTTCTTTAGAAGACACAATGAATCGCGGAGGTGGTGCTATTTATGATTTTAATGAAATAAAAGCCATTCGCAAAGTCTGTTTAGAAAATAAGCTTCCACTCCACTTAGATGGTGCTCGTTTGTTTAATGCTTTGGTAGAAAATAATATTCCACCCAAAGATTATGCAGCGCAATTTGACTCAATATCTATTTGTCTTTCAAAAGGATTAGGTGCTCCAGTTGGCTCTGTTTTATTAGGGAATAAAGATTTTATTCACAGAGCTCGTCGCGCTAGAAAAGTTTTAGGTGGAGGAATGAGACAAGCTGGAATCATAGCAGCTGGAGGACTTTACGCAATGAAAAACAACATTGAAAGACTCAAGGTAGATCACAACAATGCAAAGCTTTTGGAAACGGCTTTAAATGAATTGAATTGGGTAGAAGAAGTTTTACCTGTTCAAACAAATATTGTAGTAGCTCGACTTGCTGATCACATTGATGTACCTGAACTTATTGCAAAATGCGCTGAGAAAGATTTACACTTTATGGCATTTGGTGTGCAGACAATTAGAATGGTTACACATTTAGATATTGACTCAAACAATATAGAGCATACCATTTCCGTTCTTAAAGAGTTGTAATTTTAAAGTCCGAAGTTAATTTCGGAACTTGAACGAGCGAGAAATTTATTTGGTATTCATTACATTTAATAGTCAATCAATTGAATAAAATTATTCTAATAATTCTTACTGCTCTTTTATGGAGTTCATGTTCAGATAATACTGAATATGTGATTCTAAATTCTGAAGAAATTCTGCCTCAGGCTCAAGGAAATTATGATTACTCTGATGATTCATTGGATTCAATTGAATTAGAATTAACTCCAACACAAGAAACTCTATTACAATTATTCCCTGATCTAAACTTTGATGAAGAAAACATTTTAAAAGAAAGAGAAATGCTCTTTATGCCAAATCGTTTGGGATTTCTAAATAAAGATGAGATCTATTTTATGAAAGACAGTATTCCTTATCATTTCATTGAATGGGAATTTGGGGATAGTTTAAAAACAGTTAATGCTTTTTACAATTGGCTAGATTGTTTTGGTCCAAAATGTAGTTCAATTAGAATTGATGAAGAAATAAACGGCAGTAAGGAGAGTTTTATAATTTGGGTTTCTGATAGTAAAATCTCTTACTTGGCAAGCTCTAAAAACTTAAACCGGAGAACTTGGCAAGACGTATTCCTAAGCGATCAAAAGAAAAAATTGAATTTCATTATCCATCAATCACCAAGAGGAAAAATGAATTGGGTGGTTAAATAATTATTAATGGTCAATTGTAAATGATTAACGGGGTGGATATTCAGTCCCTACTTCGTGAAATTGTGGAGATTTAAGTAGAAGGTTTGTAATCAGGTACTATCAGCTAAGTATTTAATTTGTATTCCGCTTTTAATAGTAACAAAATCCTCACAATAACTCTTTTAAAACAAGTTGGTAAAAGAGTTATTGTGAGGATTAACAGATAATAGAAAGGGTAATTTGCTAATTGTTTAACAACAAAAATCAACTAGTGTATTTGCTTCATCCTTTTGCTGTAAACACACTGAGTCAGTTTCAAACCTTGAAATTTATCAATTATTAGAAAGACTCTAAACTATCATCATTTTCTTCAACTTGAACTTCACATTCCTCTATAGCTGTATCAAACTTTTCGTTTAATTCCGAAGCTTTTTTATTGTATTCAGCTGGGTTTTTGAATGTTTCAGTTGCTTTAGTAACATAACAATCACAATCATAACCTCCCATTGTGATACATTCATTTTTAACAGTGTTCTTTTGATCTTCTGACCATCCACCTCCACAAGAAGTAAGGATTAAAAACGATGTTCCGAGTAATAGACTAAATAGTTTATTCATAAGTATATTTTTTGTAAATTTGGAATAAGATTTGCTTAAAAATACACATTATTCATTAAAATCAAAACTATGAAATCAAAATTAATTGTTGCCTTGTTTATCGGAGTGATCCTTTCATTTACTGCAACTGCTCAAAATGTTACTGTTTCTGGAGCTACGTTCCCTACAAAATTTAAAATCAGTGATAAAGTCGTTGAATATAACGGCGCTGGATTGCGTACAAAATACTTCTTTAGTTTATATGTTGCTGCACTTTATGTTCCAGAAAGAACAAGTGATGCACAAGCAATCATTGATCAAAATAAAGAATCGGCTATTCGATTAAAGATTCTATCGAATAAAGTGACCAGAGATAAATTCGTTGAAACAGTTAAAGAAGGTTTCGCTACTTCCTCGGACGGAAAAGCATCTCCAAAAGAAATCGAAGACTTCATGAAACTTTTTAATGTAGAATTTAAAGAAGGAGACGAAGTGATTTTATTGTACAAACCAGAAAGCGGTGTTGAGGCATACATGAATGGAAAACACCTAGGTGGAGCGAAAGGATTGGAATTCAAAAGAGCGCTTTGGTCAATTTGGTTAGGAAAGACTCCTGCTGATGAGGCGGTTAAGAAGGCAATGCTAGGAAAAGTCTAAATCTTTTTGTTTAGAAAGCTCAATAGCGTCGTTGTAATCAATTTTGTAATCAGTCATTGACAAATGTCAACTCCTTGGATTAAAAAATTAATCACGCCTAGTTATTGAGCTTTCTAATTCAAAAAAAATGCTCTTAATCAGAGATCGAATTTTAAAAGAATGTTATCTAGATGTATTTCAGTATCAATGTAATCAGTTCCAGCGACAAGCTCAGGACACCACATTGGCAAAAGTCAACTCATAAATTTTGAAAATTTTGTGTCTAACTATTGAGCTTAGAAATTCAAAAATCAAATTCAATGTCAAATCCTTGGTAACGATGGCTATCGGTATTAAAATAATCACGCTTAGCTCTTGAGCTGTCTAATTCAAAAAAATGCTCTTAATCAGAGATGGAAATTTAAAAGAATGTTATCTAGATGTATTTCAGTATCATTGTAATCAGTTCCAGCGACAAGCTCAGAACAGCGCATTGGTAAAAGTCAACTCATAAATTTTGAAAATTTTGTGCCTAACTACTGAGCTTAGAAATTCAAAAATTAATTTCAATGTCAACTCCTTGGTAACGATGGCTATCGGTATTAAAATAATCACGCCTAGCTCTTGAGCTGTCTAATTCAAAAAAATGCTCCTAATCAGAGATGGAAATTTAAAAGAATGTTATCTAGATGTAGTTCAGTATCATTGTAATCAGTTCCAGCGACAAGCTTAGGACACCACATTGGCAAAAGTCAACTCATAAATTTTGGTTCTATATGATTTTGTGTGGGTAGTTTTAAAATCTATGGTTTTAATTGAAGCTAAACGATTGTTAATTTGGTTCTACTTTTATTTAAATGGAAACTTTCTATTAAAAATCTAATTCGCTTA
>Ga0307486_1001296_pt1 | contig 19596 bp, 16 predicted proteins | sample CBIW02metaG_FD_203663 | JGI IMG/M metagenome (GOLD analysis project Ga0307486, IMG submission 203663) | Sea-ice brine microbial communities from Beaufort Sea near Barrow, Alaska, United States - CBIW 0.2 | ecosystem: Environmental > Aquatic > Marine > Coastal | place: USA: Alaska | collected...
GCCGGCGGTCAAGCGGCAACCGAACCTGGTTTTCAGTGCGGCCCGGCTGCACGGAGCACACGTGGGGGAGTACCCGGAGTTCGCGGCGTGGCTGCGGGAACACTGGGACGATGTCGCCGCAACCTGCCTGACCCACGCGACCCAGACCAACGAGCCGGGTCGTTGCGCGGTGCTATTGCCGGCTCTGGCGGCGCTCTCCGGGCCGCTCGCGCTCATCGAGGTCGGTGCATCCGCCGGCCTGTGCCTGCACCCCGACCGGTACAGCTACCGGTACCGGTTGCCTGGTGGCGGCGAGCGGATGCTGCACCCCACCGACGGTCCCAGCCCCGTGGTGCTGGACTGCGACCTCACCGGCCCGGTGCCGGTTCCCGATCGGATGCCTGAGGTCGTCTGGCGTGCCGGCATCGACCTGAACCCGCTCGACGTGCACAGCGACACCGACGTCGCCTGGCTCGAGGCCCTGATCTGGCCCGAGCACGACGACCGCCGAACCAGGTTGCGAGCCTCTGTTGCCGTGGCCCGTCAGCAACCGGTGGAGATTGTGCGGGGAGACCTCGGCGACCAGATCGCGGCGCTCGTGGCCCGGGCGCCGTCCGGGGCGACGGTCGTGGTGTTCCACACCGCCGTGCTCGCATACCTAAACGAGGCTGATCGTAACCGGTTCGCCGTACAGATGGCTCGGTTGCCGGTGCGCTGGCTGTCGAACGAAGGGCAGAGTGTGGTGCCCGGGGTGTTGGAACGGCTCTCGGAGACGCCCAAGCAATCATCCGCTTTCATTCTTGCCCTGGACGGTGAGCCGATTGCCCTGACCCAGCCGCACGGCCGGTCATTGCACTGGCTCGCCTGAATCTGCGGAGGGTTCGTCCGGCGGCCCCGCTGACAACGGTGCCGCGCTACCGCCTGCCCGTCCAAAGGAGGCGAATTGGCGCGTCATCACGGCCGCTGAACCGTGCATCGGAACGTAGCTGCCGCCGTTCGGCCCCTCGCCCGGCTCCTCATCAGGCTGCCAGCGTCCAGCGTCGCCACTGTGCGTGCCGAGGAGCCGGCGGGTGAGGGATTCGCTCGACGACAACAGGTCGTCGAGGGCGATCTGCAGGTCGGTGTCGTCGCCGGGTTCGGCGCGGAGGGCGGCACGCAGCACGGCCCGGCGAATGAGTTCCTTCGCAAAAGACCCCGTCACGCCCTCAGCGCGCAGGGCTGCGGCATCGAGGGCCGCCGGGCTGAACGGCAGCCCTTGCGCGTAGCGGCGGAACAGCCGCTCGCGTTCAGCCAGCTCGGGCAACGGCACCTCGACGGCCAGATCGACCCGGCCCGGCCGTTCGGCGAGGGCACGCTCGAGCACCTCGACCCGGTTGGTGGTCATGACAAAGGCCACATCCATGTCGCCGTCGAGCCCGTCGAGGGCGTCCAGTACCTCAAACAAAAGGGGTTGGGGGGTCGCGTTGCGTTGCATCGCCACCAGGTCGATGTCCTCAAGCACGACGATTGACGGCGCGAAGGTGCGGGCGATCTCGGCGGCGGCAGCGATGTGCACGATGCTGGAGCCGGTCAGTAATACGGCGGTGATGCCCGGGGTCTCGCTGAGCAGGTGGCGCACGGTAAGGGTTTTTCCGGTGCCGGGAGGCCCGTACAACAACACCCCACGCTTGAGGTGTTGCCCGGCGGCGAGCAGGGTCTGGCGCTGCTCGCCGATTCCGATGACGTGGTCGGTGACGGTGCCGAGGATGCCGTCCGGCAGCACGATGGCCTCGGCCGGCACCACTGGTCGTTCCAGAAACGTGATTCCGGCCCCGGCCCCGTATTCGGTTTGTACGAACGAAAGCACCTGCCCGCGCAGCACGCTGTGTTCGATCATGAGTTGGCGCAGGTGTTCAAGGAATGCCGTGACGACGTCGGCCGATACCGCCATGATCTCGAGTTCGGCTGTGTTGCGCCCGAACTGCGGGTTCGCAGCACGTTGCAGCACCGCGATCGGCTCGTCGTTGAAGCGGATGAGCCGCAGCCCGAACGACACCACCTGCCGGGTCGACGTCGGCCCGGTTGCCCTGGCCGAATAGTCCACCGGTCCGGGGCCGAAAGCCTGAAAAGGGCTGGCCACGAGCTCGGCGAGTGTGGAGTGAAACCGTTGCTGCCCGCCGGAGACACCGACGAGAGCATCCGGATCCGGGCCGGCCAGCGAGCTCAGGGCGATGTCGGCGTCGACCAGACGGTGATCGGCGAGGGTCTCCGACACGACCGGCACGGTCGATGCGTCAGTGCCGAGGTACGTGGTGACGACCTCGCCGAGGGGGGACAGTCCGGGACGGTCGCGGTCATCCGCTGCTGACACGACCCGGTCCATGAACTGTTTGAAGGACCGCACTACGTCGCGATCGAAAGTGTCTTTGGTCATCTGGCTCCTGTGTAGAGGTGGCGGGTGGTGGATGGCGGGCGGTGTCGGTTGTTCGGGGCGGCGGGGGCCGTCAGCGCGCCTGGGCGATGATCGCTTCGGCGACGGCCACCGCGTTGGTGCGCGACTCGACCTGGTACGCCGACTGTCCGAGCGAGAAGATCACGGTGCACCAGGACGAGGTATCGGCGCACACCTGCACGGCGTGCTCGCCGTCGACCGCGCCTTCCAGAGCGATCGTGGGCAGGGCGGCCTCGGCGTCCGGCGTGGAGACCATCAGGTCGACGACCCCGCCGAGGCCGTAGCCGACGCTGATCGACGTGCCCATGACGCCCGCAGCCCGAACGGAGCAGGAGAACATCCCTGCTCGCTGCGATACATAACCGTCGAAGTAGATCGGGTCGATGGTCGCCGAGTCAAAAATCTCATACTCGAGCGAGTCGACGCCGAGGGCCATCGCCACACCCTGCGACTTGAGCGCGCCGGTGCAGGCCGGGTCGCGGTCGACCAGATCGACCGCCGGCCAGACCAGCTGGCCGGGGTTGGCGTCCGTCAACGTCGAGAAGACGGATGCCCCGAACGGTTCCATCTGCGCCAAAATCGCGTCGGTCGGCATTCCGGAAAAATGGCCCTGGTCGAGGCCGAACCAGATTGTGCTCATCGCGATTTCGACCCAGGCGTCGCCGACCGGGGCCGACACGAAGCACCCGGGGTCTCCGCACCCGGTCGCCGCCTGCAGCCCGTCGATGTCGGTGAGGGTGTCGGCGGGGCCGTCGCCGAGGGCGTATGGGGCCCAAGAATCGGCGCCCCCTGGTACCACCTTGACGGTGAGGTAGGCCCAGTCGGCAGCAGCGGGGTATTCCATCGGGTTGCCGGCCCCGGCACCGACCCGCCAGGAGCAGGACAGACCGCCGATGGCGGGCACGGCGTAGTCGGTGAGTGTCGTCGACGGTTGGATCGCCGCGACTGGCGTCGGCACGGTGCCGTCGAAGCCGACGAGCGCGTGGGCCACGTCATCGAGGCTGGCAAGATCGTCGCAGGTGTAAACACTCGCCGCCGCGGTCGGCACGGCGGCGGTCGGGAGAGCAGTAGCTGAGGCCGACGGTTCTGCGGAGGGCTGCGCTGTACATCCGGTCAGCGCGACGAGGGCAAGAAACACGGTCGGTGTGATCAGCGTTCTGCGAAACATGCGGTCAGCCTAACAGCGGCACTTTTTTTCCATCTTGACCTGTGGTTTCCTCGACATCATCGTGCCCCCGGCGTAGGCTCGAACACTCGAAGAAGGGCAAGTCAGCCATGGCGAATACGACTGGGAACAACTGGAACGACCAGATCATTGCGGAATTCCGGGCGAACGCCGGCCGCGTCGGCGGCAATTTCGAGGGTGCACCGCTGCTGCTCCTACACTCAACCGGCGCGAAGTCCGGCGCCGAACGAGTCAGCCCCATGATGTATCGCACGGTCGGCGATAATTTTGCGGTCTTCGCCTCCAAGGCGGGCGCGCCGACGAACCCGGCCTGGTTCCACAACCTCGTGGCCACACCGGACGCGACGATCGAGGTGGGGACGGAAACCCTGGCCGTTCGGGCGCGCGTAACATCCGGCGAGGAGCGTGCCAGCATCTGGGAGCTGCACAAGGCGGCCTACCCCGGTTTCGCCGACTATGAGAAGAAGACGACCCGCGAAATACCGGTCGTCATCCTCGACCGCCGCTGACGTCCTGTCTGCATCCACTTGGCGCTGTCGAATGCTGCTCCGGCGGCTGGCGTGCCGCGCGCGCCTGCAGCAGTTGCCGCGCGACGCGACTCGGCGGACAGCGCCGGCGGCTACCAGGCGCCGGGCTTGTAGTCCTTGAGGAAGACACCATAGAGGTCTTCGCCGGCCTCGCCGCGCACGATCGGGTCATACACCCGGGCGGCGCCGTCGACCAGGTCGAGCGGAGCGTGAAAGCCTTCCTCGGCCAGGCGCACCTTGGTGGGGTGCGGGCGTTCGTCGGTGATCCAGCCGGTGTCGACGCTCGTCATGAGAATGCCGTCATCGAGCATCTCCTTCGCGCTCGTGCGCGTGAGCATGTTGAGCGCAGCCTTGGCCATGTTGGTGTGCGGGTGGCCGGGGCCCTTGTAACCGCGGCCGAACACCCCTTCCATCGCGGACACGTTGACAATGTAGGTGCGCCGGGCGGTGGATGACGTGAGCGAGGCCCGCAACCGGCTCACGAGCAAGAATGGTGCTGTCGTGTTGCACAGCTGGACCTCGAGCATTTCGAGCGGATCGACGTCTTCGACGTTCGCCGTCCAACTGTTCACTTCGTGCAGGTCGGGCACGAGGCCGCCCGCGTCGATCGCGGTACCGGCAGCGTGGCGTTCCAGCGAGCTCGAACCGGCAGCGAGGGCCAGCCGGGTGAGGTCATCCGCCGTCACAGCACCTGCGCCGGAGGCGGACGCGAGCAGTGGGTGTGCGGAGATCGAGGCCGCGAGGGCGAGCGGATGCGCATCGTTGGTGTGCCCGAACGACACGATCTCGGGCAGCGGACCGTCGGGCAGGGGAGAATCTTCCGCATCGACCAAGGGGGAGTAGGACCCGCGGGAGCGACGCACGGTCTGCGCCGCGTTGTTGATCAGAATGTCGAGGGGCCCTTGGGCGGCGACCGAATCGGCGAGGGCGATCACCTGGGCCGGGTCGCGCAGGTCGATACCGACGATGCGCAGGCGGTGCAGCCAGTCTTGGGAGTCGGGCATGGCCGCGAAGCGGCGCACCGCGTCGCGCGGAAACCGGGTGGTGACGGTGGTGTGAGCTCCGTCTCGCAGCAGGCGCAGTGCGATGTACATTCCGATTTTGGCGCGGCCGCCGGTCAGCAGCGCGCGCTTGCCGGTGAGGTCGGTGCGGGCATCACGCTTGGCGTGGCTTGACAGGGCGCAGCTCGGGCAGAGCTGGTGGTAGAACGCGTCGACCACGGTGTACTTCTGCTTGCAGATGTAGCAGGAACGCGGAACGAGCAGCTCGCCGGCTGTGGCTGCGCTCGTGCCGAGGGAGAGCTGGGCGCCGCGGGTCTCGTCGTCGATGCGGGTGGGTGCCCCGGTCGCGGTGGCTGCGATGACGCTGCGATCGGCGTCGGCGATCACCGAACGTTTCTCGATGCGGCGCACCATCTTGACCGATTTGAACATCTTGGCGGTGGCCTGACGCACTGTGACGAAATTGGGGTCGTCCGGGTCGATCTCACTCAGGGAGGCGAGCACGCGCAGGGTGACCTCTAGATCGTGCGGATCAATGCTCGGTGCAGGCGCGGTGGTCATTCACAAATTCTACGCGGGGTGGATGACAGAAGCCGCCGCCATCGCCGTCCGGCGCATTGTCGTTTGCGATGCTCTGGAGAACCGCGATACCGTCAGGTCGACGTGGAAGTGAAACTCCAGGGGGTCGGTCTGGTCCAGTGAGCGGAACCTGGTCTGAGGCGCTCCAGTCGGATGACCGGTCGATGCAATTGCATCGGGTTTAAAGTACGGGGGAATCTCATTCGTTACGCAAAGATGACACTCTCGGTAGTGTTCACACTGGTTTATCTGCTGTCCATGGGTTTCGTCGCCCTGAGGGCCGATGCAATGGCATTGGGCGTAGCTCTCGGTTGGGACAACAGTATCGTTTTGGTCACTGGCGCCGCTTCGCCGTGGTTGCTGAACTTGGTTATGGCCGGCTTGAGCGGATTGCTCGTCTTGTGGTTCTTGCACAGCAAGACCGGTGAAGAGCGCCAGAGTGTTCACTCCGCCATGGCATCGCTTCTGGTATTGCTTGTCTGCGTTGTCGGCTTTTCTGCCACGAAGGACTACACCGTGGGCCCGATGGGTCTCGGGAGGTCGCTTGAGGCTCCCGCCAACCCGGTTTTCATGTGGGCTCAAGCCGGTGCGCTGAGTCCTGCCGTGCATGCGGTGTGCGCTGTTCTCGCCGTGGTGGTTGTGATCTCCCTCAAGCAGAACAGAGCAGGGGCCCGTCGTAGTGGTCGTCGCGAAACCGTGCTCGGCTGACGGTCGAGCGCGTCGCAAGTTGGCCATGGCTGGCAGCCACGCGGTGTTGGTTGTCAGCTGACTGCCACACCAGTGATATCGAGTACGTCGAGCAATTGAACGTGCGGTTCTACGCCCGGTCGAGTTCCGCCGAAGGCCGTGTCGACCGCAGCGTGGATGCGGTCGTCGAACGCGCGGGTGCAGGCCTCCTCTGACTCCCAGACATCGATGTAGCGCAGGCCGCCATCCGCTCGCCGTATGCAGAGGTGCAGTATTTGGCCGGCGAGGGGCTCGGGGCCGAGTTCTTCCATCACCCTCCGGTATCGGGCGTGATCGAGGGGGACATCCTGGATAAATGCGTAGACCATTGCGCAACTCCTTAATTGGTCCGAATGTAATTATGATGAATACAGTTATACTGTGGACTCCGTGTCCCACACTGTCAAGAGGCCCCGCCGGTACAACTCCCCGTTGCGCGCCGGTCAGGCGGCGGCGACCCGTCAACAGCTGCTCGACGCGGCCTGGCAACTGTTCACGAAACAGGGCTACGCCGCCACAACCGTGAGCCAGGTGGCCTCAGCAGCGGGAGTCTCCGTCGACACCCTATATACGGCCGTGGGACGCAAGCCCGTGCTCCTGCGGGAGGTCGTCGAGTCGGCAATCTCCGGAACCAGCCGCGCGGTTCCTGCAGAAGAACGCGACTATGTGATTCAGGTGAGAGCAGCGGGCGAGGCGTCGACGAAGATGCACATCTATGCGCAGGCGGTCGTCGGGATGAGCCCGAGGACTGCTCCGGTATTCATCGCACTGCGCGACGCGGCTCTTACGGATGCGGATTGCGCGGCACTCGAGGTGGAGATCTCATCCCGGCGCGCAGCGAACATGCTGCTGTTCGCGGCCGACCTGCGCCTCACGGGAGAATTGCGCGAGGATCTGGCCGACGCGTACATCGCGGATGTCGTCTGGGCGACCGCCAGCGCAGAACACTACACACAGCTCGTCGCAACCCGCGGCTGGTCTCCGCAGCAGTTCGGTGACTACCTCGCCGAACTCTGGCAACGCATGTTCATCGAGTGAGCGTGGCCAGCAGATGTCGGCGAACGCGCACGTGCACGTGCCGGTGACGCTGACCTCCGCGACCGCTCGGTGTCGACCTGCCGCGTGGCTCGATCCGATCGTGGAGGAGTCGTCGGCTTCCGCCACATCATCGATTGTTCTAGTAGTATTGCAAACATGTTGTTCGTGGTGAATGCAGCTTTGACGGTGTCGCTTGCGGAGCAAATCGCCGTGCAGGTGCGTTCCGGAATTGTGAACGGTGAGCTGAAACCCGGCGAGCGATTGCCTCCCGCGCGGGATCTGGCGAAGTCCTTGCGCGTGAACATGCACACAGTGTTGCGCGCCTACGCACAGCTGCGTGACGACGAAGTAATCGAGATGCGACAAGGGCGTGGGGCGTTTGTGCGTCCCGACGTTGGCCCGGGTCTGATCCGAGTATCCGAGCTGGCGGCCCAGCTGATGCGCGAGGCACGAAAGCTGGGCCTGACCCAGCGAGACATTATGCGATTGATCCAGAGGGGTGGAACTACGTGAGCGACAAGAGTGTGAGCGACAAGAGTGTGAGCGACAAGAGTGTGAGCGACAAGAGTGTGAGTGCCGAGATGACGCGGAGACTGCTGGCTGCGGTGTCCTTGTGGGTGCCGGCGTTGGTGGTGATCGTTTCCTGGTGGGCCTGGCGGAATCGCCTGCCGACAGAACTCGCTTCGCATTGGTCAAGCCTGGGCAGGGCAGACGACACCATGGCCACGGGCACAGTCCTCTTCGTGGCTTTCGCGTTGACCGGTGTGACTGCCGTCGCCGGAGTTGTGATGGCCCTGTGGCCCGGCCTGAGCGTGCGAGACCGGCGGGGCGGATTTTTCATCATGGGACTGCTCGGCGGTATCGGGGCAGCCTCGTGGGTGCTCTCCGCCGGCCTGACAATTCAGGCTGGTGACCCTTATGAGGTTGTGCTCGGCCCGTGGCTCATCGTCTTGCTGGCCTCGACCTGCTACGGGCTCATACCGTCGCTCATCTCGCCGAAACCGCAGATTGAGGCGACGGATATCCAGGGCCGGATCACGTTCGCACCACGCGAGACGGGCGCCTGGTCGCAAACAATCACGGGGAACATCTTCGTCTGGGCAACGATCGTTCTGGTCGCTCTCGGCGGCGTGATCTATGCCCCCATGGTCGTCGACGGGCGAATCCGCGGGGAGTTCTTCGGCCTGGCCACGATGACCGCGGCCGTCCTGCTCGTTGCGTCGTTCATCCGTCTACGTGTGACTGCGGATTGGCGCGGCCTGCGGGTGGCTTCAGCCATGTTGCGAATTCCGTTGAAACGCATCCGTATGAAGAACATCGACCTGCTCGAGGCCGGGGATCTGCGACCGGCCGAGTGGGGAGGCTGGGGGTATCGAATCATGCCCGGGCGATCCGCTCTCATCTTGAGGAAGGGGCCAGGCCTGATTGTGACGACTACGAACCAGAAGCAGTTCGCGATCACTCTCGACGATCCCGAAACACCGGCGGCTCTACTGGCAACCCTCAGAGACGAGGGTCTCTCGGCGCTGCCGGCAGCACAGGAGGGTCAGCCATGACCCGGAATGCACGATCGATGCTCGTCTTTTTCCTGATCGCTTTCGGGCTGTCGTGGCTCGTGGCCCTGCCGCTGTGGATGGGCGACGGACTGACCGACCCGTTGTTCGGCGTGATCGCAGTGGCGATGATGTTCACTCCGGCAATCGCCGCGCTCGTCGTGGTGTTCATCATCGAAAGACCGGAGCACCGGGCCCGATCGCTCGGACTGTGGCCGTTGAGGCCGGCCGGTCGCCTCATCAGATACCTTGCGCTCGGCCTCATCGTCCCGGTTGCGCTCATTCTCGTGGCCCTGCCCCTCGGCGCAGTGCTGAGCGTCTATCCGGCAGACTTCGTCACCTTCTCGGCCTTCCAGGAGATGCTCGATAGTCAACTGGCGACGGCGGGAATCGGCGAGCTCCCGATCCCGATCGGTGTCCTCGTCGCGCTTCAGATCGTCAACGTGCTGATCGGAGCGTTCATCAACCTGATCCCGGCGCTCGGTGAAGAACTCGGGTGGCGCGGCTGGCTGCTGCCCAGGCTCATGCGCCTCGGCACAGTGCCGGCGCTCCTGCTCTCCGGTGTGATCTGGGGACTGTGGCATGCCCCGCTCATTCTTCTCGGCTACAACTACCCAGACGCCCCTGGCTGGCTCGGTCTGACCATGATGATCGGCATGTGCATTCTGGTCGGCGCTGTCTTCGGATGGCTTCGGCTGCGCTCCGAATCTGTCTGGCCGGCAGCCCTGGCCCACGGCGCATTCAACGCCGCCGCGGGATTCTCACTCATCTTCGCCGCCGCCGGTGAATCCATCGATACCACCCAGGCAACCATTCTCGGCTGGTCAGGATGGATCGTGCCGCTGATTCTTGTCGCAGTCCTCGTCGCCACGAAACAGTTCACGCCGGCACCGAAGAAGCTGACGGTGCCTGCAACGGCCGGTTCGTCCACGTCCTGAGTTCGAGCTCGACGCGCGAACACGAAGAGAACGCGCATCAGAGAAATGCACGTATCGTCCGGCTGGTAGACGGATCAGGGCGTCCACCAGGGCCGCAACGGCAGGGCGTCGACGCCTCGGCCGATATCAGGTTTGGCGGTCAGCACCTGGTGCAGCTGGATCCCGCCGGTCTCGAAAGCGAGCCGCGACCCGGCCATGTACAGACCCCACACCTTCGCGGTGGGAAGGCCCACCTCGGCGACCGCCTCCTCCCAGTGCTCGACGAGGTTGGCACACCAGTCGCGCAACGTCAGCGCATAGTGCGGGCGCAGGTTCTCCTCGTGCAGCACCTCCAGGCCCACATCCTGAGCCGAGCTGATGATGCGGCCGGAGCCGGTGAGTTCGCCGTCGGGAAAGACATAGCGGTCGATGAATCCGCGGGTCGAGGGTTCGGATCGGTTGTCCGGTCGGGTGATGCAGTGGTTGAGCAACAGCCCGTCGGGGCGCAGCCGGGATTGCAGAAAGTCGAAGTACGATGGATAGTTGCGCACTCCGATGTGTTCAAGCAGCCCGATCGATGACACGGCGTCGAAGCCGGTCTCGGCGATATCGCGGTAGTCGCCGTAGCGAACCTCGGCCAGATCGGTCAGACCCTCCTCAATGATCGCCCGCTGTGCCCACACGGTCTGCTCCTTCGACAGCGTCACGCCGATGGCCGTGACGCCGCGGCGGGCCGCGTAGCGCACCATGCCGCCCCAGCCGCAGCCGACATCGAGCAACCGGTCGCCGCGCTTCAGCCGCAGCTTCTCGAACACCACACGGTACTTGTTCTCCTGCGCTTCGTCTAACGAAGCGTCGGTGTGCGGGTAGCAGGCGCAGGTGTATGTCATCGACGGCCCGAGCACCCACTCGTAGAAAATATTCGACACGTCGTAGTGGTGGTGGATCGCTTCGGCGTCTCGGGTTTTGCCGTGACGGAGCCCCCCGGCGACGCGGCGCCAGCGTGGCGGCACCTCCTGCGGCGGCGGTGCGATCGGGCGCAGATGCACGGCGCCGATGGAACGGATGATGTTGGCCGTCACCCGCGGCGGAGGCAGTTTGAAGACCAGGTCGCCGGCCAGCGCCTGGAGAAGTTGATAGGGGTCTCCGGGGTGCACCCCGTGTACCTCGAGGTCGCCGGCGATGTAGGCGCGGGCGAAGCCCAGATCGCCGCGGCCGGTGGCCAGGTAGGTCGTCCCTCGTGGCGTCTTGAGCTCCAGCCCGAGCGGTGCATCGGGCGGGCCGGCCGAACTCCCGTCGTAGGCGGTGATTCTCAGCGGGAGCCGCCCGCCCGCGAGAGTCTCCACTATCTCGGCGAGTGTGAGCTTCCGCTCCGGGCCCGGCTTCTGCGCCGCTTCGGTATTGTCCGGCGAATGTTCCCTAAACGTTGTCATCGTCCTTGCACCGCCTTCGCATAGAGATCGAGGAGACGTGAATCGGGGTCGTACCGCTTCTTGACGGCCGCATACGTTTCTCCGCCATAGAGGTTCCCGAATTCCTCGGGGGAGTAGTAGGAATCGGAATACAGCGATTTGTGCCCGTGGAGCTCGCTGACTTTGCGTTCGATCAGGCGGTTCGTCTGGCCGTCGATCGAACCCACCGGCACCGTCGACCAGAAGCCGACGTTGACGTAGGTCAGCTGCGGCCGGATCGGGTAGAGCGGCCAGCCCTCGCCTCGCAACCGCAGCGGGCACAGCCAGATCGGCTCGATCGGAACGTTGGCCAGGAACCAATCCAGAAACTCCACACACAGTTCGATGGGCATTTCGACGTCTTGTACGACACGTTCGCGCGACGGACGGCCGTGGAGTCGCTCGATCCGATCTCCGATATGGAATCGCTGCTCGTAGCTCATGAGCTTCGAATAGAAGCTGCTGCGCCGAAGCGTTCGCGGCCAGAGCCGGCGGATCCGCGGTCGCTGTGCGCCGAATGCCTCGGAGCACCAGAACCAATCAGTGTCCCACCGCCACAAATAATCGTGAGTGGTGAGCCGGTCGTTTGTGACGCCGGCATCGTGTTGGATGGAGCGGTAGTAGATCTGCTGCCCGGTGTAGTCACTCACCGGGCCGGATGCCGAGGTCTGCGTGCCCACACAGAGATAGCTCTCGAAAGCGCTGAACACCACGCCGTCGAGGTAGTCGACTCGGTGACCGTCCAGAACACCGGTCGTGACCATGCGGTCAATCGCCGCGACCAGGTCAGCGAGCGAGTGGAACCGCAGATACCGGAGCGCGACGAACGGTTCGACCGGCTCGAGTTCGATGCGCAGACGCACCGCATAGCCGAGCGTGCCGTACGAATTGGGGAAGGCGCAATAGAGATCTTCGTGTTCGACGGGCGAGGCGGTGACGACCTCACCCGCACCCGTGAGAATATCCATCTCCAGCACAGACTCGTGCGGCAGGCCGTTGCGGAACGACGTCGATTCAATACCGAGACCGGTGACCGCCCCGCCCAGGGTGATCGTCTTCAGTTGCGGCACCACGAGCGGCGCCAACGCGTGCGGCAGGGTCACGGCAACGAGATTGTCGTAGGTGCACATGCCCCCAACATCGGCCGTCCGCGCGTCAGGGTCGATCGCGATGACGCTCGTCAATCCCGACGTGTCCAGGCCCCTGCCATTCGGCTTCGGGCGTTCTCTGAACAGATTCGAGGTGGGTTTGGCTAGCCGCACGGATGCTGTGGGCGGCACCGCCCGATAGCTCTCGAGGAGGCGCTGCACGCCGGCGGCGTGAGCGGTCTGTGCGTCGGTCACGGGAGGGGACACGCCTCCAAGCTAGTCCTCACCGGCCGTGACCGCGCCGGGTAACCGCGACCAATTGGCGAAGATGGCGACCATTCACACGACTATGTTCCGCGGTACAGCGAAGCCGATTCGTGCCGGTCTGCCCCACGCTGCGTCCGAACGCCCAGGCTGGCACTGACCACGGTGCCCCCTCCGGGGCGGGATGTGATGTCCAACGCCCCGCCGACCTCGAGCATGGTGTCTCGCATCATCCGAAGTCCGAAGTGCCCCTCCTGCGCCCCCTCAGACCGGTCGAATCCTCGTCCGTCGTCGCTGATGCGCAGCAGCGTTCGGTCTCCGTCGACAACGAGGGTGCATCCCACAGTGCGCGCATCGGCGTGCTTGAGAATATTGGCCAGAACCTCCCGGGCTATCCGATAAAGCACGGCGGAATCTTCGTGGCTGAGCGTGTTGGTTTCCGGAAGGGTGAGCCGCACGTCGATGCCCTTTTCACGCAGTGGGTCGGCGAGCCTGGAAAGGGCAACGGGGAAGCCGAGCCCGTCGAGGTCGAGCGTGTACAGCTCAGTGGTCATTGCCCTCAAAGTTCGAACGTTGTCCTGCAGCAGACCCAGCGCGCGGGTAAACAAGGGCAGCTGCTCGGAACTTCCGCGAGTGATTTCCGACTCCATCGCGTAGGAGAGCCCGGCGAGGTCCTGGATGACATCATCGTGGAGGTCTCGCGCGATCCGGCGGCGTTCCAGCGCCGACGCATCAACGGCTCGCTGGAGGAGCTGGCGTCGAGCTGCCTGGCCGGCCTGGATCCTGCGGGCCAGCCGCACGGCCGGTACCAGCTGGGCGAGCTGAAGCACCGCCAGAGCCAGCAGGAACGCCGGGGCCATGTCGAGGAGAACGGAGGTTTGCTCCGCACGAACAATGTCGTCGTCGAAGTATGCCTCAAAGACGAGTGCAGTTCCGGTCGCGGCGGATGAGCCCACGTAGACCTCGACCACGTCACCGGGAAGGGGCTGGAGCACATGCTCTGATGCGGTCGACATCCCAATCTCGCTCACGCCAGGACCGCCGGTCAGAACGGCGGATCCCGCTTCCGGGAGCTCGTACTGCTTTCCGATTAACTCCGACACATCCGAATAGACAATTCTGCCGTCGGCGTTCCACACCTTGATGCGCAGCACAGCACCCTTGTCCAGCCAAGGGGCGAGGCGCGCGTCCAGCGCGCGCAGCGCCAACGGGTTTCCGGACAGGAGCTGACTGGAGACCATCGGGGCCAGCGCGTAGTCGGCCAGCCGCTGTGTCACGAGGATGACGTTGCTGAGGGCGTGGGCCTCGGCTTGCGAGCGGATCCAGAGAGCGGCGGGTGTGCCGACGATGATGAGAGCGACAAACCCTGCGAGCAGGAATCGACCGACGGCGGACCGGACTTCGGACCGTTCCTCTGCCGCATGATCGTGTTTGAGCCCCTCCGCCGGGCGATCCGCCGGCCTAGGCATCCCGCCTCAGGCCCAGCAGATCGAGCTTGCGTGCCGCAACGACGGCTTCCAGCTGCGTGTGGGCACCGAGCTTGGCGAGAATGGATTTGACGTAGCCGCGGCAGGTGTTCTGGGAAATGCCGAGAGTCCTCGCGTTGGAACGAACGTCGTAGCCCTCTGCCATGAGTTGCAGCACGGCCCGTTCGCGCTGGGTGAGGGAGGGGGCCCACTCGTTATCGCGCTTCGACACATGCAGCTCGCCCAGCTGCGCCACCAGGGAAGGCCGCACCATCATCCCCCCACGTGGTGCGTGCCTGAGCGCATCAAGCAGCGTAGCCAAGGACCCGTCCTTAGGCAGAAAAGCGCAAATGCCGGTCGCGGCGGCTTGCACGAATGACTCAGGAGTCGGGTCGCCCGTCAACAGCACAATCCGGATCTCGGGGGACTGCTCCAGGATTCGTGCAGCTGCCGAGATTCCATCGTCGTCCGGCAGGTGATAGTCCATGATGATCACGTCGGGTGCGAGCGCTATGGCCTGCTCGAAACCTGTCTGGGCGTTGCCGGCGTAGCCCACGCTTCGAAGATCCGGCTCGCGATCCAGCGCTCCTGTCAATAGCTCCGTGAACGTCGTATGGTCATCGATAATGAGCACGCGTATGACAGACCGTGGGGTCTCCGACTGGATACTCGGGTCTTCGACGCGGGGAGCAACTGCAGGCTCAGTCATCGGCTGTCCTCTGGTCATGACGAATGATGATGCTCGAAGTATCGCCGAAAATCGACACTCTGGATAGATGCTGAAAGTGCGCGTTGTGTGCCATGTCAACTCGGATTATGCTTTCATTCCGCCTCAACAGCGCCTGGAGTGGCCGCAACCGCTGCCGCTGGCGTTCGACTGGTTCTTGAGCACGGTGCGCGCATCCGAAAGAGCTCACGAGGATGCAATCCAGCGGATGTCGCTACGGGACATCGAAGGCGTCCACGTCGAGGTTGCTGGTGGTGAGGCCGTGGGCTGTGCCGTCGAAGTAGACGGACCAGGTACCTGAGTTGTAGCGGATGACGTCTTCGTCCTGGACTGTTCCGAGGGTCGGCACTGTGGTGGTGTCGGCGCTGAAGGACAGGTAGAAGTGGGTGGAGTCCACTCGGACGAATCCGTCGACGTTGGCGTTGGCCGGCAGGTTGTAGGGAGCGGCGCTGGCGTCGACCATCCTGTTGTAGGCGGTGCCGTTCCAGCTGTAGATGTCGGCATCGTCGGCAGTGCCCCCGACTCCGGGCGGGTTGGTGTTGCCCAGTGTGGAGAAGTACAGGGTTGTGCCCGAGACACTGATCGCATCGAGGTCCAGGTTGTTGTTGCCGCCTAGCCCGTGCGCGCTGCCGTCGAAGAACAGCGACCAGGAGCTGCCGTTGTAATAGACGACGTCTTCGTCTTGCACGTTGCCGATGCCGGGCACGTTCACCTGACCGGTGAAGGACAGGTAGAACTGGGTGTTGGTGACGCGGTCGTAGCCGTCGACGTTGGCCGCCGCGGGCAGCCTGTATGGTGCGGTGCTGATGTCGATCATCCGGCTGAAGGCCGTGCCGTTCCAGTTGGAGATGTCGGCGTCGTCGGCCGTGCCGCTCACGCCGGGCGGATTGGTGCTGCCGAGCGTCGAGAATGACAGCGGTGCCCGTACCTGGAGTGTGGTGGTCGTGTTGGCGCTCCAGTTGTCGGCTGCGTCGTGTGCTCGCAGGGTGAGGGTGTAGCTGCCTTCGTTCCAGTTGCTGATGTTGATCGGTGCCGAGGCCAGGTTCCATGGTCCGGTTCCGGTGACGGTCATCGGTATGGCGTTGCCGAGTCCGGGGTCGGTGCCGGTGAACCACTCGGCGCGCGTGACGGCGGTCAAGGTGTCTGTTGCTTGTGCTGTCAGGTTGACCGTGGTGGCGCCCAGGCTCGGGTTGGGTGTGGCGGTGACGAGGCTGATCGCGGGCTTGATTTTGTCGATCAGGAGGCTCGTCGTCGTCGCCGGGCCCCAGTTGCCGGCCGCGTCCCTGGCGTGGACGTAGACGGTGTGGCCGCCGTTCGCCAACTGGGCGACAGTCGCCGTGGGGATTGTCGCGTCCAGGCTGGCGGTCGGAGCGGCGGGGGTGACGGACATTGCCGTCCCCGTCCCGTCGGTGCCGAGGGCATCGGTGAAGTATTCCGCTGCCGTGATGTCGGAGCCCCCGGTTGCGGTGTCGTCACCGGTAGCGTGCAGATTGGAGTCAGCCGTACCGTTGGTGGCGCTCGGCGTCACTGTCGGGGAGGCTGTTGTCGGTCCGGTGAGGTCGCCTCCGCCGGGCTGGGTGGTTGTGAGAATGGTCGTCGCAGTTCTGCTGGTGGTTCCGCTGTTGGCTGTGACAGTCACCGGGTAGCTGCCGAGACCGATCGTCGCCGACGTGGCGACCGTCAGCTGGGATGTGCCAGAATCCGCGGCAAGGACCGTGGGGGTGAACGTCCAGTCCGCCTGCGCCGAGCTCAGGCCGGACAGCGACAAGGCAATGTTGCCGTTGAAGCCGTACGCCCGGTTGATTTGCACGGTGTAGGTCGCACTGCCGCCGGCGATCGGACTCGCTTCGGTCGGTGTGAGCGCTACTGAGAAGTCCTGTTGTCCCAGAATCCACTGGTATGCGGTAAGAACATTGAGCCGGCCGTTGCCATAGGCGGTGTCCGCACCGGAGACGCCGAGATCGAACGCGGTGCTGGTGAGTGCGGCCTGCGCCTGGTCGACGGAAAGTCCCGGGATCGCACCCACGAGCAGGGCCAGCACGCCGCTGGCGTGCGGAGCCGACATCGACGTGCCCGAGGCCGTCTGATACAGACCATAGCGATCGGTGGTGCGTATATTGACGCCGGGCGCGACGACGTCCGGGAAGTTCCGGGTTCGTCCGCCGCAGGTGGAAGGCCCTCGACTGGTGGGTGAGTAGATCAGATCATTGTTATTGATCGCGCCAACCGACAGTGCCTCGGGGTAATTGGCCGGACTGACGCTGGTCGATCCGGCCGAACCGTAGTTTCCGGCGGCGAAGACGGGCAGGATTCCGGCCGTCCGGAGCGCTTGCAGGTCGAGCTGGAACGTGAGGTCGCACCCGGGGCCGGTTCCGATCGACCAGGATCCATTGACGATCTGGGGAGCGTCGGCCGTGTTCGGATCATGGTCGGGATCGAGCACCCACTGGAATGCCTGGTGGATCGCTGTCGTCGTCGCGGTGCCCCTGTCGTTGAAGATCTTTGCGGCGATCCATTTCGCGCCGGGGGCCGTCCCGATCGTTGTACCGCCGGCATCGCCGCCAACAATCACGCCGGTCGTCGCAGTCCCATGGCCTGAGAGATCGGTCGGGGTGACGGGATGCTCACCGTAGGGGTCATACCAGCTGTTTGTGCCGCCGCGCCATCGGCCGGCGAGGTCCGGATGCGACACGTCGACGCCGCTGTCCAGGCTGGCCACCACCACGCCCTGTCCGGAAAAGCCCAGGTCCCACACAGTCGGAACGCTGAGCGTGCCGAGGTTGGGTTCCGGGGAACCGACGGTGGGGGCCACGGCGATTTGCTCGGAGGTGATGCTCGCAACATCAGGGCGTACCGCCAGCTCCTGGATGACATCTGCGGTGGCGGTCACCGAGATCCCGTTGAAAACCCAGAGTGGTGCGGTCGCTTCCACCTTGCCCTGGGCGGTCCGGACGCGCAACAGCTTCCGGATTGGGGCCTGCGAGGTGTCCGCCTTGGTCGTGAGCTCCGTAATCGTGCCCTTCAGACGATTCCGACGGGTCGTGCCCTTGACGCGCTTCAGGTCGGCCTGGTCGCGCATCGTCACGATCATGGTCGTCATGGCTCCGGGAGGGAGGGCAGCGAGAATCGCTTGCGCGCCGGGGGTCAATCGGTCCGCTGCCGAAGCGGGACTGGTCCGGGCCGAAGCCGCTGGGGCGAGTCCGGCCACCAGCATGGCCACCAGCGCGGTCACGGCAAGAATTTTCCTCATCGTTGACTCCCTGTCATCTCGCTCACGGCTATCTCGCTCCCAGCCATTGCGGGCGGCACAGGCAGCGGCAGCGCGGTGTGAATCCGGCGGCGGCGGGTGAACCCGACGGCACCCAGCATCGCGGCGAGCAACACGACCGCCAGGCCGGAGGTCAGGACCTCCAGGGGACGGGCGGTCTCGGGGCTGGCGGCTGCGGCAGTCCATCCGATCTGGGTGATCGCCTCCGGTAAACCGTCCCGTTGCAGGGCGACGGCAGCGGTCCAGGCGCCGGGAGTCGGTTTGGCTGTCTCCGCTTCGAAACGGCCCGGCTCAATACGCTCGAAGGGAACGCTGGTCGTCGTCCCGGTCGGGCTGGTGAGCGTGACTTCGACCCCGCTGATGGGTGCTTGCTCCAGCTTGACGATCGAGCGTACCCGAACGATCAGACGGCTCTGAGCCGGCCCCGCGGCCAGCTGCTCGAAGGTGACGAAGAGTCCGTCGGCGGTCGCAGTGTGGAGGGTGGTCTGCGCCGTCGCCGTGCTGATATCCCGTGCGGTGGGAACCGAGGTGAGCACGCCCGCCGCGCCAACGGCGATGACCAGGATGAGGATCTCAGCGGCCACGACGGCGCTGAATCGGCGCCGCGGCACGGGCACCCAGCCCTGAGGCCGACCGAAGCGGTGTCCCACCCGAGCGGCGATCTGGGGATTCACGAGCAGCGTGTTGATCCCCGCGAGTGTCAGCGCCACGGCGACCAGGGCGAGCTTGACGGCTACGGTGCCGCCGTACACGGTCGACGTGACGGAGCCGGGATCGGGGATGTGACGACCCGCCTCGTAGAACCCCGTCGCCAGCAAAACAATGGTTGCCAGTGCCGCCATCGGGCTGAAGGCCCGCCAGGCTGACACGAGGATCGGGCGTCGGGTGTCCCGGTTGCGCTTCAGGGGGATCAGGCAGATGGCAAGGACGGTGAGGCCGCCGGCCCAGACTCCAGCGGCGACGAGGTGGGAGGCGGAGGCAAGAGCCGCCAACGCGGATCGGCTGGGCAGGGTCGAAGCGTGACCGGCCAACGACTCCAGGCATACGACGGCTACCAGCGCCACGACGGCGATCCGCACCCGCCCCCCGGCGGGACGTAGACCGGCTGCCCAGAACAGGGCTCCCGTGACGATGACGAGCGAAAACTCGCGTGCGAGCCACAGATTTCCCCATGGCGTGCCGGTCAAGGTCGCGGAGGTTGCGTCGAACCAGGCTCCGATCGTGCCCCCGCCGCGCTGCGTGAGGAGAAAGGGGGTGATCGCGCCGGCGATGACTGCAACGCCGGCGGCCACGGTGCCGATGAGAATCGACTGTCGGCGGGGGGTGCTCCCCAACTCGCCCATTGAACCGAAGACACGACCAGAGACGGCCAGCGCACCGATCACGAGCATGATG
>Ga0307486_1001297_pt1 | contig 19591 bp, 17 predicted proteins | sample CBIW02metaG_FD_203663 | JGI IMG/M metagenome (GOLD analysis project Ga0307486, IMG submission 203663) | Sea-ice brine microbial communities from Beaufort Sea near Barrow, Alaska, United States - CBIW 0.2 | ecosystem: Environmental > Aquatic > Marine > Coastal | place: USA: Alaska | collected...
TGGGCAATGTTGACGATGTGCCGCACGGTGTACACGGCGATCAGGCCGACGGCGAGCAGGGCGTACACAGATCCCTGTGAAAGCCCTGCCACCGTCAGCTGCAGAAAATCAATGAGCACGGTCAGTCCTTGAGGAGCATCCAGCTGCCGCCCTGCGCCTCAGCGAGGATCAGCGCGGAGGCGTCGAGGCCTGAATGGTTGTCCGGGGTCATCTTGTAGACACCCGAGATGCCCACGAACTCGGCCTGCTCGAGCTCGTCGCGCAGCGCGTTCGGCTCGGTTCCGGCCTTTTCAATGGCGTTGATCGCGATGTGCCAGGCGTCGTAAGCGTGACCGCCGAAGGTCGAGGGCTGCTCGCCGTACGCCGCGTTGTAGTCGGCCTGGAACTGTTCGATAACCGGTCGCTGGGCGTTGTCTGCATCGAGCTGTTCGGTGACGAGCAGGCGGCCCATCGCCGCGATGACGCCGTTGGCGGAGTCGCCGGCTGCGTCGAAGAACGCCTGGTTGGCGATACCGTGCGACTGGTACACCGGCTTGTCCACGCCGAGCTGGACATAGGCCTTCTGGGCCAGACCGGCTGCCGGGTTGATGCCCCAGATGATGACGGCGTCGGCGTCGGACGAGCGGATGTTCGTCATCTGCGGGGTGAAGTCGGTTGCGCTGGGCTCGAACGCCTCGGTCGTGACGAGGGTGATGCCGCGTTCCGCGCCGAGCTCGGTGATGTAATCGGCGATTCCCTCACCGAAGCCGGTCGCGTCGCGAACGAGGGCGACTTTGGTGTAGCCCTTCTTCTCGGCGTCGTTGAGGATGGTCTCAAGCACGGTGTTGTCGTTCTGCGTGGTCTTGAAGACCCATTTGGAGTCCGCGACGATAGCCACGTTTGCCGCGACGGAAATCAACGGAATTTCGGCGGCTTCGGCCAGGGGGCGCATAGCGAGGCTGGGGCCGGTGCGTGAGGCTCCGATGATCAGATCAACGTCCTCGCTCTCAATGAGCTTGGCGGTGGCCTTGGCCGCGCCATCCTCTGTGGACTGATCGTCGACGATGATCAGTTCGACCTCACGTCCGTTGATGCCGCCTTCGGCTTTCAGCTGATCGGCCAGCATCATGAGCGTGTTCTGCTCCGGCACTCCCAGGCTGGCGCCGACGCCGGTGATGTCGAGAACGGCACCGATTTTGATCGGGCCGGTATCGGCAGACGAGTCGGTGTCGCTGGAACCACCGAGATTGGACGTGCTGCACCCGGCAAGAACCAGGGCCGTCGCGATAGCGATGGGCGCGAGAAGGCGCATTCGAGACTGCTTCACTGAAAATCTCCTCTTTGAGAACTGGGAATGAATTATCTACCGAACAGTCGGTAACTAAACTCTCTGGTCACACAGTACAAGTCCCACGAGCCCGGTCACAACCGCTCACGGTCGGATCGGATAACGAGTGGGTGACGGTTTTTACCCTGCGACGGAGCAGCCGAGGAGCAATACGTGCGTCGCTGTTCAGGCGATGGGTCCGATGATACGCGGCGTGGGGATGGCGGGAGAACCGCGGCTGTGCTCAGGAGAGCAACTCGCGTATGTCCGCGGCGGTCAGGGCGGCGCCCTGCGGGGCGCCATCGGTCATAACGCTTTCGAACAGGCGGGCCTTGGTGGCCTTGAGGGCCATGACCTTCTCTTCAATGGTGTCCTTGGACACGAGACGGTACACCATGACGTTCTTGGTCTGCCCGATGCGATGCACGCGGTCGACGGCCTGAGCCTCGGTCGCCGGGTTCCACCAGGGGTCAAGCAGAATGACGTAGTCGGCTTCGGTGAGGTTGAGGCCGAATCCGCCGGCCTTGAGGCTGATGAGAAAGACGGAACTTGTGCCCTCTTTGAAATCATTGATGGCTTTGGCCCGGTTGCGCGTCTTTCCGTCGAGGTAGGAATAGCTGATGCCGGCGGCGTCGAGCCGGTCGCGGGCCTTGCCGAGGTACTGGGTGAACTGACTGAAAATAAGCGTGCGGTGCCCCTCGGCGACGGTGTCTTCGAGCAGTTCCAGCAGGGCATCGAGCTTGGTCGACGGCACGCTGTCGTACTTCGCGTCGTAGAGGCTCGCGTCGAGGCTGAGCTGACGCAGCATGGTGAGTGAGCGAAAGATTTCGAAGCGGTTCGCGTTCATGTCGTCGATCAGGCCGAGCACCTTCTGGCGCTCGCGGGCGAGGTGCATGTCGTAGACCTTGCGGTGCCGCGGGTGCAGGTCGAGTTCGAGCACCTGCTCTTGCTTCTCGGGCAGGTCGCTGGCCACCTCGGCTTTGGTGCGCCGCAGCATGAACGGGCGGATGCGGCGGCGCAGCTGCGCGAGCCGGTCGGCGTCGGCATCCGCTTCAATGGGCTTGCGGTAGTAGTCGGCGAAGCGGCTGGGGCTGGGGAACAGGCCCGGAGCGGTGATGGAGAGCAGCGACCACAACTCCATGAGGTTGTTTTCCATGGGGGTGCCGGTGATGGCGAGCTTGAACGGGGTGCGCAGCCGGCGGGCGCAGACGTGCGCCTTGCTCTGGTGGTTTTTCACGAACTGGGCCTCGTCGAGCAACAGTCCGGCCCAGTCGTGGGCGTTGTACTCGTCGAAGTCGAGGCGGAACAGCGTGTACGAGGTGATGACGACATCCGCGTCGGTCATCTCGTCGAGCAGGCTGGAGCCGCGCTTGCCGGCGGTCTGGGTGATGGCGACCGTGGTGAGGTCGGGTGCGAATCGGGCGCACTCGGTGGCCCAGTTTGAGACGACGCTCGTCGGGGCGACGACGAGGAAAGGTTTGCGGGTGGGCTCGGGCTGTTTGTTCTGGTCGTCGCGAGCGTGGGCGATGAGAGCGATCGCCTGCAGCGTCTTGCCGAGACCCATGTCGTCGGCGAGCACGCCGCCGAGCTGGTGGTCGTAGAGAAAACTGAGCCAGTCGAATCCGGTTTGCTGGTAGGCGCGCAGGGTGGCGTGCACGGCCGCCGGGAGCGGACGCTCGGCAATGGGCGCGGCCTCCGACAGGCCTTCGACGGCGCTGCGCCAGGTGGCTGCCTGCTCGGCGACAACACCGAGCAGCTGCAGCTCGTCCCACAGATCGGCCTGAAACCGGCTGAGGCCGAGGCTTCCGGCGTTGCTCTCCTGCAGACCACGCGCCTCTTCGATCAGGCGGCGCAATTGCGCAAGCTCGGGGCGGTCGAGGCTGAAATACGTGCCGCTATCGAGGATCATGAGGTCCTGATCGGTCGCCAGCGCGCGAAACAGGTCGTCGAAGGGAATCTCTTCGCCCTCGATCGAGACTGTTACGGCGAGGTCGAACCAGTCGCTCTTGACCGTGCTTTCGGTGGTGGCCAGGCTGATTACGGGCGCTTCGTCGGCTTCGCGGTAGCTGGGGGCGTCGGCCGAGACCTGCACGTTGACGCCGGCCGCGGTGAGCTGGTCGACGGCCTGGCCGAGGAAGGTGATCATGGCGGCGCCGTGCAGCTCGGAGTGTTCAAGCAGCCGGGCCGGGCTGAGCGGCGTGGCGGCTTGCCAGAGCGCGGCGAACGAGGAGATCTCGCGTTCGACGTCGCGCAGCAGGTCGCTTTCGCGGGTCGGGTCGCGAAAGCGCGTGTCGCCCGGGGTCGGGCGCATGGGGTGACGGTAGAGCACGGCAGCGGATGCGTCAGCCGCGGCAGGGTCTGAAGCCTCGCCGGATTCGGCGGGCGCAACGTACTGCCATTCCCAGGCCAGGGTGATGCGGGCATCCGACTGGTGGGTGACCGCCAGGGCAAGCCGTGGCCGGGCGGTCTTGGGCAGCTCGAACGAGGCGTCGTGGCTGGTCAACGTGAGTTTTTGTTGCAGAAACGGGTAGTAGTCGGCGAGGAAGGCCGTTTCGTCGTCGGCCGGGATGTCAAAGCCGCCGGTGACGGCGAGGGCACGAATTTCGGAGCTGACCGGCGCGTTCAGCGGGGCGAGGGTGAGCTGATTGCCGGTCGCGAGCGGGTCGACGGGGGTGGTCCAGGTGTACGAGCCGTGCGCCGGATCACCGATGAAACCGAATTCAGCGCCCCGGTAGAGCTTCTCGTTGAGCACCAGGGTCGGGGTCAGTTGCAGGCCATCGTCGTCGCGCTGAATGTCGACCTCGAGCTCGGCCGCGGAGGAGGAGAGCAGAACTGGATTCTGGGCATCCGTCGCGCAGACCAGGGGCAGACCGCTCAGCTGGGCCTCGTGCAGCAGATCCCAGAGGGCCTTGTTCTCGAAGTTGTCGAGGTAGAGCCAGTGGTCGGTGTAACTGTAATAGCGCTGTCCGGTTGCCGACAGGGCGTAGATGGCGTTGAGAATTTTTCGGTGGCCGCGGTTGTAGGTGCCCGGGGTCCAGGACAGGTTGTCCCAGGTGAGGGAGCCGCGGATCCACTTGCCCTTCTTGCCCATGACCATGGGGCGTGCGCCGAGGCGGCGGGGACCCGGTCGTCGGTTGGGGCTATAGGCGGGGTCGAGCAGGTCGAACTGCAACGCGAGAGCCGTGCTGGTGGCCGATTCGCCGCCGCCCGGCTTGGCGATCGGGGCGAGGGCGGCGCGCCAGGCAGGCACCGGTGGATGAACCGGAGCCACGGGAGCTACGGGGGTCGGGGAGGGAGGCTGGTAGGCGGCCGGCACGAAGGTGGACTCGAACGAGGGGGTGCGGCGGTCGCCGACCGGCCGCACATCTGAGGCGGTGCGTGCGGCATTCCGTTCGGCGGGTGAGCTTCGACTGGCCAGCAGTAGGGCCGCGACGTGTTTGCAGTTGCTGCCCATGGGGCAGGTGCAGGTGCCGCTGGCTCGCACCGCCTGGCCGGCGGCATTCAGTGTGAACGAGACGAGCACCGTGTACGGCTCGGGGCCGGTACCGCTCACGCGGCCCGTGAGGTGCGTTCCCGACGGGGCCCAGGTCTGTTCGGCAACGTGCCCGTTGCGGGCGTACCGTTCACCGCGCGAGAACGACTGGCTGCCGACGATGCGGGCGATCTCGTGCGTGCTGAGGGAATGGGCCATAGGTGGGGGAGCTCCGTAAGAACAAGGGACCAACGTCTATTATCTCACGGGCGGCTGCCCGGCCCCGCTCACTGTGATGTCCCCCTCCGGCTCTCGCGGCACTCCCTCCGGCGCTCGCGGCACTCCCTGGGGATGGCGGCACTCCCACCTATGAGTGCCGCGAGCCCTGACGAGTGCCGCGAGCCCTGACGAGTGCCGCGAGCCCTGACGAGTGCCGCGAGCCCTGACGAGTGCCGGCACCCTGGCGGATGCCGGTTACCCCGGAGTCCCGGACGGGGCTGCGGCGGCGGTGGTCTGGAGCAGGGCGAGGGCTTCTGCTTCGATGTGGGTCTGCAGCACGATCACGCTCGACGAGCGCACAACCGTCTGCGTGGCGACGATCAGATCGAGCACGCGCTGCACGTCGGCGTTCGACCGGGCGACGACCCGGGCGAGCATGTCGCTGTCGCCGGAAACTGTGTGCAACTCGAGGATCTCGGGGATTTTGGCCAGGGCTGCAACGACGACGGCGTGGCCGGAATCCTGTCGCACGGTGAGTGAGCAGTATGCGGTCACCGGGAAGCCGAACTCACTCGGGTTGAGCGTGGGCGCCCAGGACTTGATCACCCCGCGGCTCATCAGCCGGTCCAGGCGCGCCTGCACGGTGGCCCGGGCGACCTTGAGCCGGCGTGATGCCTCAAGCACCGACAGCTTGGGGTTCTCACAGAACAGGGTGACGAGGCGGGAATCCAGAGAATCGACGTCCATAGGGGGCCCTTCGAGGTCGGCGGCGGTGGCGTAGCGGTGAATGTACCAACTGTATGGTGTTTCGCCCAAAATGCTCACAATTTATCGCAGATTGTGCACTCGAATTAGTCACTGTGGCAAACGCTTGGCAAAGTCACTAACTTTGCTGTGACCCGCCCACCCACGGAAGGAGCCAGCATGGCGCCCCGCGCACTCGCTGCCACGCTCGACACCCTGCCCCCCGCCCCAACGGATGCCCCCGATTTCGACCCGGCCCGGCTGCGCGACCTGTACCGGATGCTGTCGAATGTGCGCCGGCTCGACACCGCGGCGGTGGCCTGGCAGCGGCAGGGGCTCATTCCCGGCTACGCACCGATGCTCGGCCAGGAAGCAGCCCAGGTCGGTGTCGGTGCCGCCGTCGACGCGACGCGGGACTTCGTCTTTCCGACCTACCGCGAAATGGGTGTGGCCTACACGCTCGGCGTGAACATGGTCGAGTACATGTCGACCCACAAAGCCATCTGGCACGGCGGGCTCTACGATCCGGTCGCGACGGGGTTCGCACCGTTTCAGGCGGTCGTGGGCGGATCCGTTCTGCACGCGGTCGGATGGGCGCACGGCCAGACCCTGAACGAGGCATCCGCTGCCGCGGACGGCCTCGGCGTCGGGGTGGCCTGTCTCGGCGATGGCGCCAGCTCCCAGGGTGACGTGCACGAGGCCATGAACTTCGCGGCCATTCTGAAAGCGCCGGTCGTGTTCTTTGTGCAGAACAACGGCTGGGCCATTTCAGTTCCCACCGAGCAGCAGGTAGCCGGCGGCTCGGTGGCGGCCCGCGCCGCCGGCTACGGCATGCCAGCCGTGCGGGTTGACGGCAACGACGTGCTCGCCGTTCTCGCGGCCACCCAGCGCGCGGTCGCCCACGCCAGGGCGGGTCTCGGACCGGTCGTCGTCGAAGCCATGACCTACCGGCGCGGTCCGCACTCCACGAGTGACGACCCCGGCCGTTACCGCAGCCTCGACGACGAGAAGATCGACGGCGGCGAAGACCCGCTGACCCGTTTTCGCTCGGTGCTGCTCGCGCGCAATGTGGCCGATGCGGCCTTCTTCGCCGAGGCCGATGCGAAGGCGCAGCAGCAGGCCGACGACGTCCGCGACGGCGTCGTTGCGCTTTCGAGCCGACCAGGCAGCGAAATGTTCGACTTCGTCTTTCAAGAATCAACCCCGACGCTCGGCGCCCAGGCGCGCCAGTGGAGAGAGGAATCCGAGCATGTCTAACGCTCTGCAGAACGACACCCTCGAATCTGATCCGGAGATGGCGCCGACACCGCTCGTGCAACTCTCGATGCAGCAGGCCATCAACCGGGCGCTCGGCGAGATTCTGGAAGACGACGACCGTGCCCTCATCTTCGGTGAAGACGTCGGTGTGCTCGGCGGTGTCTTTCGAGTCACCGACGGGTTGCAGCAGCGTTTCGGCGCGAACCGCGTGTTCGACACCCCGCTGGCGGAATCGGGAATTCTCGGCACCGCCGTCGGCCTCGCCATGGCCGGTTTCCACCCCATTCCCGAGATCCAGTTCGACGGCTTCGCGTACCCGGCCGTGAACCAGATCATCACCCAGCTGGCCCGCATGAACTATCGCAGCCGCGGCACCCTGCCGATGCCGGTCACCCTGCGGGTGCCGAGTTTCGGCGGTATTCGCGCTCCGGAGCACCACGGTGAAAGCCTTGAATCGCTGTTCGCGCACGTGCCAGGGCTCAAGGTTGTGTCGCCGTCGAACCCGCAGCAGGCGTACCACCTGCTCAAGCATGCGGCCGCCATGCCCGACCCGGTCATTTTCATGGAGCCCAAGGCGCGCTACTGGAACAAGGCAGACGTCAACCTGACCGACAACCTGACCGGCAGCGCTTCCGACAGCGCGTCCGTTGAGGGTTCGGTGATTGCCCGCCCGGGCAAGCACGCAACCCTCATCGCCTGGGGCGCCATGGTCTCCCGCTGTCTGCAGGTCGCCGAGCTCGCGGCGGAAGACGGCATCGAACTGGAGGTGCTCGACCTGCGCTGGCTCAAGCCGATCGACGAAGCCGGGCTGGCGGCATCCGTTTCACGCACCCGTCGCGCCATCGTCGTGCACGAGGGCCCGCACACCGCGGGGCTTGGCGCCGAGGTGGCTGCTCTCGTTTCGCAGAGCTGCTTCGATTCGCTGCGGGCACCGGTCGATCGCGTGACCGGCTTCGACGTGCCCTATCCCTCGGGCGATCTCGAAGACGAATACATCCCGAACATTGATCGAATTCTCTTTGGAGTTCAGCGAGTATTGGAGTACCGCCGTGGCTGAAATCTCATTTCCCCTGCCCGACCTCGGCGAGGGACTGCTCGAGGCGACCGTGCTCGAGTGGCTCGTCGCCGTCGGTGACCAGGTCGAACGCAACCAGCCCTTCGTCGAGGTCGAAACGACCAAGTCGTCGGTGGAACTACCCTCGCCGATCGCCGGCATCGTGCTCACGCTGCACGGCCGGCCCGGCGACGTCATACTTGTCGACGAGCCGCTGATCACCTTTGCCGTCGCCGACGATTCCGCCGGCATCGTGGGTACGGTGCCCGAGGAGGCCGCGCCGAAACGTCGCGTGCGCCTTTCCGCCGTGCTCGACGAAGATTGACCAGCGAGGGCTGACCCGCAATGACTGAATCAACAACAGAAGCATCGGCGACCGACCTGGTCGCCACCACCCTGCGCTGGGATCAGCACGAACCCATCGTCGACGCGGGTCTGCCTCCGGTGCTGCTCGTACACGGCTTCGCCTCGTCGACCGCCCTCAACTGGGTGGCGACCGGCTGGGTGCGCGATCTCACTGCTGCCGGTCGCCGCGTGCTCACCGTCGACCTGCTCGGCCACGGTACGAGCCACGCCCCGCTCGATACGGATGCCTACGCGCCCAGCCGCCTGCGCGCGAGCGTCCTGGAGGTGCTCGCACACGCCGGCGCCCGACCGCACGAGCTCGGTGACTCCGCCTCCGGCGTGGACCTGGTCGGGTATTCCCTCGGCTCCCGCTTGGTCTGGGAGCTCGCCGCTGAGCGGCCCGATCTGGTCAACCGTGCGGTGCTCGGCGGGATGAGTGCCGAAGACCCGCTCGCCGACTTCGACCTCGACGCGGCCGACCGGTTTCTGACCGACTCCACGGCGATCGACCACGAGTCGACCGCATCGCTCATGACCCTGATGCAGCTCGCGCCCGGAGCCAATACCCCGGCCCTGCTGCGGCTGATCTCCGCGATCAAGGCCGAACGATTCGAGCCGGGCGCATCCGTTCCGGCGCGGCCGATGCTCTTCGTCACCGGCGACCGCGACGTGCTCGCGACCGGAACAGCCGAGCTCGCAGCGCTCGCCGCCGATGCCGAAACGCTCTGGCTGCCCGCCCGCACCCACACGAATGCGGTGAGCTCCCGCGCCTTCAAGCAGGCCGCTATCGAGTTTCTCGCCCGGTAGCCGTACCGCGACTCCCTGACCCCGAGGGCGATTTCGCGGCGCGCGGGAGTTGCGCCGGTGCGTGCGAGGCGCAACCGGCGCGCACTGGCGCAACTCCCGCGTAGCCAGTGGCGCGGGAGCTCTGGCCAGACCGTAACTCCCGCGCACCGGCGCACACCCCGCGTAGCGACGTCGAGCAGCAGCATTTCGCATCCGAACACCCGCGTACGGGCTCAGCTCCCGCGCAGCACACACAACCCCAGCGGATGCCCACGATCGCAGCTCCCGCGCCGCGCCAGAACTCCCCCGCCGCGCCGCAACTCCCGCGCCGCCGACCGGCTCCGCCGACCTGGCAGGCTCAGCCAGCATCGACGACCTCACCTCGACCGGGGGATCGTGGCTTGGGCTGCGAATGCGCGTGACTCGGTTCAGACGTCAGCCTCCGGCGAGCCAGCCCCGATCGAGCCTTTGGTCCACCAGACCCACAGAATCGCCGACCCGGCCTGCGCAATTCCGCAGGGCCGACCCGGCGCTCCGTACCGTCGCGAACTACCCGAGCAGGGCCCGGTCGTCGAGCGACGCACCCTTGATTTTCGCGAACTCGGCGAGCAGGTCTGGCACTGTCATGGTGGCCTTGCGCTCGGCGCCGACGTCGAGAATGATCTGCCCCTCGTGCATCATGATGAGCCGGTTGCCCAGGCGCAGGGCCTGTTCCATGTTGTGCGTGACCATAAGAGTGGTCAGGTGGTGCTTTTCGACGATGCTCTCGGTGAGCGTCGTGACGAGTTCGGCCCGCTGCGGGTCGAGCGCGGCCGTGTGCTCGTCGAGCAGCAGGATTCGCGGCTGGGTGAAGCTGGCCATGAGCAGCGAGAGCGCCTGCCGCTGGCCGCCGGAGAGCAGTCCGACCCGGGCCTTGAGCCGATTCTCCAGGCCGAGTTCGAGCGAGAGGAGTTCCTCGCGAAAGAACGCGCGGCGCTTGTGGGTGACGCCCCAGGACAGCCCGCGATGCTGGCCGCGCCGCAGCGCGAGCGCGAGGTTCTGCTCGATGCTCAGGTCGGGTGCGGTGCCGGCCATCGGGTCTTGAAAGACGCGGCCGACGTAGCCGGCGCGGGCGTAGTCGGGCATCCGCTTGACGGAACTGCCGTCAATCGACAGGTCGCCCGAATCGATCGGCAGCTTGCCGGAAATCATGTTGAGCAGGGTGGATTTTCCGGCGCCGTTGCTGCCGATGACGGTGACGAAGTCGCCGGTGTTCAGCTGCAACGACACGTCGTTCAGGGCGACGCGTTCGTTGACGGTGCCGGGAAAGAAGGTCTTGGTGATGTTCTCGATCAGCAGCATGAGACTCCTAGTTGGCTTTGCTGAAGTTGGCACTGCCGGCGGAGGAACGCATCTGGCGCAGCGAGGGAATGCGTTTGAGAATGCCCCAGCGCGGCAGCAGCAGCGCGGCCACGACGAGCAGCGCCGAGATGAGCTTCATGTCATTCGGGTTGAGGCCGGCTCCGAGGGCGAAGAAGATGACCAGGCGGTAGATGACGGCGCCGCCGATGACGGCGAGCGAGGCGAGAAAGATGTTGCGACGTCCGAAGACGGCTTGCCCGACGATGACGGAGGCGAGGCCGACCAGAATGAGGCCGATGCCCATGCTGACGTCGGCGAAGCCCTGGTATTGGGCGATGAGCGCGCCGCACAGGGCCACCAGTGCGTTCGAGATCGCGAGGGTGAGAATCGTCGTGCGGTGCGTGTTGACGCCGAGGCTGCGGATCATCTGCTCGTTGTTGCCGGTGGCCTGAATCGACAAGCCGAGGTCGGTGCTGAGAAACCAGTCGATGGCGAACTTGATCAGGAGCGCCGCGACGGCGAAGATCAGGATGCTCCAGGCCCCGCCGAGCAGGCCGGCGTCACGCAGCGGGGTCATCAGGGTGTCCTCACGCAATAGGGGCAGGTTGGATTTGCCCATGATGCGCAGGTTCACCGACCAGAGGGCGATCATCGTGAGGATGCCCGCGAGCAGGCCGTCGATGCGGCCCTTGGTGTACAGCACGCCGGTGACCAGGCCGGCCACCGCCCCCGACGCCGCCCCGGCGAGGGTGGCGAGGGGGGCTGGCACTCCGTTGATGATGAGCGACGCTGCCACTGCGGCCCCGGTCGTGAAGCTTCCGTCGACGGTGAGGTCGGGAAAGTTGAGGATTCGAAACGTGAGGTACACACCCAACGCCATGATTCCGTAAAGCAGGCCGAGCTCGAGAGCCGCATTCATCTGGTTATTCCTTCGGTCGTCGGGTGGCGGCTAGTCGATGAGCCGGTCGGCCTTGGCGAGGAGGTCCTCGGAAAGGGTCACTCCCATGCGCTTGGCGGCGGCCGGGTTGAGGATGAACTCGATCGTGTCGAGGGTTTCGACGGGCATGTCGGCCGGGTTCTCGCCGTCTTCAAGGATGCGGATGGCCATCTGGCCGGTCTGGTAGCCCAGGTCGGTGTAGCTGATGCCGTAGGTGGCGATGGCGCCGCGCTCGACCTGACCGTTTTCGGCACCGAACAGCGGAATCTGGTTCGACTCGGAGTACTGGATGACGGCTTCGAGGCCCTCAGTGACGCGGTTGTCGGTGGGGATGTAGATGGCGTCGACGTCGCCGAGCGACACGGTGGCCTGGGCCACCTCGCTCGAGTTGGTGACGGTGGCTTCCTTGATGGTCAGGCCGAGGGTCTTGGCCGCCTCCTTGGCGAGTTGAACCTGCACGTCGGAGTTGACCTCGCCGGAGCTGTAGATGATGCCGACCGACTTGGCGTCCGGCAGGATCTCCTGAATGAGCTCGAGCTGCTCTTTCACCGGGTTGAGGTCACTTGTTCCGGTGACGTTGCTGCCCGGCTTCTCCCAACTCGCCACCAGGCCGGCTTCCTCCGGCTCGGTGACCGCGGTGAACAAGACGGGAATGTCCGTGATGGTCTGCACGGCGGCCTGGGCCGTCGGCGTGGCGATGGCCAGCACGAGATCGACCTTGTCGGCGGCGAACTTGGCCGCGATGGTGCTCGCGGTGGCCTGCTCTCCCTGAGCGTTCTGCTCGTCGAATTCGATATCGGTACCCTCGGCATAGCCGGCGTCGGCAAAGGCCTGCTTGAAACCTTCCCGGGCGTCGTCGAGCGCCTGGTGCTGAACGATCTGGCTGATGCCGATCGTGATCATGTCATCGGAACCGGATGCCGACGGATCGCTGGCCGCGCATCCGCTTAGAGCGAGAGTGCCGGCGGCCAAAAGGGCGAGGGCCGACAGGGATGTGGTGTGCTTCATGCTGGGTGATTCTCCTTTGAATTCTGAATACGAGCGGTTGATGCGGCGCGCGCGGGAACGAACGTTCTCGTGCGGCCGAACGGTTTGGGATGCCGAGCGGGGTGCTGGACCGAGCGGAATGTCAAACGGGGGCGGGAGCGAGCGCCGCTACGGCGGCGACCAGGAATCGGTCGTTTTGCTCGGTCGTCCCGATGGAAACGCGCAGTCCCTCGCCGGACAATGCCCGGGCCAGGATGCCTTCCCTGACGAACACGGCGTTCACCCGGTCGGTGTCTGGGCCGGTGCGCAACCAGACGAAGTTTCCCTGCGAGTCGGTGACGCGCCACCCGCTTGCCCGCAGCGCGGCCAGCACGCGGGTGCGTTCCTTGACGATCTCATCAACACGCAGCACGAGCTCGGCCTCGGCGTCGAGCGAGGCCAGAGCGGCCCGCTGGGCGAGGGCGGTCACGCCGAACGGCAGGGCGACACGGCGCAGGTTGGCGGCGACGGCGGTGGGCGCGATCGCGTAGCCGATGCGCAGCCCGGCGAGGCCGTATGCCTTGGAGAAGGTGTGCAGCACAGCCACGTTGGGGTAACGACGATAGAAGTCGATGCCGCTGGCCGACGATGCGTCGTGGTTGAAGTGCACGTAGGCCTCGTCGATGACGACGAGCACGTTGGCGGGTACCCGCGCCAGAAACGCATGCAATTCCTCGGCGGAGACGACGGCGCCGGTTGGGTTGTTCGGATTGCAGACCAGAATGAGCCGGGTCTGGGCAGTGATCGCGTCGGCCATAGCGGCGAGGTCGTGGCGTTCGCCTGTCGTGAGTGCCACCGGCACGGGTGTCGCACCGGCAACCTGCACCAGAATCGGATACGCCTCGAAGGAACGCCAGGCGAAGACGACCTCGTCGCCCGCCCCAGCACTCGCGTGGATGATCTGTGCCAGAACCTCGACCGATCCGGCACCGAAGGCCACGTTCGAGGCGTCAACGTCGTAACGGGCAGCGATCTGGTCGGTGACCTCGGCCACGGCCATGCTCGGGTACAGATGAATCTCTCCGAGAGCGCTTGCGATGGCCTGCGTCACCGAGGCCAGCGGCGCGAACGGATTCTCGTTCGAGGACAGCTTGAACGCTCCCGAATCGCCGGCAGCGGCGCCCTGCTTGTAAGCCGGCAGCCCGCTGATGGTTTCGCGCTGGTGCACCATACTTCTCTTCTCGCTCGTGAACCGTTTTCCAGACATGCTCCGCGAGTACGGCGTCGGCAATGACGGGGTGTTTTAGAGCGTATTCAACTCACTAGAAATTGACAATACGTTCAATTTAGACGGCACAAACTGCACCATGTGAGCATTGAAAACGGAGCACACCTGAACACATTGCGCAGTTTCCCCGACTTTCCGGCCCGGTTATGGATCGTTGGCGCCGCGCAGGGTTCAGGGGAGTAAACTTGAGTCAATAAGGCTCAACTTTGGAGGAGAAAACGATGCAGGCCGGTCAACAACCACCGCAAGACGATGCCAAGTCAGCTCTGGAGCTTTACGGGGTGAACCTCACCGATATCGCCCGCAGCGGCAAGCTCGACCCGGTGATCGGGCGAGATGCCGAGATCCGGCGCATCAGTCAGGTTCTCACCCGGCGCACCAAGAACAATCCGGTCTTGATCGGTGAACCCGGCGTGGGCAAGACGGCCGTGGTGGAGGGGCTGGCCCAGCGCATCGTCGCCGGCGACGTCGCCGACTCCCTCAAGGACAAGCAGCTGGTCTCCCTCGACCTGGCCGCTCTCGTCGCCGGCGCCAAATATCGCGGCGAATTCGAGGAGCGGCTCAAGGCCGTGCTCAAAGAGATCAACGACGCCGACGGCCAAATCATCACCTTCGTTGACGAACTGCACACCTTGATGGGTGCCGGCGGCGGCGAAGGCTCGGTCGCGGCCAGCAATATGCTCAAGCCCATGTTGGCGCGCGGTGAGTTGCGCCTGATCGGCGCGACGACCCTCAACGAATACCGCGAGTTCATTGAAAAGGATGCCGCACTCGAGCGCCGCTTCCAGCCGGTGCTCGTTGACGAACCATCGGTAGAAGACACCGTCGCTATTCTGCGCGGGCTGAAGGAACGCTACGAAGCCCACCACAAGGTGACGATTGCTGACTCTGCCCTCGTGGCCGCGGCATCCCTCTCGAATCGCTACATCACGGCCCGCCAGCTGCCCGACAAGGCCATCGACCTCATCGACGAGGCCGCGAGCCGGCTGCGCATGGAGATCGATTCTTCGCCCGTGGAGATCGACGAGCTGCGCCGCAGCGTCGACCGGCTCAAACTCGAAAAACTCGCGTTGAAGAAGGAAAAGGACGACGCCTCGAAGGCGCGTTTGGAGAAACTGCGCAGCGATCTGGCGGAGCGCGAAGCCAACCTGACGCAGTTGCAGGCCCGCTGGGATACCGAGCGAGCCTCGCTCAACCGGGTCGGCGAGCTGCGGGAGCGGATCGACGCCGCACGCATCGACTCCGACCGGGCTCAGCGGGAGGGCAACCTGGAGAAGGCGTCCCGGCTGCTCTACGGGGAGATTCCGGTGATGGAACGGGCGCTCGCCGACGCCGAACAGGCCGAATCCGACGGCCCGCGCATGGTCAACGATCAGGTTTCGAGCGAGGACATCGCCGCCGTGGTCGCCGCCTGGACCGGAATTCCGGTGGGTCGGCTGCTGCAGGGCGAGACCGAGAAGCTGCTGAATCTTGAAGCTGAGCTCGGCCACCGGCTGATCGGCCAGAAGAAGGCCGTGCGCGCGGTCGCCGACGCCGTTCGGCGCAGCCGGGCCGGCATCTCCGACCCCGACCGGCCGACTGGGTCGTTCATGTTTCTCGGCCCGACCGGCGTCGGCAAAACGGAGCTGGCCAAAGCGCTCGCCGAGTTTCTTTTCGACGACGAAAAAGCCATGGTGCGCATCGACATGAGCGAGTACGGCGAGAAATTTTCGGTCTCGCGGCTGGTCGGGGCGCCTCCCGGGTATGTCGGCTACGAGCAGGGCGGTCAGCTAACCGAGGCCGTGCGGCGGCGCCCGTACTCGGTGATTTTGTTCGACGAGGTCGAGAAGGCGCATCCCGAGGTGTTCGACGTGCTGTTGCAGGTGCTCGACGACGGGCGGCTCACCGACGGCCAGGGCCGCACCGTGGACTTTCGCAACACCATTCTCGTGCTCACCTCCAACCTCGGCTCGCAGTTTCTGGTCGATCCGACCCTGTCGGCGGAGCAGAAGGAGGCGGCCGTGCAAACTCTCGTGCGGCAGGCCTTCAAGCCCGAGTTCGTCAACCGGCTCGACGACATCGTCGTGTTCTCCTCATTGACGACCGATGAGCTCGCCGAGATCGTCGAGCTCGACGTCGACCGGCTGCAGACGCGACTGGTCGAGCGCCGGCTGGAGCTGGCCGTGACCCCGGATGCCCGCCGCTGGCTGGCGGAGCGCGGTTACGACCCCATCTATGGCGCGCGCCCGTTGCGCCGGCTCATGCAGCGGGAGATCGATGACCGTCTGGCGCGGGCCCTGCTCGCGGGGGACATCCAGGACGGCGACACCGTGCTCGTGGCGCTCGCCGCCGACGGGGATTCGCTCACCGTCGCATCCGCTCCTGCGCTGCTCACTGATTCGCTGGAGGAGGATCTGCTGTAGGACGGGCGCTTAGGCGCGAGACGGAAACAGCCCCACCAGGGCGATGATGAAGTTGACCACGGTGTATGGCGGCAAATTGTTGTGCGGTTGGTCGTTTCCCGCGGAGAGGACTGCCGCCTGGCTCATCGTCGCTCCGGCGCTGCCGGCATAGGCCGGTTCAACGGCGCGGCCGTAGCGCGGCTGGGCCCAGATGGCGTTGGCGGGCGAGTTGACGGTGCCCAGGGCGGCGGTCGCCTGCACGGTGTGGGTGTGCTCCGGCAGCTGGGATTCCCTGAGCGTGACGGATTCCTCACCGCCCCTTTCGCCGAGTTGGCGAGCGGTGAGACCCGGTCCTCGACCGGGATGCACGGGGAATGACCCTTGTAGGTTGGGCAAGGCGAATGTGCTCTGCCCGTCTCCGCCGTAGGTTGTACCCAGCAGGGAGAACAGCGCGGTGTTCTGCGCGATGGGCAGCAACTGGCCGTCGCAGAACTCCCACCCCCGCGGCGCGAAGTTGAAGGGCACCATGCGGATCTCGCCGACGAATGGTTCAGACATGGGTAGTCACTCTCCAGAGTGTGCGGGAAGTCACGGGTCAGGGTCGGGACGGGAAGATGCCGGTCAGGGCGATCATGTAGTTGATGGTGAGGAACGGCGGCAGGTTGGGGTGCGCCTCCGAGCTTCCGACCGAGCCCACCGACTTATCGGCGAGCGCCGTGTTGGGGGTCGCGGCGAAGGCCGGCTTGCCGGGGCCGGCCCAGTAGCCGGACTCGGGCGATGCCGCACCCGCTGTTCCGCTGGCGCGGGGAAGATGCGAGTGTTCCGGCATTTCGTTTGCGGTGAGGGTGTGCGCGGACTCGCCGCCCCGGTCACCGAGCGGATGCCCCGGCCCTTCATGCATGGGCATCCGCGACTGCAGATCGGGCAAGGCGAAGGTGTGCCATCCGTCGCCGCCGTAGGTCGTGCCGAGCAGGCTGAACAGTGCCTGGTTCTGGTTGATCGGCAGTTCCTGGCCGTTGCACAGTGCCCAATTCCTGACCGCGAAATCGAACGAGGCCAGGCGGATCTCGCCCAAAAAGGGTTCAGACACGAGTGCTCCAATACATGGTTGTGATGGTCGTCTTTAGTTCCAAGAGGGGTAGACGCCAAACAGGGCGATGATGAAGTTCACCGCGAGGAATCGCGGCATGTTGTTGTGCGGTTGGTTGCCGCCGGCGGTGGTCAGAGCGTCGGCGTTCATCGGCAGAGTTGTGGATGCGGCGGGGGCATAGGGCGTATCGGTCCAGCCCGCCCACACTGCGTTCTCCGGATCGGCGGTCGTCGCCGTTTGATCGGAGCCCTGCGGAATATGGGTGTGGCGGGGGATTTCGTACGTGGTCAGCGTGACCTCTTCCGCCCCGCCCGACTGGCCGATATGGGAACCCAGACTCGGGTCGTTTCCCTTATGAACCGGAATGCGTCCGCGCAGATCGGGGAGTGCGAAAGTGGTACGCCCGTCGCCACCGTACACAGTGCCCACCAACGAGAACAGCGCGTCGTATTGCGAGATCGCCATGAGCTGGCCGTCGCAAAACATCCATCCGCGTGGCGCGAAGTTGCCGCCGAACATGCGGATCTCGCCCACGTAGGGTTCTGACATGGTTTTAGCCTTCCGGGGTCGGGGCCGTTGCTGCCTGCGCGCTCGGCCGGTACATGCTGATCGAACCTGCTGCCGGCGGCTCCTCGAGAAAGCCGAGGCGTGCGTACAGTCGCTGCGCCGCGGTGTTGAGCGCCCAGACCGACAAGCGAACCGGCAGCCCGGCGGCATCCGCTTGGGTGATCAGGGCAGAGATGACCGCCGTTCCGATGCCGCGGCCACGCTGGGTGTCGAGAACCGAGATGTCCACGAGCACGGTCGCTTCGGGCTGGCGCGAGGTGCGAACCTGCCCGACGGAGACCCCGCCAACGGTGATCATCGCGCGTTCCGCTTGAGGATAGTCGGCTCGATACTGTGCGGCCTGGGCCCGAAACTGCAGGTCGACCAGCGTGGATCTGGTGGCGCCGGGCAGGAGCGCGAAGTCATCGGAGCGACTCGACTCGAAAAGGTCGCGCAGGAATGCCTCGTCGCCCGGCAGCGCCGGGCGCAGCACCGGGCGCAGATCGGAAAGAACTGGCATCACGTGCGCCGATTGACGAGCGCCTGCATGGTCACCGGCGCGTCGGAAGCGCCGATCGGGGAGATGAACAGCGAGGTCGGGGCTGCGCCGGCATTGCTGAGCAGGTAGATGCCCTCCGGGGGAGAGGGCTTCGTTGATTCAAAAATAAGGTTGAAGCGCAATTCGTCGTCGGAAACCGCGACGGGAACGAGGTCCTGCACCGCCGTGAGGGTGAGCTGGAAGGCGCTGCTGCCGCCTTCGGCGCTAAACACTTCACCGATCAGGCCGGCGAAGTTGGAACGCACCGGGTCGGCTGGCGCCAGCAGATTCAAGCGGGTCGTGGCGAGCGCGAGGCTCGGCTGGGCCGTGACGGTGAGCGCGGCGAGACCGAAGGTGCCGACGCCGAGTGTCATCACCGATCGGCGAGAAATGTCGAGCACGGCGAGCCTCCAGGATGACGGTGCTTGAGGAACACCCGCGAATAGAGAAATCCTAACTTGGGGTATGTGGGAAAAACACCCCCCTTTTGGGGTGGGTAATACCCATGAGATTCTGGCAGCCTAAAAATGATGTCGAAACATGCCTCCCGCTCTCGGTCCCGTACGAAATACGTAGCGGTCCTCACCGCGCTGAGCCTCGGCCTGGCGGGGGTCGGCGTGGGTGTTGCGCCGGCGTACGCGGCGAATAGCCTCATCGTGGGATCGACGGCCGACACCGATAGCAACGAAGCCTGCACGACGCCGTCGGTAACCGTGCCGGCCAGCCCGATTACCCTGCGCAATGCACTCTGCGTGGCCAACAATATCGGTGGCGCCATGACCGTCATCGTCGGCGCCGGTACCTATCAGCTCAGTTCAAGCCTGGGGGCGCTTCAGCTCGGCACGCAGGCGGGCGCCGATCTCATTCTGGAGGCAGCACCCGATGCCGCGCCGGTGATTCGCGGTGGCGGTACGACGCAGGTCATGACCCTGGACCCGATGGTGGTCGGCAACGTCACTGTAGCCCTGACCGGTCTGACGATTGTCGACGGCGTTGACAACGTCTATGGCGGCGGGGCGATCATCGCCGGCGCGGGTGGCGCCGCCATCGGCGACGCCCTGATCGTCACCGACAGCACCTTCACCTCCAACGCGACCAACACAATTTCCAACGGGACGACGAACAACCCCGGTGGCGCAATCCAGTTCATCGGCGGTTCCCTCACCGTGGTGGGTTCCACTTTCAGCGGCAACGCAGCGGGCAGCAGCTCGGGAGGCGCGATCGCTTACCAGGCGATGCCTGGCCTGATCGGCCAGACCCTGACCATCACCGGTTCGACGTTCTCGAACAACGTCACGTCATCCGCCACTACCTCGCCGAA
>Ga0307486_1001299_pt1 | contig 19585 bp, 18 predicted proteins | sample CBIW02metaG_FD_203663 | JGI IMG/M metagenome (GOLD analysis project Ga0307486, IMG submission 203663) | Sea-ice brine microbial communities from Beaufort Sea near Barrow, Alaska, United States - CBIW 0.2 | ecosystem: Environmental > Aquatic > Marine > Coastal | place: USA: Alaska | collected...
GGTACCAGCTGTCCCGCGCTGCCTGCAGCTGCTGCTCGCGAGATCCCCCAGCGCTTTCGGACTCTTCCAGAATCCGACGATAGGTTCTCGCAAGGGTCGGATTAGTGTAGCTGTCGCCTGCCGCTGGTACAGCTCCATGCGGGAGCCACGTTGCTGCAGACGTGGGCCACTCCGCTTCAAACATTGTCTGAACTGATGCTAAAGCTGAAGAGACGGCCGCCAGAATGGGGTGCCCCTTCTCCAGATAATGGATAGCTGGTTCGAGAACATCTCTCAGCGACATCGAGCCGTGTTCCTCAAGTAGCAAAGCCCACGCCCCGAAGGCACCGGGCACGACGGTCGGGAGCAGCCCCGTACCCGGCATGAGATCAAGGCCGAGTCTGGTCAGACTCTCGACTGTGGCAGTAGCGGCAGACACACCCTGTCCGCAAATCGACGAGACCTTCGCATCGCGCTCCGACCACACGAGAATGGGCACTTCGCCCCCCGGGCCGTTCAGGTGTGGCTCCACAACCTGAAGAACGAACCCAGCAGCAGCAGCAGCGTCTGCTGCGTTGCCACCACGTTCGAGGATGCTCATACCAGTGGCGGAAGCCAGCCAATGGGTACTCGATACCATTCCAACATTGCCGATGAGTTCGGGGCGGGTTGTGAACAAAATAGTCCTCCGGAAGTTTGGTTATTAGGCGGCGTGGCTTGGTGCGGTCGCTGAGGCGACAAGGGGCAGCAGTCCCGCCGGATAGACAATTACTTTTACGGTGTCGCCAGGGGAAGCTTGCACCTCACCCACCGGTTGCTCAACTTGGATTGAGAGTCCGGAACTGCGCTGCAAGTCGCAGCTGTATCGGTAACTTGTGCCCATGTAGGCGCTGCCTGTGATCGTCGCTTCCAGCACGAGTGCTGGACTGGCCGAATCGAGATTCGCTTTACTAATTCGCGCGTTGGACGGCCTGAACCCGACGTGGGTTTGCTCCTTCGCTTGCAATGGAACTACGGCTCCAGCGTTCCTGCCGTTGCCGGTAATTCGCAGTTGGCCATCTACCTCGGATACCTCAAGAATATTCTCCACACCCATGAAATCGGCGACGTACGCGGTGCGGGGTTGCTCCCATAGCTCTTGCGGAGTGCCGTGCTGCTCAAGCCAGCCCTTATTGAGTACCGCGATGTAATCGGAGATCACAAGCGCCTCCTCTTGATCGTGCGTAACGAAGACGGCAGTTTGTTCCAGTTCCTGCTGAAGTTTGCGAATCTCGAGACGGATCTCCTGTCTCAGTTTCGTATCAAGATTGGAGAGTGGTTCGTCGAGCAGCAGCAGGGAGGGGTGCACCGCGATTGCTCGAGCAAGAGAGACTCGCTGTTGCTGGCCCCCCGACAGTTCGCCGGGGTACCGCTTGCCTAGCGCGCCGATATCAAGGAGCTCAAGCATCTTAGTAACACGCGCTGCGGTCGCCTTTCCCGGCATCTTTTGAGCTTTGAGGCCGTAGCCGACGTTATCGATGACGGTCATGTGGGGAAACAGCGCGTAGTTCTGAAACACGATGGCGGTATCTCTGCGATTGGGTGGATCAGCCGTAATGTCTTTGCCTCCCAAATGAATCTCACCCGAGTCCATCCCCGCAAAGCCGGCGATGAGGTTGAGCGTCGTCGTCTTGCCACACCCGCTGGGTCCCAGCAGGCTGAGGAGCTTGCCGCGACCAACTTCGAGCGATAGGTCGTGGAGCACGACATTGCCGCCGTAGGATTTCCGCAGATTCCGAAGGCTGAGCCCATCCGAGTGGTCTTGCTCTGGGCGGGTCATTTCGTCTTTCATTGCTTCAAACCTCCGGTAAATGTTCGGCCGAAACCGAACAGTTTGTTGGCGAGGGCCAACAAAACAACAATTAAGGTGAGTTGGACCACGGCCATCGCCGCCACCGTTGGATCAAGTCGCGTCTCCACGTACTGCATCATGGCGACAGGAAGGGTAGTTTCGCCCGGCGCGACGAGAAAGAGACTGATTTCCAAATTTCCAAAAGAGAAAATAAAGGCGAGCATCGCGGACGAGAATACTGCCGGCTTGAGCAGCGGTAGTGAAACCCGGAAGAACGTCTGAAGTCGACCTCGTCCAAGGTCTAGTGACGCGCGTTCAAGATCTTCGCTGAGGCCGAGAACACCGGCCGAAGCCAATCGGAAGGTCCAGGGCAAAGTGATCAGCACGTGACCGGCAAGGAGACTGTAAAAGTTTCCGATCAAGCTCAACCCGATCATGTCTCCCAGGCGGAAAAGAAAGATATACAACGCCATGCTGAGCACAATATTGGGCACGGTGAGTGGAAGAGTCATCAGATTCTCGACTAGGCCTGAGCGTTTGACTGCACCGAGTCTTACGCCGAAGGCTGCTAAGACTCCGAGAACGGTAGAAAAGACCGCAGTCCACGCGGCGAGGTTGAGGCTGTAGGTCAGACCGCCGAAGAGTTCTCTTTGCATCGGCAGCTGGAAGTACCAGTCCAAGGTGTAGCCTCCGACCGGCGGGACGACTAGATACGACTGGTTGAATAGCGACATCCAAATCAGAACAGGTACTGGCAACAAGGAAATGACGAAGACCAGCAGCGTGATGGCTCCGAGTAGTGGGCGTTGGGTTTTCATTGATTCACCTTCTCCACTTATCGAATCGTTGGGACATTAATTTGGCGTACACCCCAACGATGACAAAGCTCAGTGCCACCACTATGAGGGCCATAGCGGTTCCCTGTGTCCAATCGCCATCTCTTGTCACAATCGAATAGATTTCCGGCGAGGCCATCCGCACTTGTGATCCACCAATGAGGACTGGAGTTGGATAGGCATTAACGGTTAACACAAAAGCCAAAGAGGTTCCCGCAACTATGCCTGGCATTATTTGGGGCATGGTCACCGTCCAGAACGCACGAAATTTCGACGCACCTAGCGATTGGGCTGCGCGCTCAGTCGAATCACCTACAGAATCCATGGAGCTTTGGATAGCAAGCACGATCATGGGCAAATCGATCAGTGCCATGATGATGATGATGGTTTGAGGAGTTTGCATAATCTCTAGCGGACGGTCGATTACCCCGCTGGACTGGAGCCACTGGCTGATGATCCCCGACGAACTCAAGATGGCCACCCAGCCTATTGACTGGACCACCCCGCCCGCGAGTAGTGGGAAAAGAATCAGGATCATGAGGAATCCCTTGAGCCGCGGCTTGCTCCGGGAAATGAAGTAGGTCATCGGCATCGCAAGTATCAACGCCAGCAGAGTCGTTACTGCGGCGATGACAAACGTGCGAATGATGACGCCCCGCAAGTACTCGTCAGTGAAGAGTCGAACGTAGTTGTCGAACGAAAACCCTCCACCGGAAAAACCAGACGATGTTCTCTCACCGAAGCTGAATGGGAGCACCCCCAACATCGGGATGATCAACATCACAGTTAACAGAAGCACTCCCGGCCCCAAAAGGAGCCACGAATAAAGCCGGGAGTGCGAACTGGTTTTTTTCATTAACGCGTTGCCTCAGTCCACAGACGACCCATCTCGGGCATTGCTTTCGTGATAGCTGCCATGTCTGGGGTGTAGATTCTTTTGGCCTCGTCGTCGCTCAGCGAGATCGCAGCGTGAAGTGCTGGGTCAAGCTCGACATTGGTGACCGTGGGAGCGTAGAACATTTTCTCGGCAAAACCCTGTTGTGCTGAGGAGTCGAGTTCGGCGTTCAAGTACTCGTAAGCGGCCGCGACGTTCTGTGAGTTTGCCGGAATGCATGACGACGATACGTATTCGCGTGTTCCCTCGTCGGGCACTACTGACATGAACTCCTGTCCAGATTCGGCGCTCCACTGAGCCGCGTTCGCTCTCGTGTTAACCAGCGCAGCAATCTCACCCGAGATGAGACCGGCCTTGATCTGAGTTGATGTTCCATAGGGTCTCATCAGCTTCGCAGCGTCAGTGGCGGTGTCATAGCCGGGCGAAAGGTCTGTTCCGGGGTCGCCTCCAGCAGCGTCGACTGCGGCACCGTAAAAGACGTAGTCGCTCCAGCGCTCCCATTGGCCAGCCTTGCTCGCAAAATCGGGGTCAAAGAATTGACCCCAGTCGGTGATTTCATCGGTGATGATCTCGGGGTTGTAGGTGATTCCGATCGCCGAATGAATGTGCGGGACGCAGTAATCGTCGATCAAACTTTCCTGGATATTCTCCCAATTGTTGATCTTGCTAGGGTCGAGCTTCAGTAGGGCTCCCGCTTCTTTCATTGCGGGCATGTCCTTGTCGGAAAGCTGAACAACGTCGAATGTGCCCCTCTCGCTTCCCGTCTCTGCGAGAAGCTTTGTTTTGAGCGTCGCCGTATCACCACTCGAGTAGAGAATTTCTGTGTCTGGCATTGCCTCACGGAAGACCGGGTCCACGAACGACTTCAGGAAAGAGTCGTAATCGCCTCCAAAGGAACCGACTACCAGGCGGCTCTCGTCGCTGCCCTCGTTAGGACCGGAGCCGGTTGAGCACCCGGTCAGCGCGAGCGTGCCAGCTATCGCCGCACCGAGAACAATTTTCGTAGTTTTCTTCATTGCCGTTCCTTGCTGGTTGGAGTCGTCGATCAACATTTCGATAATTCACAAACCAAGGCCACCCTCGCCTTGTGGGCGTCGGGTGCTGGATTGCTGAGAACCCTGCCGGCTTCTGCGCCGTTGCAGTAAGTACTATATTAAGTACAGTATCGGATACTGTATCCAATCTCAATGGCGGTCGCCGTTTTACTGAAGTAGCGCGATTCTCGTGGAAGCCACGTCGCAGCGCGGCTTCCCGATCAGTCTTTAGTTAGCAAGACTAATTTGATAGACTAACGAAAGTGCCAGACAAATATGACGACGAACTCAGAATCGCACTCATGCGAATCGCTCGCCGCATCCGACAACAGCGCCACGACGACACCCTCAGCGATAGCCAACTCTCGGTGCTTTACGTGCTCACCCACCACGGCGGCAGCACCCTCGCCGCCCTCGCCGAACACGAGCGTGTCACTCCGCCCTCAATGAATCGAACCGTTAATTGCCTGCGCGACGAAGCACTCATCACCCGCTCCAGCTCACCCGATGACGGCCGCAAAGTACTCATCGACGCCACGGATGCGGGTGCTGACCTGGTGAACAAGACCCGTCAACGTCGCGCAGAGTGGTTTGCCGCTGAGCTCTCCACTCTCGACCCTAGCGAGCAAGCTGCCCTCCAGGCTGCGATCCCCGTGCTCATGAAGTTGGCCAATTCGTGAGCGCAATGTTTCGTTCGCTGCGCATCTTCAACTACCGGCTCTGGACTATCGGCGCGATCGTCTCCAACACCGGGGCGTGGATGCAGCGCACCGCCCAGGACTGGATCGTGCTTACTGAACTAACCGACCACGATGCCGCGGCTCTCGGGTTCACCATGGCGCTGCAATTCGGCCCGTTGCTCATTCTGATGCCCGTTGCGGGGATCATCGCCGATCGTTTTGACCGTCGCATTGTTTTGTTGTGGACCCAGTTCAGCCAGTTCCTGCTCGCACTGGGCTTAGGAATTCTCGTGATCTCTGGCTACGCGCAGCTCTGGCACGTCTACGTTTTTGCTCTCCTGCTCGGAATTGCGACGGCGATCGATGCACCAACGCGACAGGCGTTCGTCTCTGAACTCGTCAGCGACAAAGACCTTCCCAACGCAGTCGCACTCAACTCGATGTCGTTTCAGAGTGCGCGTCTCATCGGTCCGGCAATCGCTGGGGTGCTCGTCGCCCTGATCGGTTCGGGCCCGGTGTTTCTTGTCAATGCTGCGTCCTTCGCCGGCGTGCTCGCGTCGCTCTGGTTCATTCGACGTTCTCAACTTTTTCCGGTTGCCAAACTGGGGCGCGCGAAGGGTCAGATTCGGGATGGGTTGCGGTACGTTCGCAACCGGCCAGACATCCTGATCGTGCTCGTGATGGTCTTTCTTGTCGGAACCTTCGGGTTCAACTTCCCTGTCTTCATCTCCACAATGGCCACTGCTGAGTTTGGCAAGGGAGCAGCAGAGTTCGGGCTGCTCTCATCGATGATGGCAGTCGGGGCGATCGTCGGCTCACTGCTCGCGGCTCGGCGGGAGCGCGCCAGGATCGGCGTCGTTGTTGTCGGCTCCGCATTCTTCGGGATAGCGTGCCTCCTCGCCGCCCTCGCCCCCAGCTATTGGACTTTTGGCGCCGCCCTCACCATCGTCGGCGTGTCTTCGCTCACCATGATGACGACCGCCAACGCCTACGTGCAGACCTCAACAACACCAATCATGCGCGGTCGAGTCATGGCGCTCTATCTGGCGATCTTTGCCGGTGGTACCCCCATCGGCGCACCCATCGTCGGCTGGGCAGCCAACGAACTCGGTGCACGCTGGGCGCTGGGCATTGGTGCCCTGTCCGGCGTGCTCTCCGCCGTAATCGCGGTCACGTGGCTCATCTACAGTCGCGGGATGCGCGTCGGCCGCGTGCCCGAAAGTCGTTTCCGACTGCGCCTACGATTTCCCCCAGAGCCCACAGCCGATGAAGAACGCGAGCTCGCAACCCAAGAAATCGCGATCGTCGAAAGCACTACCCGACGCATTAGCTAAGGCTGCGCGGGGCGCTAATCTCAACAATTCGCCCGCGCCAACTTTACGCCTCGCGAGTAATTTCTACGCTCACAAACAGCGTCGAACCGAACGGGCCAGCGTAAACACCACGCAACGGCGGAACATCGTTGTAGTCGCGACCGCGGCCAACCAGAACATGCCGGTCACCGATGTCGATCAGATTCGTCGGGTCGTAGCCACGCCACTGTCCAGCACAGAACCATTCGATCCATGCGTGGGATTCACCCACAACGGTTTCGCCAATCGCAGCATCCGGTTTCGGGTGCAGATAGCCAGACACGTATCGTGCCGGAATACCAGCGGAACGCAGCGCACCCAGAGCGAGATGCGCAATGTCCTGGCAGACCCCCTTGCCGCCAGTCCACGCTTCTGCGGCCGTCGAATGCACACCGGTAACACCGCTCATGTACTCGATTGCGTTACCAATAGCCATCGAAATCTGGAGTGCACTCTCGCAGGCGTCGTCCGACTGCGACGCGATGTCTTTCGCGAGCGCAATCACCTCTGCTGGTGGTTCGGTGCGGCGCGTCTGACGCAGGTTATCGACGGCATCCATCGACAACTCTGCCGCTGCAGCCAAATCAGACCAGCTCATGCACTCAGACGCATGCTCGCGATCGTGCACCTCAACCAAACTCGTCGCCGTGAGCGACAACTCTTTGTGGCCCGTGAGCACCTCAAACGAAGCGACACGCGAACCCCAGTAGTCGACATAGTTGTGCTGACTTGAGAGCGGCAAGATTTCCAGGTTCGAGAACAGTACAAGCTGGCTCTCGACACTGGCCGGCAACATCCGCGCCTCGTTATATGACGCGGTAACGTCGCCGCCATAGCTGAACCCGGTGGTGTGTCTGATCCTCAAACGCTTCATGAGATCTCTCCTACCCATTCAGGAGCGGCATTTGTGGGGAAGTATCGGTTGCGCACCGCTTCTGACGCCGCGCTAGTCGCTGCCTGAACGCGATCCATGTGCAGCGGCAAATCATCAAGAATTTCGGCAATAGGCCGATATTCGAGCTCACTGCGAATCTTGCCCAGCAGTCGTTGCGCATCATCAGCGACACCCACACGATTCATGCGGCGAGGCTCAAGCTCTCGCATGCAATCCTCTGCCCGCGACACCGAGAACAGGATGCTGCGCGGGAACAGGCGATCAAGCAACAGAAATTCGGCCGCATTGCTCGCACTCGGCACACCGCGGTAGGTGCGAAGGTAAGGCTCGTAGGCGCCGCAGGACCGCAGGATGGTCGTCCACGATGGGCCACTCGCTTCTGTGAGACTGCGAGTAGCCAAAAGGCGCGCGGTCATATCTGCGCGTTCCAGACTGCGACCGAGCGTAAAGAACTGCCAAGCCTCATCACGGCTCGTCGCCGACTCGATGATGCCAACGGCCAGGGCGCTGCGCTCGCGGACCCAGGAGAAGAAGTCGGCGACTTTGTCTCCAGAAATACGACGCGGCATCCGGGTTCGGGTCGTATTGAGGCACTCCCACAGCTCGGTCGACACAATCTCGCGTGCTCGACGAGCGTTTTCGCGAGCGGCACCCAGCGAGTAGGCGATTGATGCAGGCTCAGAGCGATCAACCGCGAGAATCGAGAGCACGTCGCCGCGGGTGAGCACGGCATCTTGTGGCGCTTCGCTTCCCATCACACTCAAGAGTGCGCGGCAGGCGTCGTCTTCTTCAATCCAGGGGTCTTCGAGCAACAACTGGAGGTGCACGTCGAGGATGCGTGCGGTTCCGTCGGCACGTTCAATGTAGCGCCCGATCCAGAACAGCGATTCTGCGATGCGGCTCAGCATAATTGACCTCCCTCGATGTCGACACTCTGCTGCTGCTGTTCTTCTTGACGTTGTCGCTGACTGAGCCCACGAGTGCTGTCATGGTCTTCAGCGTGATCTTCGTGCGCGCTCGCTTCAAGCAGCATCTCGGGTGTAATCACAGTGATTGCCTCCGTTTCAGCCTGCCGTTCGACAAGCCTCTGCACGCTGCTCGATGCTTCCTCGATGCGCTCGCGACCAACAACCCAGGTGTCTTTCGAGCCACCGCCCTGTGAACTGTTGACAACGAGTTGACCCTCGGGCAACGCCACGCGGGTGAGACCGCCGGGCAACACCCACACGTCATTGCCGTCATTGACAGCAAAGGGGCGAAGGTCGGCGTGACGCGGACGCATGCCGTCATCAACAACGGTGGGAATGGTGGAGAGTTGCACGACAGGCTGCGCAATCCACCCGCGGGGGTCTTTGCGCAACTGATCCTTCAGCGTCGCCAACTCGTCTTTCGAGGCTGCAGGGCCGATAACAAGACCCTTACCGCCCGATCCGTCGACCGGTTTCACCACCAACTCATCGAGTCGGTCGAGCACTTCTTCGAGCGCACCCTTGTCTTCGAGTCGCCACGTTTGCACGTTGGGGATGATCGACTTTTCGCCAAGGTAGTACTCGGTGAGCTCTGGCAGGTAGGTGTAGACAAGTTTGTCGTCTGCGACACCGTTTCCGACGGCGTTGGCGATCGTCACGTTGCCGAGCCGTGCTGCGAGCATCATGCCGGGACTGCCGAGCATGGAATCGGCACGGAACTGCAGCGGGTCAAGAAATTCGTCGTCAACGCGACGGTAGATCACGTCAACGCGAGTGGGGCCAGCGGTGGTGCGCATCCAGACGCGGCCACCAGAACAGAACAGGTCACGACCTTCAACGAGCTCGACGCCCATGAGGCGGGCGAGCAGTGTGTGCTCGAAGTATGCAGAGTTGTAGACACCGGGGGTGAGAACAACAACGGTGGGGTCCTCAATGCCACTCGGTGAACATGACCGCAGTGCCTGCAACAGTTTGTGCGGGTAGTCGCCAACGGGCCGAACCCGCATTGAGACGAAAAGTTCGGGCAGGGTTTGGGCCATCACTCGCCGGTTCGAGATCACATAGCTCACACCGCTCGGCACGCGCACGTTGTCTTCAAGAACTCGCCACGCGCCGACCTCATCGCGGATCAGGTCGATGCCGCTGACCTGAATGCGCACCCCATTTGGCGGCTCGATTCCGGCCGCCTGACGATGGAAGTGACTGGATGATGTGATGATGTGAGCCGGAATCACTCCATCTTTGATGGCATTCTGCGGCCCGTAAATGTCGGCAAGAAAAGCTTCGAGTACACGAACGCGCTGCTTGACCCCACTCTCAACCTGTTTCCACTCCGAGAGGTCAATGACGCGGGGTACCGGGTCCAAAGGGAACGGGCGCTCTTCGCCAGCAAAGTCAAATGTCACGCCCTGGGCGAGGTAGCTATCTGCCAGCGCTTCAGTGCGCCCCCGCAACTCTTCTTGAGTCATCTGGGCCAGCGCGTCGTGGATCTCCCGATAGGGGCGACGTATCTCGCTCTCGGCAGAGAACATCTCATCCCACGCGGCCGGCCCGGTGCGTTTGGAGGCGCCTGATGTGTATCCGTCAAACAAATCTGCCATTCACAGAGCCTATGCCGCTCGGGTAATTTCTGCGTGACCGTGGGTCGATTACGGCAGATCGTCGCACACAATTTACAGTGAGGTAATGCCTCAACCCTTCCCCACAATTCTTGTTCTCCCCGGCGGAGGATACTCGCGACTCGCCCCCCACGAAGGCGAGCCCGTTGTTGCCTGGTTGCGCTCTCTCGGGTGGAATTCCCGCGTCGTTGAGTATCCGGTCGCCACGAAACATCCCGGCCCATTGCTGGCAATTCAGTATGAAATTGCACAAGAGCGTGCTGCGGGCGCGCCCATCGTGGGTGTTTTAGGCTTTTCTGCTGGCGGTCACTTGGCCGGCCACGCCGCAGTTGCACCGATCGCCACACCCCAAGAACGGCCCGATTTTGTGGTGCTGGGTTACCCCGTTGTCAGCATGACCAGCCCAACCCACGCAGGGTCCCGGGAGAATCTGATCGGTCTGGATGCCAACGCTTTCCTCCGTGAAGATACCTCCGTTGACCTGTTGGTCACCCCGGCAACGCCGCCGATGTTTATCTGGCACACTGCCGCCGATGAAGCGGTCCCTGTTGGCGAGCACTCGTACCCGCTTGCGGCCGCCCTGGTAGCGGCCGGAGTGCGCCACGAACTTCATGTGTTCTCTGACGGTCAGCATGGCTTGGGGCTCGCTGAGGGAACTGCCGCCGAGGCGTGGCAGTCGCTGTGCGAGATCTGGTTGAGCTCGCTGCGCTAGTTGTCTGATGGTGCGGCTGCCCGCTGCGCTAGTTGTCTCATGTTGCGGCTGCCCGCTGCGCTAGCGCCTGAGGCTAAACGCTTCCGCCTTGTTCGTCGGTCCTGAAACGAGGATCGTGTCATTGGCCGCGATCAGGGTGTTCTCGTCGGTATATGTCCACGTTCCGCCACGAGGACGAACCGCAGTGACGGTGACTCCCGCGGTGGATCGCACACGGGACTCCCCGAGCGTTTTGCCAACGATTGCCGCCGGCGGCGCCATCTTCACCAGCGAAAAACCATCACCAATTTCGAGATAGTCCTGCATCGATCCGCGCACGAGGTGGGCAACACGGCGACCCATCTCTTTCTCGGGGTAGACCACGTGACTCACGCCCAGCTGATCCAGGATCGTGCCGTGCGCGTCACTGGTTGCCTTGGCCCACACGTGTGCAACGTTGAACCGCAATAGCAACGAGGTGGTGAGGATGCTCGCCTGAATGTCGCTGCCGATCGCCACAACCACGCGGTCGAACTCGGGCACCGCCAACTGCTGCAGCACTTCCTCGCGGGTGGAATCTGCCATCACCACATGGGTGAGTTGACCGTTGAGTTCCTGAACGATCGACTCATCGACGTCGATGCCGAGCACCTCGGTGCCGTTGGCCATAAGTTCCAGCGCGAGGGCGCGACCGAAACGGCCCAAGCCGATTACCGCAACCGAATCTGCGGCGGCCACACTTGAGGCATCCGAACCCGAGAAGATGCGCAATTTAGCCAATGATGGGCCTTTCTTTAGGAAGTTCGTACATGACGGCGCGCTCACGCAAGGCGAGAGCGGTCGCAAAACCAATGGGGCCGAGTCGGCCAACAAACATCAGCACGGCAAGAATCAGTTGTGCTGCGATCGGCAGTTCGGGCGTGATGCCTTCCGAGAGTCCGACGGTACCGAACGCCGACACGGTCTCGAACAGCACCGGGCTCAACGGCAAGCCCGAAATCAGCATGATCGCGACGGTGGATGCCGCAACAACAGCCACCGACAGCAAGACAACCGAAATTGCTTGGCGGTGCACCGCACGCGAGAGTCGCTTGCCGAAGACGTTCACCACGCCGTCGCCGCGCACCTCAGCCACGAGGATAAAGAACAGCACCGCGAAGGTAGTGATCTTGATGCCACCGGCAGTGCCAGCTGGGCCGCCACCGATAAACATGAGGGCGGTCATCCCGAACTGGGTTGCTTCGCTCATGGCACCGATATCGATGCTGTTGAAGCCGGCGGTGCGGGTCTGCACTGATTGAAAGAAACCGGCCAAAATTTTCGCTTGCCAATCGAGGGGGCCGAGGGTTGCCGGGTTGTTCCACTCGATGAGGGTGATGTAGATGGTGCCGGCGAGGAGTAACAGTGGTGTCGCGGCGACCACGATGCGGGTGTTCATGCTCCACTTGAGTCGTTTGGTGCGGTAGCGCAGCAGTTGCACAATCACGGGGAAGCCGAGACCGCCCAGGATGATCTCCGCGCACAGGGTGAGCGAAACCACCGGGTCGTCGACGAACGACATCATGTTGTCGCTGAACAGCGCAAAACCGGCGTTGTTGAACGACGATACGGCGTGAAATACCGCAAGCCACGCCGCTTCGCCTACGCCCTTCCCGTAGTGCAACACGAACCAGAGGAACAGGATGAGTGCGCCAGCTCCCTCGATGATGAGGGAGATTTTGAGTACACCAAGAATGAGCGAGCGGACATCGCCGAAGCCGACGTTTTTAGTTTCCGCGGCGGCTGTGATGCGCGACCGAAGCGACAGCCGGCGAACAACCGCGATGCCGATGATTGAGGCGAATGTCATCACGCCGAAGCCACCCACTTGGATGAGCACCAGGATCACTACTTGGCCGAAGCCGGTCCAGTATGTGGGAGTGTCTACGATGATGTGCCCGGTCACGCACATTGCCGAAACAGCAGTGAAGAAGGCCTCAACAGGAGTGGCCGCACCGGGACCTGTGCGTGATATGGGTAACGCGAGGAGGGTTGTGCCTGCCCCGATCCCGATCAAAAACCCGAGAAGGGTGAGCTGTGCTGGATGAACCAGCTTTCGCTTATTACCCGTCCCGCGGAGGATGTTGTGCACCGGGATACGATACGCCTGTTTTAGACCCCGCGTAACACGAGCTGTTGGTGCAGTGAGACTCGAGCGTTAGGCGCTGAGCGGCTCCAGAACGAAGACCGGAATTTCGCGCGTCGTCTTGGCCTGATAGTCCTCGTAGTCCGGGTAGGCGGCGACAGCGCGTTGCCACCACACAGCCTTCTCGTCACCGGTCACTTCGCGGGCCACAAAGTCCCCTTTGGACCCGACATCGTGCAGCTCAACATGCGGCTGAGCCATGATGTTGAAGTACCACACGGGATGCTTCGGCGCACCGCCCAGCGATGCTACGACAGCATAGTTGCCGTCATGTTCCACCCGCATGAGGGCGGTCTTGCGCAGCTTGCCCGATTTGGCACCGACCGTGGTCAACACAATCACGGGCATCCCGCGCATGAGGTTGCCGTCGTGACCGTTGCTGGCTTCGAAAGTGTCGGCCTGCTTTCGAGCCCAGTCTGAGGTACTCGGTTCGTATTCTCCTGTTAGTGGCATACTTCCACGTTACTCCGCTTCTAGGACGGTAGATTTGCGTCATGATCACCATTGCTCTTCCTGACCAGCACATGCGCGACCGACTTGAGGCTCAACTGCCGGAGGTAAATCTGATTGTGTGGGGTGCCCGTGATGGCGCTCCCCCGCAGCACGTTGATCTGGCTGTGCTTGGTTACCTGGGCGCATCCGACGAACTGAGCATTTGTGAGGGTTTGGATGTCGCGGCTCTGCAATCGCAGTCACTCGGCTACGACGGGGTTGCCGATTTACTGCCCGCGGGCATCACATACTGCAACGCGGTCGGTGTGCACGAGGCGTCAACTGCTGAACTTGTTGTTGGGCTGGTCATTGCTGAACAGCGCGGGTTTATTGAACATTTTGCGAACCAGCAGACCGGCACGTGGATCCAGCATGAACGCATCGGCGTTGCCGGCAGCACCGTGATCATTGTCGGTGCTGGCGGTGTCGGAAACCAGATCGCCGACAAGCTTTCCCCCTTCGAAGCAAACGTGGTGCGCGTCGCTCGCACTAACCGCAGTGACGCGCGTGGTGCCATTCAGTCGATGGATGCTCTTGCCGGGCTGCTGGCTTTAGCCGATGTTGTTGCACTCGCCGTTCCGCTCACCGATGCCACAACCGGGCTTGTGGATGCCGAATTCCTTTCCGCAATGAAGCCGGGGGCGCTGCTGGTGAATGTCTCGCGAGGTAAAGTCGTTGACACTGACGCTCTGATTGCTGCGGCATCCGCAGGTCACATTCGTGCGGCGCTCGATGTCACCGACCCTGAACCGCTGCCGAGCGACCACCCGCTGTGGTCAACGCCCGGAATCACCATCACCCCGCACATTGGTGGCTACACATCAGCGATGCACGGTCGAGTGGATGCTCTTATCCGTGAGCAGGCCCGGCGACTTCTCGCGGGCGAACCCCTCGCGAACGTGGTGGTTGAGGCGCGCTAGTCCGTCGGCGGGATGGCCCACAAGCGCGGGCTAGCTCGCGGGTGCGGTCGAGGCCCGAATGACCAGCTTGGGCGCGAAGATTACCTGACGGCGGTCGGTTTCGGGGTTGGCGGCCTCATCGAGCAGGATCTCGACCGCAGTCTGGCCCATCTGGGCGCTCGGTTGGCTGATTGATGAGAGTGGAACGACGGCGGCACTAGCGAAGTCGATGTCGTCGTAGCCGATCAGGGCGATGTCTTCGGGAACTTGCACGGCCAGAGCTGTACTGCCATTCATCAGGAGCGCTTGCAACACTCCCATCGCCACAAGGTCGTTGGCCGCGAAGATCGCGTCGGGGCGGTCTGTCGGCGCGCGAGCGACGATCTCGGCCCCAGCAGCGCGGCCAGCAATGACGCTCAAACCGTCAATCTCGATGACCTCAATGCTTGCGCCCGGAACAGTGTCGACGGCCTGCCGTGCGCCCGCGAGTCGATCGGAGACCTGGCGGATCGCCATGGGGCCGCCAACGAACGCGATGCGGCGTCGACCGATGTCTAGCAAGTGATCCACTGCGAGTTTGCCACCAACGATGTCGTCGACGGAAACGGAACTGAAAGTGGAATTGGGGCTCTCGCGGTCGACGAGCACTGCAGGAATGCCGCGCTTGCGCATGGAATCGAGCCGGTCAGTGATGTCACCGTAGGGCGAAATGAGTACACCAAACACACGCTGCTGTTCGAACAGGTCGAGGTATTTTGCTTCACGTTCGGTGTTCTCATCGCTGTTTCCGAGCGTTACGGTGAGCCCACTCTCCGCTGCCTTGTCTTCTGCACCGCGGGCGATATCGGTGAAAAAGGGGTTGCGCACGTCAAGCACCACCAGTCCGATGGTCTGGCTGTGGCCGACGCGGAGTTGACGGGCAGCATCGTTGCGGATAAATCCGAGGGTTTCTATCGCACTCTGCACACGCTCGACTGTGGCGGGCGAGACTTTGTGAGGGTGGTTGAGCACGTTTGACACGGTGCCAACAGAGACGCCGGCACTCTTGGCAACATCATGCACACTCGGCGTTGACATAGGAACAACCACAATTTCTCAGCCCGACGTTGGGCTGCGGATTTGGACGAGGTGAATTCTCGACTCACGACAAAAGTGTAACGATTCATTCAGAGAGAGCAAGGTTAGCGGTTAGAACGCCACAAAGGGACTTGACGGACCCCGATACTTCGTCGTATCGTTCACAAACAGTCGATTTTATCGTTTCAATTGAGGCTTCCCTTCCACGCCAGACGTCGACTAGCAAAACCCACCAGCACACACTCAACGCGGAGGCACGACAGTTCAATGGCGACTGCAGCAGAAACGGCACCGGCACTAACGCCCGCCGGCACCCTCGCGCTCAGCCTCCGGGGCGCATCCAAGACATTCGGTCCCGTGGTCGCGCTTGCCGATGGCACTATCGAGATCCTTCCCGGTGAAATCCATGCTCTTGTCGGCGAGAACGGTGCGGGCAAGTCCACCCTCGTCAAGATCCTCGCCGGCGTGCACTCCCCCGACGGCGGAGAGTTCCTGGTGGGAGGAAAGCCAGCTCACTTCCGGAATGTAAGCGAAAGCAAGGCGGCCGGCATCTCGGTCATCTACCAAGAGCCCACCCTGTTCCCCGATCTCACCGTCGCTGAGAACATCTTCATCGGCCGCCAGCCCAAGGGTCGCGCAGGGCTCATCAGCCGGGGAGAAATGCGTCGACGAGCCGCGGAACTTTTCGCCACCCTAGGAGTGCCCATCGACCCTGATCGCATCGCTGACGGCCTCTCCATCGCCGACCAACAGATCATCGAAATTGCCAAAGCAATTTCGCTCGATGCCAACGTACTTGTCATGGACGAACCAACCGCAGCGCTCTCGGGCGTCGAAGTGGAGCGCCTCTTCAGTGTCGCTCGCGCGCTGCGAGACAAAGGTGCAGGGATTTTGTTCATCTCGCACCGTTTCGAGGAGGTTTTTGACCTCTCCGACCGCATCACGGTCATGCGCGACGGGCGATACATCCAAGTTCACAACACAGCCGAAGTTACCGCCCCGGCGATTGTCACGGAGATGGTTGGCCGCGAGCTCGGCGAGCTTTTCCCGAAGAAGGAGGCTGAAGTCGGCGATATCGTGCTCAAAGTAGAAGGCCTAACGAGCGTCGGCACGTTCCGCGACATCGACTTCGAGATTCGAGCTGGCGAAATCGTCGCACTCTCTGGGCTCGTGGGCGCCGGCCGCACTGAAGTGGCACGGGCCGTGTTTGGCATCGACCCTTACGACGTCGGAAGCGTCAGCATCGACGGAGCACGGCTTAACCCCCACAGCCCGCAAGACGCGATCGCCGCGGGAATTGGATTTGTTCCCGAAGATCGACGCAAACAAGGATTGGTTCTCGATCTTTCCGTCGCGCGAAACGTCACCTTGACGCTTCGACACTCACTCGCACGATTCGGACTGATCTCCGGTCGACGAGAAAAGGCAGCAGCCGAAGACTGGTCGCAGCGTCTCCAGGTGAAGACAGGCTCACAAGACCTTCCTGTCTCAACTCTTTCCGGAGGCAATCAGCAAAAGGTGGTGCTCGCCAAGTGGCTTGCGACTGACCCAAAACTCCTCATTGTTGATGAACCAACCCGGGGCATCGACATCGGCACCAAGTCCGAGGTGCACCGACTCCTCTCCGATCTTGCCGGCCGAGGTATTGCAATCCTCATGATCTCGTCCGAGTTACCCGAGGTGCTGGGGATGGCCGACCGCATTCTCGTCATGCACGAGGGACGCATCAGCGCAGAACTCCACCGCGGGGGTGCGACAGCTGAACTGGTCATGCAAGCCGCGATGGGAAACCATGGAGAACTCCATCCGGGGCGAACCAACGAAGAAATCAGCACTGGGCTGGAGGCGGGAGAGTGAGCACGGTAACCCACGCACCAGCGGCGCCGAGAAGCAGTTCCCTCAAGCGCTTCTTGACTGCTCGCGAGATTCCCGTGGCAAGCGCCCTTATTGCGCTCATTGCGGTGACGTACATCATCAACCCACGTTTCCTTTCGCCGCAGAGCGCCAAGGATTTGATGCTCAATGCCACCATCATGGTAATTCTCGCGGTGGCACAAGCACTGGTCATCATTACCCGCAACGTTGACCTGTCCGTCGGTGCCATCCTGGGCCTGGTTGCGTTCGGCACAGGAACAGTGTTCAACATTTTCCCCAACATTCCCCTCGTTGTGGTTTTTGTGGTGGGAATGTTCTTTGGCGGACTGCTGGGATCAATCAACGGCATGTTGGTCACTTCGGCTAAGGTCCCCGCGCTTGTGATCACGCTTGGCACTCTGTACATATTTCGGGGTGTGCTTTCCAGCTGGGCTGGATCCAACCAGTATTTCTCAGGTGACAATCCGAAAGAGTTTGGCAACCTCTCCGTCGACACCTTCCTCAGCGTCCCCATCATCACCATCATCGCGGTCGTGATCACGGTGGCGGTTGCGATGTTCATGAGTTCGGTCCGCAGCGGCCGCGATCTGTACGCGATCGGATCAGACCCCGACGCGGCCCGCCTGTTTGGTATTCCCGTCGGCGTGCGGGTACTGAGCGCCTTCATCGCGTGCGGTGCCCTCACCGGACTTGCCGGCGTGCTGTACACGTCCCGCTATAACTCTGTTGGTGCGCTCACCGGCTCCGGCATTGAGTTGGATGTCGTAGCTGCGGTTGTCGTCGGTGGTGTTGCCATCTTCGGTGGGTCGGGAACGGTCGCAGGTGCTGCTACCGGTGCCGTGCTTCTCGCCACCATCACTGGTGCACTCACGGCCACTCGGGTCGACAAGTTTTGGCAGCAAGCGATCGTTGGTGTGCTCATTCTTGCCGCCATCGTCATCGACCGGGTTGTGTCGCTGCGAAGAACCCGCAAGCTGCGAGCGAGTGAGGCAAAAGATGTCTGAGACCGTGACCAGTACCTCACGGGGCCAATGGAGCCGACGTCTGACCGGCCATGACGCCGTCATCTTCTACATCCTTATTTCCGTCGTCGTCATTTCGATGATCTCGGTGAACTACTTCGCATCCACCCTCACCGTGGGCTTCTTGCTCATTCAAGTGCTCCCGATATTGCTCATCGCCATGCCGATGGCACTGGTGATTGTTTCCGGCGAGATTGACCTTTCAGTAGCGTCGACGGCCGGGCTCACCAGCGCCACTATGGGTGTGCTGTGGCGCGATAGTGGACTCGACATTGGCAGTGTTATGGCCCTGTCGCTGCTGGTCGGTGTGCTGTGTGGAGCCTTCAATGGCTTCCTGATCACCACACTCGGCTTGCCTTCCTTGGCCGTGACGATCGGAACCCTTGCCCTCTACCGCGGGCTTGCGCTCGTCGTCATTGGCGACCAAAAGGTAGCGAGCTTCCCCAAGGAACTCAACGCTTTTGTGCTCTCGAAGATTGGAAGCACGGGTATCCCCGTCATGATGATTTTTGTTCTCATCGTGATTGCGTTCTTCGCGGTACTGCTGCACTTCACCCCTTTCGGCCGGGGCCTCTATGCCCTCGGGTACAGCCCGCAGGCTGCCACCTTCGTCGGGGTAAGAGTCGGCCACTCCAAGTTTTGGTTGTTCGTTGCCACCGGCATTGTGTCCTCGATGGTTGGGGTCTTCCTCACCCTGCGTCTGGCGAGTGCCGGCCCCGATAACGGAACCGGCATGGAGCTCAGCGTCATCGCGGCCGTGCTGCTCGGCGGCGTCTCCATCTTCGGAGGCAGGGGAAACATCCCCGGCGTCGTTGGCGGTGTGTTGCTTATCGGCACCCTCACCTACGCGCTTCGCCTTGCGAAGGTGCCGGAAACTGCACTCATCATCGTCACCGGCGGATTGCTCGTGCTCTCTGTCGTGGCCCCCAGCGTTATCGCCTGGGGCAAAGAACGTATCCGGTTGAACCGGTTACATCGAGAAATCCAGGGGCAGAACGCCTCAGGAACAACCCGCGCCTAAGCACCAGGCGTCATTATGAAAGGAAGAACAATGAAGTTGTTTTCCGCACGCAGCCGAGGCGGCCGTATCGGCTCGATCGCTGCAATTGCAACGGTTGTGGCTCTGGCCGCGACCGGCTGTGCCGCCACCAATGGCGGCGGTGACGGCGGCGACGCCGCTCAAACCATCGCTTTCCTCCCCAAGCAGTTGAACAACCCTTACACTGACGTCGTTCTCGGCGGCGGTGAAGAGGGA
>Ga0307486_1001301_pt1 | contig 19553 bp, 19 predicted proteins | sample CBIW02metaG_FD_203663 | JGI IMG/M metagenome (GOLD analysis project Ga0307486, IMG submission 203663) | Sea-ice brine microbial communities from Beaufort Sea near Barrow, Alaska, United States - CBIW 0.2 | ecosystem: Environmental > Aquatic > Marine > Coastal | place: USA: Alaska | collected...
CATGCTGGCCCGCTCCCATCCGAAGGTCGCTGCGATGCTCGACGACGCGCAACATGACCTGCTCGCGTTCGCCGCATTCCCGCAACGACACTGGCGTCAGATCTGGTCCACGAACCCGTTATCTGTTTACCGGCTCTCGAACGACACGTCCCCCTCAGCACCGCGAATGACGAGGGCTCCGCGCTCGTTGGGGTGGAAGCTATTGCACACCGGACGACAAGGGAGTTCAAGCTATGAATGTTTCAGCGAAGAAGATCGAGGGCGCGTTTCGCATCGTGGGCGATTGGGGCGACGCCGCATCGGCGAATGCCTTTCTCGGTCACCTCGATGCTCGAGCGTTCAGCCCGAGCACGGTTCGCTCTTACGCGTTTGACATGGTCAACTTTGCACGGTTTCTATCGGCGAGGGACAGCACCCTTGTCGAGGTCTCGCCGATGATGGTCTTCGAGTGGATCGACTGGCAGGGCGTTCGGTCACACGGCACATCTGATCGGGCCGAGGAAACTTCGGGCGCGGGGCGCACTGCGGCAGCATCGACGGTCAACCGCCGGGTCGCGGCGGTGAGGGCGTTGTTCGAATACTTGGTCATGGCCGGCACCTGCCCAAGCAATCCCGTCCCATCTCCGCGACGGCGCAGCAGCCCGGGCACATCGCCCCGCGGCCTACTGGGTCATCTGGGCGCCGGGCGCTCACGCGGCGGGGGCCGGCTGGTGCGTCAGCCCCAGTTGCTGCCGGAATCGCTGCCTGTTGGCGACGTCGACCGTTTCCTGCGTTCGCTGGATACACACCGCGACCGCGCGATCGTGTTGGTGATGCTGCTGGGCGGTTTACGGGCCGCGGAAGTGCGCGGGCTGCAGCTCTCCGACGTCGACCTCGGGCGCCGCCGTCTGCGCGTCGTGGGCAAGGGATCGAAAGAACGGCACGTCCCTGTCGATGGTTCGTTCTTCACGGAGGTGGCCGCCTATCTGCGTCACGAACGCCCCACCGGGGTGAGATCATCGGAGTGTTTCCTCGTGTTGAGAGGCCCAACCACGGGACAGCCATTGACCGAAGCAGGGCTGCGTGGGGTGTTTCGCCGCCACCGGGAGGCATCGGGGGCGACCCGAGTGCGTCCTCACCGATTGCGGCACACCTATGGCACCGAGCTGGCCTCGGCCGGTATCGACTTGTTGGCACTACGGGAACTGATGGGCCACGTTTCCCCGGACACCACCGCCCGCTACGTCCACCTGAGTATCGAACACCTCGCCGCCGAATACGGCGCCGCCCGCGCAACCCTCGCCGCCAACGCCCGATGACGAGCATCATGACCACCACGTCCTTGCCGCCAGTGCTGACACTGCGAGACGGGTACCTCAACAATCTGTCGGTTCTCGGCCTGGGGCCCCGAGCCATGCGGGACCGCGTTCGGATCGTTGATGTTTTCCTCGGCAAGCACCCCGACCTGGTCGAGTGGATGAACCTCCCGGCTTTGTCTCGCTCCGAGGAGCTGGTTCGCACCGGCGCCTGGCCCGTCATCGTCTATGCCGTCGCCCACAACGGCCTGCTACTGGACTTGGAGCTGATTGGGGCGAAGAACCTCACCGGCCTCGGCGCGGCGATCGAGACGCGCGACCCGGATGGATTCGCCCGAATGCGCGCCGCCGGAAACCGGCTCGGATGGACACCGAAATGGGTCGAAACTCTTCTCGGTCAAGGCCTTGCCGTGCTCCTCGCCTGGACGGGAGGAACAACCGCGCAGCTGACCACCGACATCATCGACGCGTTCGAAACGGGACTCAGCGCCACGACAACACTGACGCCGTCGATGCTCCGCGCCTACCGCGCACGGCTAGCAGGGCTGAGAGCGATCCTGTTCGACACCAGAGTGATTGACACTCCACCGCGGCGGCGGCCCACCGGGTCGAGTTTTGAGGAACGCTTCGCTGCGGTGGAGATGGCGCCCGCGCTGCGAAAGACATTCTTGCGTTACGTCACCGTCCGGTCCGCAGTGGCCCGTCCCAGCACGGTGGACTGCCTGATCAATGACCTGCTGCCGTTTGCGGAATACCTCACCGCCCATGCCCCGGAGATACGACACCTCCATCACCTGCGACGACACCACATCGAGGCCTACCTGATCTGGAACCGCTACCGGTCCTGGCGCGGGCGCCATGCCGCCGCCGGCGCAGGCCGCACCGTCTCGACCACTGTCGCACAGGCGGCAGTCTTGACACTGCGGAACATGCTCGAGGACATCACGGACTGGGGTTGGAAAGACGTCCCCACGCGCCGGCTGGTATTCCGGGCCGACATCCCCAAGCTCGATCAGCCGCTGCCGCGCACTCTCGCGCCCGACATCGACGCGGCGCTGATGGCAGCCGTTGAAGGCATCGACGATCCCTTCGCCCGCGTCGCGGTGACGGTGTTGCGGCACACCGGATTGCGCATCGGTGAGCTCCTCGACCTGGAACTGGGCAGCGTCTATGACTACGGCCCCACCGGATCGTGGCTGAAAGTCCCCCTCGGCAAACTCGCTACCGAGCGGATGGTTCCCCTGGACGCGACCGCGCTGGCCGCCCTCGACCAGTGGACAGGACAGCGCGGTCCCTCACGGGCGCTGCCGCACCCCCGGACCGGCACGGTCACAGACTTCCTCTTCACCAACCACGGTCGACGACTGGGTCCAACCCGGATCCGCAACGGCCTGATCGCCGCTAGCACCGCTGCGGGACTCCTCGGCGCCGATGGGGCTGCCCTGATGGTGACGCCGCACCAACTCCGCCACACCTGGGCCACCGAGCTCGCCAATGCCGGGATGAGCCTGCAAGCGCTCATGGTGCTACTGGGCCACGCGACCGCCCAAATGACCGTCCGATATGCCACCCTCGCCTCGCCTACCCTGCGAGTCGCCTACGATGACGCCGTCGGCAAAATGCGCCGACAACTGACCCCCACACCGGTTGGCCGCCCGATCGTTCCCGACAAGGTCGCCTGGCTCAACAGCGAGATGATCAAAACCCGTGTAGCTCACGGATACTGCTCCCGGCACGAAAGCGCCGGCGCCTGTTCCTATGCGAACATCTGCGAGAACTGCGCCAACTTCACGACTGGCCCCGAGTTCACCGATGCTCTCGCCGAGCAACTCGCCGACATCCAAGCTCTCACAGCCGATGCCCAACAACGAGGCTGGGACGGTGAAACAGCCAGGCACGCCACCACCGCGGCGGCCCTCACCAGCCACCTCCGCCAAGTCCGACGGTGACACCGAAAAATCCCGATCCCCTTGACCTGACAACGAGAGCCGGTTAATAGAACGGGTCAACAAGGAGATCAAACGCCGCACCGACGTCGTCGGTGTGTTCCCCAACCCAGCCGCCCTGCTCCGCCTCGCTGGGTCAGTCCTTATCGAGCAGCACGACGAGTGGGAGGCCGGCGACCGACGCTACTTCTCCGAGTCATCGATGCTTGAACTGAAGACCATGAACGACCCGACCATCGCCGTTCCGGAGGTGACACCGCTGCCCGAACTGATCGCCGCCTAAGCTAAAACCACTGGCCCCACACGGTGAGGCGAAAGCACACCACTCAAAGGGACGTCACCAAGACTGCGGCTATGGACCTGCACTCTGTTGCCGTGATCGGCGTGGGATATATGGGCGGGGCATCGCTCAAACTCTTGCGCTCGCCGGCCACGATGTGGTTTTAGCAGATGAGTCTGCCGAGAGTGCCGAATGGGCGCGGCTCAGGCTCTGTGATCAGGCGGCGGCTTATGAGGCGGCGGAGCTTATCCCGGCGGGTAGCGCGCTGCGGATGGCAGAATCTTTGCGCGCCGCGGTCTCAATTGAGGCAGCGGTGGCGGATGCCGACTATGTGACCGAAGCGATCCCTGAGAACCTCGAGCTAAAGCGGGCGGTGCTGGAGCGGATCGGTCGCGCCGCGCCAGCGAAGACGATCGTCGCCACAAACACCTCTGCCATAAGGCTGTCAGCGCTGGCCGACTGTCTCGCACAGCCTCTCATTGTGGCTCACTGGTTTAACCGGGCACCGTTCGTGCCGCTCGTTGAACTCACTGGCGACGCCACGGTGCTCGATCGGGTTGAGCCGATGCTACGCCGAGCCGGCAAAGTCCCTATTCGAGTCCCGGACGTGCCTGGTTTCCTCGGCAATCGTCTGCAGTTTGCGCTCTACAAGGAAGCTGTGCTGATAGTCGAGGAGGGCCTCGCAACACCCGAGCAGGTTGACCTCGTGGTCACAAACTCGTTCGGCTGCCGGTTGCCTTTCTTCGGGCCGTTCGCTGTCGCCGACATCTCTGGGCTCGATGTCTATGCCAGCCTACGGGCGCACTACGGCGAACGGTTCATCGCGCCCGCGTCGTTGACTGAGAAGGTTGCCTCCGGTGACTTCGGTGTTAAGGCGGGTACAGGTTATCGAGGGATCGATGCTTCAGCGATGGAGCCTCTGGCGGCTCACCGTGACCAGATCTTCACTTCGTTGGCCGCGCTAAAAGAGCGCCTGGGCCCTCCGCCGGGCCTCTAAATATCACGGGCATCATTACCGTGCGCTATAGAGGCTGAGTGCGTCGATGAGTCGTTTGCTCGCCCGGTTAAGGTGCCCTTCGAGGCAGGCGACGGCTGCGTCAGCATCCCCTGCTTGGAGGTGTTCCAGTATCTGTTGGTGTTCGTCCGCGATTTGCTCGACGCTGAGCAGGCTTCTGCCCTGCACTTGGGCCATACAGAGCCGTACTTCGTCGACGAGGGATCGATACATCCGTTCGACGCGGGGGCTGCCGATAGCTTCGATGAGAGATGCGTGAAATCGCAAATCGGGTTCGACGGCGGCGATCGAGCCGCTGTCGACTGTCGCGGTTCCGGCTTGGCGTACTCGCTCGTTGGCGGCGATGGCGACGGCGGGAGCACGGCGTTCACCGGAGAGCTCGCGCAGCGCTGAACTTTCAAGTCGCAAGCGAGTGCGGTAGATGTCGTGCACATCCTCGGCGCTCAGCACGGGGACTCGCGCGCGCTTGTGGGCGCCGCGTTGCAAAAGGCCCTCTGTGGTGAGCTTCTCTATCGCCGCTTTCGAGGTCGAACGGGCGACATCGTATTCTTCGGTGAGGAGCGCTTCGGTCACCGGGGAGCCGCTGGTCAGATCGCCGGCAAAGAGTCGTCGTCGTAGATCATCTGCGAGGGCGTCGACGACAGATACTGTCGATATGGTTCGTGCCATTGTGATGCCTCCGTCGTCAACTATATCTTCTGGCCTAATAAGAGCTATTGTAAACTTGCCCGACAATTGCTTTTGCCGAAGTAAGGGAGTCCATGCATCCGTCAGTTCGCGATCAGTTCGCCTCCGCGCTCGCCGACCCTGGTCGTGTTCGCACACGAGCAATCGACCTGCACGCGAACGCTCACGACGCGTCACACTTTCTCCTCATCCCTCAGACGCTAGTTATTGCTCAAGATGCTGCCGAAGTCGGTCGACTCCTGCAGACCGGAGCACGCACCGGCATGCCCATCACCCTGCGTTCGGGTGGCACAAGCCTCAGCGGTCAAGGCATCACCGATGGTGTTCTGGTCGATGTTCGCCGCAACTTTCGGGGTCTCACGATTGAAGACAACGGGATGCGGGTGCGTGTACAGCCGGGCACCACAGTGCGCCAAGTCAACGGAGCGCTAGCCCGTCATGGCCGCAAACTCGGGCCTGACCCGGCGAGCGAGTCCGCCTGCACTATCGGCGGCGTTGTCTCCAACAACTCCTCGGGAATGGCCTGTGGGATCACCGGCAACACCTACAACACCCTCGAGTCATTAACGCTGGTTCTGACCAGTGGCACTGTTGTTGACACTGCGATGCCCGACGCGAACCACAAGCTTCGGCACGATGAGCGCGAGCTTTTTGACGGATTGCGGCGCCTTCGCGACCGCATCCGCACCAATCCCCGATCAGTGCGCACCATCGAGCATCAGTTTTCGATGAAGAACACCATGGGCTACGGACTCAACTCATTTCTGGACCACGACGAACCTGCCGCCCTGCTCGCCCACCTTGTAGTCGGGTCGGAGGGCACCCTCGGATTTGTGGCCGAATCGGTGTTTCGAACCCTCCCCATGCTGGGCCATGCTGCGACCGGACTCGTGATCTTCGATAGTGTCCAGGCCGCGAACGAGGCGCTGCCCGAACTCGTCGCTACTGGCGCTGCCGCGATTGAATTGATGGATGCCCAATCCCTGCGGGTGGCTAAAATGCAATCTGATGCGCATCCGCTCATTCGTGATCTTGCAGTCGCCCAGCACGCGACGTTCCTCGTGGAGTACCAGGCGGCGACGGTCGACGAGCTGGCTGAACAGCATGGGCAGGCAACCCGAGTGCTGGACGGTCTGGCGACGAGCGAACCCGCGGTACTTTCTCGCGAAGCAACAACCCGCACCGCCCTGTGGCGCCTACGTAAAGGCCTTTACGCAACTGTCGCTGGTGCGCGCCCTTCGGGCACGACTGCGCTGCTGGAGGATGTTGTGGTTCCCGTTCAATCCCTGGCCCGCACAAGCTCGCAGCTCATCGAGCTTTTCGACCGGTATGGGTACGAGAACAGTGTTATTTTTGGGCACGCGAAAGATGGCAACATCCATTTCATGCTCACCGATTTATTCGAGGGGGCCGGGCTGAAACGCTACAAAGCGTTCACAGAAGACATGGTCGATTTGGTGCTCGGCGAGGGTGGTTCTCTTAAGGCGGAGCATGGCACCGGCCGCGTCATGGCTCCCTATGTTCGGCGCCAGTATGGGGACGAGCTTTATGCGGTGATGCGTGAGGTAAAAGCGCTGTTCGATCCGACCGGGATGCTCAACCCGGGTGTGATCATCAACGATGATCCCATTGTGCACCTCAAAAACATCAAGACGACTCCGACTATCGAAGTTGAGGCTGATCGTTGTGTGGAGTGTGGATATTGCGAACCGGTATGCCCCAGCCGCGACCTGACGCTCACGCCGCGGCAGCGCATTGTGGTGAAGCGCGCCATTGCAACGGCGCGGTTTGAGGGTGACACTGCGCTGGTTGCTGAACTCGAAAAGGAGTACGAGTATGAGGGGTTGCAGACCTGCGCTGTAGATGGAATGTGCGAGACCGCCTGCCCGGTGCTGATCAATACCGGCGATTTGGTGCGACGACTACGCAAGACTGGGCATTCGGCGGTCGAGAGCAAAGTGTGGACGACTGCGGCAACCCATTGGGGCGCAACAACAAAGATTGCCGGGGCTGCGCTGTCGCTTACGAAGAAACTTCCGTCACCGATCGTGACAGTGCCCAATAAGTTGGGTCGCACTCTGGTTGGAGCTGACGTGCTGCCGCTGTGGTCGTCTGAGCTTCCTACGGGCGGCTCCCGTCGCGCCCGACCGGCGCCGGAATCATCTGCGCGAATTGAGGCTGTGTACTTGCCCGCCTGCGTGAATGCGATGTTCGGGCCCGCTCCACGCCCGGACGGCACACGAGGACCGGGCGTGCAGGCCAGTTTTGAAGAACTTTGCGATCGAGCCGGAATCTCGGTGCTGGTGCCTGAGGACATCGATTCCCTCTGCTGCGGTACCCCATGGTCGTCAAAGGGTTTTCCGGATGGTGTTGCTGTCATGCAGGAGCGTGTGCTTACCAGCTTGCGGGCAGCCAGTCGCGATGGGGAGCTTCCGATTATTTGTGACGCTTCGTCATGCACCGAGGGTTTGCTTGGCACAATCGTGAGCGACCAGGCACCTGCAGTGCGGGGTGCGCGGCCGTTGCGCGTGATCGATGTGATCGAGTTTGTGGCTGACCGGATTGTTCCGTCACTGCCGACGATTCGTACGGCGGGTACCGGTGTCTTGGTGCCGGCGTACGAACGTATCGATTCGCTCGCGCTGCATCCGACGTGCTCTTCGACCCGACTTGAGCTCAATGGGCAGCTCACCGCTGTTGCGAATGCTGTGGCGGAGGATGTGATGATTCCGGAAAGTTGGGGGTGCTGTGCTTTCGCTGGCGATAGAGGGATGCTGCATCCTGAGTTGACGCAGTCGGCAACCACTGTGCAGGCTGCGGAGGTTCGGGCGGCAGGGGCGACGACTCACGCGAGTTGTAACCGCACTTGCGAGCTGGGGATGACGCGGGCCACCGGAAGTGATTATCGTCACGTTGTTGAGTTGCTTGCGGAGGCTACCCGCTATTAGCAGCCCCGATGACGGGCGCTGGCAGAGTTTGCGACGCTGGGTGGACTGCTGAAAGTTTGACTAACGTAGGGTCAGCGAGCTGTCCATCCGCCATCAAGCATGATGGCCGAACCCGTGACTAGCGACGAAGCGTCGCTGGCCAGGAACAGGACTGGCCCCATAACCTCTTCGATGTGGCCAAGGCGGTTGAGCGCGATCTGCGACACGCCCCATTCCCGAACACCCGGACGAGCAAGAATTGGAATAGCTAGGGCCGTCTCAATGAAAGTGGGACACACCGTGTTTGCACGGATTCCATTCTTTCCGACCTCCCAAGCTAGGGACTTGGTCATACCCTCCAGCGCGTGCTTTGTAGCCGAATAGACGGAGCGGTCAGTGCCTCCGATGTGCCCCATCTGCGAGGAGATGGTGATGATCGAACCAGCAATACCGGAATCCTGCATCGTGCGTGCCGCAGCCCGAGCGATGTAGAACGCGGACTTGACGTTGACATCGAGAAGGAAGTCCAGATCCTCGTTCGTCACGTCCACCAAGCGCGCCAGCCTGTTCGTCCCGACGCTGTTTACGACAACGTCGAAGGGGCCTTGCGAAGCGAACAACGCATCCACCGCATCCGAATCAACCGCGTCGAGAGCAACCGCAAGCGCTTTGTGCCCCTGTGCATTCAATTCGGCGCAGAACTCATCCAGGTCTTCCTTGGACCGAGCTGCCGCAACCACTTCTGCGCCAGCCTGTGCCAACGCAGCCGCCGCCGCAAGACCGATTCCACGGCTTGCACCGACGACGAGAGAACGTTTTCCGTCTAGACGAAAACTTGGCGTCTGTGGGATCTCAAGTGTCATGTTCATCTCCCTCTGTTATTTGTTTACGCCTGTGGCACTGCTGCGGCTGGCAGACGAACGCCAGCAAGGCCGCCGTCCACTATGAGCGATGTGCCTGTTGTCGATAGGGCTCGGGGGCTTGCAAGGTAGGCAATCGCATCCGCAATTTCTTCGGGAGCCACGAGACGGCCGTGCGGCTGCCGTGCTTCGAGGCGTTTCCGCTCAAGTGCCGGGTCATCGGACGAGTTGAGGAGGCGCTGCACCCAAGCGGTATCTGCGGTTCCGGGGTGAACAGCATTGAACCGGACTCCCTCGCTGAGGTAGTCCGCTGCCATCTGCGCCGTCAAAGAAGTGATTGCACCCTTTGCTGCGGTGTACAGCGCACGATTGACGATGCCAACCTGCGCAACAACAGAGCACACGTTAACAACCGCTGGGCTTGCCGACTGACGCAGCAGCGGCAGGGCAGCGCGCGTCACACGAACAGCTCCGACAACATTGATGTTGAAGACGTTGTGCCACTCTTCATCACTGTTGTCTTCTACCGTGCCCTGTGCGCCAATGGCCGCGTTGTTAACCACGATGTCGAGGCCACCCAGCTCAAGCGCAACCGACTGAACAGCCTTGTTCACGTCGTCACTGTCACCGATGTTTGCGGCGACGAAGAAGAGGTTTTCAGATTCGCTAGGCGGGTTAATGTCCAGAACTGCAACCCGGGCACCAGCGTCACGTAGGCGCTGTGCCGTTGCCAGACCGAGACCCGAGGCGCCACCCGTGACGAGAACTCTCAATCCGGAGAATTCATCAGAGATCATGTTTAGGCTCCTTCAGCTTCGTGTGCCACGTAGTTTTGCGTCTGCATTCCGAGGTGCTCAATCTCAATTTCCATGGAATCCCCGGCCTTCAAGTACGGGTACTTTCCTGAGATCGCAACGCCCTGAGGGGTTCCGGTGAGAATGAGATCGCCTGGCTCGAGGTCCATGTACTGGCTGAGTTCCCAGACAATATGCGCCGGGCTGAAAATCATGTCAGAGGTGTTCGAGTCCTGCCGATTCTCGCCATTCACCCGGCTTTGCAGCCGAAGGTTGTTGACGTCTACTGAATCTGCGGTGACGAGCCACGGGCCTGTGGGAGCAAAACCCGGTGCTGACTTACCCTTGCCCCACTGACCGCCAGAAATGCCCATCTGCCAAGCGCGCTCAGAAAGGTCGTTTACCGTGACAAATCCTGCGATGTGATCTGCGCTTGCGTCCGGGCTGGCGAGCTGTGACGCGGCCTTACCGATGACGATGCCAAGTTCAACTTCCCAGTCAGTCTTCGTGCTGCGAAGAGGGATCGTTACGTCATCGTTCGGGCCAACCATCGTGTTCGGGTGCTTGGTGAAAATGATCATGTTCTCGGGCGGGGCCGAACCCGTCTCTGCTGCGTGAGCTGCATAATTCATGCCGATGCAGAGTATGGCGGTTGGGCGCGCAATCGGGGAGCCGATGCGCAGCGATGCTGCGTCAGGTAGAACCGGCAGCTCGTTGTTCGCGAGAAGCCCCGCGACCTTCGAGGTGTCTCCACTAAGGAAGTCCCCATCAATACGCGCGGTGACGGAACGGAGATCGTAAAACTCTCCATTGTGCTCTACTACTGGAATTTCTGAGCCGATGGCTCCGAGCTGTGCGTACTTCATCTTCGAATGTTCCTCTCGAAATATCGTGTTAGTTTCCGAGACCAGTGCCCCAGGAATGGGATTCCCCTGCTGGTGCGACCGACTGCGGTACACCAAGGGGGTTGTCGTCGCGCAACTGCTGCGGTAGGAACGCTTCCGGAGCGTCTTGGAACGCGACTGGTCTGATAAATCTGCCAATTGCAGCGTTGCCTACCGAGGTACTTGAGTCATTGCTCGTTACAGGCCATGGCCCACCGTGCTGTTGAGCTGGGCTCACTGCAACACCGGTTGGCCAGCCGTTGAACAAGACCCGCCCGACCTGCCTTGCGAGCTGATTTGCGAGTGCCCGCAGCGCGGGTGCATTCTCAGTCGTCCCCGTAGCCTCAGCGCTTGAGAGGTGGATCGTTCCAGTGAGGTTGCCCTCATAGAACTCAGGCACCAGAGCAGCAAGATCCGTGCCTTCCGGAACGGACACAACCACGGAGAGCGGCCCGAACGCCTCATCAAGAAGCGCGCCAGCACCGACGCGGAAGTCGGCAAGCGAAACTGCTACCACGGTTGGCGTAGCCCAGCCATGGCCCTCATCGTCAAAACGAAGGCCGCCGCTGACAATGGACGTCACACCCTGGGTTGTGGTGATCGCGTCACGGCGCTCGGAGTAACTCTTTGCAATGCGGGGATCGAGCATGCGGTGCTCAGCGGCGTCTGTTGCCGCGGCAGCCGCCCGAAGTGATTCAGCCAGGTTGCTGCTCTCCGGAACAAAGACGAACCCTGGCTTCGTGCATAGTTGGCCGGCAGAGCCTCCGACGCTGGAGAGGAACCCGGCTGCGATTTCGTCGCCGCGCTCAGCAATAGAGGCACCAGTAATGAACACGGGGTTCACGCTGCCAAGCTCGCCAAAGAAGGGGATCGGAGTGGGACGAGCCGCCGCGATGTCAGCGAGGAGCCGCCCTACTCCGATAGACCCGGTGAAGGAACCAGCCTTGATGCGCGGGTCCTTCAGTACCTTAACACCGGCTTCCCGTCCGTGGATCACGTGGATGATTCCATCAGGCATACCCGCAGATTTCAGGGCATCTTGTGCAACCTTGCCAGTAGCATCGCTCAGTTTAGGATGCCCCGAATGCGCCTTCACGATCACCGGACAACCCGCAGCCAAGATCGCCGCCGAGTCGCCTCCGAGCACGGAGAACGCGAAGGGAAAATTGGAGGCTGAGAAGTTGATGACCGGGCCAAGAGGGATGTGTGTGCGGCGCAAATCTGGCCGCGAACCAAGCACAAATGCTGGGTCAGCGTGGTCGATGCGGGCATCAAGGTACGCGCCGTCTACGAGGGTTTCGGCGAAGAGGCGCATCTGAACCGAAGTGCGCTTCACCTCGCCATTGAGACGAGCTGCAGATAGCCCCGTCTCACGCATTGCAACTTCAACTAGGTCAGCAGATGCGGCCTCTAGTGCGTCAGCAACGCCGACTAGAGCACGGGCACGGTCTGTCGCCTCCGTCGCCGCAAACACTGGAGCAGCCGCCGCTGCGGCTGCAACTACAGTTTCAATTTCTGGGGTGTGGGTAGACACGATGTTGCCTTTCTACATCTGATGTCGGCGGGAAAACCCACCGATTCAATTTCGGTTTTCTGAGAAGCCTGTTCGCAGGCGTAGGTTCTCACCCGAGCCTACGAACAGCCCTGCAGACTAGAGAATCAGCCCTGCTGGTATCGCTTCATTAGATCTCTCAGGAGGTCCCCGACGCCGTAATTCCACGGTTCAAGTTCTTCTGATCGACCGACAGTGTTGACCAACTTCCCGAGTTCATTGCTCTGGATCGTGACGGTGTCACCCATGTGGTGTGTAAACCCAGCCCCCGGCTCGCCACGATCTTGTGTCGGGGCAAACAGAGTTCCGGTGAACAAGACAAACCCGTCTGGGTATTGGTGGTGGTCGCCCCGGGTCGCCCGAACCAGCTCCTCAAAGGAGCGGCTAATCCGCGTGACGACGTTTGTCCCCTGGAGTTCGAAGTCGTCAGTTCCCTCGACCGTTAGCTGGATCTCCATCTCACGAGCAGCGCCGATAGTGAAGGTCTCATCAAACAGCCTGATGAAGGGACCAACCGCGGAGGAGCGGTTGTTGTCTTTGGCACAGCCGAGCAGCAGTGCACTTCGGCCCTCGACGTCTCTCAAATTGACATCATTGCCGAGAGTCGTGCCAAGGATCTCGCTTCGAGAGTTGAGAACCAAGACGAGTTCCGGCTCAGGGTTGCTCCAGTTCGATATCCACGGAATACCGACCGGGCTCAGCGTGCCGACAGAGGAAAGAACGGGCGCCTTGGTGAAGACCTCTGGGTCTGGGCCTAGGCCAACCTCGAGGTACTGCGACCACATGCCACGTTCCATGAGTCGCTCCCTGATTGCGAGAGCCTCCACAGAACCTGGCTTAATCTCAGAAAGGTTAAGCGTTTCTCCCCCAATGCTGCCGCTGGCGATATCTGCGCGGAAGTCATCAGCCCTACTGGCATCGCCATGGCTGCGCTCCTCCACCAGACGCTCGAGCATGCTTTCGACGAATGTCACGCCGCACGCTTTCACGACCTGCAGGTCGATGGGAGCAATGAGAATAAACTCTGCGGGTCCACCCTCCTCGCTCCCGAGATCGTCGACCCCGCACAGGCGCGTGAGTGTGGTGACCTCGCTGAGGAGCTCGTCGAGGTCATCTCGCTCGAGAAGCGCCGACACCGTCGAAGCTGCTAGCCGCAAATCATAGACGTCGCTACCGGAGACAAAAATGGGCAACGGGGCTTCGCCCTGGACCGCCACCCGGCCGATCAGACGTGCTGTCTGATCGGCCGGGAGCACGGATGCAATTGTTGACACAGTGTTCACCGTTCCAGAGCCGAAAGGCTCACGGTGGCGATGGCCTGGATTAGGTGACTCATCGTGCTGCAATCGAAGCACGTGCAGCTTCGCGCAGGCCGGTCATGTAACCAATAGCGAAGTGGCGGCTGAGGCGGCCGTAGCCTGGAACTTCCTGCACATCGCCAGACATCAGCGGCACGTGGTCGGTGCGCATCACACCGGTGTAACCGACTTCTTCGTATGCCTTCATGCATTCCAGCATGTCGGTCTTGCCATTGTCGTGGAAGGTCTCGACGAAGTGCTCGGGCGTACCCTCGACATCGCGGAAGTGCACGAATGCAATCTTGTCTTCGTTGCCGTACTTACGAATCGCTGCGGGCAGGTCATCTGTCATCAGGGTGATGTTTCCTTGGCACAGGGTCATCGCGTTTGCGGGTGAGTCAAACTCTTCGAACAGGCGGTCGTAGCCGCCCAAGCTGCTCATGATGCGCGAAATACCGCGTACCTCGGGAATGGGGGGATCATCCGGGTGCATAGCCAGTCGCACGCCAGCGTCCTCAGCAACAGGCAGTACGCGCTCCATGAACCAGCGGAGGTTCTCCCAGAGGATTTCGTCCTCGACGCGACCGTACTTGGTGAGAGCGTTGTGGTCTAGCGTGCTGTGGCGGTAACCGGCTACCAGTGCGCCGCCGCGGCCCGGTACAGCCTGCTGGGTGCGCAGCCACTCTGTCGCGCCATTCCAGTTGTAGCACCACGTAGGGATACCAAGGCGCCCCATTGCCTTGATCATCTCAATGACATCCTCGACAGCTTCTTCACGTCCATTAAGTCCGAACCGAATGACGTCGAGTGCGGGGCTGTCTTCAATGACAGTAATATCAAGTTCCCACTCAGCGAGCTTCTCCTGGTGAATGGCCAGCGCGGTGTACGACCACGGATTATCGGTCGGAGGCAGGCTGCGCCAGTCCGCTGCTCCACGGGGAAGCGCGGAAACTACCTTGTTGATGTCCATCTGCTGCAGATTGCGCCAGAAGTCATGCGGATCACTGTTTGTGACAATTTCTGCAAACTCGACCATTGTTCTCTCCAAAAAAGTTCTAGTTAGTGGGATAGGGGGCTTTACTCGAAAGTTGCCGAATTAAGGCTCGAAAGGAAACGAACGGTGCGCTCATGCTGAGGGTTACGAAGCAGTGCGTTGCCCTTGCCCTGCTCGACAACGTGACCCGCATCCATGAAGACGATGTTGTCTGCAACCTGGGCCGCGAACGTTAGCTCGTGGGTAACGACAATCATCGTTACGCCTTCCTTAGCAAGATCCTTCATAACGCCGAGGACGTCCTGAACGACCTCAGGGTCAAGTGCGGACGTAGGCTCGTCAAACAGCAAAACGTTTGGACGGGTGGCAAGCGCTCGTGCGATTGCAACGCGCTGCTGCTGACCACCTGAGAGCTCGCTCGGGAAGCGCGTTTCGAACCCCGCAAGGCCCACCTTCGCCAGCAGTTCAAGCGCGTACGTTTCTGCCTCGTGCTTTGACACACCGTGAGTGCGCCGTGGGGCAAGCGTGATATTATCGAGAACGGTTAGATACGGAAACAGGTTGAAATGCTGGAAGACCATGCCAACCTGGGTACGAACCTTATGGACGCTGCGCTTCGAACCGTCGAGCTCCACACCGTTCACGATGATCTGACCGGCGTCATGGGTTTCAAGCCCATTGATCGTACGGATTACTGTCGACTTGCCTGAACCGGACGGGCCAATGATCGCCACTGTTTGGCTCTCGTACACGTCGAGATCGACGCCGTTGACCGCTACTACCGATCCATACTTCTTAATGACGCCCTTCAGGCTTACTACTGGCGTCTTGTTTGCTTCTGACATATTCCAGTCCATTCCTAATTCACACAACGCCTACAGCGTTTCTCAGATCACGCTGCATTACGCCGACGCGACTACTTCAGTGACCTCGCTAGAGGAGCGGGATATCTTCTGCTCAATAATCTTGCCGATGAGAGCTACGCCTCGGTTAATGAGGAAGTAGGTAACTCCTAGTACCAAGAACACGAGCCAGGTCTCACCGGTGGCCTGTCGCACTGTCAGCGCAATTGTTGTCGCCTCAACGACACCAATCCCACTTGCGAGCGACGTGTCCTTAACGGTGACGACCCACTGGCCGACCATTGAAGGCATCGCCACAGCGAATGTGGGCCTAGCTTCGACGTGCCACATGCGAGAGATGATTCCTAGGCCGAGAGCAGATGCCGCTTCGCCCTGCCCCCGAGGCACGCTTTCAATACCAGCGCGAATGTTCTCAACTTGGTAGGCGCCAATGAACAGACTCAGCGAAATAACTACAGCTGAGGTCAGCCCAATGCTGACGCTTATGGCAGCGCTCACACCGAAGTACAAGAGGAACATCAGCACAAGTGGAGGAATCGACCGGAAGATGCGGATGTAGATGTTAATGACAACTCTGGCCGGCTTGAACCAAATCGGCTCTTCAACCCGCTTGGCGTAGATGAACCCGAGAGTCACCCCGAGAACGGTTCCGCCAATGATGCTCATCACGCTCAGTGCGATTGTGTAAAGAACCGCAGTGAAGAACAGGCCCGAAAAATCAACGATGCCGTTCATGATCAAACCACCTGCGCATTCTGCTTGATTACTCGTTTGCCGAGCTTGTCCCAACCGAAGGTGATCAACTGAACAAGGATGATGTAGATGATGGCTACGGTAGTGAAGGCCTCAAAGTACCTAAATGTCGTAGAACCGATCTTGTAGCCCAAGCCGGTAAGCTCGGAAGCGCCGATAAGGACTGCGAGCGACGAACCCAAGACACACGCAACCAATTGGTTACCGATCGCTGGGAACGCCGTCCGCAATGCCTCTGGAAGCAGAATCTTCGTCCATAGGGTGAAGTTGCTCAAGCTCAATGCTGATGCAGCCTCGTAACGACCGTGAGGGATAGCGTTTAGACCACCTCTATAGATCTCAACAAGGTATGCCGTTGAGTTAAATGAGAGTGCCACGATCGCTGCGACCCAGGATTCGGTTTTGATTCCGATCTGGGGAAGCGCGAAAAACACAACATACAGCACGAGAAGAATCGGTACGTTACGAAGTACCTCAACGTAGAGCCATGTGCCCCAACGAAGTACTCCGATTTTGCTCATGCGCGCAGGCAACAAGACCGCGGCAAGAACAGCACTGATTACAAATCCGGACAAACTCAAGAACAGCGTCAGCCCGAGAGCCTCAATGAAATCTTTGCCATATGGAATTAGAACGCTGAAATCCAGAGACACAGTTTAAATTCCTTCCGATAAAACGTGAGGACTGCGCCCTAGTTCTTGAACCAGTCGGGGCGAGCTGCCTTGGGCATTTCGTATCCGAACCATTGCTCGAATGAGGACTCGAGCGTGCCGTCAGCCTGGTACTCCACGAGGAAGTTGTTGACGTACTCGGTAAGCTCAGTGCTTCCCTTCTGGAGGCCAACCGAGATGTGGTTGGTGCCGTAGGTGCCGTCAATAATCTTGAACATGCCGGGGTTCTTGTCCATCAGCGGGAGGTAATAGAACGGGGTCTGAGTCATTGCATCAGCCTGGCCCGACTTGAGCGCCTCTACACAATCATCGGTGTTCGGCAGGGAGAGAGTGCCGACGTTCGGGAGGTGCGCAGGAACGAGGTCCGTAGCGGTGCCGCCCTGCTGGATGCATGCAACGCGTGATGCGTCATCGAGGTCGTCGGTAGTGTCGATGCCGCTGTCGGTGCGAACCATGTACTGGCCTGGATTCCAAACGTAGTTGGTCGAGAAGTCGACAACCTTTGCGCGTTCTTCAGTGTTGCTGAACTCGCCAATCGTTACGTCAACCTTCTTGGACTGCAGTGAAGCAACGCGACCGGGTCCGTCCACGGGGGTGAACTCAACCTTTACACCCAAGCTCTCGCCTAGAGCCAAAGCCAGGTCGACGTCGAAGCCTTCTTCAACGCCGCTTGCGCCAACGCTGGTCCACGGTGCGTCACCGCTGAGGGTTGCAACGCGCAGCACGCCAGCTTCCTGAATGCTCTCAGCGGTAGGCGCATCAGAGCCACCGCCACCACTGCCGCCTGCGGCGCAGCCAGCGAGGAGAGCCAGCGCCGAAACCGCCGCGAGCGACATTCCAACCCTGCGTGCAACTGATCGGTTCTTGTTAAACATGAGCGACCTCCTATGGTCTTCATCTTCCTAGGTTGCATTCATCCTTGAAGGCAACCGTGAAATGAGGGTTGCAGAGCAAAAAAGCGACCCACGCATCACAGCTGAAATACTTGCATACTTGTATACCAGTGTAAAGTTGAAATTGTGAAGACTTCCCCCTCCCCCCAGTTGCTGGATGCCCACGCGCCGAGGGCAACGAATCGCAGAGCGCGAGCATCGGACTGGGCGTTCGATGATTTGGCCTTGAGAATCTGCAGGCTTGACCTCGCACCGGGCGTCGCAATCTCCGAAAGCGACTTAGCTAACCACTACGGAATGAGCAGAACCCCTGTACGAGCCGCCGTTGCGTCACTCGCAGAAATTGGACTCGTTCACGTTACTCCCCAGGTCGGTACTCGCGTATCGCTCATAGACCTCAACGCGGTCGAGCAGGCGCAGTTCATCCGGGAAAGCCTCGAGATCAATGCATTAACGTACGCGTGCGCGGCACAAGACCGGGACTTCAGCGCCATTGAGGCGATCGTTGCCGAGCAACATGTGCTTGCAACTTCCAGCGACTCAGAAGCTTTCTTCCTGTCAGATGAAGCGTTCCACCAAGAAACATTCGAACTAGCTGGGTTCGGCGGGGCCTGGGCCGCCGCCGGAAACAGCAGATTCCAACTCGACCGCATCCGCCGACTCAGCATCGCGTTCCGACACCCTTACAAGTTGGACGAGCTGTGCAGTGAGCACGAAGAGCTCCTCGAGCACATTCGGAGCAGGGACCTCGAAAAGGCCGCCGAGCTACTCAAGAAACACATTCGCAGGTACATGATTGACGGCCCAGTGCTACAAAAGGCGTACCCCAACTACTTCACCGGGCATAGCGCTACACCACCGAACTAGACCACCGCGCTTAACCACCACATCACACGACAGCGGCAATTCGCGCTCTGAGCTTTTCTCGAGCATTCCCAAGGTGTTGAGACATGTGCGAACCGGCCAAATCACCGTTCCCGCTGCCAATAGCGTCCAAAATCTGCTGGTGTTCATCGATAATTTGCTCAGTGTCGAGAAGATGAGCGCTCTGCACCCGCGCCATACACAGTTCGAGCTCATTCGCTAGGACTGCGTACATCGCACTCGATCGTTCGCTTTCCAGCGCATCGATCAGTGCTCGATGGAACCGGATGTCCGGCTTCACCACATCCTCGGGTGAGCTCTCTTTTATGCGAGCAATCTCCGCATTCGCTGCAGCAGCGATGTAGGGAACATGTCGCCGACTCGCTAGCCTCCGAACGGCCTCGGTCTCAATGAGGGCGCGAGTCCCATAGATGTCATCAACGTCTTGCGGGGTCAGGGTGAATCGCCCTGGGGTGAGGGCGTTTCCAGGCGTGACGCGGCGAAACAGTTGGGGATCGAGAGTCACCAGGCGTCAGACTGGGATAAAGGCATCCGCGTGTTCTCCAAAGGTCGAGTACTCGCAGACGGTCGCGTGGTGCTCTACCGTCAGGACGAGATACTGGCGAACGTGAGAAGACCGAGAACGGAATGGGTTCAGGGCGAGCGAGTGGCCTCGACAAGGTCGAGCAGATCATTGACTCCCGCTACCTGAGCCTGCTCGAGCGGGAACGGATCAAGGATCTGCAGCTGGCTGGCACGTCGATCCGACAGATCGCCACGGCCCTTGGCCGGGCACCGTCGACGATCAGTCGCGAGCTGCGACGGAACACGGTTGGACGCGGTGGTTATCTGAGGTGTGTCAAGTTTGTGAGACACATTTGATGGGACGGGCGGGTCAGGCTGCGGCGGGGAGCACGATCTCGAGAACGGGATTGAGCTTCGCACGCATTGCATCAGCCGGCGGCAACGCACCCTCG
>Ga0307486_1001305_pt1 | contig 19508 bp, 11 predicted proteins | sample CBIW02metaG_FD_203663 | JGI IMG/M metagenome (GOLD analysis project Ga0307486, IMG submission 203663) | Sea-ice brine microbial communities from Beaufort Sea near Barrow, Alaska, United States - CBIW 0.2 | ecosystem: Environmental > Aquatic > Marine > Coastal | place: USA: Alaska | collected...
TAGCGATATGTCTAAATAAAAACAAACTAACCAAACTGGGCTGTAAAAGGCACTATAAAGAAAGCAGCGAATAAATTCTGGGGGAATGTCTGTAAAAAAAAGAATTTAAAATATTCTTGACGACAATGGTCTTAATACGCCCAGAGGACATTATAGTGTAAATCCTTTTTAATGGAAAGCGGCACTACAGATGAATTTGCATTCAACCCTGATGTGGCAAACGGGCTAGACCAGTTTATTTCATCATTCCTTACATAGGTGATAATTTGAGCAATTCTATAGATGACTATAAGCGTCTATCTGAAAAGCTAAATGTTGCTGGTGAAATGTGCAAAAAATGACGGATTAAAAGTAGCATATCATAACCATAATTTTGAATTTACAGATTAGTAAGGTCAAAACAGTCTAGAAACTTTTTTAAAAAATACACATAAGATAAGAAAGAAGTAGTTTTTGAGATGGATATTTTCTGGATCATTGAATCAATAAAAACAGTGCCTAATAACCAAGCGTTCGTGTGGCCGGTACGGCCAAACATGAACGCCCTGTTGACTGAACAGGTTCTTTGCCGGAATGCCTTTTATTGGGATTGGTCTGTTTAGAGGTGGTGATCTTTAACAGCTATGAGCGAATTAGAGAGTGAGATTAACCACTTAAATTCAGCTTCAGCTAAAATAATTTAGTTTTAAAAATCACTTTTGAAGCATTTCATTGTATTTCCTGATAAGTTGCAGGGTTGAGACATCTGAAGCAAAAACGGTGTTGAGTCCCTGTGGTTCCTGCGGTGGATCGCCACTAAAATCGTCGCCTGCTTTCCATTTTCCATTTACCTGCCCGCTGGTGTCTGCAAACCCTCCAAATCCCCAAAAATTCACTCCGGCCAGGATTCCCCTAGTTTTAAAGCTATGTTCCAGTCTTTTAAAAACGGCCTCATAAAAAGTATTCCTGTTTTCAACAGAGGCTTCCGGCTCGAGCCGTTCCTGCTCCCTGGGAAACCCGAATTCAGAAATCACAATGGGTTTATTAAGCCTTTGAGCAACCTCCAGGTGCTCGTCTATATAATCATTGGCATTTTTAATAGATATTTTCAGAGTTCCTTTTTCATCTTTTGTAGAATACCATTGCCAGTTTTTGGGCCACATATGCATTGTAAGGTAATCAACATTAGGATTGGAATGCAGCATCTGGTATGTATCAATATCCTGTAAATAACTTGCTTTCCCTTCAGCTCCTATGGAAACCAGGGTATTGGGATCAAGTTCTTTTAAAAGGCTTACCACTTCATCCAGCCAGTCTTTAAAAGGTTCCCTGTCATTTTCTGTAAAAATGCGGGGTTCATTGGCTACCTGCCATGACATCACCGTATTGTCATTGGTATATTTTCTACCGGTATAAGAGTTAGTTCTGCCAATTATAAACTTTAAATGCTCTTTAAAAGCTTCCCTGCAAGATGTACAGGTGTGAAATTGTTCGGTATAGGCAAAATAATCATCCCAACTGTATTTCTCCAAGAAGGGATTGGCCACTTCTCCATAACCATTCCACTCCAGGTAGGCAGACATCCCGCCGGACCATATCCAGTTGTTGTTTAGGTAAAGCACTGCATACATTTCCCTTTTTTCCATTTCGGCCATCAGGAAATCCAGACCGTCCAAAAGATCTTCGTTATATTCTCCCTGTTTAGGCTGCAAGGCGGGTTTTACCTGGAAATCTTCATTTCCTCCTTCTGCCCCAACCAAAATGCGCAGGTTGTTTATTCCGTTTTCTTTCATAAGGTCCAGCTCCTTTTTAAGCCTTTCCCGGTCTCCTATATTTTTTGCCGCAATTAACGGCCCGTACCAATAGTTTGCACCAACAAAATAATAAGGCTTATTCCCTTTAAAAAACTTCCCGTTTGAGATAGTAACAGGCTCATTGGCCAGCGCCACTCTTTTTACAGAATTACAGGAATTCAGTAAAATAAGGGAGGCCATGAAAAAAAATATGTGTTTCATTTAATTTGATAAATTATAAAACCCGGGGCTTTCGTTTAAAATAACAGGTTCATCTTTGTTTATAAAGATCTTAAAATCATCTTCGCCTGCAGTACCGGGAACAGGAACAGTATAAGAATTGTCATAATTTTGCCAAAACATCATATAGCCAATCTCTACATCATCACCCGTTAAAACTTCATATAGTTTTTCCGAATAAAACGCTGAAGGCAAAGGGTTTTGTGCATCTACAAAATAGCCGGTCTCTGTCATTGCCGCAATTTTCACTCTCTCCTTTGCCAGGTTGGAGACTACTTTTAATTTTTGATTTGCAAGTTCAACACCAGCTCCATCCTGAGGGATTAAATCTCCATAATTGTCCATTCCAAGAATATCTACATATTCATCTCCGGGATACCGGCTTAAATATGCTGTTTTGGTAGCGTAGCTATTATCTGGAGCATAGGCATATAAAATATTGTGAACCTCCAGGTCATCACGTAAATAGGTAACTGTAAATCTCCACAGTTCCTTAAACTCTGTAGCCGTAGAATACGGAGCTCCCCACCAGAAGAAATCCCCGTCAAATTCGTGAAAAGGACGAAAGATTACAGGAGAAAGTGAGCCATCGTTCCCTTTTATATTTTTTACAACCTGTGCCACCTTTTGTAGCTTTTCTTTATAATATTGATGGTTGGCACCTCCCGGCATAATACTTCTAAAGGCATTCTGTTTTTGAAACTCTGTCATTTCACTCGTATAGAAATTTAAGCCTTCATAAGGTTCCCTTAAGTGCCAGGTAAAGGCATTGATCATCCCTTTATTATAAGCTTCTATAGCGTGCTCAATGATTATTTGTTCCCGCTGGTAGAACCAGTTAGCGGCCTGGCCGTTGTTGGCATCATCGGTTATGAACATAAAATCTGAACCCAGCAACCCGGGGTCGTTCCCTGTTAGCTTTTTCATATCTGATTCTCCTGTAGAACCGCCATAAAATGAACTGAATGCATCCTGCTGCCCAACTACAAAATTTGTTTTGGAAAGATTTTTTAAATGATAAAATAGGGCCACAGTTTCTACTGTAGCTTCAGGATCTACCATGTAAAGCCGGGCTTCTCCCGCATCGGGATAAAAAGCTGTTCCCGCGGGTTCTTCCGGAGTTTCATCAGGTTCTTCAGGAGTCTCTACAGGTGGCTCTACCACCTCTGTATCTTCAAAAACATCATCATCTTTACTACAACCCACTGCCATTATAAATGAAAGCAGTAACACTAAACACCTGGAATTTTTCATAATAAACTGTTTTTAAGTAAAAGGATACAGGCCCGGGAATTATGATACGGGCATTTCCACATGCCAAGTTTATCTTCTTCTTTGTAAGGAGAATTATTTTCATCTATCTTAAAAAACCATTCCCCGTTGGTATGATCTATAATATGAGCCTTTGTGAAATTCCAGATGTCTATAGCGGCTTCCTGAAATTTATATTCTCCTGAAATTTCACAGGCATATTGTAAGCCTACCATCGCTTCAGCCTGTGGCCACCAGTGCCTGTCTTTATCCACTTCTCCGGTTTCATCATCCTTTTCATTTATTATACCTGCATTGGGAACATACGCTTCTTTTAAAAAAGTATTGGCTATATTTACGGCAACCTCTTTGGTTTTTTGTAAAAGTTCATCATTTTTCACAGCCTTAGCCGCTTCAATGAGTAACCAAACGGCCTCTATATCATGTCCATAGGAAATTACATTTCCCTCCGGGTTCCATTGCTCATCAAAAAACAACTGAAAATGTTGGTTTTTTTCATTATAAAACTTCTCCAGGAAAAGTAGAACAATGTTTTCCAGGGCCTTTTTCACCTGTTTATCACCGGTAATGCTTAAAAAGAGAGTATAAGCTTCCAGGATATGAAGATGCGTATTCATTGTTTTGGCAGAATTCCTGTCTTTTTTACTAAGGCGCATATCTTCAATAGGCGACCAATCTTCTTGGAAGGCTTCAAAATAACCATTTTGGTACCTGTCCAGCGCGTGCTCCTCTATTAGTTTAAACAACACAAAAGCCATTTCCTTTGGCTCTTGCTCATTTGAAAAGAGGTAATATTCAGAAAGTGAGTAAATGCCAAAAGCCTGTGCGTAGATTTGCTTTCTTTTGTTTACAGGATTTCCTTCGGCATCCAGTTCCCAAAAAATCCCACCGTATTTTTGGTCTTTAAAATGATCCTTTAAATAGAGGAAAGCTCTTTCAGCATAAAATTTCACCTCTTCCGGCTGTTTAAAATTTCCAATGGCCGAAAATGTCCAAAGCAGCCTGGTATTTAAGATAACCCCCTTATTGGCCCCTGTAATTTCCTTGTTATAATGATCTCTTTGCCCAACAAACCCCCCGTTTTTCTTATCTACTGAAAAATCCTTCCAGTACTCCAGGATATTATTTAATTCTGAAGCGATTTCGGAGTAATATTGAGATTGATTTTTCATTATTCAATTTCTTTATTTCTATTTACCTGTTCTATAATGGCATTCACTGAAGCTGCTGATGTTAAGCCGTCCTGAGGAGTATTTTTTACGTAATCCAGCATTTTTTCAACCGAAGAAACAGCAACATGACAGCGGGTATCGGATGATCCGTAATAAACAAATACTTTCCCGTCATCTTCTGCTATCCATCCGTTCCCAAAAAGCACATTGGGAACATCTCCCACTGTTTCTTCATAGTTGGGTGCCATAAGATATCCCGCCGGCTGATAAATCACCCTGGAAATATCTTCAAGGGCCGTCATAAACAAATATAAGGTATAACGCAGGCCGCCGGCAGTATTTCGTACGCCATGGGCCAGGTGCAACCATCCTTCTTCTGTTTTGATAGGTGCCGGCCCCAGGCCGTTTTTCATTTCATAAATGGTATGGTATTTTTTATGGTTAATGATCTTCTCATCTTCCAGCACCGGGTTTTTAAGGTCTTTTATATACCCCAGTCCAATTCCCCCTCCTTTTCCTACTTCTATAAATCCGTCCTGTGGCCTTGTGTAAAGTGCATATTTTCCGTTTACAAACTCAGGATGCAATACTACATTTCGTTGCTGGCCGGAGTTGGAAATAAGGTTCGGGAGCCGCTCCCAGTTAAGCAGGTCTTTGGTTCTTACAATTCCCGCATTTGCTATTGCTGCTGTTGTGTCTTCTGTGCTACTATCTTTCCTTTCGGTACAAAATATCCCGTAGATCCAGCCATCTTCATGGGCTGTGAGCCTCATATCATAAACATTGGTATCTGGTTCTTCTGTTTGTGGTAATATCACCGGTTTTTCCCAAAACCTGAAATTATCCACGCCATTGGGACTTTCGGCAATAGCAAAAAAAGATTTCCTATCTACCCCCTCCACTCTCACGGCCAGAATATACTTACCTTTCCACTTCATAGCGCCAGGATTAAAGGCAGCATTAACACCTATTCTCTCCAGTCCCAGCGGGTTTGTCTCTGCATTAAAATCATATCTCCAGTTTAAGGGAGCATGCTGAGCTGTAACCACAGGGTTTTTATACCGCTGTACTATTCCGTTGGATTTTTCCGTAGGTTGATTGGGAGTCTGCAGAAAAGCGGTATGCGATTTCATCAACTCGTTATATTGAGGGATTTTTTTCATAACAGTTTTTGTATTGGTATGGCTCGTATATGTTGTTATTTAATATTGACAGCTGGTTCCTCTTTAATATGATTCCACCAGTTTTTCTTCAGAATAAATACACATACAAGTAGGATAATTGTTGAGATTATAAAAGGAATGTTCTTATGTAATATGAGATAGAGCGGCATTACTACCAGCAGTGTTTGTGCTATTACCCCTATTAATACATTGAACATATCCCTTTTAAAATTTGTGTTTTTAGCAAATTGTGGATCTTCCTGCCTCACTTTTTCCAATACAGGCTTCCAGAAGCCCCAAGGCCGGGTTTTTCTGTAAAAATCTTTTAGTATAACCTCGTTGGTAGGAGGGGCTGAATAAGTTCCCACAATGCTGCCCACAATTGAGATTATTAAAATAACCGGGAAATAATAAAGATCCAGAGTGTCGGTGATAAGAGGGAAGATCATCGCAGGAATAATTCCGGAAACCATTCCCCAGAAATAACCTTCTCCATTAAATCTCCACCAGTACCATTTCAAGGTATTCGAAATAACATAACTTCCATAAAGGGCAGAGACAATCCATTGTAAAATTGAATTTACATCAAGAACAAAAAATCCTAAAACAATACTTACTACTACCACAATAATCCCACTTCCGTAGTTCATGTTCTTTATTTTTTCAGAAGTAGCATCCGGTTTATACCTTAAATAAATATCATTTACAAGATAGGCCTGGGCAGCATTTAAGGTTCCTGCAAAAGTGGACATGAAGGCAGCCAATAAGCCCGCGAGTAAAAGACCCAGTAAACCTACCGGAACAAATTGCTCAATGGCAGCAGGTAATATTTTCTCAAAATCGAGGATTCCGGCAGTTTCAAGCCTTAGATCATCGTAAAATAAAATTGCAAGTACCGAGAAACCACCTACCATTAGATATCGGGTAGGAATTAAAGCTGCTATGGAAAAAGCACTCATTTTTGCTGCTTCAAGGGGAGATTTTGTAGAAAGGATCTTTTGCATGTCGTAATTGGGAGCAGGACCGGCTATACTGGAAAGAATTCCTTTAAAGACCATTAACATAAAAAAGAGCCCGAACAATGAGTATTGATCCGATGCAATTTTATCATTCACTTCATCGATAATTCCTGTCCAATCCATATCAAGTTCCCACCCAAATAATGGATCAAACCATCCTTCAGGAACGTTTAAAGAACTTTCACCTATTGCCTGCCACGCGATGACAGCAATGGCAATAGAGGATACCGTCATAATTGAATACTGCAAAAGATCTGTCCATACTATTCCGGACATACCCCCAATAATTGAATAAAATACCGCGAACAAGGTGAAAATTATTCCGTAGAAATGAGGAATATATTCTGCTGGAACATCAAAAGGAATGTAGGCCGATACAATATCCCAGGGGATAAAGATCTCGACAAATTTTCCAAGTCCAATGAATCCATAAGCAAGAAAACCAAGGCAACTTAATATGGCAAAAATAACTATTATACTGTGAGACCTGTTACCTCCCTGACCTTTCCCAAACCGGAAATGTATCCATTCCGCTCCTGTTGTTACCTGGGAGCGTCGTAGCCAGGTGGCAAGGAAGACCATAAGAAAGACCTGATTAAAAACGGGCCAAAGCCAAGGTATCCAGATACTTTTAAACCCATAGACAAAAGTGAGGGTAACCAGCCACATAGTGCCCGAAATATCAAACATTCCCGATGCATTGGAAAGTCCCAGCATATACCACGGTAAATCTTTGCCACCAAGCAGGTAATCGTCTTTACTTCTTTGGGCTTTTTTTCTTAAGGAAAGGCCAATAACTATGGTTCCAATCAGGTAAAGTAAGATAATGGCAATGTCTATTCCTTGTAGCATGGAGGGGGGTATGGTTTTAAATTAATTTGTAATATTTTTTATTTCTTCAAGAAAAAGTATTTCATCCATTTGACTGAATTCTATAAAGTCTTCTTCCGAAATTTCACCTTTATAAGTTGAAAAATAATGTGAGGGGTTGGCATTTCTCCAAAACAACACCCATGCAATACCCGAATCCTTTATTCCTGGGTACAGGGTTTGTGTCCACCAGTTTGCATCCAGACCAAAATTTACATTTCCACTTTCACTAAGTGCATACGGCTTATTATTAATACCTGCCTTTTTCTTTAAAATTTCAAGATTATACTTTACATTTTGAGTAAATTCTTCATTACCACCATGATTATAGATGTCTACTCCCAGGATATCTACATACGCATCTCCAGGATAATAGGTGTCAAAATCTTCTTCAGAGCCAAGGGTATTGGGAGAATATGCATATAAGAGGTTATGCACTCCATTCTCTTTTAGAAGTTGCTGTGTTTCTACCCATAGCTGTTTGTACTCTGCGGGATTGCAATGATTGGCTCCCCACCAAAACCAGGAACCGTTCATCTCGTGATAAGGCCTGAAGATAACCGGTATCACATTATTTTCCTTATCTCTTATTGAATTGAGAAAAACAGACAATCTTTTTATCCACAATTCATATTTTTCCCTGTGGGTTCCTCCTTTTAAAATCGCAGGGACAACAGTAGTAGTATCCCATGAATCCCCGTTTGTAACAGGGTTGTCCAAATGCCAGCTCATAGTTATAATAGCGCCCTGTGCATTCAACTGCTTTATATGATTTTTCATAAGGGCAAAGGAAACTGTGTCCAAGTTTATGGATTTCTCCAGCTCAATGTGCCCAATATCAAATCCGTGTACCGCAGGAAAATCACCTGCAACTTCTTTTATATCACTTCGCAAACCGGAAGAACCATCCTCATTTTTCCACCCTATCCCGTATGCGGTGGCATCCTGATGGCCAAAGGCAATGCCTTTTTTTGATATTTCAGAAATACGGAGATACAGCTTTTTGGTTTGAATAGATGCATCGTTATCGGCTACTTTTATGGAATTATAATCTATGCCAGAGGTAGAGCTACAGGAAGAGAGCATAATGAACATGACAATAACCGGTAAAAATCTGATAAAATACTTCATTCGTATAGTCAAAATAAAAATTTTAATGATAAAATTGGTTAAGTCGGGAAATCTTGTTTTATATTTATCGACAGGAAAAGTGTAAAAATATGTTTTTTAGCTTCCAAAATATATTATTCCAAAAGTAAGCTTCGGGATATTATTAAATTAATAGAATTTTGTCATTTAATAATCATATTTTTTCCTTGGCAAAAAAATACTGAATGATAGAAAATGATTTTCACCGGGAGATCACTCCCATGGCCCCTGAGGATAGCTTTCTTGTATTTGACAGGATTAAAGATAATTTCGATTTTCCCATACATTTTCATCCCGAGTTTGAACTCAATTTTATCCTCAATGGTAAAGGAGTACGCCGGGTTGTAGGGGACAGTATGGAAGAGATCATGGATATTGAATTGGTTCTTGTGGGGCCCAACCTGCAACATGGGTGGGAACTGCATCATTGTGAAAATAAGAACATACACGAAATCACCATACAGTTTCACAATGATCTTTTTGACACAAAATTGCTGGCAAGAAGAATTATGAAACCTATCAAAGATATGTTTGACCGCTCTTCCCACGGGATTTTATTTTCAGAAAAAATAGCAGAAGAGGTTAAGATCAAGATTCTTAGACTCTCGAAAATAGACAGTATAGATTATTTCCTGGAGCTTATTTCTATTTTACAGGACTTGGCAACATCCCGCAATCAGCGTTTACTGTCCTCCTACACTTCCAACAATAGGAATTTTGAAAACAGTGACAAGATTAAGGTTATTTATGAATATGTACAGCAGAATTATCAAAATAAAATGTCACTTAACGAAATCTCAAAACTGGTAAATATGAGCCCTGTCTCTTTTAACAGGTTTATAAAAAAGCGCACGGGGAAAACCTTTATAGAATACATAAACGATACCAGGATAGGTTATGCCGCCCGTTGGCTAATAGAAAAAGACCTGAGCATTGCAGAGATTGCCTTTAAATGCGGTTTTAATAGTATAGCCAACTTCAATAGGGTGTTTAAAAAGAGTAAAAATACCACGCCCAGCCAGTATCGGGAAGAATTTAGCGGAATAAAACGAGTTTTATAACAAAAAAATATAAATTTGATGACTACCAGAAAATTAATTCTGCCAATCTTCCTTTTGTTGACTATACTTCTCATATGCTGTTCGCCTCAATTGGCACCTAAACTTCCTGAAGTCACAGAAGCACCTGCGCCTTTACCGATGGAAAATCCTGATGCACCCCAGTCCCCAGAACCGGATGCAGCTGAAAATGCCCGCTCTCCCTTAGCCCTAAAAATAACCAATGGCCACTTAATGAATTCAAAAAATGAAAAGATTCAGTTAAAGGGAATGTCTCTTTTCTGGAGCCAGTGGGCACCGGAGTTTTACACTTTTGAAACTGTTAAAAATTTAAAGGAAGAATGGAATATTAATATCATTAGGGCTGCAATGGCAGTAGAACATAACGGTTACCTGGAAAATCCACAGCGTGAGAAAGAGAAGGTCAAACAAATAATTGAAGCTGCCATAGATCTGGATCTTTATGTGATCGTAGACTGGCACGACCACCACGCAGAAGATCACCTGCAGGAAGCGAAACAGTTTTTTGCCGGGATAGCAACAGACTACGGGCATCACCCAAATCTCATTTACGAGATCTACAATGAACCTTTGGATGTTTCATGGAGCAATGTTTTAAAGCCTTACCATGAAGAGGTCATTTCTGCAATCAGGGCACATGATGATGACAATATAATTGTTGCCGGCACCCCAAGATGGTCTCAACGGGTCGATCTTGCGGCCGAAGATCCTATAAAAGGAGAAAACATTGCTTACACCCTGCATTTTTATGCGGGAACTCATAGGCAGGAACTTAGGGAAATTGCCAAAATTGCTATGGAAAAAGGAATAGCACTTTTTGTTACAGAATTTGGAACTACCAATGCAGATGGGGACGGTCCTGTTTATGCTGAAGAAACCAGGGAATGGTTTGAATTTATGGACCAAAATAATCTTTCCTGGTGCAATTGGTCGATAACTGCCAAAGATGAATCCTCTGCCGCTCTTTTACCCGGCACGACCCCATCCGGAATAAATAGGAAAGAAAATATTTCCACTTCGGGAAAACTCGTTAGGGATGAGCTTTTGGAAAGCAGCAATTAATTCTACAATTTTTAGAGTATCTATCCTTTTCTAACCGCTTATTAATAAATAATCTATCATTAATTATTAGATACCAATTGAACCTTTTTTTTCGATATATTAGTAGTCCAAACCGTTAGAAAAATTTGGTCCAGAATACCGGTAATTTTTCCTCCCCTTTTGAGGCCTTCCTTTTTGCGGAAAAAATATGATTATAAAATGATAAAATAATATTAACAACAACTTAACAATAACTTTAAATTTGAGGAATCTTAAAGCATTATTCCTTAAAAAACAATTAAATGCATTGGGCCGATAGTTAAATTTAATCCTTTATTGTTTTAGCAATTTTAAACAATCACAGTTCTTATGTACAAAATTCCAATCAAAACCGAAAACGTTTTCTATCGCTGTGGCAAATTATTATTCCTGTTAATTTTTTGCACAGCGGCGCAAATGAGTCAGGCGCAAAGTCGGGTAACAGGGTTTGTTACCGACAATAATGGTGTTCCCCTTCTGGGAGTGAATGTCATTGAGCAAAACACTTCCAATGGAACCACAACAGATTTCGATGGTAACTTCGCAATCATTACCACCCGGGAGAATGCAGTTTTGGTATTCAGTTTCGTAGGATTTGTAAGTCAGGAGATTCCGGTTTCAGGACCACAAGAACTTAGTATCACTCTTAAGGAAGATGCCGCAGCCCTAGATGAGGTAGTGGTAATTGGTTACGGTTCGCAGTTACAGGAAAATATTACAGGTTCCGTTTCAAGGATCACCTCTGAATCTATTGAAAACATTCCGCAGGTGAGTGTGGATCAACTTATGCAGGGTCGTGCTGCCGGTGTAAATGTTACCAAGAATTCAGGACAACCGGGAGCTGCTGTTTCGGTAAGAATCCGTGGGGTTAATACTATTACAGGTTCAAGTGAACCTCTTTATATTATTGATGGGGTTCCAACTTCAGGGGAAGCAGGAGCAGAAGGATTAAGTCCTCTTGCTGCCATCAACCCTAATGATATTGAATCTATCAACATCCTCAAGGATGCATCAGCAACAGCTATCTACGGATCCAGGGGGTCTAACGGGGTGGTTTTAATCACCACCAAAAAAGGAAGAATTGGAGAAGGCAAGTTAACTTACAATACTTATGTGGCTTTTCAACGTCCAACTAATAAAATAGACGTTATGAACCTGGAGCAGTATGCGAGACTTCAAAACGCCATTGGCGAGATCTATGGACTTGACGCGCAGGTAGAATTTTTGCGTCCTGAATTATTAGGCCCCGGAACAGACTGGCAGGCAGAGATATTTGATGATGCGCTTCAGCAAAATCATGAATTATCTTTTTCCGGTGCAAGTGAGGATATCAATTACTATATTTCATCTTCTTATACAAATCAGGAAGGAACTGTTATCGGTTCCGGATTCGACCGTATGACCGTACGTGCAAACGTTAATGCCAACATTAAGGACTGGATCAAAACAGGTATTAACCTTTCTGCCAGTAGAACAAATGACCGCATAACATTGAACAATGCCAGTAACGGTATTATATCTCTTTCTTTACTTAATAACCCTGCGAGAGCTATTTACAATCCTGATGGTTCTTATGCAGGTCCAGTGACTCCGGATGAGATCGCATTTGGCATAAGGAATCCTATCGCTGAGGCTTTGAACATCCGCAACACTATCGAAAGGAACAGAATGTTCGGAAATATCTTTCTGGAACTTGATCTTACCGAAACTCTTTCCTTTAGGACAGAACTTGGTGGAGACATAGGAAATAACCTTGCAGATCAATTCCAGCCTACCTTTAGCTACGGAGCTTTGGAGCGTGGGCAAAATCAGGTAAATCTTAGAAGAGAAAACAATGACTTTTGGATCCTTAAAAACCTTTTGACCTATACCAATAAATTTAATGACCTTCACAACGTAACTGTTTTACTTGGACAGGAAGTACAGGAATCCAGCTGGCAGGGTGTAACTGCACAAGACAGTGATTTTGTAGGAAACGAATTCCCGATTTTAGGTACAGGAAACTCTCAGGACATTACGGGGCAATACATAGGTAGTTCGGCGCTGGAATCTTATTTTGGAAGGGCTATTTATTCTTATGATAACAGATATAATCTTACGGCGTCTTTCCGTGCAGATGGTTCCTCAAAATTTGCTGCAGGAAACAAATGGGGTTACTTCCCTTCTCTTTCTGCTTCCTGGAGTATTTCCAATGAAGCTTTTATGGAAGATGTGGAGGCAATCCAGGGGATTAAACTTTATGGAGGTTATGGAGAAGTTGGTAACCAAAACATTCCGAATTTCGCATATGGAGTAAGACTTGTACCTGTTAGCACAGGTCTTGGAACAGGTTTTGAATTTTCAAATTTCGGAAATCCTGATCTTACCTGGGAATCTTCAACTCAAACTAACATAGGGCTTGACTTCTCTTTATTCAATTCAAGATTTGGAACTACCGTTGAAGTTTACAACAAAGTATCAAGAGATTTCTTGTACCAGCTTGCTGTTACGGATTTTGTTACCGGTGGTTCCTCTCCCGGTGCTATTACTGCTCCCTGGGTGAATCTGGGAGAAATGGTTAACAGGGGTATAGATCTAAGCCTTAGCTATAATACTTTGAATTCTCCTGTTAAGTGGAGCTCTGTCCTTACGTTCTCTCATTACAAAAATGAGGTGACAGAATTACTAGGAGACCTCGTAATTAATGGTTCCCTGAACCTAAATGATACAGATCAAAACATTACCAGAACTGAGGTAGGACAACCTGTGGGGATGTTCTATGGATATCAGGTTGAAGGATTATTCAGAACCACCTCTGATTTTGAAGGAGCTGCAATCCAATTCGGCAGACCCTTTGAAGATGCATTATTCTCTACCACCTGGTTAGGTGATGTCAAGTACAGAGATATCAACAAAGATGGAGTCATCAATAATGATGACAGAACAGTAATAGGAAATCCGCATCCCGATTTCACCTTCGGATTCCAGAACAACCTTTCTTACAAAGCATTTGATTTGGGGCTGTTCTTGCAGGGATCATACGGAAATGACGTGTTCAATGCCGTAAATAGAACTTTAACAGCAGCGAACAGTTATTATGTAAACCAGTCTCCGGCTGTACTTGACTACTGGTCCATCGATAATCCAAATTCAACTGCACCCAGACTGGCAAGGAATGATACACCAAACATCCTGATCTCTGACAGGTACATTGAGGATGGATCCTACTTAAGAATTCAAAACTTAACCTTAGGATTCACTTTACCTTCTAATTCTTCTAAACAAATTGGAATAAGCAAATTGAAGATCTATGGAAGCGTTCAAAACCTGTATACTTTCACTAACTATTCAGGATACGATCCGGAAGTAGGAACCTACAACCAAAATGCATTATTAATGGGTATTGATAACGGGCGCTACCCTTCGCCAAGAACTTTTACTTTGGGACTAAATGTTGAATTATAAAAAATACAAGATGAAGAACATAATTAAATCAAAGGTTTTGCTGCTGGTTACTCTTTCAACCGTGCTCTTTTTTCCTTCCTGTAGTGAGGAATTCCTTGACAGACCGCCGGAAGATTCCTACAACGTAGATGTTTTTTATCAAACAGAGCGACAGGTAGAAGCTGCCGCTAACCATTTGTATTCCCGCCCCTGGTTCAATTTTATTAGTAATGTGTCCTGGGGTATTGGAGAACTTAGTTCCGGAAACGCAAGAACGTGGGATCCAAGAAATGCGGATTTTACAAACTTTGCTATCACAGGTCAGCACAACACTTTAACACAGGGGTGGGAATCACTTTACGCGGTAATAGCCCAGTCAAATTCGGTGATAAACACTTTGCCGGTTGCCGTTAATTTAGAAGTTCCTGAAGAGGTAGTGAAAAACTCTGTAGGTGAAGCTAGGTTCATTAGAGCGACTGCGTATTTCTATTTAGTACGCATTTTTGGATCTGTTCCAATTATTGCTGATAATACCGAATATGTTTTACAACAAGTAGTACCAAGAAATCCAGTAGAGGATGTTTATGAATTCATTAAGCGCGACCTGCAATATGCAGTGGACAATCTTCACGATACTACTCGGGGAACTGCGGTACAACCGGGAAGAGTTTCCAGTAATTCTGCTAAAGCAATGCTTGCCAAAGTTTATCTGTATGAAGAAAACTATGAAATGGCCTACCAGCTTTCTAGTGAAGTGATCAATTCAGATGAATTTAGTTTGCTTGAGAATTACAATGACCTATTCCTGGAGAGTAACGACAACAATGCCGAGTCAATTTTTGCTTTACAATGGACCAACACAGGAAGATATGCCGAAGGAAACGCGATTCAGTCTTATTATGCAAACGCTGGAGTAACAGGATTTAGTGATGGATGGTCTGCAATAGGCCCTTCAATTGACCTTCAGGAAGCTTATGAAGAAGGTGATGAACGTTACTATGCTACTATTATGGAGCCGGGTGCATTCTATCCCAACATAAATGGTGGTTATACTGTTCCTGAAACTATCAACCACCAGGGAACCAACGTAGGTATCAAGAAATACGTTATCGGTAATCCTTCAACAGGTGGAGGATCTCAAAGTTACCCCAACAATACCTATATCTTACGTTATGCAGAGCTCTTGCTTATCCATGCAGAGGCTGCTATAATGGGAGGAGGACCTCTTTCTGAAGGTGTAGAATCATTCAACAAAGTTCGTAGAAGAGCAGGTTTGGATCCTATCGAAAACCCAACCATAGAAGATATCTTCCACGAGAGAAGAATAGAACTTGCACTGGAAATGGAATTCTGGTATGATGTGGTTAGACGTGGCCCTGAGTTCGCACTCCCTTTCCTAGCAAATACAGAGAGAGGTACTTTCGACAACGACACCACTCCTCCTACGGTAGTATCTGAAACTTTCACTCCTAATATTGATGATATGCTGTTTCCTTACCCAAGTAGTGAAACTCAAAATAACCCGGCATTGTTAGAGGCACCAGTGCCTTATACCTTTGATGATGAAATTTAATATGAAAAAAAGTATTATGAAAAAAGTAATTTTTAAAGCAACAAACAGGATTCCGTTCTTGTTCCTCATGTTGGTGGTGTTTTCGCTTGCTTCCTGTGAAAGTGAATTCGACGTTGACAGGCCAAACGCCAATGCAGATGCGCCACCTGTTATTAATTCCGTTAGTGAGGCAAGAGAAGATGTACTTGTAACCCAGGGGGTACTGGAGAACACCTATATTATTAGAGGTGCGAACCTTTCAACCCTTACGGCGATCTATTTTAACGGAACCCGAGCCGGATTCAACCCTGCCCTGGGAACAGACGAGCTTGTGTTCGTAACTATTCCTAAAGAGGCCCCTTTCGTAGGACAGGACAACGTATTGAGATTAGAGAATACCGCAGGATCTGTTGAGCATGATTTCTCTCTGTTGACTATCACCGATTTTTCTGAAGGAACTACAGAAGACGGCGTGAAAACTGTAACCTTGTATGGTGGAGATTTTACTGAAACAAGTTCAGTTACCTTTGTATCAGGAACAGAAGAAGATGGTAATCTTGTAGAAAGAGAAGCTGAAATTTTGTCTGTTTCTGAAACCGAAGTTACTGTAGCTGTACCTTCTGGTATTGAGCAGGCTTTCATCTTCCTGGAAACTTCCAGAGGCGCCGTCGCACAATCAGATTCTTATGGTTTTAGCTATTCCATTTTTATTGATGAATTAAATCCTGCCTGGACAATGAGCCAGTGGGGAGGAACTTTTGATGTTCAGAATACAGAACCTGCATTAGGAGAATATTCGATCAAGAGCACAAGAGACGCCTGGTCTGGTTTGACCTTCCTTCCTACAACTCCTATTTCCTGGAATGCCTATAACACGCTTACTGTTTCTATTTACGGTACAGTTGCCGATCAAAAGGTGAATATCGCAATTAATGATTTTGCAGGAGTGGTACTTGTTTCTCCGGTTCAGGGCCAGTGGACAAAATTTGTCATTCCTTTATCGAACTTTTTTCCCAATGGTGGAGCTCCTGCGGTAATTAACAGGATCGATTTTCAGGAAGCTTCCAACACAGGAAATGCACAGTACATCTTCTATGTAGATGACTTTGGCTTCCTTTAGATGTAACAAGTTTAATATGATTATCAACCATTAAAAATAAATGGAGCCTTTAGAAAAGAAACGGCCATTGTCCATAAAAGGAACCGGCCGTTTCAATTCAGAGGTGACATCTGAGAATAACTAAAACCAAAACAGATGAAAATATCCAGAATATATTGTTTATTAATACTTGCTGTAGTAAGCAGTCTTACCTCTTGTGACAAGGATGATAATATATATCCTCAGTTAGGGGAAGATCCCCGTAATTTAGATCAGATCATTTCCGATACTCCCGAATTATCAACTTTAAATGAAGCCCTTGTTCAGGTAAATTTGGACTCCGTGATAAGAAGCACTTCTACATACACTCTTTTTGCTCCAACGAATTCGGCCTTTGATGAGATAGAAATTTCAGGAATGACAGATGAAGAACTTGAGAACGTACTTCTTAACCACCTTATAAGTACGGTTACTGCAGATTTTGCTTCCACTCTTTCTACGGGCTACAGAACAACAATGGCTACAGGTCCTGATGGGAACTTCCTGAGCCTCTTTATCAACGCTGAAGGTGGCACCCGTTTAAATGATGTTGCCTCTTTAAGCAGTTCAAATGGAATAGGATCGACAAACGGGGTACTTCACATTATAGATGGTGTACTCGTACCTCCAACTGTGGATGATCACGTAAAAGCTAATCCCGATTTCTCTATGTTGGCCGAAGCCATTGAACTTGCAGGACTGGAAGAAATGTTAGCTGCAAATGATGGAGAAAGTGAGGCTTTTCCCTTAACTTTATATGCACCAACTAATGCTGCTTTTGAAGGTTTTATTGCGCAGGTTAACGGTGCTTTTGGATGGTCTACACTTAGTGATATTCCGGTAGATTTATTGACACAGATCCTTTCTTACCACCTGGTGACAGGAGAAAACACAATTTCTGCTGTAATTGCAGATACTGAACAAACTACCGTTCACGGTGACCTGTTTACAGTAAATGCAGAATCTATAATTACAGATGGAAGTTACACCACGACAAATTTTACCCTTACAGATGTACAGGGAATCAACGGAGTCATGCACGGAATCGATAAGGTTTTGATCCCTGCAAGCATTTTTCAGGAAATTTTAGGAGCTACCCAAAACCTTAAAGAGCGTAGTGGGGACAGAGGATTTACCACATTCCTTGCCGCTATGGAGAAAGCTGGATTGACAGGTTTACTCGAGGGTGAGGAAATGTTAACCCTTTTTGCACCTAATAATGAAGCCTTTGAAGGACTTTTCACTACGATTGAAAATTTTGAAAGTCTTGATGATTTTGATACAGAGGAGGAAATTGAAGCGCTAAGAGATCTTCTAACTTATCACATCCACGAGGGGGTTTTAATGTCCAGCCAACTTACTAATGGCGGTACATTAACTACTGTTCAGGGAGATATGATTACCGCAGATCTTACAGGAGAAAATGCAAGGTTACGTCCATCCTATGGCTCAGCACTTCCATCTGTAATTGTAATGGCCAACATTGGGGCAACAAACGGTATTATTCACGAGATAAACAGAGTACTTGTCCCTGCCGGATTTGAAAATATCCTAGGATTTCCATCAGATGAAGGTGGTGTTTGTGCAGTAGGAGATGAATCATTGGTTTTCTTTGATTGGGATGGAAAAAATCCGTACTGGGGTAATGTACAACCAGAGAATAATGCAGCCCTTAGTCTTGACGGTAGCAGTTACGGTAGAGCAAACTTTCAAACAGGTGGAACAGGATGGCAGGATTTATTCTGGAGAAACGGAGGAACACTTAATGGAGCAGAAATAGTAGGTAATAACCTTACAGGCTATTCACTCAAATTTGATATAAACGTTCAGGAGCCAATAAATGCCGGAATGTTCAGAATTAGATTCAACAACTCCAGCGGTGTAGATGCTTTCTACGACTGGGCCCCATGGGAAGAGACAGGAGAACCATTTAGTACAGATGGTTGGGAAACGATGGAAATACCACTAACAGCATTAGGACAACCGGACTTTAGTCTTGTTGATGCTGAATTTGGAATGGCGTTTGAAGGTGCAGATGTTCTTTTAAATTTTGCAATTGATAATGTTCGTTTTGACACTCCCGGAGGATGTTCAGGACCCGATCCTATTGCAAATCCTGATGCTGTATTTTTTGATTGGGATCAAAATGGCTCCTATTGGGGGCAGGTAACTGCAGAGAATGATGTTTCAATTAGCCTTGACGGGAGTAGCTATGGTAGAGCAAATTTTCAAACCGGAGGAACCGGATGGCAGGATCTTTTCTGGAGAAATGATGCCAGCACCTTCCACGGCGCAGATATGGTTGGGACTAACATTGATGACTACGTTTTGAAATTTGATATAGTCACATTTGAACCTATTTCTGAAGGAGTGTTCAGGATAAGATTCAATGCCACGGGTGGGGTTGATGCGTTCTACAACTGGCAACCCTGGGAAGAAACAGGTGAGCCTTTTGATACAGAAGGAGATTGGAGGACTGTAACAATTCCTGTTTCAGCATTAGGACAACCTGATTTTAGTGCAGTAGATGCGGAATTCGGTATGGCTTTCGAGGGTGCCGATGTATTGCTCAATTTTGC
>Ga0307486_1001306_pt1 | contig 19501 bp, 19 predicted proteins | sample CBIW02metaG_FD_203663 | JGI IMG/M metagenome (GOLD analysis project Ga0307486, IMG submission 203663) | Sea-ice brine microbial communities from Beaufort Sea near Barrow, Alaska, United States - CBIW 0.2 | ecosystem: Environmental > Aquatic > Marine > Coastal | place: USA: Alaska | collected...
AAATGATAATTTTGATAAATACTTTAAAATACAACTCGTGTAGGTTACAGTTAAATTCGTAGTAGAACCATTAATTTTTCGAAGGATTAAAATTGATTACCCACAGTATTTCATATAGAGCCAAAATTATAAATGAAAATGGTAGAAGGGTAAAAGAAATTAAAAATGAAAAATAGTAGAAAATGGCAGGAAATGAATGAAAATGAAAAGTGAAAATGGTAGACGGATAAAAGAAATGAAAAAATAAAAATAAAAATGAAAAGGGAAAAATGGTGGGAAATGAATGAAAAGTTGAAAATGAAAAGTGAAAAATCAGAGTTGAAAGGAATGAGGAAGGAAAATAAAGTTCTACATATTTTTTGATTTAAAACTCAGTAACTTTAACCCCCTATAATCTAATGAGTAACAATATTTCAAGTCAAACGCTATTTTTCATTGTTATCTTTTCATTTTAAAAAGATTTTTCATTTTTCACTGTTAATTTTTCATTTAAAATTTCTAACTTAGAGTATGATTGAAAAAAAATCTAATCCACTAAAAGATAAAAGTTACACTTTTGCTATCCAGATTGTTAAGTTAAGTCAAGACTTAGTTTCGAATAGAAAAGAATATGTTTTAAGCAAACAAATACTTCGCTCTGGAACCGCCATTGGCGCCTTGATAAGAGAAGGTGAATTCGCAGCTAGCAAAGCTGACTTCGTTAATAAGTTTACGGTCTCACTCAAAGAAGCAAACGAGACTGAATATTGGCTAATGCTTTTAAAAGACTCTGATTATTTAGACATTGAGAATTTCAACAAATTGCATTTACAATGTAAAGAGCTTATTTCGATGTTGGTGAGCTCAATTAAGACTACGAAACGCAAAATGGTAGAAAATGGTGGGAAATAAATGAAAAGTGAAAAATTATAAATGAAAAATAAAGAATGAATATTTTAATTTTAAAATGCTTCAAAAATGGCAGTACATATTACTGTTATCCTTTCGTTTTGAAGTAAAAGTTCAAGTCATACAAGATTTTTCATTTTTCACTATTCATTTTTCATTTTAAAAGTCAAACCAATTTTTCATTTTAAAATGTTTTACATTTTAAAAGATTTTTCATTCTTCATTTTTCATTTACCTTACGCAAACTCCGCCAACTCCATCCATCTCTCCGTCTTTCCTTCCAACTCCGACATCAATTCTCCAATGCGTTTGCTCGCTTCATTAAGTTCGTCTGAAGATGCTTTTCCGCCAGAAAGAATTCCAGTTAATTTCTCTTTTTCGTTTTCTAACTTTTCTATTTCTGAATCCAATGTTTTGAATTCTTGGTCTTCTTTAAAGCTTAATTTTCTTTTGGCTGCTTCTTGTTGAATTGACTTTTCTACCTTTTTTTCAATTGGCTCTTTCTTAGCTTCGGCTTTTTCTAATCTTTTTTCTGCTTGCTCTTCTAGAATATCTTTTTTCAATTGATCTCTGTAAATCGTATAGTTTCCAGTGATGTCTTTGATTTTAGCGTCTCCTTCGAAAACGAAGATGTGATCCACCATTTTATCCATGAAGTAACGGTCGTGAGAAACAACGATTAAACAACCTTGGAAATTCTTGAGGTAATCTTCCAAAACACTCAAAATATAAATATCCAAGTCGTTGGTTGGCTCATCGAGAATTAGGAAGTTAGGATTTGACATCAAAACTTTCATCAATTTCAAGCGGCGCTGCTCTCCCCCACTCAATTTGTACACATAATTGTAATGCATACTGCGTGGGAAAAGGAATTTCTCAAGGAAATGTGCTGCTGACATTTCTCTCCCTTTTTCTAAAGGAATAAATTCTGCTACATCGCGGATCACGTCAATCACTTTCATGTTTACGTCCACCTCGATGTTGGCTTGCGAATAATATCCAAACACCACTGTATCTCCAACGACAACTTTTCCTGCATCTGGCTCTTCTTCTCCAGTAATTATGCGTAAAAGTGTAGATTTCCCTACTCCGTTTGGCCCAACAATTCCTAAACGTTCTTGACGTTTAAAAGTATAAGTTAAATTATCGAGAATCTTAAGGTCTGGATAGCTCTTAGAAACCTTGTGTAATTCCAAAATTTTAGATCCCAAACGTTCCATTTTAATTGGAATTTCGAGTTCTTCTTTTTCTATGTTTTGACCTGCTGTTTGCTTAATTCCTTCAAAAGCATCTGTTCTTGCTTTTTGCTTCGTACCACGTGCTTTTGGTTGTCTTCTGATCCATTGCAATTCTGATTTGAATAAACTTCTCGCTTTTCCAACTTCAATGGCTTTGTTTTCTTCACGTTCGGCTTTCTTCTCTAAATAGTAAGAGAAATTTCCTTTGTAACGGTAGATCTGTTCGTCTTCTAATTCATAGATAATATCTGTAATTACTTCCAAGAAGTAACGGTCGTGTGTTACCATGAATAAAGTAGAATTCGATTTTGAAAGGTACTCTTCCAACCATTCAATCATATCTAAATCGAGGTGGTTGGTTGGCTCATCCAAAAACAAAAAGTCTGGTTCTGAAATCAATACTTTCGCCAAAGCTACTCGTTTTCGTTGACCTCCAGAAAGCGTTGAAATTTTTGCGTCGTGGTTATCTAGTTTCAATTTAGACAATACTTGTTCAACCAAACTATCTAAATCCCATGCATTTAATTCTGAAATTTCTTCAAAAAGATCTGCCATTGCCATTTCGTCATTATCACGAACAGCTTTAGAATATTTCTTAAAGACGTTTAATTTCGGTAAATCATGATCGAAAATCTCTTCGTAAATCGTGTTTTCAGGATTCAAATCATCTGCTTGCTGTAAATAAGCGATATTGATTCCATTACGAAAAACGACTCTTCCACTATCAAAAGGCTCTTCGCCCATGATACATCGGATTAAAGTTGATTTTCCACTTCCGTTTTTAGCAACTAATGCTACTTTTTGACCTTGGTCTATACCAAAGCTTAAGTTCTCAAAAATCGTACGATCTGCATACGTTTTGGTCAACTGTTCAACTGATAAATAATTCATTAACGGATACGATCTATAGATTTAATAAGTCGTACATCACGACGAATTCCAATGTTTGCCAGGAAAGAAAATGCCAAGGCAATAACGATGCAGTAAAAACCAAATGCCAAATGCGTGCTGCTAGTATAATCAGCCGATCCAGGAATGGTGCTACCACGTAAAAAGTTGTATAAAACAATGCTTACACCAAATAAAATGAAGTTTAAAACGAATAATAAGCGCCCTAATTTCAATTGGCGTTTTAAGTTTTTATACCCTAACAAAACCACTGTTGTGAGCATTGCTAATAATATAGTAATAGAATAAAATGGAAAATAAAAAGTAGGAATTCCTTTCATATCTCCATCAATATCAACCTTTCCAGTTGCTTCTCTTAATAGCTGAATATTTTTATCAGTCAATTCTCCATGAACATGAAGGTCCTTCTGAACTCCATAAACATTCCCATGACTAATCATGTCGAATTGGTCTTTTTGCGCTACTTCAGTAACAAAAACATCCGTTCCGATGCTTAGCATAATCAAAGCTCCTAAAGTCAGCAATAAATAAAGGGATTGAACGCGTTGAATCATATTTTGAAATTTTACGCAAAGATAGTTTTTTTTGGTGAATGTTTACTGTATAAAGCATGAGGTGAATTAAAGATTCAAAATTTGAAGGATTCAAAGATTGGAGGAATAGAATATTTTTCCTCAAAGTGTACAGAGTTTTCGTAGAGGAATGTGTGGTAGAGTTGAAAAATGGAACGCGGATGACAAGGATGCAAGCAACGCGGTCCCGAAAGCTTTCGGGATTCGTGGATTTAAAAAAGATTGGAAGATTAAAGAGATATTTAAGATAAACAAATGCTTTGTAATAATGTGAAACTAAATTCATATGCGATACAGCATTATTCAATTCGTAATTAAACCATTCGTAATTTCTAATTGATTCTTGCGTCCTATATCTGCCTCCACCTCTAATCTGTTGTCTGTTCTTGCTACGCTTTAAATTACCCAAAAAGGAGCTTCCCGTGGTCGCTCTTTTGGTGTAAACAGCTGTGCAGAACAGTTCAACAGGATTTCCGTTTTTGTCAGGGCCGGGAGGAGATGCTTCGACTGGAAGAGGAAGCTTAGAATTCATTAGACCAAAAATCAATAAGAAAAAAAAGTTCTAAAAAGCAGACCACGAAGTGGCTTCGAAGTTAATAACTTAAATGCAAGTAATCCTCTTATTCATATTTAGCAGATTAATTTCTCTTTTGATGATTAACCGAGTTATTTATTTTTTACTACATTTACAAAAGAGCAAAGGTAAAACCCCATTCAATAGTCCTAAAACTAGTTTATACTATATGTTTTACTCCTATTCTTACTCTCCTTATCTTTAACAACTTAATATATTACAAATATGAAAAAAACTATTCTAATTTTCCTAATAGTAATTTTATCAACAACTTCAACTTTTTCTCAAGACTATTTCATTGCTGATAATGACACGACTTACTGCCAAGATTTAGCATATTCTACAACAAGCCAAGGTTATCTAAAAAAAATGAGTTATGAGAGCCTCGATGGCAGCTTGGTTAAATATGAAAAAAGGAAAAAATGTCCTAACGTAACTACTTTTCACATAAAAGATAAAACCATCGATAGAATTCCTTTAAAAGCAAGCAAACCAAATTCATATGTAAGATTTATAACTAGGGCTGTTAATGGAAAAATAAAAACATACTCTAATGCTTCTAGTAAAGCGTACAGTTATTCAATAGGAGAGGAAGTAATGGGTAAATATCACTATACTATCCAAATGCCCGATGGCAAATTCTACGATATAAGGAAAAAAAAGAATATGAAAAAGTATATCATACCATACCTTTTAGAATGTAAAGAATTTAAAAATCAATATAAAGGTGAATTTAAAACTGCTGAGCCACTTTTTAATAAAACAATAGAATTATACAATTCTTTGTGCCAATAGTTAAATAATATTGGAATTTCATCTAAGTACTTTAGTTAACCATATTGCCACGACTTTTAGATAAACTGAAAGAGTAACCTTCTTATCTTGTTCTACCTGAAAGCCACATACAGATAGTTGTGATGAAGTAGATTCTTCGGAAAATACATTTGAACCAATGACTAAATCTGAATTGAGTAAACGAATTGACAAATCAGAATCTGACTTTCGAAATAATCGATTTAAAAGCAGCGCTGAACTTTTAACAAAATACGAATAATGTCATTTGAAATTATTTGGTCTGAATTTGCAATCACTTAATAATAAATATGAAAACAATTATAAGGCAATCTACACTATTATTAATATTGTTTAGTATTCTATATAGCTGTTCAGATGATTCTATTGAATTAGAAACTTCAAAAGATTAAATTATCTAAGTACATAAATCTTGAAATATACAAACCATCAAGAGCAGAATGGATAATAATAAAGAAGGGAATTCAAACTGAAACCAGAACACCTGGACCAAATGATTATAAACTTGAAGCCTTACTTGAATTTGATAAAAAGACAATTGAGGAACTAAAGAAAAATTATAATTTACTGTCTGTTTCCATGAATGAATTAAAAAAAGAATATTTTAGATTTGAATGGCTTGATAATGAGAATTTATTGAAGCTTAAAAACAGTACCAATTTAAAATATTACCAGCCATCTTTCTTCAAGAAAGGCTCATTCATGCACGGAGGATTTACGATAATTAGTAAAACCACTATCCTACTGCGCTTATACACAATGTAATATGCGAAATACTATTATCGTTACACTCTATTTACGCTCCAACCCAAAACCCAAAGGTTAGAATGATACATCTTTAATTTGTATCTTTGATTTCATACTTTTAAAATTATGTATAAAACAATAGAAGTAGATCGAGAAAAACTCACATTAATGGGGGTGCAATTTCCCAACATAGAATCATTAGAGAGTACCGCTAATGCATTAGGAACAAATATGTTTGAAGGACTCGAACCAACTAAGGAGCTAATTCAGATTTATTTGGATTGGAAAAATGGGGATCTCAATGAATCCGACTTTTTAACTCGGCTATATTCTCTTTATGGTAAATAATTACAAATACCTTGATCCTAATCATAAATACACCGATAAAAATGGTGTTCTCTATAACCTAGCTAACATTAAAGATGAAAAGGTTCTTGCTGTTTATGAAAGCTTAAAAGTTTCTAAAAGACTTGAAGAAATTTATGAAAACCCCTTAAAAATTAAAGGTTCAATCTCATTAATTACAATTCATCACTATTTATTTCAAGATGTTTATGAGTGGGCAGGAAAAACTCGATCCGTGAACATAAGCAAAGATGGTAAGCCATTTTTTCAAGGAGAACGATTCGAGATGGGTTTTAAGTATATTGATAATCTCATATTGGAATATAGAAACATCAAGAGTAGAAATAAAAAGGAACTTGCAATAAAATTGGCTGAAATTTTCGATAATGTAAACTTCTTGCACCCATTCAGAGAAGGCAACGGAAGAGCACAACGTGAATTTTTACGGGTTTTAGTACTAGAAAAAGGTCTTACTTTAAATTTAAACCCCGCAGATAATAAGGATGTTTATGAAAAATACATGAATGGTACCATAAATAGCGACACCAAAATCCTAACAGACCTTATTTTTGAATTATTCGAAAAAGATAGATAAGGCTCATAGCATAATCTTCGTCGCTAAACATTTTACAAAAAAAATGACAAACCTACTCAACAACACATTAACAGTAAATTACTTTTCGTAGGAACTCTAATAGTACTTTTCCTTTTCCAATACTTAAACAACAAACGAAATAATTTACAAACCAAAAAAGTTCAAATTAAAAATTCTGAAATTGAATTTTACACTAATAGCATCAAAGAATTAGAACACAATAAAAAAAAATTATGAAAAATTTTAAAAAATATGAGGTAAATCAATGGCTCGAAAATTCAATGAAAGCTTTACAAAACAAAGAGAATTTACCGAAATATGAAGTTCAAATTATTCAACAAGAGATAGAAAAGAGACAAAAGTTGATAGCTGATTATTCCTTAGCATCTGCAAACCTAACTACTACAATTGAAGATATTGAAGGAACATATAGTATTATAGGATTAAATCAGAATAAGGAGCAAAGTACATACAATGGTTTTTTACATCTTGGTAAGATAGGTGATAAAAGAGTGAATGCAGAATGGGTCATTGATGGAGAGCAAATACAACAAGGAAAAGGTTTCTATAACGGAGATACTTTAATCATTAACTTCTCTTATGCAGGAGAGGATGACAATGAAGGGAAAATATACAAAGGAGTTGTCGTGTACAAATTTATAAATGGTGAAATTATTACTGGTTTTTGGTCAGAAAAACATGGTAATGACAAATATCTAGGTTTTGAAGAAGGTCGGAAATTATCTAATTCTGAATCAATTTCATATCAAGCCAAATTGAACTAAAATTACTGTAAAAGAAGTGCATAATTATTTACCAAGCTCTCGCCTACTTTAATAAAAGTTTAAAGATTTTCTATTCAGTTTTTATTTGGTGAATTTATTGCTCATCCACGCAACTAACCAAACACAACAACTGTGGGCAATAAACAAACAGTTAAAGGAATCTCAAGAAATTCCCTCTTTAAAATCTTCGTTTATTAAACGAAAAACAATACTTTAACCATTAATACCAAACTCGAAAAAAAAACAACATGAACTCTTCAAGATTTACAATCACAGAAACCCACAATAGCAACATAAGAATCAAAAGTTTAGCTATAAATACTGATGCAATTTGCGAATTCTATGTTCGACTTTATTCCTTGCTTGGATCTCAACCCCAAAAGCATTATGAAGGATTTGCATTTCTGATTTATGATACTGAAAATGATTTTTATTTTGAGGCAAGTTTAACGGCATTTGGTGCTGGATATTTTGCAGAAGAGGACAACGATAAAACTCAAAAAATAATGAATGAGTTTAATGAAATTTTATACTCAAATGAGCTAAAATTAAAAGAGTGCTCGCTAACGTATGAACATGATTTTGGAGAATCAACGTTCGCATATAAGGATGGGGAATTTTCTTGTGAATGAACACAATAAAACACTATGAATAAACTTACTAAAACAAAAACTCGATTTAGGAAATTACTGGTTTCAGTTCTAATATCCTCAACTTTTTAAAGCTGTTTTAATAATAAAATTTACAATAAAATTAACTTTGAGAATAATGTAGTTTACGGTACAAAACGATATGAGTTGAAATATTAAACCTTTGCCCATGACTCTCGATCGGCAGTTAGATCTTTGGTTCAGGATATGATTAAAGAGATTGATTCAAACAACAAAATAACTTATACAGCTTATGACGTGGTAGAACCAATTTTCACAATAAAAGACTATATTTATCAAATAAAAATTATACGTTCCATTACTTACTGTTTAATATCGAAAACATGAAAAACTTATACCTTGGCCTATTGATTTCGTTTATCTTTTTCTCTTTTAACACTAGTGTTATTGCTCAATGTGATAACGTTACAGTAGAAAGCATTACGAATCCAGGTCCTTATGGAGTCGCTATTCTCACTGAATTAGATGGAATTCGTAATGGTCCAGATTATGACGGAGCAACAATTTACTATCCAACAAATGCGACACCTCCATTTGCGAGTATTGCAATTGTTCCAGGGTTTGTATCGCTTCCATCAAGTGTTCAAGAATGGGGTCCTTTTTATGCTTCTCACGGAATTGTAACCATTATTATCGGTACAAATTCGCTTTTTGATGATCCAGAGACTCGCGCCAATGCATTGCTTGACGCTTTGGAAACTATAAAGCAAGAAAACGTGAGAAATTCATCTCCAATTGAAGGACTGCTCGACTTGAGTCAATTGGCTGTGAGTGGCTGGTCGATGGGCGGCGGCGGTGCACAACGAGCTGCAGTACTTGATAATTCAATTGCTGGTGTGGTTGCTTTATGTCCATATTTAGAGAATCCTGTTCTTAATCATGATGTTCCTGTGTTAATTTTTAGTGGCCAAAATGATGCTGTTGCAACTCCTTCTCAACAGGCGGATGTCCATTATAACGTTACTCCAAGTACTACAAATAAAGTATTGTATGAAATAAAAGGTGGAAATCATTCCGCTGCAAATAGTCCCAATGGTGGAGGTGGTTCAGTTGGGAAAATTGCGCTTTCATGGCTTAAATTATATGTAGAAAACGATAAATGTTATTGCTCTTTATTAACTGATGATCTTTTGTTGAATCCTTCTGAAGCATCCAAAGTTGAGCAAAGTTTCGATTGCGATTTATTAGCAATAAATGAGCAAGAATTAAAAATAGGTTATTATCCTAATCCAACTAAAAACACTGTTAATCTAGAAATTTCTAAAGATGTATATTATGAATTAATTTCTCCATTGGGACAAAGAATGTTTGGAGGATACTTAACAGGAAACAACAAGCAAATTAACTTGTCGGAATTACCCACTAATATGTATTATTTGCACATAGAAGGTCAAGTTGTTAAACTTGTCAAACTTGATTAATTGTTAGGGAGAATTGGATAAATTAGGTGAATTGGTTTGTCAGCAAACATGCGAGATTGGCGTTTAGCTATGTGGTTAACTAAAATGAACTTTAGAAAAATTTCAAGAGAATACTAAGGGTATTTATTTTAAAAAAACAAGTTCTTCACATCATATATAAATAGTCTAAATTGCAATTTCAACCAAACAAATTCCTCTTCACCACTTCATAAAAACTATCACTAACAGGAATCTTAGCTTCCCCCAGGAATAATTCTCTCCCTTTTAATCCTGTTACTTTTTCACCATTCACAATATACGATCGGTGCACTTGCAAAAACGAACTAGGTAATTTTGAAATAAGTTTACTCAAGGATTGATTTGCCATGATTTTTTTACCATTCTCTAAATGATAACGCACATATTCACTATCGCTTTCGATGTATAAAATGTCTTCTTGTGCTATTTTATGAAGATCGTAACCAGATTTGAGAATGATGTTTTTACTTTGATTTTGTTCTGATCGAGGAAACTTCTCTAATGCACTCAAGAATCTTTTAAAAGTGATAGGTTTTAGTAAATAATCCAAGGCATTTAACTCAAATCCTTCAAGCGCATATTCTGAATAAGCGGTTGTGAATATAATTTTTGTTTCTGATTTCGACACCAATTCCGCAAAGTCTGTACCTTTTAATTCCGGCATTTGAATATCCAAATACACAAGATCAACTTGATTTTCTTTTAGAAAAGTCAATGCTTCCAATGGGTTTTCAAATGAACCTTTACAATTTAGATAATCTAACTTGTCCACATAAGCTTCCAGTAGCTTTCTGGCCAACTCCTCATCGTCAATTATAACACAATTAATGATTTTCATTTGATATTCAATTTTAGATGAACTTTAAAGGTATTCAATTTATTGATTTCCAACTGATGTTGGTTCGGGTAAAGGATATCTAATCTTTTTTGCACGTTTTGCAATCCAATTCCTCCATGTTCGTCGATAATTAATGGTTCGATTGGCAAACTGTTTTCTACTGAAAATTCTATATTATTTTCTATTGATTTTATAGAGATGTTCACAAAACTATCACCTCCTTTTTCAATTCCACTGTGTTTGAATGCATTTTCGATAAATGGCACAAAAATCATTGGCGCAACCATAATTGAATCATCTTGAACTTCATTTATAATATTGATATTAAATTCCTTACTGCTTTTCAACTTAAACAAATCGATGAAGTGAGAAATATATTCCAGCTCTTTATTTAACGGAACATTTGGACGTTCACAATCATACAAAACATAGCGCAACATTAACGAAAGTGTACTTATCCCCTCTTGAGTTTTATCGGAATTGGTAACAGACAAAGCATATATATTATTTAAAGCGTTGAAGAGAAAATGAGGATTAATTTGCATTTTGAGGAATTTTAATTCACTTTCCATCAATTCAGCTTTCGCCAGAGCCATTTCTTTTTCTTTTTGCTCAGCTAGAATAAAAGTTTCTAAAAGTACAGCAGAAACCGAAGAAATAAACAATACCAACAAGTGAATAAAAAACCTTGATGGACCAGGGCCACGACCTCTTCCCATTTCTTGAAAAGGTGGACGTCCTAATGGTGGTTTCGGAATCAATTCCGCAGAGATAAAGGCACAAATCAAAATAATAGGTAAAGTGGCAAGAATAAAGTAAAAATACTTTTTATTGAATAAGAATTTTGGAACTGCGATGTATATAATCCAAAAAATAAGCAACACTTGAAAAATAAATGCTGGTCCGTTGGTCATCACAAACCTTATTTCGCTCCCACTGGAAATCCAGAGTGCGAACCAGATTCCTAGCCAGACTAAAACTTGAAAAATTGTTCTCTTCAATAGATTCATACTGCAAATAAAGCGAAAATAAAATCAGTAATGTTTCAAAACTAGCGGTTTTAACCTGATGAATCAAACTGTTTATAATATAAGAATGGATGTTCACTTAAAACTATTGCCGTTTCGCTTAAATCGGAAAATTTACAAAATCATAATTCCCATATTTGCTTCAGCAAAATAAATAAAATTGGATAAAAAAATCAAATTAAACGAAAAATGAAACAATTAAAAATTCTATTGTTAACCCCTATTTTAAGTATAATAATGTGTGGAAATTTATACGCTCAAGATTTTTATGATATTAATACAATTCAAACAATTGAAATTGTATTTGCACAAGCTAATTGGGACAATCTTTTGGATTCTGAAATGTCTGGGAGTAACGATTATACCGAGGCACAATCTGTAACTATAAATGGTGTTCTTTACCCAACAGTTGGTGTAAAATACAAAGGGAATAGTTCTTATGACGCGAATTATTCAAAGAATCCATTGCACATAGAATTGGACACTTACACGAGTCAAGATTATCAAGGTTATAAAGATATTAAATTGGCAAATGTAATTTTCGATCCATCATTTGTGCGTGAAACAGTTGCTTATAACATCGCAGGTCAATATATGGATGCGCCAAAAGCAAACTATGCAAATGTTTATATTAACGGAAATTTGATTGGTTTATATACGAACACTGAAGCCATTACTAAAACTTTTGTAAAAGATAGATTTGGTTCAAAAACAAATACATTTTTTAGTTGTAGTCCTCCCGATGGAGCAACTCCTGGATCAAATAATTATCCAGATTTAAAATATTTAGGAACAGACAGCAACAGTTATGTTAATTCCTATGAAATGAAATCTGATGATTTGAATGGCTGGGATAGCTTGATTCAATTGACGAATATTTTGAAAAATGATATCACAAATATTGAATCTGTTTTAGATGTTGACAGGGCATTATGGATGCTTGCATTTGACAATGTAATCGTAAATATAGACAGCTATATCGGTGAGTTTAAACAGAATTATTATTTGTATCAAACAGATTATAATATTTTCAATTCTGTAGTTTGGGATTTAAATATGTCTTTTGGAACTTTTAGTCAAACGGGAGAAACAACTACTGGTGGTCCTGGTGGTGGTGGTGGTGGTCCCGGAGGTGGCGGACCTGGTGGCCAAGGAGGCGGTTTGAATACAACAACAGAAAAAGCAGAAATGGATCATCTTTTACATGATGATAGTGATGATTTCCCTTTGGTAAAGGAATTATTAGCTGTTCCACGCTACAAAAAAATGTACTTAGCACATTACAAAACTATTTTAACGGAGAACATTACCAATTCAAATTACTTGACAATGGCCAATGATTATCAGAATATCATTGATGCTTCTGTTCAAGCAGATCCTAATAAATTCTATACTTACACGCAGTTTAATGGCAATATAAATACAGATTACAGCCTTGGAAATAACACTGCCGCTGGATTATACAATTTGATGAATGCACGTGGAATATACTTATCAGCACTGAGTGATTTCACAGCTACTCAACCAAGTATTTCGAACGTTATTTCTTCTAATGCTAACCCAAATGTTGGCGAAGTGTTAACATTCACATCAAATGTTACAGATGCGAATGCAAATGCAGTGTTCTTGGGATACAGAACTGCTGAACATGCACCATTTACGAAAATTCAAATGTTTGATGATGGTGTTCACAATGACGGAGCAGCTGGTGATAATGTGTTTGGAGTTGATTTGACAATTACTAATGACCTAACACATTATTATGTTTACGCTGAAAACAATACTATCGGAGCTTTTTCTCCTGCCCGAGCACAACATGAATTCTATCTCCAATCTGCAGCGTTCACCCCATTAAATGTTGGTGATTTAGTGATTAACGAAATCATGGCAGACAATGAAACAATAATTGCCGATCAAGATGGAGAATTTGATGACTGGTTAGAACTATATAACAATTCAAATACAACGGTTAGTCTTGACGGGTTATATCTTTCGGATGACCCGACAGATTTATTAGTTTGGCAATTTCCAAATGGTCTTACATTAGCTCCAAATAGTTATCTAATTATATGGTGTGATAAAGATCTAACGCAGTCCGGAGTGCATGCTGATATTAAATTTTCTTCTGGTGGCGAAAGTGCTATTCTTTCTTATTCAGATGGAACAATTTTAGAAGACATCACTTTTGGAGCGCAAGAGGTTGATAAAAGTTATTCTAGAATTCCAAACGGTACAGGAAACTTTATTATTAATCACACAACTTTCGGATTTAACAATGAATCACCATTGGCAGTAGATGCTCAGGAAAAAGAAATGGATTTAAAATATTATCCAAATCCAACAAGGTCAGTTTTAACAATTGAAAATCCAGAAGGAAACATCAATTCAATTAAAGTGGTTTCAATGTTAGGAAGAGTATTATTTACAAACGAATATAATTATGCAGAAGCTGTGCAATTAGATATGTCCAGCTTTTCGAAAGGAACTTATTTTGTGACAATAAACGAAAGTAAAGTCATTAAGATTTTGAAAGATTAGTGGTAGGTTGAAAATGTAATAAAGAAGCTTCACAAGTAAATTGTGGAGTTTTTTTATTATTGGAAGTTTTGGCTTAACTTCGAAATTGAAGAGATCAAGAAACACCTTTTTACTTATTGTAGATTCTTGGGATTCAAACTAAACACAAAAATCCCTATTCGTTGAAAATCTCCCACTGTTCACTGAAAACTATACTTACAATACAACTTACACACTTAAATCAAGTTATTATAGTGAACATTAAAAACAGCAGAAATGAAAAATGAAAATTTAAAATTTGGTTTCGTAGCAATGGTATTTTGTATTGGATTCACAACTTTTTCAAATGCACAACCTCAGCAGAAAGAACGTCCAACTTTTGAGCAATTAGTAGAAAAATTGGATAGTAATAAGGATGGTAAAATTGCAGAGTCGGAAGTAAAAGGACCACTTAAAAATAACTTCTCGGAAATCGACACAAATAAAGATGGATTTATTTCGGAAGCAGAGTTTAATAACGCACCAAAAAAAAGAAAATCAAAAAGTGAGTAGTAAATTATTGGTTTTATTAAATCCTTCATACTACTATGAAGGATTTTTTGGTTTTAGATATTTGGTGAGCGTTCTAAAGAATATTTGATAAGAACCCACGATATTTAATTCTAAGATGTAACTTACAGATTTAATTAATAGCGTTTTTGAATATATTTCTTAGCGCTGAAGAAAGTATAAAAAACAAAGTCTTAAGAAGGTTAATAAGAACATAAGTAATGACATCAAAACATAATAAGAATTCCAATTTAGCATTTTTAACTGTAACTGAAATTGCAAAACGCATCAGAAACAAAGAAATAACATCTGAGTTTATTACGGGTATCTATATTGAAAGAATAAAACGATTTAATCCTCAATTGAATGCTATTGTTATTGATATGGAAAAAGATGCTCTTGAACGCGCTAAAGCTGCAGATGTTGCTTTAGCACAAGGCAAATCTCTCGGAAAGCTTCATGGTGTTCCCATTACTGTAAAAGAAGCTTTCAATATAAAAGGCTATAAAACGACTGTTAATTTCAAGCAATTAAAAAACAATATTGCGCTGGAACATTCAGACATAGTCAATTTACTATATAATGAAGGAGCTATAATTCTTGGTAAAACCAACATTCCAACATTACTTACCGACCACCAAACCCACGGACCATTATATCCGAGAGCGAACAATCCATTTGATTTAACACGAACTACCGGCGGAAGTACAGGTGGTGGAGCAAGCGCAGTTGCTTCTGGATTAAGTGGTGTTGAGGTTGGTAGTGATATGGGAGGTTCGGTGAGAATACCCGCTCACTTTTGCGGAGTTTATAGTTTGAAAACAACCGATGGTGCTGTTTCAGAAAAAGGACATGTTCCACCACTTCCAAAATCTAAAGGTGCTTTTCAAAAAATGGCGGTATTCGGACCAATTTCCAGAAGTTTAGATGACCTAGAATTGGTTTTTGACATCATTAAAAAAGAAGGAAATGAATCAAATAAAGATAAACCAAAGTACTTAGCTTTTGAAAATAAAGTTCTATCCGATTACCATTTAGCATGGACAGATTCGATGAACGATATAAAAGCAGGTGAGGAAACAATTACTTTATTAAATCAATTAGTAAATGATTTATCGGGTCAAGTTAAGCATATAGAAAAAACTTTACCGATAATTAATTATAAGGAAGCAGAAGAAAACTGGGCAAATATATTGGGTTATCTCTTAGGCCAAGATTTGCCTTTTATTATTCGGAAAATCGCTAGGTTTCAATTTACTTATGGCTACTCAGCACGTGGCAAAGGTCAACATATTTCTAATGGAATATTGGGAAACAACCCTAAAAAACTCGAGAAATTCACATCATTAAGACAAGAGAATATTGAAGTATTTCAAGAGTTCTTTAAAAACTATTCTTTTATACTAAGTCCAATTGCGGTTGGTCCTGCATTTGAACATTGTCGAACTGGAAAACCTATTCAAGTTGATGGACGAGAAATCAATTACTGGGACATGTGTCTTCCTTTCGTATATATTGCAAATGTGTTGGGATTCCCTGCTCTAATTGCTCCATTGAGACAAACAAAAGATGGGCTTCCAATAGGAATTCAAATAATTGGCCCTAACAATTCAGAAAAAGAATTGATTCATTTCGGAAAGCTTTTGCTTCCATATATCCAAGGATTTAAGAAACCAGAAAATTTCAAATAAATTGGAACATGAAAATGGATCAAGTGTAATTGTTTTCTACATTCCATAATTGAAGTTATTTCCTAATCTAATCTTTTGTATATTTGATTAGATAAAACATACTGTTCGACAATCTATATAAAAGATGAAATATTTCAAACTCTTACTTTCTATTCCATTATTAGCGCTTTTAAGCTGTGAAAATCACGTTCCCAACAGCGAAACGCAAATTCTTGTTGAGGATCATGCTATTAAAAACTTAGCTACTTCATCAGATAGTCTGCATCAAACGAAGAAAGTTTATGTTCCTGTTTATTCAAATATTTATCAAAGTACACGTAACGACAGGACTTCATTGACTTCAACTTTGAGTATTCACAACACGAGTGAAACAGATACTTTATTTATTACACGAATAGATTACCACAATACAGAAGGTAAATTGGTGAAGAAATATTTGGAATCGCCTATTTATCTCAACACATTTGAGACTATTGAATATGTCGTTGACGAGAAAGATGACACTGGCGGTTCTGGTGCTAATTTCGTAATTGAATGGTATGGAAGTAAAAAACTGAATCCATTATTTCAAGCAGTGATGATTGGAGGTTTAGGAAGTAAATCATTTTCATTTACTACTGAAGGAGTTTATTTTGAATAATCTTAATTGATTCATAATTCATACACAACGATTAACTGAAATAAAAGAAATCCAACTCAAAATTTAATTCGAGAACTTTCGGATTAAACTTTAAAAATACCACTCATTTTTTAGATGAAAAAATTAACAATTATAGGAGGAGGCGCAGCAGCACTTATGTTCGCAGCAGAAATAGACACTAAGAAATATAAAGTAACACTTTGTGAAAAGAAAAAATCTTTGGGTCGGAAATTTTTAGTTGCTGGTGAAGGTGGTTTGAATTTGACATTTGATTCTCCTTTAGAAGAACTCATCAATCAATATTTTCCGAGTGAGTTTATGGAGAATAGTTTGCGTCAGTTTAGCAACGTAGATTTAATCAATTGGCTAAACAATCATGAAATCCCAACATTTATTGGTTCAAGTAATCGGGTATTTCCTGAAATGGGAATCAAACCCATCGAAGTACTCAATAAAATTGTAGAATATATATCAACTAAAGATATAGCGTTTAGATTCTCTTCAGAATGGTCGGGTTGGAATAAAAATGGGGATTTATGTTTTGAAAAAGGCGAAATTATTGAATCTGACATAGTTGTTTTTGCATTGGGTGGAGCAAGTTGGAAAGTGACAGGCTCTGATGGAGAATGGAAAGAAATCTTTGAAGAACGAAATACAAAAGTTAATCCATTCAGGGCAGCCAATTGCGCTTTTGAAGTCGATTGGGATAAAAATTTCATTTTAACTCACGAAGGAAAACCATTAAAAAACATTGCATTAGCATTCGAAAATAATTTTTCAAAAGGAGAAATGGTAATATCTGAATTTGGATTAGAGGGAAATGCCATTTATGCTTTGAGTCAAAAAATTCAAGATAAATTGCTCACTGATGAAACTGTAACGATTTATTTAGACTTAAAACCAACTTTAACAATTGATCAGATTAAATCCAAATACAAGAATTCAAAACAATCGAAAGTAACTGATATTCTGAATAAAGATTTAAAAATTGACAGAACAGCCATTGGACTTTTAAAGCAATTTTCGAGTAAAGAAACCTTTTCAAATCCGGATTTATTAGCCCAAATCATTAAATCTGTTCCAATTGTTATTAAATCAGCGGATGAAATAGATAAAGCAATTTCTACTTTAGGAGGTGTCGATTTGGAAGAAGTTGATGAAAACTTACAACTCAAGAAAATTCCAAATTCTTATGTAATTGGAGAAATGTTAGACTGGTACGCTCCTACTGGCGGTTATTTATTGCAAGGAAGTTTTAGCATGGGATTTGGTTTGGCGAAACGACTTAATAATTATTAATGTTAAATTATTAATGGTTAACGGTAAGACTTGGAGTGTTATGAAATCGCTAATAGTGGGACAATTTAGTGAGTTTTGGGATTTTAAGGATTCAAAGTTTGAAAAATTCAAAGATTCAGAAACTGTCGCTTTCTAAATAATTGGAATGTTGATGGCGATTATTTTTAGAGATAAAAAAATCCGTGTTTATCTACTTCGACTTCACTCTGCACAAGTAGGGTGCTTTCATCCATTCCATTGCGCAATCGCTAGAACTAAATTATTGATTTCTGAGATTTATCGGGACAATAAAAATCATCATTTTTAGTCGACTCTAGAATCATCCACAATTTGCTTTAAATATTTAACTTTAGAGATTATTTTTACACGACTATGGACGAACTAACACAAGATATATTTGAATGGGATATTTTAAATTGGTCCAAAGCATTAGACTTTTGGACGAAGGAAATTGACATTAAAGATAAAAACTTTAAATGTTTGGAACTTGGTGGAAGACGAGGTGGATTATCTCTCTGGCTTGCTATGAATAACAATTCTGTTATCTGCTCGGACCTGGAATCTCCAGAAGAAATTGCTACAAAATTACACACCAAATACAATTGCACCGATAAAATAGAATATCAAAGTATTTGCGCCACTGATATTCCTTATGAAAACGAGTTTGATATTGTGGTTTTTAAATCTATAATGGGTGGAATTAGTGGAAACGGTCAAGATCATTTAAAAAAACAGATGATAGACCAAATTTATAAATCCTTAAAACCAAATGGTAAGTTATTGTTTGCCGAAAATCTTGAATCATCGTTTATCCATAAAGGTTTTAGAAAGACATTTATTAAATGGGGAGAAAGATGGAACTATTTAAAACACGACGAAATCAAACATGTTTTTAGCTCATTCGACAATGTAAAATTTAAAACCGTAGGCTTTTTCGGAACTTTCGGAAGATCAGAAAGCCAAAGAAACTTCTTGAGTAAACTCGATAATGTTGTTACGAAAGTAGTTCCTAAAAGCAAGCGTTATATTTTGTTTGGAGTGACGGAGAAAAATAATGTTTAATGGTTAATTATTAATTAATGGTTAACGTGGTTGAATATTGAATTTCTACTGTGTAGAAATTGAGTTTACTAATAAACCACTACTATTAAAAAACCGTCCAGCGCAAAAACCGTTAAACATTAAGCCTTAAACATTAATCATTAAAAGTCCGTCCAGCGCAAACACACATTAAACATTAAACCTTAAATGTAAAGTTTCACTACGTTATTGATGACATTAACCTCCCCTTCGGGTCTCTTGATTGGCGCCAATCAAGAGACCCGAAGGGGAGATAGATAAAAAAGTTGATTATTTTTGTTTT
>Ga0307486_1001307_pt1 | contig 19500 bp, 10 predicted proteins | sample CBIW02metaG_FD_203663 | JGI IMG/M metagenome (GOLD analysis project Ga0307486, IMG submission 203663) | Sea-ice brine microbial communities from Beaufort Sea near Barrow, Alaska, United States - CBIW 0.2 | ecosystem: Environmental > Aquatic > Marine > Coastal | place: USA: Alaska | collected...
AAATAGAACCAGAATTATTTAAAATAACACCCGAGGAATTTAAAAATAAAATTCTAAGTTTACAATCTAGTTTTAATCAACTTCCATTAACAACCTTGTGAAACTTGACAATTATGGAACAAGCGCCTCATTATTTAATTTCGAAGCTATAGGTTCCAGCTACCAGCGAAAAAGAGTTTTTAACGGCGAACCCATCTTTTTGCACTTCTATTTTATCACTGCCCATCAATTCACCACATTCATATATCTGTTTATTCTCATAAATGGGCAATAAAAGCCTGGCAGTAGTATTAGCAGGGATGGTTACTGTGAAATGAATTTCATTTTCTGATTTTTTCCAAGAAGAAATTATATCTCCATGAGTACTTTTATAAGAAGCTTCAAAAGCTTCGAGTCCTTCCACAAAATGGGGCTCCAACAAGATATTTTTGAAACCGGGCTCTTTCGCATCTGGATTTATACCTCCTAATGCTTTATAGAACCAGGCACTTATTTCTCCAAACATAATATGGTTTAGGGATATATCTCTTTCAGCACCTATATCCCAATTTTCATACAAGGTAGTGGCTCCATTTACAATCCACCATCCCCATGAGGGATAAGTTTCTTGAGAGACAACTTTATAGGCAATATCGGCATAACCGTTTTCGCTCAAAGCATTTAAAATTGATTTTGTTCCAAGCAGTCCAACATCAATATGGAAGTTGTCCGCTTCTACCCGCTTTGCAAGATTTTCTGCTACTATGGGAATAAGATCCTCTGGTACTAATCCCCAGTAAAGAGCAATACTTAATTCGGTTTGTAATCCACTACCGTACATACCCTTCTCCTTATTTAGGTATTTATTGTTTATCGCATTCTTTACCTTGTCGGCTAACTGTGCATATTTTTGATAATCACTTTCATTTCCTAAGATTTTTGCAGTCTTTGCGAGTATGCTTGCATCAATAAAAAAATAAGTGGAAGAAGTGTATTCCACAGGGGATTTGGATTTTACCGGCACCCAATCTCCAAGCCCCCAGGAAGTCAGTCCATCCGGGCTTATTTCATCCAAATGATCAACATATAATTTTAAATTCTCGTAATTGTCCTCCAGAATTTTAGTGTCTCCATAAAACAGATATATATTCCATGGAATAATACCGATTGTACTTGTCCAATCCGGACCGTTAGCCCAATGATATCCCCATCCCGCAGTCGGAATAATGGCAGGAAGAACACCATCGGGTCTCTGCTCATCACGATGATCTCCTAGCCATTTTTCATAGATAGTAATTCCGTCAAAATTATAGAGACCCGTTTCTGAAGTGATATGCGCATCTCCTGTCCAGCCATTCTTTTCACGTTGGGGACAGTCTGTTGGGTACCCGAAAAGATTCGATAAATAACTGTTGTTGGTGGCTTTCCATATTTTATTAATGGTGGGATTGGAAGTATGTACTTTCCCCAAAGCTGGCACATCACTGTGCATGAAATAAGCTTTTAAGCTCTCCTTGGTCAATTCTAAAGGGATGCTAGAGGTGACCTGAACGTATTGAAAGCCTTTATAATTGAAGCGCGGCATAAATGTGTTTTCCTCCTCCCCATTTAATATAAAAATATCAGTTTGAAAAGGATCTGAATCATCTGTAGGACGATAGTGATAGTCAATATTGGAAATATCCACTCTTCCATCCTCATAAATTCTCTCTCCATGTTTTAATCGAAGTACAGTTCCGGCAGGACCATTTGCTTTTATATGGCTGACTCCAGCAATATTTATTCCGAGATCAAAAACATAGGTGGTATCATTTATTTTATTTATGCTTTTAGGGATTATCTCTTCCACATTTCTTATGGGATGCAAAACCTGCGCTTCTATTTTTTCTGTAGGCTTTTCACGAAGGATTACAGCATCCCATTTCGAATAGTCAAAGGAAGTGGTATTCCAACCTGGTTGTTCTAGCCGTGCATCATAATGTTCAGCAGTATAGATACTGTTAAGAATAATTGGACTAAGGCTCGTCTTCCAGGTCTCGTTAGAGGAAACTGTTTCTACAGATCCATCTTGGTATGTGATTCGAAGGTCAAGGGAGAAAGTAGGCCTATTTCTCCAAATTGCTTTATGAAAATCCCATACTGCAGTAGACTGAAGGTTGAACCATCCGTTTCCTAGTAGTACTCCAATTGCATTTTCTCCCTTTTTTAACTGGGTTGTTACATCGTGAGTAACATATAGAATACGTTTGTCATATCTTGTAAAGGTAGGATCCAAACGATGGTTTCCAATCTTTTCTCCATTTACGAAAAGTTCGAACAAACCTCCAACAGCAATATAAGCCCGCGCATGTTTAATTTCTTTATTAGCGTTGAACTCCTTGCGAAAATAAGGTGCAGGTTTTAAATCGATATCTTGATTGTCTGAAATCCATTTTCCTCTCCAGTTTTTACTGTCCATCATTCCGGTTTCGAAGCTTGCAATATTTTCAGGAGATGATTTAATATCATCCTTATCCCATAACTCTACTTTCCAGTAATATTTTGTAAATGGCTCCAGTTTCTTCCCCTGGTAAGTAACTAAATTCTTATCTGAATTTATTTTTTCTGTTTCCCAAAGACTTCCTTTTCCCTGGAACACTTCTAAGGAATCCTTTCCGACAATAATTTTATATGCCGTCTGTTTGGCACCTCGCCGCCCATCTTCAAGCCTCCATGTAAATCTCGGTTGCGGGGAGTCAATTCCCAAAGGATTTATGAGATAATCTGTCCTCAGGTCTATAGGCCCAGAAAGGGGTGCCCCCAAAACAACAATAGGTAAAAGATTAATTGCTATTAATATTACCAAGTGTTCAAAGGTTGTTCTACTTCTTTTATTATTCCAAATCATACTATTCCCGTTTTTCAACTGCTTTGAATTTCCAATTTCCATTTTTCATTTTAAATTTAACGTAAGAATCATCTTCATCAATAAAAGCCATGGTTTCGTTATAATACCTTCCGTTTTCCCATACTAGTGCATCGTTGACTATGATTTTGGTAAATCCTGAAGGAATTCCTATTATTGCGGTGGTATTTGCAGGAATCTCTGTATTTAAGATAAATTGATCAGAACTGTTCTCAAACGTGGATTTAATAGTTCCTGCCACAGAAGAAACTGTAGCTGAGGCTTTTTCCATTTTGCCCGGTTGGGGTAATATTTGAAAAGTTTTATATCCAGCTTCAAGTGGAGAAATACCAGATAAAAACTGTGATAAAATCGTGAGCGCTCCACCGCTCCAGGAATGGTTTACAGTACCTCCCCCGTAAGTCGGATCATTATAATTCCAGCCTTCCCATAAGGTAGAAAATTCAGTATTATTGACCATCCTTCTAAAGCGTTCTTTGTGCCTTTCAAGGGCGAAATCAACTTCACCCATCTGGAATAACGCCTCCATCACAAATTTCTCCATATAGGGACTGGCATTTCTTTCCTCCTTAAAGACTTTGAGCAACTGCGGATACTTATCTGCTTTTGCCAGACCGGAAACCACTGCTAAGGCCTGTACGCGATCGTCTGTTTGGCCCTCATAAGCAAGATCACGATACGCTTTTCCGGTCCAATATTGACTATTGAATGCTTCGTCAAATTTTATCATGGATTGAGAATAATAAGTCACATCTTCCGTATAGTCAAGCTCCATAGCAGAATTTTTCATTCCTTTTAAAGCTAAATAATAGAAGGCACTATAAATTAATTCTATATCCTTTTCCTCTCCCCAATCTCCCCAGGTCCAATCGCCACCGCGAAATTTAACTAAACCATTGGACTCACGCTCCCAAAGCTTTAGGTAATTTTTAGCGGATTTATATACATGAGAGAGTGTTTTCTTATCCCCAGAATGAAGGTAGTAGTTCCAAAGCCCATAGTATCCTATAGTCGCCAGGAGCTGTCCCGGAAGTTCTTTATTCCAATTTCCCGAAGGTACCGGAGCATATAAAACCCCGTCCTCACGTTGCCAGTCTACAATCTCAAGTAACCACTTCTTCGAGAGGGAATGACTGGATGGGGATAGTGCGTAAAAAGCTTGACCAGATTGATGTACTGCATCTCCTGTCCATTGTGCCCGTTCTCGATCAGGGCAATCCATATAGTTGTCTCTCATTGTAAGATACAAGGTTCTCCTGGCTTTTTCCCACAGAGTATTAAAAAAAGGATCACTGCACTCAAAGCTCCCGGAAAACTCAGTATTATATCCTGTTTCCCTATAATTAAGACTCAAAAGTTTTACTCCTTTTGGCACCACATAATAAACCTTGTGACCATTAATCCACCCTAAACTTTCGTAATCCTGTACTCCTTCACGAGTTATGTACTCCGCCCGAATATAATCTGCCCCGCCGTTGTAATGAAGATAGTTGTCGGTAAAGATAGTGATTCGTTGGCCTGCTTTTGGAGCATCAATTTCAAAATAGGGTGTAATTTGCGCATTGTAAGGTAACTGGCAAACAATAGTATCAAATTCATTTGACGATCTCACCTCTTGAGCCTGATATTCCCTAAGTCCCGAATTTTTAAAAAAGGGAATTGGTCGAAGCACCAGATTATTCCACGGAGGAGAGCCGGCTGGACCTAATTCAGTGGAATTTTTCATTTTGACAGATAGATTAGATTGCCAGTCTTCCAAATCTTCACGGGCGTCAAAAAGAATATTTGATTCGGCTAACCTGTAATTGGGTGAGGGCTCTTCCGTAGTTTTATACGCTTGGAGTTTTGCGCTATCCCAAGTCCTGTCACTTTTAAGACAGAAACCCGGGGCCTGGCTGAAGAAAATCAACCCTGCTTTTCCACTGCTATTGTGGGCAAAACCTTCTTTTCCAAAATAGAGAAGCTTTATAGAAACAATATTTTCTCCTTCTTGCAGCCATGGTGCAATATCCAGTTCATCATAATAGGTGTCCTGGGGATTAGGACCTCGTTTCAACCCTCCCTCGAAAATTACAAGTTCTCCATTTATCCATAGCCAGTATTTACTGTCCGCACCAATTTTTGTAATTGCTTTTGATGGAATCTGATCCAAGTCAAAACTTTTCCTAAATGCCAGCCAGGTATTGCTATCATTTTCCAGCTCTGGAACAGAAATCCATTCAGCATTCCAATCCTGACCAAAAATATCCGGAGTAAAAAATGTGAATAAAAGACTTACAATTAAAAATATTTTCATTGAGTTGCTCGTTTTTTTTCATACATCAAAAGTTCCTGTTCCACCACTTTGTCATGACTCCTTGTGTGTTTTAAAAAATTATAAACTTTTTTTGAGACATAAACATTCTCTCTATCTAGTAAAACTGCTACCTTTTGGAGGACCTTAGAATCAGAGACGTTATGTTTTTGAAAAATATCCAGGATGCGGCTCAGTATGTCACCGCTAAAGTTCTCTATGTTAAAAGCTAAGTTCAGGGTAACTTCGCAGGACAATTCGGGTGCCTCATTCAATTTGTTTATAATTAGTTTTTGCAAGCTGTAATCCGACTGATAAAATTTTTCGAGAAGCAATAATTGAAGTGGTTCAGATGTCAAATCAATAGAATGAAATGCGTTAATACTTCTTTCCGCCAAACTGTAGTTGTCCTGATCAATGAGTTGTAATAACTTATCCCTAAGCTCATTTATAATTTCCATTTCTTCTGGAATTTCATTTACGACCCACATTCGGTCACTGGGGTCGGGACTCTCAAGTATTTGTAAAACCAGCTCTGGCGTAAGCAGACTTAAGGTTAATTGCTTAACTTCATCCTGGGTATTTCCATAAACGGTATGCCACAACATATAGGTGGTGTAAACGGCCCCCTCTACAACGTGCTGTAAAACATCTGGGGAAGTGGCAGATGAAACGGCATCTACACCAGCAAAATTAGGTACGGTAGCCACCATCAACTGATTATATGCAAATTTCCCAAGAGGAGATTCTGAATGGGCTAATATCTCATGTAATCTTTCATATTCTTTTTCCTCAAAAGGTTCATGTTCTGCCTTACTTAAAAACTCTTTTTCAGGAAGCTCAAATCCGAGATATCTCCCAGTAATGTTCCAAAATAATTTAATGTCAAGTAATCGGCATTGGTTGTCAAAACATATTCCAGTATTCACCTTGCGGTAATAGGAAATTGGTATACCTTCTTGAGATCTAATTTGAAACAAGGTATCACTGGGAATAGAATCTTTGAAATTAATGGAAAATGCTTTAGTATTATCAGGTTCTAAAGAAATAGTAGAAGATTGAAAATATTGTATTTTCTGATCACCTTTAAAAGCTGATAATAGTACCCCAATTAAAAGCAGAATAATATAGAACGTTTCTTTCTTCACCATTTTCGTTTTCTTAATCACCGCATTCAAGGCACTTTACTTACTGCCTTGGTACTATCCCCCCATATTCTTCAATCATTCGGGTAAGATCTCCTATTGGTATTTCTAAGGGAGTTTTTTTATTTATGCTTGCCAGAACGGCTGCCGCTCCTGCTGCCTGACCCATCGCCATACAGGAAGCTTGAACCCTTAAGGCTGAATTGGCAAGTCTATCACTACTTAGACTCCTACCTGCAACCAGGAAATTGCGACTTTTTTTTGGGATTAGTGCACGTAATGGAATCATAGGAATAGTTCCTTCTTCAAGCTGGTGGGGAACTACTCCATGTTCATCATGTAAATCTATTGGATAGTAGGAGTACGCTATCCCGTCATCAAATTTTTTAGCTGTTATATAATCTTCATGGGTTATTTTATAAAGACCATCAATCCGGTAGGTTTCTCGAATCGCCGTTTCTGTTTGCATATCAATTACTTTAGTATTCTCACAGCCAGGGAGGGTTCTCAAAAAGCGTAAATAATTCAATAGGGAAGTCCTGCCTTTAATATTAGCAACAGTATGAGTTTCTGAGGTGGTTGAGTCTGCTCCGGCAATATGCTGAATATTATCTCCTTTACTCCTTAGAAGACCAACTATATCGCCCCTAAATTCTGCCTTATCAAGTTCTCCATTTTCCAGAGCCTGCTGATAACGGTTCTGGATCATTTTTAAATCCAAGGTCTCAAAATCATAACCCCCCAATTCAAACATGAGGGTGCCTGGTTGAACTTCAGCCTCTCTAAGCAAATCAAAACCGGCAATAGAAGCTACATATGCATTCCCTGTGCAATCGATGAGTTGATTACAGATTATTTCGGTACTGGTTCCTTTTCCCATGGTTTTAACGATCCAGTTATTATTTTTAAAATCAGCTTGGACCGGGGTTTCATAAAACCGGATATTCACCCCTGCATCTATACATTTCTCCTCTGCCAACATTACATATAAGGCTTTATTTACCGGAACTTGATGATGCCAGTGTTGCTTACCGTGGGGCACAGAAAAATCAGGTAAAGTACCATCATTTAGGGCTACAGTTTCCTGAACGAGTTCCCAACCTATTCCTCCTATAATCTGTTTTCCCCAGGCAAAATATATTCCAGGGAAATTTACACCTCCCGTAGTGGTGGTCCCTCCCAGTTGGCTCCCATTTTCAATCAGGATTACCTTGCGACCTGCCCGGCCAGCCTGAATAGCAGCAATGACCCCTGCGGTACCGCCCCCTATGACCAAAATGTCTGTTTTTATTTGCTTCTTGTGTAATTTATATTGCTCACTATACTCCTCTCCCTTCAAAATATTTGGGGTCATTAATCCAAGAGAAGCAAGACCCATTGTCTTGAGCATGGCTCTTCTTTCCAGTTTTATCATATTCAAATAAGATTTTAAATCAGAGAAAATTCAGTTTCTTGTCTCTCCACATTACTAATTAAAATTTATTTCTGATTTATTTAATAATTATTCTCTTCTTTACGGCAATTTAGGCAATTGTAATACTTGTTTTTTTGATTCAAGCCTTTTTGCTAATTTGCCATAGTTAAGGTCCTGAACTGTACTCCCTTCTTCAATGGCCATTGCTGCAGCGATACCTGCGCTCTGTCCCAATACAATCCAAGTTGGCTCCACTCTTATTGATGAAAATGCCACATGAGAGGACGATAAACAAACAGGCACTAAAAGATTGGAACATTCTTTGACTTTCGGAATAATAGCCCGATAAGGAATTTGATGTGGCTGTCCTATATAACGACCCTCCACATGCACTGGAAATATAGTACCCTCATTTATAAATCCACCATCCTCAGTAGCAATTCTTTGACAATCATGTGAATCTATTGGAAAGGAACCTATACCAATGGGATCTTTCTTTTTAACATTTTCAAGAATATCGTCCTGGGTTAAGAAATATTCACCCACCATCCTTCTGCCTTCTCGGACATATAGTACTGGAGGAAAATGGTCAGAATTAGCAAATTCGTCTTTAGCATATCCAAGTCCGCTCATAAATTCTCTAATTTTCTCTGGCATTCCGGGATCATTCTGTAAGAAATACAATAAGCTTTGGGTAAAATTCTTATAGTTATCCCAAATTTCCTGCCGTTTTTTAGGCTTAGCTTCAGGATACTTATAATTTTCACCAACCAATCCTGAAGAAAGTTGCAGACCAATGCCGTTATTACCATCAAACTTATTACTTGGCAGCGGATAAAAATCAATTGGAACACGAGTTTCGGGATATGCCTGATAAAATTTTCTAAATATTTCAAATAGTGCGGGATCATAATTTTCGGGTTTGGTAAACGGCACCTGATTATCAGGATCTGAAGAAAGGCATAAACGAAAACTATATGTCATTATTCGGTGATCACCTTTTCCTTCAGGACTTAATTTCTTACTATTTATCAGCGGCAGAGGCTTACCACTTTTAGAATGGGCAATTATTTCAACTTTTTCTTTTGGATAAATAGCTCCCGCAAATGACTCATTAAATTCATCTCTGCCTTCCCTTCCAACACGATATTTCACACCTGCTGCCGCAAGCAAATCCCCTTCATAGCTTGCATCTACGAAAACTTTTCCATAATAAACATTACCAGAATAAGTTTTTATTCCAGTAATGTCTGTACCCTTCTTTAATGCAGATTTAATTGTTTCATTTAAAATTACTTTCACTCCAGCCTCTCTAAGCATATCAAGAAAAACTCTCTCTGCCACATGGGGTTCATACATCCATTTCCTGTTATCCTTAACTGAAACATCGTAAGGCAGATCTACCCCTTTATGTCTATATATTTCCTCAATGCGAAGATGAATTTCTTCGAAAATACCACCCAATGATTCCCGCGCCATTTGGTTGGAATCACTAAATGATAAGCCACCACTCATCATTCCACCTACAATACTAAGGGGTTCAATTATAATTACTTTTCTTCCTTCCCTTGCAGCAGCTACAGCTGCCGCAATGCCTGAGGGGGTTGCTCCATATACAATGATCTCATAGGAGTTTGAAGAATGACTAAAACTGAAGGCAAAAAAAAATAATAATACAAATACATTTCTCATACTAAGTAGTTTTCCTGTGTGATATTACTAAATAAGCTTCCTAGTCATTTTCTTTACCGTAGCAATGAGTTTACATTGGAAAACCCACTGAACAATTTAAGGTAACTTCGAATAATTTAGATATTTCCTAAATTTAGTATCCGGGATTCTGATCTGTTGATGAATCAATTGCATCGTTATAGTCTGTTTCTGAAATTGGAATAGGCCATAAATAATGTCTGGGAGCAATATTCTCAATCTTCCGGTTTTGTTGTAAAATTTCTTCTACCTTCCCTGTCCTTTTAAGGGTATACCATCGCTTACCCTCAAATACAAATTCATAACCCCTTTCTTGGATAATTAAATCTATAAAAGATTCCGTTGTAAAATCCAGAGCATTAAAATCAACCGGGGAAGGGGAATTGGGACCTTCTCCATAAGCCCTGCGATGTACTTGGTTTAAAGCTTCCACAGCTTCAGGTGTGGGAGAATTAGCAGCTCTTGTTAAAGCTTCGGCATATATTAAAAGTACTTCTGCGTATCGGTATACAGGGTAATTATTACCCGCGTCATGATTTCCAATAGCTAAAGGATCAATAAATTTTCTAGTTGTCATAGTAGTAGCTCCTAATCCAAAGTCCACAATATCCCATAGTCCCTTTCTTAGATCCATTTCATCCCATTCCGTGTAAAAAGGATCCGTCGATTGCCCATAATGAGCATAGGCTCCTCCAAAGGCATAAAGGCCAGTGCTGGGATGGTTTAGAATCCAAGGTAAGTAATTTCCCTGTCCAACTTCACGCGCAAATTGAATAGAAAAAATGTCTTCCGGGGTGGTGAGGATCTCGGGACCAAAAATCTTTTGAAAATCGTCTCTGGTTTCTACAGTAACCAAAGAGAACTTATTGGAATCGATAACTTCTTTTGCCTTAGCACTTGCTTCTGCATATCTTTCTAAGTGCAAATAAACATCTGCTAAGAAAGTCTTTGCCGCCCATTTTGATGGCCGTCCTATATGGGTTGGCTCATCAGGTAAATTTACTTCAGCTTCCTCAAGATCGGAAATGATTAAGTCATATACTTCCTGTATACTGCTTCGCTCCAAATTTCTCACCATCATATTGTTTTCTTCGCGAATTGGAACACCCCCCCAATTTCTTACCAGATGAAAATAACCTAAAGCTCTTAAAAATTTTGCCTCTGCCAAATATTTATCCAGATCTCCAGGTGTTAATTCTCCATTGGGAGCATTCAGGATCACTAAATTTGCATTCCGAATACCTAAATATAACATATTCCAAAAACCACTGGTTCTGTTTATGTTCGTCTGATTCAATCCCTGAAATTCATTCAGCCCCGCATAACTACCCCGGCCGTATCCATAATCACTGTGAAGGTCGAGCACTCCCATAAAAATCACGAAGCGGTCGTCCTGCCAACGGGAATAAATTGCATTTAGACCAGTTTCTATTTCTTCAGGAGTATTGTAAAAAACCTCTGCCGCAACTGTTTTTGGCTTTTCTGTTAAAAGATCTGTTTCGCAAGAACTAAATAAGAATATGAGGATCAGTAAACCGGAATATTTTAATTTACGCGGAATTGAGCTTAGGATAATATTTTTCATTGTTTTTAGTTTAAGATGTTTCAATCTGTTCTTCAAATAATAGTATGTTTTAAAATGTAGCACGGAAACCGAAGGTAACCACTTTTGAAACCGGATAGCTATAATGATCAATCCCAGAGTTTACTCCTGGATCCCACCAGGAATAATCGGTTAAGGTTATCAAATTTTGGCCGCTAGCATATACCTGAAGATTCTCCAGTCCTAGTCCTAATTTATTAAAATTATAGGCCAACTGAATATTCTTTAGTCTTAAATATGATCCGTCCTCTACCCATCGGTCGGAAACCTGGGTGCTTGAATTCCGGCTTATAATCGGATATTTAGCATCTGTATTTTGAGGAGTCCAATGATCTAGTAAAACTTCTCTTGGCATATTTATGCCCTGTCCATAGTCCAAGGTACTAGGAATTGCACTCACATTGAATATATCATTTCCTTGAGTCCCCTGAATAAATAAGGTCAATTCAAGATTTTTATATGCCATGGAGGAGTTCAATCCGTAGGTGAAATCTGGATTAGGATCCCCTATATATGTTTTATCATCTGCATTTATTGCTCCATCATCATTCAGGTCTCTATACTGGATCATTCCTTCCTCAGTATAACCATCTTCAACATAGCCCCAGAATTGTCCTATAGGACGGCCTTCTCTTAAGATATTGACATTATCCTGTACTGCAATTACATTTACAAAGCCTCCCAGTATATCTTCCCCATTATATAGACTAATTACTTCATTAGAATTGAAGCCAATATTTCCAAACAGATCCCAACGGAAATCACCTGTAAAAACCTTTGCATCCACACCCAGCTCAAAACCTTTGTTTTGTACTTCCCCAACATTTTGAATAGTTGTAGTAAATCCCATTGAACTAGGAAGCCTCACAGTGTTCAAAAGATCTCTTGTATTTTTAACATAATAATCAGCATTGATCCTTAGATGATTTTGCAAAAATCCTACATCCACCCCGAAATCTATTTGTTCAGTTGTTTCCCATTTTAGAGCTCCAGGCAGACGAGTACTGGGTCCAAACAGAGGATATAAGGTGTTGCCGAATACAGTATTTCCTGAATTAAGGAGGTTAAGTGTGGAATAAGGGCTAATAGCCTGGCTTCCGGTCAAACCCCAACTAGTCCTGATTTTAAGACCAGAAATTACATCATTTTCTGTAAAAAAGTCTTCCTCAGAAACTTTCCATGCCAGGGCGGCAGATGGGAAATAACCCCATTTGTTCCCTTCACTATATCTTGATGAACCGTCAGATCGAAAACTGACCGTAGCTAAATATTTGTTATCAAAGGAATAATTTACCCTACCCAATCCAGATAACAAAACCGATTTGGAGTATCCTGAACTGGGAATCCCTGCAACAGCCGCAGCTCCCAGATCATGGGTTTCGCTCAAATCTGTCAAAAATCCAGAACCACTTCCACTCACGAATTTTGTAAGAAAATCTTGGTAAGTAAATCCTGCAACAGCTGAAACCTCATGCTTCTCTCCAAAGGTGTCACTATAGCTAATAGTATTTTCGCTCAATAAGCTTGTAAACTGACTTGTGGAAACGCTGGCAGTACCATTGGAATTGATAAAATTTCTGGTTGTATAAAAGTCAGTCCTGTCATCCCTGTTTTCTACCCCACCTGCAATCTTAACTGTTAATTCAGGAATAGGATTGAATATTAATGCAGCATTTGTTAAAACAACATTGGCAACCACCTCATTGGTTTGCTCATTGATGAAGTTCAATGGATTTCTTATGTCAGGTGCAATAAAAGGGTACGCATTGGCAAGATCGGTATAGGTTCCATCTTCATTATAGGGGCTGGAAATGGGAGCTGCAGAAATGGCTGCACCAATTAAAGAATTTCCACGAGCACCGCCACCGCTATCCCTACTCTCTCTGCCAATCCTACTTAGGCTGTTTGTCAAACTCACCTTGAAGAAATCACTGACCTCATGTTCTATATTTGTCCTAAGGGAATACCGGGTGTAATCACTGCCTTTTATTATACCTTCCTGGTCATACAAACTGCCTCCGATAGAGAATTGCGTCTTTTTATTACCCCCCGTTACATCCAACGAAGTGGTTAAAATAGGAGCATCACTAAAAACAATATCCTGCCAATCTGTGCCCTCACCAAAACTATCTACTTCCTCTTGAGTAAAATACGGCTCCCCGTTATCATTTATTGCTTGTATATTATTAAACTCAGCATATTCACTCCCATTCATCAAATCCAATTTTTTTCTGATGGATTGTATACTATAACTGGAATCAAAATTGACTTTCGTTTCACCGGAGCCTCCTTGTTTTGTAGTGATTAGAACGACCCCATTAGCGCCTCGGGACCCATAAATGGCCGTTGCTGAAGCGTCCTTTAAAATTTCAATACTTTCTATATCCGAATTATTCAAATGGGTAGGATTTCCAGAAAAAGGGAAACCATCTATTACATATAATGGTTCATTACCGCCCTGGATTGAATTTATTCCTCTAATGCGCACATTGACCCCTGCCCCGGGAGCCCCCGAACTCTGCAAAACTTGAACCCCCGCAGCTCTTCCTTCTAAAGCCTGTAAAACATTAGCAGCAGGAAAAGCATTCACATCCTCGGAAGAAACCTGGGATACAGATCCTGTTAAGTCACTCTTCCGGACGGCTCCATATCCAATTAGAACCACCTCATCCAAACTTTCAGAATCAGGGACTAAAGAAATATTTATTATACTTCTACCTTGAAGTGGGATTTGTTGTTCGAGGTAACCTATATAAGAAAAAATTAAACTGGAATTCTCTTCAGGAACCTGAAGAGAATAATCCCCATCAAAATCGGAAGTAGTCCCGTTATTTGTACCCTCAATTATTATATTCACTCCTGGTAAAGGCATTCCCGTTTCGCTATCGCTTACCTTACCAAAAACTTCAATATTCTGAGCTATTATAGTTGGAGAAATTAGAATTATAGAAAAGAATAAAAGCTTGTAAAAATGTCTCATAATTTTATTTTTTTTAGATACTTCAGTTAAAATAAATTGTTAAAAACAAAAGATTATAAAAGGATTGACCTAATAGATTGTTTTATAATCAGGGTAATTTTATAACTTTCAAAGAGACTGTGCATCCTGTACCATGCTGTCCTTAAATTATTTTTCATGTTATTTTTTCTTCAAGCTCCGTTCACCACAACGATAATTACCTTGACAATGAATTTGATTTAATTGTGGAATTACGAGAGATATTATGAGATTAATATCCAAATCTCGATACAACGCTTAAAAAGCAATTATGAAGTTTCTAGGACGACTTAGCTTTAATTTCGCAGCGCATCTAAGGAGCATCCTTTCTGTAAAACTCATTGAATCTTTCCTCTTATTATGAGGTTTTAAAATTTAAAATTCTAAAAATTAAATAGAATTTCTATCGATAAATTTAAACACGGCCTTCACTTTTTCATTTTTGTTTTTCAATACGAAATCTGCCGCGGTTTCTCCCATCGCTTTAAAATTGGTGCTAATCACAGTAATTCCCAACAGCTCTTTTAAAGGTGTGTCATTATAGGAAATAATGCCAATGTCTTTTCCCATTTTCAAACCCTTTTTACGAATTTGATGTGCAAGGTTGACAAGATCCATTTCCTCAATAGTAATGTAAACATCTTTACTTTGCAGTTCCATATCCTCATAAATTTCATCTAAAACTTCAAACTCCAATTTATATTCTACACAAAACTGCCTGAAACCATTCAAAATACCCCGAGGAAAAGGATAAATAGATTTAGCAGGATAAACAAGTATAAGCTTATCGTATTTTTTGAATTTTTTGATTCCTTCAATTAAGGCATAATAAATATCTTTTTTAAAATCCTGGTATATTAAACCGTAATTTCCTTTTATCTCCGGTATATTATTATCCATTATAATAAGTTTATCTTTAGGGATAAGTTCAATAACCTCAAGAATTTTATTGGTAAAACTAATATGGCTTAACTGTTCATTTTTAAAATGCGGCATGATTATATAATAATCATACGCGCCAATATTTTTTTCAATAGCCTTCACGAAAAGGGATTCTTCACAATGGTAAATTGATAAGTTGACATGGCCATTGACACCTAAGGCATTCACAAAGGAATTATAAACCATCATTTTATATGAGCTGAGCTTATTAATCAGGAAAAATACGTTAACCTTAGAGATCAAGTCTGTTTTAGCAGTATAAAATCCTTTTCCTTTTACCGAGATAATGACTTTGCGTTCTTTAAGTAGTTTATAGGCCTTTTCAACCGTATCTCTCGATAAGTCACAGGTTTCACTTAATTTATTAATGGAGGGTATTTTTTGCCCTACTTGTAATTTACCTTTTGAAATATCATTTATAATTGAATCGACAATCTGTTTATACTTCGGTATTCGGGATGTTCCATTTATTTTTATTTCAATAGCTTGTGACATGAGTATAAATATATAAATTGAATCTAAAGTTCCTAGGTGGTTAATCAAATACGGTAAATTTAATTAATATTTATAGGTTAGCTAGTTTAAAAATAAATTCTTTTTTTTAGCAGTACACTACAGGATGAAAGGCATATTAATAAAATTTATTTTTGGTTAATAATGTTAATTTTTAGAAAAAATGATGGAAAAAACTTTTCAATACGTAGACTACCTTTGGGACGAAAAAAAGGTAGCTTCTTTAGGAGATGATGAAGTGGCCTTATTCCTATACCGATCAAATATTTTAGGAGCCGACCTAAGAATCACTAATTACGGCGGAGGGAACACCAGTTGTAAAACAATGGAAAAGGATCCTCTTACCAATCAAGATGTTGAGGTAATGTGGGTGAAAGGTTCTGGAGGGGATATTGGCACCTTGAACAGGGATGGTATTGCTGGTTTATATACCGAAAGATTGAGAAATTTAAAAAATGTTTATAAAGGTCTTGAAGATGAAGACCGAATGGTTGGACTTTTTAATCATTGTATTTACGACCTAAACAGCAAAGCACCTTCTATTGATACACCATTGCATGGATTGCTTCCTTTTAAACATATAGATCACTTACATCCCGATGCTCTTATAGCAGTTGCGGCTGCCAAAGACAGTGAAAAAATCACCAAAGAAATTTGGGGGGATACTTTGGGCTGGGTGCCATGGCAACGGCCTGGTTTTGATTTAGGACTTCAGCTTGAAAAATGTCTGAATGAAAACCCGGGGATCAAAGGAATTGTTTTAGGAAGTCATGGATTATTCACCTGGGGAGATACATCCTATGAATGCTATATGAATAGTCTTGAAGTTATCGAACAAGCATCAGAATATATTACCAAAAAAACAAAGGAGAAAGGAAGTGTTTTTGGCGGACAAAAAATCGAAAGCCTTCCACCGAAAGAGAGATTAGATAAGGCTGCCGAGTTAATTCCACTCTTACGTGGGTTGACTTCTTCAGAAAATAGAATGATAGGTCATTTTACCGATAGTGATACCGTTTTGGAATTCATCAACTCTAAGGATTTAAAAAAATTGGCTCCTATGGGGACTTCGTGTCCCGATCACTTCCTTCGGACTAAAATTCAACCTTTAATTTTGAATTTGGATACTTCAGAAGATATATCGAATACTGAAGAAATCCTCAAAAAATTAGAGCCAGCATTTGAGCAATATCGTAAAGAATACAAAAATTATTATGAAAATTGCAAGCATGATAACAGCCCGGCAATGCGGGATCCAAACCCTGTAATTATTATTTATCCCGGAGTTGGCATGTTCAGTTTTGCAAAGAATAAGCAAACAACCCGTGTGGCAAGTGAATTCTATGTTAATGCCATAAATGTAATGCGGGGGGCGGAAGCTATTACAGAATATACATCATTACCAAGACAGGAAGCTTTTGATATTGAATATTGGTTATTGGAAGAAGCTAAGTTAAAACGGATGCCTTCAGAGCAACCACTTTCAAGAAGAGTAGCTATTATAACGGGTGCCGTAGGAGGTATAGGTAAAGCAATTGCCGATAAACTCGTAGCTGAAGGAGCCAATGTAGTACTTACTGATTTGAGTGAGAATGCACTAAATGAAGCAGTGAAAACCTATAAAAGAGACCAGGTAGACGGTTTTATTTGTGATGTAACCAATAAAGATTCAGTAGCCGGCGCATTTAAAAATGCAAATCTTGCCTTTGGCGGGGTTGATATTGTTGTACATTCCGCAGGATTAGCGATTTCTAAATCCTTGGAAGATACCACCTTGAAAGAATGGGGATTGTTACAAGATGTCTTGGTAAAAGGACAGTTCTTAATGGCGCAACAGGGAGTAACGGTCATGAAAAAACAAGGTTTTGGAGGTGATATCGTAAATATTGCCAGCAAAAATGGTTTGGTTGCAGGCCCAAATAATGTTGGCTATGGAACTGCAAAGGCCGCACAACAACATATGACAAGATTATTGGCAGCCGAATTGGGCGAAGCCAAAATACGTGTAAATACAGTTAATCCAGATGCGGTAATTGTAGGAAGCAAAATATGGGAAGGTGATTGGGCCGAAGGAAGGGCCAAAGCTTATGATGTAAAAGTGGAAGATCTTCCTAAGCATTATGCCAAACGCAATTTGTTACAAGAAATTATTTTCCCAGAAGATATTGCCAACGGAGTATTTGCTTTTGTGGGTATTTTAGATAAAAGCACCGGAAACACTTTAAATGTGGATGGTGGAATGGCAAATGCTTTTGTTAGGTAGTAGTTGTTTGAATTAGCCAAAGTTAGAAGGGGTTATCACACTTAATTTATTTGTATGATAATCCTTCTTACTTAAAAATTAACCTCAAATTTTTTTCATGAAAATTGATAAAGATAGAATCCAAGAATATAATAAAAAAAATAGCAAAGGCCATAAAGAAAACCTTGCTTTTTTATCAGATTCCCTAACCAACAGGGGTTTAAATGTAGACGATATTATCAATAAAGTGGCCGATTTTCAGGTTGCGATTCCAAGTTGGGCTTTGGGTGCAGGAGGAACACGTTTTGGAAGATTTTCTTACGGAGGTGAGCCAGCAACTTTAGAACAAAAATTAAATGATATTGGAGTTTTAAACATTCTCACAAAATCGGCAGGAGCAGTTTCTCTTCATATCCCCTGGGATATACCAAAAGATGTAAAAGCCATAAAAGAATTGGCAAAAAGTCACGGAATTTCTTTTGATGCGATGAATTCGAATACATTTCAGGATCAACCAAATTCGGATGAAAGCTATAAATTTGGTTCATTAAGTAGTGTAAATAAACCGACACGGGAATATGCGATTCAGCACAATCTGGATGTGATAGAAATTGGGAAGGAATTAGGTTCTAAAAGCTTAACGGTTTGGTTGGCAGATGGCGCCAATTTTCCAGGCCAGAATAATTTCCAATCTGTACTAAAAAATACCGAAAATAGCCTGAATACTATTTATGATAAAATGCCAGACAACTGGAGGTTATTTCTTGAATATAAACCTTTCGAACCAAATTTCTATAGTACGGTAATTCAGGACTGGGGAACTTCATTAATGCTCGCAAATTCCTGTGGAGAAAGAGCTTATTCATTGGTAGATTTAGGCCATCATTTACCTAATACCAATATTGAGCAAATTGTGGCAACTCTAATGTTGAAGGGTAAACTTGGTGGTTTTCACTTTAATGACAGCAAATATGGAGATGACGATATTACAGTTGGTTCTATAAAGCCTTATGCGTTATTCCTGATTTTTAATGAACTTGTTTACGGAATGGAAAATAGTCCGCAAAATCCAGATTTGGCTTGGATGATCGATGCAAGCCATAACATTAAGGATCCGTTGGAAGATTTGATACAGTCCATGGAAGCTATTTTAATTGCTTATTCACAAGCACTTTTAGTAGATCAAAGGGCTTTAAAAATTGCGCAACAAGAAAATGATGTCGTAAAATGTCAGGAAATTTTGCAGGATGCTTACAGAACAGATGTTCGACCTATTTTAAAAGCCGCTCGTAGAAAGTCTGGGGGAGCTTTAAATCCTTTACAGGCTTACCGGGATTTTGGGGTTAGAAAATCATTGATTGAAGAAAGAGGATCAAAAGTAATGGCTACAGGCTTATAAATTTTTAGTAATGGCAAAAATTAAAGTTATAGCTGTCTTTGATATAGGGAAAACCAATAAAAAATTCTTCCTATTCGACAAAAACTATAAAGAAGTCTTCCGTGATTATACCCGCTTGCCCGAAACTAAAGATGAAGATGGTTATCCGACAGAAAATTTGGTGGAACTTCAAAAATGGATGAAAACTACTTTTGATGCCATTCTGAATAACGAAGAATTTGATGTAAAAACCGTAAATTTTTCTTCCTATGGTGCCAGTTTAGTTCATTTGGATTTTAAAGGAAATGTGCTGACGCCATTATATAATTATACGAAATCGATTGATAAATCCATTCCGGATGATTTTTACCAAAAATA
>Ga0307486_1001308_pt1 | contig 19497 bp, 21 predicted proteins | sample CBIW02metaG_FD_203663 | JGI IMG/M metagenome (GOLD analysis project Ga0307486, IMG submission 203663) | Sea-ice brine microbial communities from Beaufort Sea near Barrow, Alaska, United States - CBIW 0.2 | ecosystem: Environmental > Aquatic > Marine > Coastal | place: USA: Alaska | collected...
CGGCATGGGCCAGTCCCCGCAGGTCTACCTCGTGGGTGGCGAGACCATGTCGCTTACGATCACCGGATTGGGCACGCAGACACAACGAGTGGTGCGCGCCCCCGACGCGGCTGTGTGATGCGCGCACGATTGCCGCTCGGTCCCTGTGTCTAGGAGTTTCTTACCGGGTGCATTGACGACAGGGAGGCAACCCCATTTGAATCGCGCCCGCACGCCTGCCCACGGTTGGCGTGCACAGCACTTCCGCCACACGTGCCGCCGGACGTGCTCGTGGGGTCCGGGCCGCAGTGTTGCCTGAGGGCTCTGCGACACTGCCTAGATCGGCGCATCCACGATGGGTCCCGAACTCTGAGGGGGGAATCCATGAAGACACGCATCGCACTCGCCGCAGCAATCGCCGCGGTGCTCATCAGTGCTTGTTCCACATCGGTTGGCGACACGCAGCCGCCCGTGTCCGCGACGACCGCACTTTCCACCGTTGCCGCCGTTGCGACCCCGGTTGTCAGTGCCGCACCGTCGCCGGTGGCTGAGATGACCCTCGAGGAGGCGGGCCAGCAGTACCTCGACATCATCCAGCCCGTCAACGATGCGATTAGTGGCAATGCTGAGGCGTGGGATGCGGCTTTCAACGCCGACGATTGGCAGACGTTGTCGGATCTGGCGGCAGCGAACCTTGCGGCAGAGCGCACCTTCACGGATGCGCTCCTTGCTGCTACCTGGCCAAAGTCCATTGCCCCCTACGTCGACGCGCTGGTGTCGTCATCGACCTCCGACATGGTGTGGTAGTCGGGCCTTGCGAATGCTACTGACCAGGATGCGTTCTGGAACGCGTTCGGTACGGGTGGGGAGTTTGATCGCACCGCGGCACAGGAACTGCGCATCCGTTTGGGGTTGGCGAACGTCGGCGAAGAGTAGGCGCGCACACCGCATCAGCCGTGCCGTGGTTCACGCTCCGGTCACCCTTTCCCCTTCAAGATCACGGCCGGAGTCGGCTGCTCGAATCAAGGGGCGGCTTTCGACTCAGCCTGTCGTCCATCCAGAGTTCCGCCGCCTCACACCCGTTGTCATCGACGTCATCCCTGGGTGTCATCACGGCGACCACTTGCGCGACCACCCCGGCCCGCTCTCGCACTGCTGGACGCCACTGACCAAGAGCGACCCGAGGACACGGGCGCTGGCGAAGGTGCGGGTTGCAACGCATAAGTGGCTCTTCACTATGGATCTTGTGGACCGGTTGGTCTGGCTTTCTTAGGGCGTGCGGGCCATCGACGGTCTCTTCGGCGGAGTGGCCTGACAGAGGCTTGGACACGTTCTGAAAGCTGGTTTGCCCTCCGCTGTTCACCTATCCGCTGAACTGAAAGGCATGCAATGGCAGCAACGATCATTGGTATTGACCCGCACAAGGAGAGTTGGACAGCAGTCGCTGTCGATCCCCGCGGACAGAAACTCGCATCCGTGCGGGCGCCGGTCACTGTGGCTGGTTATCGGCAGTTGCGGCGTTTCGCGGACCAGTACCAGGAGCCGGTCTGGGCCATCGAGGGCGCCTACGGGCTCGGTGCCCCCTTGTCCGCGTTGCTAGCTGGGGACGGAGTCACCGCGTGGGATGTTCCTGCGAAGCTCGCCGCCCGGGTTCGGGTCCTCTGTACCGGTCACGGCCGAAAATCCGACGAAGACGATGCCCTATCAGTAGCTGTTGCTGCTACTACCTCCACGAAGCTGCGGCCCGTCCACACTGATCCGGCAGCTACGGAACTGAAAGTCCTCACCGAGCAGCGGGACGACCTGGTGCGGACCCGAACACAGAGGGTGAATCGGTTGCACGCGATCATGGTCTTGCTGGTCGTCGGTGGGGCACCGCGGAACCTGACCGCCGACACGGCAGCAGCGTTACTGCGTCGGGTTCAACCGTCGGGGAGTTTGGCCGTGACTCGCCGGCTGATCGCAACCGACCTCGTGGGCGAGATTCGCCGGCTGGACAAACGGATCACCACGGCCACCGGCCACATCACCATTCGCGTGGCCAACGCGCAGTCCACGCTGACGAGCATCCTCAACAGCCGGACCTGGGACAGTTACACATCGCGATCGTCACCTGGATCGAACGCACCTACCACCGACGCCGCAGGCAACGCGTCCTAGGCCGATTGACGCCCGTTGAATACGAGACCATCATGGCCCCGCAGGTCGCCCTCGCGGCCTAACCACGCGAGTCACGAAAACCCTCAGCAGTCCCCCTCGCCGCACCCGGAATCCGAGCCCGGAGGACCAACCACGCTTAAACCCGAGGAGACCGCTTAGAGGCCTCCCCGCCCCAAGGGGCGGCTGCGAGGCCGCCTCCTCAGCAGTTCCAGACGCATCGCACCCGGAACAAGATAGCTGCTATTCCAGGAGACGGGTCCCACGTCTCCTGCCCAGAATACTTCGTACAATGCCAGCAATGGGCTTCCGGCCTCACGGCCAAGTCGCTCTCCGAATACTGGCGTGCACATTGCGATTGACACCTCAGCGACCGCATGAGTCAAAAACATACGTTCTGACAGCAGTAGCGTGATGGAGTCTACAAACTTCCGCTCAATCAAATCCGATGGCATGAACTGAGCTGGCACAACGCTATCCATTACGGCAATGGGCGAGCCATCCCGCGTCTTAGTGCGCCGAATCAGTGTTATGGGGTCACCGGGGGAAATATCGAGTTTGTGAGCCTCCAATTTGTCTGCCCCGCCCGCCGCCACACTCACACTAGTGGTTCCGCACTGCCAGCCTTGTCGTTCGGCCAATTCTTCGAACGGCTCGAGGATCTCTAGGCCGAGAGCCGCTTTGGCGGGTCCAGCCAAGACTGTCGTACCCACTCCCCTTCGGCGGGCGATGAATCCTTCACTCTCCAAATAGCTGAGCGCCTCTCGCACCGTCGACCGGCCCACGCCAAACATCTGCGACAACTCCACCTCGCTAGGAAAGGGGCTCCCTTCCTCCAATCTTTGATCATCGATTAGTTGCAACATCGCCTCAGCGGCCCGCTGGTAAAGCGGCCGCGGATCGCGGCGAATACGCCGGTCAGCGCTGGTCACGTTTCCTCCTAAAGGTGCATGCACTTGCTCTTAGGGAAAGGGGCTCCGGCTGTCGAAGGGTGTCAATGGCCGATAGGAACTGCCCGTAGGTGGCCAGCAGAAATGCCCACTGGTGGCCACGAAAACTGCTCGGTCATGGCCAACAGATCTGCCCACTAGGGGGTTGGTGGCGTTGGCCATGAAGCGGCTGCGTTGGGTTAACTCATCGCGGTGACTCCTTTCCCGGCGAGGGCTTGGGTCAGCCGGATGGAGTCGCCCGAGGTTTGACAGACGTGGGCGTGGTGGAGGAGCCGGTCAACGGTCGCAGTCGCGAGGGTCTTGGGCATAAGTTCATCGAAGCCGGAGGGGTGCAGGTTCGACGACACCGCGATGGAGCGTTTCTCGTAGGCGGCATCGACGAGGTGATAGGGCCCCTCGGCGGCGTCGGCGCCGACTTCGAGGAGGCCGATGTCATCGACCACGATGAGGTAGGCGCGGAGGATGCGGGCCACGACTCGGCTGACGGAGTCGTCGGAGCGGTGGGCGCGGACCAGGGCGCCGAGGGCCTCGAGGCGGAACCAGGCAACCCGCATCCCGGCCTCGACGACCTGTTGGCCGAGGGCCTCGAGGAAGAACGTCTTCCCGGTGCCGGAGGGCCCGCAGACGACGACGTTCTCCTTCCGGCCAATCCATTCCAGGGTCCGCAGAGCGTGCTGCGTCGGGATGGGGATCGAGGAGACGGACTCGTCCCAGGTGTCGAACGTTTTCCCGGTCGGGAACCCGGCGGCCTTGCGCCTGGTGGTCAGCATGGACCGGGCCCGGCCGGTGACTTCCTCGACGAACAGGGCCTTGATGACCTCGGCCGGTTCCCACCGTTGAGACTTCGCGGTCGCGATCAGTTCCGGGGCCAACGCGCGGGCATGCGGCATCTTCAGCTGCCGCATCAACGCCTCCAGGTCCGCCGAAAGGGCGGGTGCGGCGGCCGGGGTGACGCTCATGCGCTTTGCTCCAGATCGTCGGCGGCTGCGGCGTCGAACACGGGCGTGATGGTGTGCCCGATCGCCGCCCAACCCGAGGTGCCCTGCGCCAGTGACGCAGTCTCGTCCGCCCGGTGGGCGGGGCCGCGGGAGCCGGTCGCGGCCAGGATCGAGGCGAGGTCGCCGGTCGCGAACCGCCCGTAGGTCGCCGCCTCACCCAACGCCGTATCGACCAAGGCGGTGCCGCTGATCTTGGCCAACGCGACCGCTTCGGCCATCTTCACATTCATCCTGGCCGTGCCCGCTGCGGCGGCTTCCAGCAGCCAGGCGTGGGCACCAGCACCGATGCCCAGGAACTCGGTCTCCGCGGCGCTTCTGGCTTTGATCGTGTAATCGCCCGGGATCTTCTCCCGGTGGTCGGGGAAGTGCGCGTCACCGATCGCGGGGCTCCCCGGCCGGGCCCGACCATGCCGGGCGACTTCGACCGGGCCATCGGAGCCGACGTGGACGACAATGACCTGTTCGTCCACGCCAATACCATGGCAGCGGACAAAAACCCGCGCGCCGAGCAGATATGCGGGCACCGAGTACTGGCCATTGTCGAACGTGACCATCGGGGTGTTGTCAGGGACCATCCGCGACAGCCCGAACACGACCGTGTGAGCCGTGTCCGGGATCCGGTGCAAGCGGGGCTGCTCCTGCTCCAGCATCACGGCCGGCTTCCTGCGGGTGGCGCGGTGCTCCCGATTGTTGATGTGGTCCATGAACGTCTCGCACGCCGCTTCCACCTCGGCGAACGAGGCGTACTCGGGGCGCAGGTTCGTGTCTGTGAGCACAATGTCGGCCTTCGCGAGTTTCACCGAGGACTCCGACCCGCCCTTGGACGCCGGGTCCGCCGGTTGGCAGGTCAGCACCGTGACACCGTAGTGGCGGGCGAAGTCCACCGTCTGCTGGTTACGCACCGGAACCCCGGCAACATGGGACACGGTGACCGTTTTCTCGTTGTCCGTGAGCACGTAGGTCGGTGCGCCGCCGAGAATGCGGAGCGTGCGATCCAACGCCGCGAACGCCGTTGGCGCCGTCCGATCCCGCAGCGCAATCACGATCCGGAACCTCGACCAGGCCAGCCACGCCACGAACAACACCGTCTTGCGGCCTTCGATCACCGGCCCGTCACCGAAATCGTATTGAAGCCACATCCCCGGCTCGGTCACCCACGGCCGGTGCACGCGAACGTGGCCGAGCCGGTAGGCGGCTCGGACTTGCGCGAGCGCGCGCCGGGTCGATCGGTCCGAGCCCTCGTAGCCCAGCGCGAGGAGCTTGTCGTGGGCCTTGTCGGCGCGGATCTTGCCCTTGGACACCTCAACCCATTCCTCAATCTTGGGCAAGAACGGATCCGTGACCCGACCCCGGAAAGCCGGCTCGGCCAGCGGGCGGCCCGCATCGCGGGCGCCAACATGCCGGGCAACAGTGTGATGCGAACAGCCAGTGAGTTCGGCTGTGGCGCGCAACGATCCGGTCAGATCGTAGGCAGCAAGGATTTCCATGATTTCTCCGTCAAACTTCATTCAGAGCCTCTTCCTGGGCGACTTTGATGCGACTTAGACACCGCAATCAAACCCCAGGGAGAGGCTCCCGCCGCTTAAGCGGTCGGGCTCAGAACAGGAAGTGGGCAGATCTTATGGCCACCAGCAGGCAGTCCTGTGGCCGCCTATGGGCAGTTTTCCATGGCCGCTAACAGAAGGGCAAGCCCAAGGCGTTTTGTGGCCGCGGCTGCGGTCGGTGACAAGTCGATGGACCAGCCCACGACCCGGCGCAGTCAAACATCGAGGGCGACGGCGCAGCGGATCCTGCCTCGCGGGTCTGGTACTCGGTAATGTCCGGAACCCAGAGTTGGAGCCCTTCGGGTGAACTGGGGATTGACCATGTCCGTGGAGATTAGGTCCGGGTGCAGCTGACGCCACTTCGGCCGTCCGCAGATGCCCTTTAGCCCAGTTCCCTGCATGCGCATCGACACCGTCCCCTGCCAGACGGTCAGTCCACGGCCGAGCGTTGGCTCGGGCGTGGATCCTACGGACTCCATAAGTCCCGCGCGAGGTGATGTGGATCTCGCGGATCGCGTCGCTGAAGATCACATGAAGGATCGATCTCGCCGGCGAGCCTCCAGTGCGTGACGCGATCTGCACCAGCTTCACGCCGATGGCTTCGAGCCACGCTTTTGGGGGGGGCACCATCTTCCTTAGCAGCTCGCTGACCGGCCGATACCCCGCCAATTCCGCCTCCGTTCCGCCGACCCTACCTATGCCCACTGTGAGCTCCGCCTTGTTTACCTAGATCAATACGGGGACCGTGCCTCGGTCAACGCGGTCCTGACTACGCCAGGCGCAGATCCGCTTCTCACTGAGCCCCAAGTGGCGCTGCGCCCGCTCGCAACCAGATCCAACGTGTTGCAAAGAAACTCCGGGGGTGCCGACGTCGTCCCGTAAGCCCTTCCCCCAAGGACAAGACAACTTCAAAGACGCAGAACTAAATCGCCTTAGCGATCTCTTGAAGCAGCCGGAGAAAGGCAACAGAGCCGGGATCCTTATGGCCGATGCCGCGCTCACCCACCCAGGCGGCTCTTCCTCGCTGGGAGACACGGCCAACTCCGTCTCCCACTGCAGCCTCCGCCACTCGGACCGCCGTGCTGGCCAACCGGCCAATAGATTCCGTCCTGCGCTCGGCAAGCACTTGAGCAACCGGCCCGATGACGTCCACGACTGTCTTGTCCCCGGGCTGAGCACCGCCGCGGTCCATGATCTGGGCCTGCATGGCTTGCATGGCAGTGGCGAGTTCTCGACTCGTAAACGAACTGGCCTCCCGAATAGCCACACCCGCGGCCACCAGTCCACCTCCAACGAGAGCGGCGTAAGTGGAAGGATTCGCGGCGGCAAAAGCCGCCCCGGCAGTTTTGAGAATTTCGCTTGGGTGAGCGTTCTCTGGAAGACCGGCAACAGCATCGTGGACAGCACGTGCCCCGACGCTGACAGTGATGCCCAAATCTCCATCCCCTAGCGCTGCGTCCAACTCCCGCAGCTCGTCCGCGTATCCGGGCATGCTATCGGCAACGGCCAAAGTGATTTCGCGCCAGCACCCGGGATTCGAAACCGTTTGCACCTGTTCGCTATCGGAAGCCACGGGACGAACGGCTCGTGACTGCTTGTTGGGAACGTGTTTGGGCGGTTCAACTGCACCTTGGGTAAAAAAGGGCGAGCGGGCCGGCGCATCGATCAGTTCAGTCAACTCGTCATCGAGTTGCAGTATCGACAGCGAGGCACCGGCCATCTCTAGACTAGTTGCGTACTCCCCGATGTAGCGCCGATGGATCGTTACGCCGAGCTCAGTCAGCACCTCGTGAGCGCGGCGGTAGATGAGATAAAGTTCCTCCAGAGGTGTGGCGCCTAACCCATTAACGAGTACAGCCACCGTGCTGCCCTCGGTGAGATCTAGCTCCTTGATGAGTTCGGCGAGGAATCGGTCGGTAATTTCGTCGGCTGTCTCTAGTGGACCGCGGTGCTGACCGGGCTCGCCGTGGATACCGATTCCGATCTCCATCTCCCCGTCGTTTAGACGAAAAGTCGGCTCACCGGCCGCCGGCAGGATGGTCGGGGAGAGTCCAACGCCCATCGTCCTAGTGCGGTTCACCGTCCGTTGCGCAATCGCGGTGACGGCGTCCAGGTCATCACCGCGGTCAGCAGCGGCTCCGGCGGTTTTGTAGGCGAATATCAGCCCCGCTACACCACGACGTGTCGCGGCTCGGTCAACCGGCGCGGATAGGATGTCGTCGGTACCGAGCACGGTGGTGGTACGGATACCGTCCCCGGCGCACAGGTCTGCGGCAATGTCGAAATTGTAGACATCTCCACCATAGTTACCGTAAAGGAAAAGCACGCCCGCGCCATCGTCACTTGCCGCCGTCGCGGCGTGAATCTGCTGAGGGGATGGTGACGAAAAAACGTTGCCGACTGCCACACCCGAAGCCAAGCCCCGCCCCACATAGCCGAGGAAGAAGGGCATGTGCCCCGAGCCTCCGCCGGTGACGATGCCCACCTTGCCGTCCGTACCGGCATCGACCCGGACCAGCGCTCGGCTGTCCGCAGAGACAGCTCGCAGCTCGTCACTGTGAGCGTGCATCAGTCCTTCGATTACCTCGTCGACAAAAGCTTCCGGACTGTTAATAATCTTCTTCATGTTTCTCCCGTCCTACTTCCAGCGTTGAATCGAACCGTGGGCTTACCTCTCCTCACACCGTCATCACTAGTGGAGGCGATGGCGCAGCCAGTATCGCTTTCCTGTATTGCCGTCCTTCGCTCCCACTGCGTGACCAGGCGTTTCACGTGCTGCCCGTATGGTGGTGGGTGCCTAGGACAAACCGACCGCATTCAGCGCCAATGGGAGTCGCGCTGGTGTGATTTAGGTTGCCCCGAATGGGTAGGGCGTGCTCGGTCCGCAATTATCCCTGCAGGCTTACCGCTAGAGCGGACGCCAAGGATGCTGCAAACCACATGCCCGTATGAATAAGTACACCGAGTCGAGTTTCTCCCGGCCACCCACCACCGCACCGCTCAGACTTTTTCGCACTCCGTGATAACAAGGGACTCAGCGTCACCGTAGTTTGGCCACTCGCGATTCACTTGGTCAAACTCAGGAGATTTCAGAATTTCATGCCAGCGTTCCCAGCTCGTAGCAATAATCTTTTCCGTAACATCATAGAAAACTTGACCATTGGCAACTCGCTTGACCAAAAACACTTCGAACGACTCGCAGCCGTCCATACTTTTGCAGGTAGGCTGATCGACGCTGTAGGACCACTGCTTGTACTCTTCGATATTGACATCGCTCTTGAGATTGTAATATGCAAAGATCTCGGTCATCACTGCACTCTCCCTGTATCTAAATTTTCCGAATTATGGCTTTTAAAAGCTAAAAACGCTATTGAAATTCGTGATTGTGGCCACGCCATGTCACAGTTACGCATAATACGTATGGATTGACACGCTTGTCCTCTGCGCCGCTAGCCAATTGTCCCGCTCGGAAACTCTTTCAAGAACTGCCAATCGTGCTCGGGCACCACGATGTCTGCTTCTCGATTGAGACGGTCATAACCATCCATAAGCTCCTGTAAGTGCCAAAACGACCCAGTCGGCCAGTTCAATTCCAGATTTCGGTAGCAATACATCACGTCACTCGCGAGACAAACTTTGCCGATATCTGTCTTGACCATAACGACCGTACAACCTGGAGTGTGGCCTCCGATCTTGACAAGTCGCACAGTCGGCTCAATTTCGAGTTCATCGCCTTCCCAGACAACTAGCCGGTCCCGCACAGCCTCAATCTTGGCGCTGTACTCGGGGTAGTAATACATGCGAAAGTCGGGTGGGCTTTCCCCCTGAGGCAACTCATCTTTATGCACATAAAACGTAGCGTTTGTGAATAACTCATTGTTACCGATGTGATCGAAGTGAAGATGCGTAAGTAAAACCACATCCACGTCCTCCGGCTTGACTCCATACCTAGCCAAGCCCGCCACCAAGTCCTGGTCTTCCGACTTCGTGGTCATGACATCGACGCCATACTTTTTCTGCATCGTTGCCACCTCTTCCGGATCACCCAGACCGGTATCGACAATGATCGTCTTTTCAGTGCCTTCGAGCAACCAGACCGGCACCGGCACCATCACACCTTCTTCAATACGACCATCCGCGTCGGTTCGCTCAATGTCGTACCGGTAGCCATAAGGCATCCGCTGTTCGTCCGAAATGTCCGGATGTACCGCTTCATTCAGAAGGTCTACTCCCAGTGCGTTCTGGAGCTCGCCAGTGACAATGTGATGAATCTTTACACTCATAATGTGTCCTCCCTCTCAGTGTCTTCCCTTGTCTTTCTTAGTATCCTTCTTCGTCGGCGCCGTATTTGTCGACATAGTTTTCCCAGACGTCTTCCATCAGGAAACGGCCTTCTGGTTCCACCGACTCTTGAATATCACCATTACGAACCAAGAATTGATTGTCACTTTCCCAAGTGTTAACCCAGTACGCAATGCCATCTTCCTCAAGCATCATGCTCTTCGCTTCAGCTGCGTTGCCTGGATAAACTTCAAGATTCTGCCAAAAGTCCACCCAATCTTGCACTGTTAAACCAGCGGCGCCTTCTTGGTTCAGGCGCTCAGTAATGATTTCACCGCACTTGTTTGGGTCATCGTCGCAAAACCGAATAATGCGATGCATGATATGGACTAGGTCGAGAAAGAGATCAGGATTCTCCTCGTAGAAGTCTCCATGTGTCACGAATCCGTTGAGCACTGGACTGCTCAGATCAACGCCGCTTGCTGCGACGAGCATTCCTTCTTCTCGCAACCTAAATCGTTGTGCGAGGCCTCCCAAGTACGCATCCCCAGTGCCACTGAGAAAGGCAGCCAATCCCGCATCTGGGTCCATGTCGACGATTTGGACGTCCTCGAGTCCGAGGCCGACCGATTCGAGCGCATCATAAACAGACTTGCCCATGTCGGTACCCATCGTCGTGACGATGGTCATCCCTTCCAAGCCAGTGAGTACTTCCTCCCGGGCCTGATCGTGGGGCATCCCATCGTTTACTAAATTTTCAATCGTATCGATTTCGCCCTCGGGGCGCACCATCATCGCAGCGCCTTCAGTGAAGTAGTTCCAACCGTACGTGTAAACCATATCTGGGGCCGTATTGGCTACCGCAATAACCCCGGTCGTCGAGTAGACAGCGACGTCTACGCTTCCAGAGGCTAGAGTTGTCATTACCGCATTCCAGGCGGTAGAAGTGAAGCTCACATCAATATTCTTCTCTTCGAACCAGCCCATCTCCTCGCCCACAATCGGCAGCAGGGTGTCCTGGAAAGGTGATAGCGCGATCGATACTTCGCGCATCTCATCAGCGCTATCTCCCTGACCGTCACCACCGTTTTCGGAACCAGTTCCTGCAGATCCGTTAGTGCTGCACGCCGCCAAGGTCAATAATGACACGCCGATAATTCCAATGGTTTTCGTCGCTTTTAGTTTCATAATGATTAATCCAATCTGTGTCGATGAATTGAGGTGGTGCGACCTTATGTGAAAGTCTCAACTGCGCTATAGAGTCGATCGTTTTGGCAAATCAAAGCACTATCGCCGGGAATTCCTTTTCTCAATACGCCTCCTTTGGTGCCCAACGCGTGAGTCGTGCACTCACATGAACGATAATCTGATCCAGAACGATTGCCATCAGAGCAACCGCAACCGTGCCCACCAGCACAACGGGGGTATTCAGAGTTCGACTTGCCTGCATAATTAGCCGACCAATGCCGGCCTCTGCGCCAAGAAATTCCGTCGCAACAATTACTGTCCACGCGAGTGCGCTACCGATCCTAAATCCTGCAAGAATCTCCGGCAGAATCGCGGGCAGAACAATCCGCCAATTGATGCGGCTCGCGGAGGCGCCCAGAGATCTGCCCGCACGCCGATATACAGGCGGTACATTCGTCACTGCAACAAGGGTGTTTATGACCATAACCATGAAGCAGGCGAGGCTGCCCAGGAACACCTTGCCGCTATCACCGATCCCAAACCACAGGATTATAAACGGGATAAGCGCAATAGGGGGCACTGGACGCACGGCCTCAATTAAAGGCGCTAGCGCGTAGCGGAGCAGAGCGCTACGTGACATCGCGAGCCCTACGAGAACTCCAATCGATGAGCCGAGGGCCCATGAAAGCAGTACCCGACGGAACGTTGCAATTGCGTCTATACCGAGCTGCCAATTCAGGGCTACAAAAGCGTCTATTGCGCTCTCCGGAGAGGGAAAGTACAGTGGCGCAACGATTCCAGTGATCGACGTGAGAAGCCACCATAGTAGCAGTACTACAGCAATTGCTATACTTCCAACAACTATTCTGGGCGTCTCATTTTGCGCTTTCGATTTCGCACGACTGCGCATGAGTTTTCTTTTTGACTTCTGAGCAGACGGGTCACTGAACACTGTTTACCTCCATGAGGGACCTAGTGATGCTTAAGCGTAGGTCTTGAAACGTGGTACTGGCACGTAAATCCAGGGAACGCTCTCCCCCGAACGGGACTTCTACGATCGTGTGCACTCTGGCGGGCCGCGCCGTCATGACGACAACCCGGTCCCCCATATAGAGGGCTTCCTCTATGTCATGGGTGACAAAAAGGATGGTCTTTGGTTCAATATTTTTCAGTTCGCGAAGGGCCATCCACATTTCCTCTTTTGTGAAGTGGTCGAGCGCACCAAACGGTTCGTCCAGAAGAAGGACATCGGGTTCGCTTGCATATGCCCGAGCAATATCAACGCGCTTTCGCATGCCACCCGAAAGTTCCTTAGGGTGTGCCGTTCTAAAATCATGGAGATTCACTAGCTCAAGGAAGCGCTGTACACGTTCCTCAACAATTGCATTCGGCAGATGCTGCGAACGTGGCCCAAAAGCAATGTTCTCCTGAACCGTCATCCAAGGGAATACAGCATCTTCCTGGAAGACAACGGCGCGGTCACTGCCCGGGCCCGTGATCGGTGATCCCCCGACGCTTATTGAACCTTCGGTCGGGAAAACAAATCCAGCGATCAAGTTTAGGAGGGTCGTCTTACCACATCCGCTAGGACCCACAAGACATACTGTCTCGTTTCTGGAGATGTCTAGGTTCGTCTCGCTTAGGGCGGCGATATCGCGGCCTCGAGAAGTGAACGATTTAGTCGCGGCATTTATCTCGATTTGGTGCAAGCTGGTCTCCTTTGACATGGCGGTCGAGCAGATGCTCTAGCGAAACAGTAGTGAAAAGTTTGCTAGACCTACTGAGCTTCTTTCCGATACGGCGGCAATGATGCGGGTCATTGTTGCTGGAGACGTGTGTCTCCCTGGTTCTAGGTAGCGCCAGCCCGGTCGGACCCGCGTGCACTGGGCTTCCTCGTCCTTCTCGTCCTTGCGATTGATGAAAGGCTACCCTCTACTCAGAGTTCAGACAAGTGCGCGGCCGTACCGTGACCTCATCGTTATCGAGTCGACAGTCATGGGCTCATTGGCATGTACCCAACGAACCGCACGGACCCCCATGAACCGTCCCCGGTTTGATGCCGCTTCTTTCCGAGTCTGGAAGGAAGATAGACACCATGCCAAAGAGGATCCCGGAGGACACCAAGCAGCGTGCTGTGCGGTTGGTTCTTGACCATCTCGATGAATACCCATACCTGACCGTCGCGTGTCAGACGGTCGCTGGTCGGCTCGGCTTCGGTGCTGAGTCGCTGCGGCGGTGGGTGCGCCACGCCCAGGTCGACGCGGGCGACCGCGAGGGTGTGAGCTCGAGCGAATTGGAGCGAATCCGCGCGCTCCAACGAGAGAACCGTGAGCTGCGTGAGGCCAACGCGATCCTCAAGGATGCAGCGGTTTTCCTCGCCGGGGAACTCGACCCCCGTCGCCGCTGATCGTCGCGTTCATCGACGAACAGCGGACCAAGGGTCGTGCGGTCGAGTCGATCTGCAACGTCCTGCGTCAGCAGGGCGTGCGGATTGCCGCACGAACGTATCGAGCAATGAAGCACCGCGCGCCGTCGGCTCGCGACCGTGACGATGCCATCGTCGCGGATGCGATGCTGGCCACCGTCGGCACGGCTGAGGGCATGTATGGGCGGCGCAAGATGACGTCCCATCTGCGTCGTCACGGGCTCGACGTGTCAGCCCGCCAGGTTGACCGGCTGATGCGTGATTTGGGGCTCAACGGTCGGATCCGTGGCCGTGGGATCCGCACCACCGTGCCAGATAAGAACGCCATCCGTGCACCGGATCTGCTGGATCGGGACTTCACCGCCCCGGCACCGAACCAGCGGTGGGTCGCGGACATCTAATGCCGACGTCGGCATTAGATGTCGCCGACGAACTTGATTCCGGGACGCTCCGCCGTGAAGTCCCGCTTCACCAGATCCGGCATGGACACGGCAGCTTCGGCGTCCGCCTCGGTGGTGACCTGGAACGGGCGCGGCTGGCACGGAATCAGGGCTTCCTGTCGCATGATCTGGCGCACCAACTCCGGTGAACACTCAGTGCCCTCGCCGGCGAGATCGGCGTGGATTCGCCGATACCCGTAGGTGCCGTCCGATGCGGCGAAGAAGAGCCGAATCTGCTCTGCCAACACCTCACGGCGGGCCGCAGTCGCTGACTGCGGACGGGACAGCCAGTGGTAATAGCCGGAGGTCGACACCATCAACCACACACACATTTTCGTCACCGGATTCAGCTCGGCCGGGTCGTTCTTCTGGGAGTCGATGTACTCATACTTGCTCACTACCGCTGCTCCCTCGCGAAGTAAGCGCGGGCTTTTTTTAGGTTATGCCGATATCGGCATAACCTAAATTATTCTGATGTTCGGATTATGCCGATGTTTGCCTGAAATCCCTGATCAGCGGGTTGTGGAAGCTGAAATACTTGGCATAATCCTTCAGAGGTTTTCGAGGAATTCAAGGGTCGCATCGGGGGGAATGTAGCGGCCGGGGATCGTTTCAGGTAGCGCGGTGCGGTCCAGGGCGCGTTGTTTGATGCTGATGTCGGCGTGCAGGTAGGCGCTGGTTGAGTCGATGGACTCGTGGCCGAGACAGAGCGAGATGGTGGCGACGTCGATGCTGGCAGCGAGCATGCGCATTGCGGTGGTGTGGCGCTTATGTGGAATTCCACATAAGCGCCATTACGTGGACGGCTGGGTTATGTGGCCGGTTGGGTGTTTCCGCTGGTGGGCGTGCAGTACGGGCCGGTTCCGGCCACATAATCCGAGGTGTTACTGGTAGGTATGATCGAGCCATTCGAGGAGATCTTGGTCTGCTGTCCAGTCGGGCAGGGTCTCGGGGGTGAGAGACGGGTAGGCGCTCTCGATGGCTTTGCGTTTCGCCTCCGTGTCGGCGCGGGCGTAGATCTCGGTTGTGGACACGTCGGCGTGGCCGAGCAGGTCGCGTATGTAGATCAGGTTGACTCCGGCTTGGAGCAGGTGCATTGCCCGGGTCCTTCTGATCACGTGTGGGGTGATGTTCAGACCGGCCGCATAGCCGGGGTCGCGGCGGCGCAGGGATTGGACGTGTCTGGCGAGGACTTTGGTGACGCCCCAACGAGTCAATCGGGTGTGTTGCGGCCCGTTGAACAGCGGGTCTGCGTCTGTGCCGACGCCAAGGTGGGGCGCGCGCCGGTCGAGGTAGTTGTTCACTAGCCGGGCCGTTGGGTCCATCAGCGGGACCCGCCTGATTTTGGAGCCTTTGCCGTGCAGCGTCACCACCATAGGGTGTGCTGTGCGGATATCGGAGGTGCTCAGGTCGCAGATCTCTTGGACGCGGGCGGCCGTGTCGTAGAGCATGGAAAGCAGGACCGTGTCGCGCAGCCCGCGCGGGGTGGCCGGGTCTGGTTCGGCCAGGAGTGCTTTGACTTCGGCACCGGTGAGGTGGCCCATGTCGGCGACAGGGGCCTTCTTCTGCTTGACGGCGAGGATCTGGGTGGCTTGCTCGAGGCACTCTGGCCGCTCGACCGCGGTGTACCGGACGAGCGATTTTATGACGGCGAGGCGCTGGTTGCGGGTCGCCGCCGAGTTGCCGCGTTCGGCTTCGAGCCAGTCCAGGAAGGAGAGCACCCGCGCCCGGTCGAGGTCCGCGAGGCGCAGCTTTTCGGGTGGGGTTCCCTCCACGTCGCGGAACCAGGTGAGCAGCAGTTTGATCGCATCTCGCTAGGAAGCGATGGTCTGAGGGGACAGGTCCCGTTCCCCGGCCAGGTGGTTGGTGAGGAACTTCGACAGCCACTTGCCGGCCAGATCTGCACCGACTGGGTTGAGGCGGTTCACCGCTGGGCTCCTTCCTGCGCGACCGGGTCCGGGATGACGTAGCCGAACCTGGCTTGGGCCATGGCGGCGACCTGGGGGTGCGCGTCCGCGGTCAGCTGGAGGTAGTACTGGGTTCCACGCAGGTCGGCGTGGCCCATGTACGCGGACAGGTAGGGCAGCATCACCATCAGGTCCGCGCCGTCGGCCGCCCAGCGGCGCAGGTTCTGGACGGCGAAGCCGTGGCGGAGGGAATGGATGTGCGGGCCGCCCGGGAAATGGGGGATGTCCGCGTCGGCGAGATAGCGGCGGAACCTGTTGTAAACCGTGGACTTGTCGGCCGGTTTGGAGGGGTCGCCGGTGTGGAACACCTTGTGGGCGGGTTCGGGGTGGGGGTGAGCAGCCGCGATATAGCTTTCCAAGGTGGTGGCGAGGCGCCCGGTGACGGGTATGAGGCGGTTCTCGTGGTTCTTACCGTCGCGCACCTGGATGGTGGCGCGGGCCGTGTCGAAGTCGCGCAGTTCCAGGTTGAGCGCTTCTGACAGGCGCATCCCGGTGGCGTAGAACACCCGAAACAGCGCCGGGTCGACCAGCGCCCCGTTCGACATCTCGGACAGCGGCTGGGTGTCGATGGCGTGGAAGAGGCGGCGGATCTCGTCGTCGCTGAACACGTACGGTGGCGGCCGGTGGGGGGTCTTCACGCGTGTCAGCGTCGGCGGCGCCCACGCTTGCCAGCCGAACTGGCGGGCGTGTTCGGCCAGTTCGCGCAGGACGATCTCCTCACGGCGGATGGTAGACGCTTTGAGGCGGCGGCCGTAGAGGAAGCTCTCGACGGCTTCTTGGATGATCGAGCCGCCCGCGTATCCTTCCCGGCGGGAGTGCTCAGCGAACTGGCGCAACACCCGTTCTTGGCCGTTGTACCGGAACCCGCCGGCGCGGCGCGCGGCGATCAGGGTGTTGATCATCTCGGGCAGCGTCGACACGTTCACGGCAGTGCCCCTTCCCCCGCGTCGAGGACGTCTTCGACGTCGAGGGCGCAGCGGCGCAGGTGCTCGGTGTCGAGTCTGAGGTAGTGCGCGGCGGTCGTGTTGGCCCCTGCGTGACCCAGGACCGCCGTTACGACCGGCGGGGGCGTGTCAGTTTGGAGCATCGCGACCGCCAGGGCGCCGCGCAGCGAGTGGAGGCCGTGCGACCGCCCGGCCGGGAACACGATCCCGGCGCGTCGCGCGTAGTAGCGCAGTCGGCAGCCCGCCGACGTGGACGAGCCGAAAGCTGTGAACGGGTAGCGGTGTTTCACGAACACCTGCGGGCAGTGCGCTTCGGGCCCGCCGTGGCGGATGTAGTCGATCACAGCCCATCCGACATCGCCCGGCAGCGGCAGCGTCAACGGCACCCCGGTCTTGTGCTGCGTCAACGCTAGGGTCTTGGCGCGCCAGTCGAACCATCCGAGCTCTAAGCGGCGCAGGTCTCCAACCCTCAAACCGAGCCTGGCGGTCAGTAAGACCATCGCGTAGTCGCGTTTCCCGATCGCAGCTCGCCGATCGATGCGGTCCAAGACCAGGCGGACCTCCTCAGCCGTCCACGGGTACGGGGCCGACTCACCGCGCCGGGGATAACGCTGAGGCGGGAGCCGCCCGGCCAGGTCTTCCCGGATCTGTCCAGCTTGGTGCAGGTGGCGCAGAAAGTCGGCTAACGCCGAACGCAGCGAGCCGGTAGTTTTCGGGGCGTGACCCTGACGCTGGCGCCGGACCCAATACCCGGCCAGATCTTGCGCCCGCGCCTGGTCGAGGGTTGCCCGGCCGACCTCGTCGAGGTAGGCGAGGAACTGGTCCGCGACGCGTTGCTTCGTCGTCACACTGGCTTCTGCGTTGCCCCGCCGCCGGCACGCCGCGAGGTATTCATCCCTGACCGCGCGGAAACGCACTGGGCAGCGCTCAACCAGCGGTGTCGTGGCCTGGCCCACCCGGGGCAGCCTCCCATCCAGGCATTCCATCAGGAGGATCAGAGGCCGGCGGGCGAGTTGGGCATGTCTGGAACTAGTTGGCTCACGCAGGCCCGCGAGCCTGGACCCGGACCGCTCAGCAACGAAATCAAGGCAGTCTGCCTCCGTGGGGAGCGCCTGGCCGCGAGCCTCGAGGAACCCGGCGAACGCGTTGAACTCCGCTTCGTGGCGTTTGATCGTTGTCCTTGACCTGCCCGCCGCCATCAACGCGACGATCACCCGCGCTGACACTTCGCGAATATCTACTGCTTCCATAACAATCGGCCTTTCTGGTAGTGATCAACAAACAAGGCGATTCTTCACCGCACTCAAGGTGTCAATGCCGGTCTCGCGCGGGAAACGAGCCCCCCTACTCGGTCGAACACGCGAACCCGATCGGACGCTTGGACCAGTCAGGGCGTTCACCCGCTCGCCTCGGATTATGTGGCCGGAACCGGCCCGTACCGCACGCCCACCAGCGGAAACACCCAACCGGCCACATAACCCAGCCGTCCACGTAATGCCCATTATGTGGAATTCCACATAATCGGCACACCTGCGCGATGACGCTCCTGCACGCCGGGATCGACACCGCGAGCATCGCGCTCTGGCTCGGCCATACGAACATCCAGACCACGCAGGTCTATCTCCACGCCGACCTGGAACTCAAACGCCGAACGCTCGACCGCCTGCCCGCGATCGATGACCGGCCACCAGCCCGCTACCAAGCATCCGATGCCCTGCTCGCGTTCCTCGCAAACCGGTGACACCAACGATGGTTATGTTGACCGACTCAGCAGCCAACCCATGCGAGGCCAGAGCACTCACACAGCCGGTCAACATAACCACGAGGGCGACATACCATCACCCGATCCCTCCTCGAAACCGGAGGCTTCAGACCACAACTACACCCTCAATTGTGAAGAGCCAGTAGAACTTCTGTCCGCCTGTTGCCTCATGTCAATACCTCCGGGAAGGTTCCTGTGCTGCACGAATCGTTCGAGCTCACAAGCCGACGGGGCGCCTGATGGGGTGGCGTATGCTCCGCGACGCTGCCCCAGCGGGTGCCCGTGGGGCGCGCGCGAAGCGCGGCCTTTGCGGTGGTGGCGTCAGCGATGGCAGTTACGGTGAGGCGCATGGGCGTTCAGACGGCGTTGTTGGTGACAAATGCGGTGCTGGTGTTGGTGACGGCGGTGTATGTCGTGCTGACATGGAAACTGTCTCGCTCGTCCGATAGGGCGGCGCAGGCTGCGGCGGAATCGGCGGTGGCGGCGGCAGCAGTTACGAGCACTGGGAGTTCGGCATCATCCCTCTCCTTGGGGCGTACTGGGTACACAAGGTCGAGCTACTGGACTTTCAGCTGGCATCGGAGGTCGACGGCGAGCAAGGGCAGACGATCGACTTCAAGAAGGACATGGCGCCCCTGAAGGGCTCACTACCGGTGCGGGTGGACGAGGTTGAGGGCGTTCAGTTTGAGGTCAACCTGGCCGAGCCTGCGCGCGCTGCGTTTGGTCACGATAAGTGGCTCTTCTCGAACCAGGGTGTAGCGGTCTGATCGGGATGGCGTAGAGGTAGGAGGTCGAGGTCTCCACGAAGATGGGAGTTACCACAACACTCATCAGGAAGACCTCGACATGATTAACGCTACCT
>Ga0307486_1001309_pt1 | contig 19495 bp, 13 predicted proteins | sample CBIW02metaG_FD_203663 | JGI IMG/M metagenome (GOLD analysis project Ga0307486, IMG submission 203663) | Sea-ice brine microbial communities from Beaufort Sea near Barrow, Alaska, United States - CBIW 0.2 | ecosystem: Environmental > Aquatic > Marine > Coastal | place: USA: Alaska | collected...
TGCACGGCGTTGGAGCATCAGTCGTCAACGCACTCTCGGAGCGACTTGAGGTTGAGGTCGACCGCGATGGCAAGACGTGGGCGATGTCGTTCCACCGTGGTGAGCCAGGCACATTCGCTGATTCCGGTGAGCCGACACCCAATGCTCCGTTCACACCGTTTGTTTCGGGCAGCGAACTGCGAATCGTCGGCAAGGTCCCCAAGGGTCGCACCGGTACGCGAGTGCGCTACTGGGCCGATCCTCAAATCTTCACCAAGGGCGCAACGTTCCAGTCAGATGGACTGATTGATCGGCTGCGCCAAACTGCGTTCTTGGTCCCCAACCTGACGCTGAACGTTTCCGACGAGCGAGGCGATGAGCCGCGCCGCGAAAGCTTCGCCTTTGAAGGCGGGATCTCAGAATTCGTCGAGCATCTTGCTGCTGACCCGCCCATTACCGACATTTGGCGACTCACTGGCTCCGGGGGCTTCACCGAAAACGTTCCCGTTTTGCAAGAAAACGGTCACATGGTGTCGACCGAAGTCAGCCGAGATTGTGTTGTGGATGTCGCGCTGCGCTGGGGCACCGGGTACGACACGGTAATCAAAAGCTTCGTCAACATCATCGCAACGCCCAAGGGCGGCACGCATATGGCCGGATTTGAGCAAAGCCTGCTCAAATTCCTGCGCACAGAAACCGAAAAGAATTCTCGCCGTCTCAAGCTGGGCAACGACAAGCTCGACAAGGACGATGTACTCGCCGGGCTCACCGTAGTTCTCACGGTACGCCTACCCGAGCCACAGTTTGAGGGCCAGACCAAGGAGATTCTCGGAACTCCCGCTGTTCGCTCAATCGTTGCGAAAGTAGTTGCCGCATCATTGGCCGAAAAGTATTCGTCAACGAAACGTGACGATAAGGCCCAGGCCGCACTCGTGCTCGACAAGGTTGTCGCCGAGATGAAGTCCCGCATCTCTGCTCGCGCGCACAAAGAAACGCAGCGACGCAAGAATGCGCTCGAAAGCTCGAGCTTGCCGGCAAAGCTCGTCGACTGCCGCTCCAGCGATGTCGCAAACAGTGAGCTATTTATCGTGGAGGGTGACTCGGCTCTTGGCACCGCCAAGCTGGGCCGCGATAGCGAATATCAGGCACTTCTGCCCATTCGAGGCAAAATTCTTAACGTACAGAAGGCGTCGATTAGCGACATGCTCTCCAATACGGAGTGCGCTTCGATCATCCAAGTGATCGGGGCAGGCTCCGGGCGCAGCTTTGATCTGTCCACCGCACGCTACGGCAAAGTCATCATCATGGCTGATGCCGACGTTGACGGCGCACACATTCGCACCCTACTGCTGACGCTCTTTTTCCGGTACATGCCAGACATGATTCGTGATGGGCGTGTGTATGCCGCGGTTCCGCCGCTGCACCGTGTCGTTGTCATCAACCCGGGGTCAAAGCCGAATGAGACCATTTACACGTATTCAGAGAAAGAGCTAAACACAGTGCTTGCGACCATCAAAAAGTCGGGCAAGCGCTATCAGGATCCCATTCAGCGCTATAAGGGCCTGGGGGAGATGGACGCAGATCAGCTTGCGAGCACGACGATGGATCGCAACAATCGCGTGCTGCGCCGAGTAAATATTTCGGATGCCGAAGGTGCTGGAGCGGTGTTCGAACTCCTGATGGGTAACGAGGTTGCACCGCGCAAGGAGTTCATCATCCAAGGCCAGGGGCTCGATCGCGACCGAATCGACGTTTAGCCTTTGCGGCTCACGTGCAACTCGAGGTTACGGGGTTGTGCCGATCGAGCCGATGACGCTGTCAAGCGGGGCGCCTGAAGCGTCTCGCTTGCTCAACTCGGTCGGTAGCTGCCGCACTGCCCCATCGGGCGCTACGGCGGTTGCAGGGGCCGCTCCGACCCATGCGAGCGTCAGTACATCCTCGCCCTTGAGCAGCGAGTGCGCGCGTACTCCTCCCGTGCCGCGTCCCTTGGCAGGGAATTGTTCGAAGCTGCTTATTTTGGCCCGCCCGGGGTCGGTTCCGGCGATTGTTCCGCTTGACCCTGACACGGTGACAGCGATGATTGCTGCTCCGGCGTCGTTAGCGTCGTTGGCATCGCCGGCAGCGATGGCGCCGAAGAAGATCACGTGTGCGCCAGCATCCATACGGATTCCTGCCATTCCGCCAGCGGTCAACCCCTGAGGGCGCACTGCGGAGGCGGGAAAGTGAAGCAATTGGGTGTCTGACGTGACAAAGGTCAACGCGGACTCCTCGCCGCTGTGGCCAGCACCCACCAGCTCGTCGCCGTCCTTGAGGGCGATGACCTCAAAGTCGGGCTTTGACGGCCACACGCTAGGAATAATTCGTTTGACGGTACCCAGCCGTGTGCCGAGCGCAATTGGCTGCTCGCTCTGCAGCGAAACGAGAGCAAGAACCTTTTCTTTGCTATCGATGGCGAGGTATTCATTGATCTTGGCGCCGGCACCCAATTGAACCGAACTCGCGGGAACGTTGGGCAGATCCACCGCGGTCATGCGGATGAGTCGACCGCGATTGGTGATCGCCCCGACTTCGGTTCGACTCGTGGTCGTGACTCGCGAGCGGATCGCATCATGCTGGGAGCGACGGGGAGCAGCAAGCAGGTTCTCACCATCAGCAATTCCAACACGAATAACTCGCCCCGTTGTCGACAGCAGGATGACGCACGGTTCGTCGGCGATTTCGAGTACCGGCAGGTTCTTGCGTGCGGCCGAACGCGATGTCGTTGCGATGGATGCGGGGGCTTCGGTCAGCAGAGTGCGCCGCGGGGTCCCAAATTTGTTTGCAACTTCTTCAAGCTCGTCCGAGACGAGAGCACGAATCAGTGTGTCGTCTGACAGCAGAGCTTCAAGTCGAGCAATCTCGGCGCGAAGCTTGTCGGCTTCCGCTTCCAGTTCGATCCTGCTGAACTTGGTGAGTCGACGCAGCCGAAGCTCGAGGATGTACTCGGCTTGAAGCTCGCTCAAGTCGAAGACGTTTCGCAGCCGTGTGCGAGCCTGATCGCTGTCGTCACTCTGGCGAATGACCTGAATGACCTCGTCGATATCGACGATCGCTACCAGTAGCCCCTCAACCAGGTGCAGCCGTTCGCGGTGCTTTGTCAGACGGAAAGTACTGCGTCTGGTCACCACCTGAAGGCGGTGCTTGAGGAAGACCTCGAGGAGTGCTTTGAGCCCCAAAGTCTGCGGGCTGCCATCGACGAGAGTCACCGCGTTGATGCTGAAACTGTCTTCTAGGGGAGTGAGTCTGTACAACTGCTCGAGAACGGCATCCGGGCTGAATCCGGTCTTGATGCCAATGACGAGTCGCAAACCATGGTTGCGGTCGGTGAGGTCGGTGACGTCAGATATGCCAACGATCTTCTTGGCGTTGACGCCATCCTTGATTTTTTCGATAACTCGTTCAGGGCCAACGAGGTACGGGAGTTCGGTAACAACGAGCCCCATTTTGCGCGCGGTGATCGACTCGACGGCCACTCGTGCGCGGGTCTTGAAAGCGCCGCGGCCGTTAGCGTAGGCATCTTTAACCCCGCTGAGTCCAATGATTGTGCCACCGGTGGGCAGGTCGGGGCCTGGCACAAACTGCATGAGTTCTTCGAGAGAAGCAGCAGGGTTAGAGAGCAGGTAGCGTGCGGCTCCCACAACCTCGATGAGGTTGTGCGGGGCCATGTTCGTGGCCATTCCTACTGCGATGCCGCTTGCCCCGTTGACGAGCAGGTTGGGGAAAGCTGCCGGAAGCACTTCGGGCTGCGTTGTCGAGTTGTCGTAGTTAGGGATGAAGTCGACGACGTCCTCATCGAGGTTGTCTGTCATCGCGATAGCGGAGGCCTGCAGGCGGGCTTCGGTATACCGCGGGGCGGCTGGTCCGTCATCCAGCGAACCAAAGTTGCCGTGGCCGTCAATGAGCGGCACGCGCAGAATGAAGCTTTGAGTCAATCGCACCATCGCGTCATAAATTGATGCGTCACCGTGCGGGTGCAGCTTTCCCATGACATCGCCAACAACGCGCGAAGACTTCACGTGTCCCTTCTCAGGGCGAAGTCCCATCTCGCTCATCTGATACAGGATTCGGCGCTGTACAGGCTTGAGTCCATCGCGCGCATCAGGAAGCGCGCGCGAGTAAATCACGGAGTACGCGTACTCCAGAAACGACCCCTGCATTTCAGTCGTGACATCGATGTCTTCGATGCGTTCGCCGGCAGGGGAGTCTGAGGTGGGTTTAGTGGGAGTAGCCATAGGATTGCTCTAATGTTACCGGTGCTCAACCCAGACTCAGCGAACCTTACCGATGTGTTGTCAAGTTCACTTCAGGCAATCGAAGGCGAGGCCAATCGACTGAGCTTGCCAGCGGTAACTCACGCGGTCGTTCTCCTCGTTGACGGGCTTGGAGCGCATAGCCTCAAGGCTCGGGCAGGGCACGCACGCACCCTAAGCTCAGCGTTCTCCAAGAACGCGGTAATTCAGTCCGGATTCCCGTCGACGACCGCATCGGCAATCGCGAGTCTGACCACGGGTGCTCGCGCGGGCCAACACGGACTCGTCGGCTATAGCGCGCTCGATACCGTCAATGACCGTGTCCTGAATCAACTGTCTGGATGGGATGGCCTGCTCGATCCCGCAACCTGGCAACGAGTGCCAACACTCTTTGAACGCGCTGTTGACCGAGGCCATACCGCTGTGGCTGTTGGCGCCGCGCGCTACCGTGACTCCAGCTTCACACGAGCGGTGTTGCGTGGAGCTCGATACGTTGTGGCGGGTTCGCTAGCCGAGAGATTGCGCGTTGCTGTTGCGGTCGCTGGCACGAGCGATGCGGCATCCATCACGTATGTTTACGCGCCAGAACTCGACATGGCTGGTCACGCTCACGGCTGGCAGTCTTCCCAATGGACGCACGCACTTGAGTCACTCGATTCGGCGCTGACTGGTGTGCTTGGCGCTCTCGGCGCTGACCAAGGCCTACTGGTAACCGCGGACCACGGAATGATTGACGTGCCAGCGCACGCGCACATTCTCTTTGACACCGCTCCAGAACTATTGATCGGTGTGCGACACGTCGCTGGGGAACCGCGGTGCCTCCAGCTGCATCTTGATCCGACTCTGAGTAGCGCGGAGCGAGCCAACGTGCTTCAGCGTTGGTGCGAATCTGAAGGTCAGCGCGCGTGGGTGCTGAGCCGCGAAGAAGCGATTGGTGCTGGTTGGTTCGGTGATGTTGATGTCGAGGTCGAAGCGCGCATCGGCGACATCATCGTCGCGGCACGCAAGGCGATCGCATACTACGACTCGCGCGTACCTGACAAGCATGGCCGACAAATGGTGGGCCAACACGGTTCGTGGTCTGATGAAGAATTGCGTGTACCGCTGCTGAGATTTGGTGCGTTCGCTCACTAGTGTGTGAGAAAACTGCGGCCGTTCCTGCCCGCAGTGCTTAAGCGGGATCCTCGTCTGGCTTAGTGCCGAAGACGATGTCATCCCAACTAGGCATGGCGACTCGACGCTTGCGCGACTTAGCCGTCGGCTGGGGCGAAGTCACCTGGGGTGTCGCCGTTGCCTGAGGTGAAGCGGGACCCTCGCGGCGCTCTGCAGCCGTTGGAGGATCGAGCAGACGCATTGACGGTTCCGAGCTCACGTTGGCGATGGAGTCATCATCGTCCGCATCGAAACTTGCCGGTTCGCGTTCTCCGCGGCGTCGACGCAGTGCATCGAGAAGATCCGCTGTCTGGTTGCCCACTCCGGCTTCGGCGCTTCTGTCGCGCATTACGGGAAGCTCGGCGGGGCGAATTGGTTCTGGTTCGTCGTCGAGGTCATCGACATCAAATGCGCCGCTATCGAAGCGGGTCGAATCCGCCGCATGGTCTGTTGATGCAACGGCGCGAAGCCGGGGGATAAGAGCGCCCGTTGGCTCGCCCTGTTGTGACAAAGTCTTGGCCTCGTTGTTGAGGGGGATCAACGATTGACGTTTGGGATCGAACTTCCAACGGGCGTCATGAGCAATGTCGCTCGCGGTAAACGCAAGCTTGACGATCCATCCGGACTCTGGATCTTTCCAGCTAGCCCATCGTTCATCCGCTGCGCTCAACTCGTGCAATCGCTCGCGGATAGCCGAGCCGAATGTGCGCGACGAAGTGAGGGAGTCAGTCTCGCCAGCAACATGAACCGGAACGGCTTGCGCCGTCGTGACAACGAATTCGCGCTCAGCCATGACAGGGCCCTCGAAACGCTGAATGTATTCAAGATCGGCACCGGTAACACTGGCGACATCTTCAGCCGACATTCCGGATCGAATGTGTGCCTGAATTTCGCGTGGAGCGAGTTTGGGGCCCGCTGCAGACGGTCCTCTGCTCTGCCGGAGACGCGACTGTAGCGCGCTGTCTACCGCGAGACGGTATCGCGTTCCATTGGTGCCTGAGACGATCAGTGCACCGTCTTGTACTTCGACTACCCGAAGGTCTTCCATAGTGAACTTCTCCAGCCCTGACGATTCTGCTTCAGGATTGCATGGGATTACCCGAAAGCGTGGGAATAACACGCCTCGGATGACAGTTGTTACAGGCGCTGCACAGTAATGCAGAATCGACGGTTTGCAATTCGGCTCGCTTTCATGGAGACTGTGCCCGCCGATTCCGGTGATTCAACGCAAAACAGAAGTGGATGGGCATGGCCACCGACTACGACGCACCTCGTAAGACCGACGACGACTCCGAGTCGATCGAGGCCCTTAAAGAGCGTGTTCCTGACAAAATGTCGGGCTCGGTTGACGTCGACGATTCAGACAACCCGGCGAACTTTGAACTCGCAGGGGCAGACCTTTCTGATCTCGACCTCGACGTGGTTGTTCTGCCTCCTCAGGCCGACGAATTCACCTGCGTGAGCTGCTTCCTTGTGAAGCACCGCTCGCAGGTAGACCACACAACCAAGCTCGGCGCTATCTGCCTGGAGTGCGCAGCTTAGACTGCGCAATTGCTTCAGCAAGCAACTCGGGAGTGCGGCTCGACAACAACCAATACGGTGTCGGGTCGCCCTCATCGACGACCTCCAGTTTTGCGACCGGAGCAACCCAGCCTCGGATCATAAGCCAGGCGCGCGCATCGAGACGTTGACCGCGCTCTAGTGTCGCTTCGGCATCATTGAAAGCGGATACCTCACCGATAAGGGCAATCGGTAGTCGCGCTCTGCCAGCGCGAAGTTCCGAATCGTCGACCTCAATCGTCGGCGCGGACCACAGAAGGAACAGCACGATCCCGCCATACAGCACCGCAGCGGTGACGTACCCAACAAAAATGTTGATTGGCATAAAAACCAGAATGCTTGCGGGAATGACGAGTGCTGTGCTGATGTACAGCCATGCTGTGGGCCACAGGCGTTCACGATAGATAATCACTCATCCATTACACACTGATTTTGTTGACCGCGTTTCGGCCTACATCCAGTTCTGCACTAGCCTCGACTCGTGATTGACAACGTAGAGGTTCTTATTTCCTCCGAGCACGTTCCCGCATATGCCCATCCTGGTGATGCCGGAGCAGACTTGCGGTCCGCCAGGCACTACTCGCTCGCTCCCGGTGAGCGCGAGACTATTGCCACTGGCGTCTCGATTGCGCTTCCCGACGGATATGTCGCTTTTGTCGTGCCGAGAAGCGGGCTCGCAGCACGCCATGGCATCACGATTGTTAACAGCCCGGGCACGGTGGATGCCGGATACCGTGGAGAGATAAGAGTTACGGTGCTCAACACCGACTCGACATCCACTTTCGAGATCGAACCGGGGGATAGAATCGCGCAATTGATCGTTATGCCGGTGTCCCGCGCTCGATTCATCCCGGTTTCAACCCTTCCCGGCAGTCATCGCGGTGAGTCAGGCTTTGGCTCGACTGGATACCGCGCAGATTCAACACAACAAGGAGCTACTTCGTGAGCGACAACACCGAATCTCTTGAACCCCAAGAACACCCCAAGTCTGCACCCGAGAATCGGGCGACCGAAGGACCGCTTGACGAAAGCGAAGCTAACGCAGTCCGGCCGTATGTAGACCTTGGTGGCGTGAAAATTTTGCCTCGGCAGGATCTTCATCTTCGCCTCGAGGTCGAGGAGGCAAGCAAGCGCGTCGTTGCTGTTGGGCTCGACTACGCAGGCTCTTCGCTTCAAATTCAGCCGTTTGCCGCACCGCGCTCGAGCGGTCTCTGGCACGAAATTCGTCAGCAGATTATTGAGCAAGTGCACAGTCAGGGCGGCACAACAAAGATTTCCGATGGGACGTTTGGACCGGAAGTTTTCGCCGAGATTCCTGTTGCTGGCGGAAAGCCAGACGAAAAGCGCAATGCGCGTTTCGTTGGAGTCGACGGCCCACGGTGGTTCTTGCGCGGTGTAATCGCCGGTGAAGCGCTCACGAGTGCTGACGCGGCAACCAAGATCGAAGACCTGTTCCGCTCCATAGTGGTTGTGCGGGGGAGCACTCCGATGCCGCCACGCGATCTGATTCCGCTCCATGTGCCAGCAACAGGCGAGAAGGCGTCTGAGGCGTGAGTTCTCCCGAAGACTCTTCGAACTCCACGAATGACAACGACGCGCCGGTAGATCCTTCCGTTCGCGAAGCGTTGGCTTCGGCTGCTCGTCGTTCAGCGGTCGGGCAGGTCGCGCCCGGCGAAGCGCCGACATCCGGTGCGCTACTCGCGGCAATGGGGGGAGTCAGAGGGCTCGTTGAGTCGATCTTGCCCGGGTTGAGCTTCTTGGTCATTTTTACTGTGACTCAGCAGCTTGTGGTTTCGGTTGTTGTGCCGGTTATTGTCGCGATCAGTTTCGTCGTCGCGCGCCTCGTCTCGCGCACACCGGTCTCCTCGGCGTTTGTTGGCGTTGTTGGCGTTGCCCTGTCGGCAGGTCTGGCCCTGTTTACCGGGCGAGCAGAAGACAACTTTGTGCTCGGCTTCATCATCAATGCTGTGTTTCTCACGGCCATCGTCATCAGCATTATCGCGCGACGGCCTCTCGTCGGCGTCGTTGTTGCACTACTGGTTAGCTCCGCAGTAGATTGGCGCGCTGACACGGCAAAGTTCCGCGTTGCTCTAATTGCGACATTCATCTGGGCTGGCCTCTTTGCGGTGCGCCTTGGCGTTGAGCTTCCGCTGTATTTTGCCGAGGCAACGCAGGCGCTCGCTGCGATGAAGTTGCTTTTAGGTTTGCCGCTGTACGCCGGAGTGCTTTGGGTGACGTGGTTGCTGATGCGCACGGTTTACAGCCGTCCGGCATCCAATTAGCTCCTCTCTTCGCCGTGGCATTCCCCTCTCGGGGGGAAAATGGTGTATATTTATCTCGACGTCAAGATACTTTTGACCTCGGTCGCGGCCCGCGCGGCGCGATACAGCCTTAGGCTTACCTTGCTGGATGCAGCACACGCTCCGCGCAAGGATTGAAGAACCGTAGCAAGGGAGATGACAGTGTCGACAGTCAATAGTTTTGGGTCGAAAGACACACTCACAGTCGGATCAACCGATTACGAAGTGTTCCGCATCGACAAGGTGCCTGGTTACGAGAAACTTCCATTCAGTCTCAAGATTCTCCTCGAGAACCAGCTGCGAACCGAAGACGGCAAGAACGTCACTCAGTCGCAGATCGAGTCTCTCGGCTCGTGGGTTCCTAGTGCGGATCCCGACACCGAGATCCAGTTCACGCCTTCACGTGTTGTCATGCAGGACTTCACCGGAGTCCCGTGCATCGTTGACCTCGCTACGATGCGTGAGGCAGTCGCTGAACTCGGCGGTGACCCCACCAAGATCAACCCACTTGCTCCCGCAGAGCTTGTCATCGACCACTCGGTCATTGCAGACCTCTTCGGTTCCGAAGACGCCCTCGAGCGCAACGTCGAGCTCGAATATGAGCGCAACGGTGAGCGCTACCAGTTCCTCCGCTGGGGACAGACCGCGTTCGACGACTTCAAGGTTGTCCCTCCCGGAACGGGAATCGTTCACCAGGTCAACATCGAGCATCTCGCTCGTGTTACCTACACGCGTGAAGTAGACGGCAAGACCCGCGCCTTCCCCGACACTCTCGTCGGCACCGACTCGCACACCACGATGGTCAATGGCCTTGGTGTGCTCGGGTGGGGCGTCGGCGGAATTGAGGCCGAGGCAGCAATGCTCGGACAGCCCGTCTCCATGCTGATCCCCAAGGTTGTTGGTTTCAAGCTTCGCGGATCGATCCCCGCCGGTGTCACGGCAACCGACGTTGTTCTCACGATCACGCAGATGCTGCGCCAGCACGGCGTTGTTGGCAAGTTCGTCGAGTTCTACGGCGAAGGAGTTGGCGCAGTGCCGCTCGCCAACCGCGCGACCATCGGAAACATGAGCCCCGAGTTCGGTTCGACCGCAGCGATGTTCCCGATCGACGACGTCACCCTCGACTACTTGCGCCTCACCGGCCGTAGCGAAGAGCAAGTTGAGCTCGTTGAAGCGTATTCGAAGCTTCAGTTGCTCTGGCACGACCCGAGCATTGAGCCCGCGTTCAGCGAGTACCTCGAGCTCGATCTGGGCACAGTAGTGCCGTCGATTGCCGGACCAAAGCGTCCGCAAGATCGCGTGGAGCTCACTAACGCCAAGAAGCAGTTCGAGATTGACCTGAACAACTACGCGTCAAGCGATCACTCCAAGGTCGACGCTGCTGTTGAAGGCACCTTCCCGGCGTCAGACCCGATTGGCCTGACACCTCAGGATGAAGATTCGGCTCACGAGCGTTCGCACACGCATGCGAGCCACGCTCCATACACCGCATCGTCACCGACTTCGGTGAGTATCGACGGGGGAGACCCGTTTACTCTCGACCACGGTGCCGTCGCGATTGCTGCGATCACCTCGTGCACGAACACGTCGAACCCCTCCGTAATGCTTGCTGCTGGACTGCTGGCACGCAATGCTGCCGCGAAGGGCCTGATGTCGAAGCCGTGGGTCAAGACCACGCTCGCGCCCGGCTCCAAAGTTGTTACTGACTACTACGAAAAGTCTGGGCTCAATGTGTCGCTCGAAGCTCTCGGTTTCTACACCGTTGGCTATGGCTGCACGACCTGTATTGGAAACTCTGGTCCGCTGCAGGACGAAATTTCCAGTGCAATCAATGAGAACGACCTCGCCGTCACCGCCGTTCTTTCGGGTAACCGCAACTTCGAGGGTCGCATCAATCCCGATGTAAAGATGAACTACCTGGCGAGCCCGCCTCTGGTCATCGCCTATGCGCTTGCTGGAACGATGAACTTCGACTTCGACAGCGATGCTCTTGGGCAAGACCAAGACGGCAACGATGTCTTCTTGAAGGACATTTGGCCCGACGCATCCGAAGTCCAAGCGACAATCGATTCCTCGATCGACCGGGAGATGTTCACCCACGAGTACGAGGGTGTCTTTGACGGCGACGAGCGCTGGCAGAACCTTCCGACACCGGTCGGCTCCACCTTCGAGTGGGACGAGAAGTCGACCTACGTTCGCAAGCCTCCATACTTCGAAGGCATGTCGATGGAGATCACTCCCGTCACCTCGATTTCTAATGCACGCGTTCTGGCCAAGCTTGGCGACTCGGTCACGACAGACCACATCAGCCCCGCCGGATCGATCAAGGGTGATAGCCCCGCCGGTATCTACCTGACCGAGCACGGCATCGACCGCAAGGACTTCAACTCCTACGGCTCACGCCGCGGCAACCACGAGGTCATGATTCGCGGAACGTTCGCCAACATTCGTCTCAAGAACCAGCTGCTTGATGGCGTTGAGGGTGGATACACTCGCGACTTCACCACTCCGGATGCCGCACAGTCGTTCATCTACGATGCAGCGCAAAGCTATGCAGCGCACCAGACGCCACTCGTCGTTCTTGGCGGAAAAGAGTACGGCTCTGGCTCGTCGCGTGACTGGGCAGCAAAAGGAACGAGCTTGCTCGGTGTGAAGGCCGTGATTTGTGAGAGCTTTGAGCGTATTCACCGCTCGAACCTCATCGGCATGGGCGTTCTGCCGCTGCAATTCCCCGAGGGTCAATCGTGGGAGTCGCTCGGACTCGACGGCACCGAGAGCATCAGCATCACGGGTGTTGAAGCACTCAACGACGACCAGATTCCGAGCACGCTGCATGTTGTAGCCGAACCGACCGCACACTCGCCTGAGGGCAAGTCGACGGTGGAGTTCGATGCGAAGTTGCGCATCGATACCCCTGGTGAAGCTGACTACTACCGCAACGGTGGAATCCTTCAGTACGTACTGCGTTCGCTGGTTTAGCTAGCAACACAGGCGACGGGCGCGGCGTGAAAGCAATTGCTTTCACCCCGCGCCCTTGTGCATGCCTGCGGATGCTGCGTAGCGGCTCAGAACCCGCGGTGTCTTCATTCACTGCACGGCGAAGAAGCCTAGACTGAACGCATGAAACTACTCGAGGGAATTAACGGTCCCCGAGATCTTGACGGTCTCTCCACCACTCAGCTTGTCGAGCTAGCTCAGGAGATCCGGGAATTTCTGATCGAGAATGTGTCACAAACCGGCGGCCACCTCGGCCCCAACCTCGGAGTGGTCGAGTTGACGACCGCGATTCACCGTGTTTTTGATTCGCCACGAGACTCGATCGTCTTCGATACTGGGCATCAGAGCTACGTGCATAAGATCCTCACGGGTCGCAAAGACTTCAGCAAGTTGCGTTCTGAGGGCGGACTTGCCGGCTATCCGCAACGTTCAGAGTCTGAGCACGACATCGTCGAAAGCTCCCACGCCTCCAGTTCCCTCTCGTGGGCTGATGGAATTTCCCGAGCCTTTGAGATGACAGGGCAATCTGACCGGTATGTTGTTGCCGTTGTCGGAGATGGAGCGCTCACTGGCGGAATGACGTGGGAGGCCCTCAACAACATTAGCGATGACAACAGTCGCAATCTCGTCATTGTTGTCAACGACAACGGGCGTTCCTATGCTCCAACAATTGGCGGAATGGCGCACTTCTTGAACAGTGTGCGCACCCGCCGCTCTTACCGTTCGCTCTACAGCTCGAGCCAGCGCTTCTTTGGCGCATTTGGTGGCCCCGGGCGTGCGCTCTACCGCGGAATTCGTGGCGGCGCGCACGGCTTCCTCTCTAGGTTCAGCAACAACGAGGCTTTGTATTCCAACCTCGATATCAAGTACTTAGGGCCGGTTCACGGCCACGATATCGCTGCTCTGACAGAAGTGCTTGAGCAAGCCAAATCCTACGGCGCACCGGTGATCGTTCACGCGATCACCGAAAAGGGCCGCGGCTATGAGCCTGCATTGCTCGACGTTGCTGATCAATTTCATGCGGTCGGGCAGATCGACCCCGTTACGGGGGAGCCGGTTCAGTCCGGTGGCGCTACCTCGTGGACCTCGGTGTTCTCGGAAGAAATCGTGAAGCTTGCTGACGAGAACCCGCGTCTGGTTGGTATCACTGCAGCTATGTTGCGCCCAACAGGCTTGCACCGTTTCGCCGAGAAATATCCCGAACGCGTTCACGACGTTGGCATTGCCGAACAGCATGCCGTTACTTCGGCGGCAGGACTGGCCTACGGCGGTTTGCACCCCGTAGTCGCGCTCTACGCCACCTTTATGAATCGTGCTTTTGACCAGGTGCTGATGGATGTCGCACTACACCGTGCTGGCGTGACCTTTGTTCTCGATCGTGCGGGAGTCACAGGCCCGGATGGCGCGAGCCATCACGGAATGTGGGATCTCGCCCTGTTGCAGATTGTTCCCAACATCCGCATCGCCGCGCCGCGCGATGCTGTGCGACTACGTGAGGAGCTGGGCGAAGCGGTTGCCGTCGACGATGCACCAACCGTGATTCGATTCGCCAAGGGCTCCGTCGGCACCGAATACGATGCGGTGCGACGCACTGAGGACGGCGTTGATGTGCTGCGTGAGGACGAACAGCGCGACGTACTTATCGTTACCGTGGGTTCGATGGCCAAGACTGGCCTTCAGGTCGCTGAGCTTCTTGCTGCTCAGGGAATTGGCGCCACAGTTATTGACCCTCGCTGGGTGGTCCCCGTGGCGCAGAGCGTCATCGACTATTCGGCTCAACACAGGCTTGTCATCACCATTGAAGATGGCGTGCGTGTTGGCGGAATTGGCACGCGCATCCGCCAAGACATGCGCGCGCAGGGCGTCGATACCGCAGTCAACGAACTCGGCCTTCCTGCCGAATTCCTTGACCATGGCAGCCGCGACTACGTGCTCAATAAGGTCGGTCTCACGCCACAACACATTGCTCGTGACGTTGTGGCCCAGGTACTGGGAAGCAAGATACCGATTGCTCGTCCGCTTGGCGACACAGCGCCGCACGATTCGCAGCTTCCCGCTAATCGCAGCTAGCGTCGGCCTCAACGCCACGTAGGCGCTTTCCCTGGCGTTGTTTCGACGCAAGGCGCAAGACGCAAGCTAGACGCAACGCGCAACGCGCAACGCGCAACGCGAAAGGGCCGGTCCAGACGTTAAGTCTGAACCGGCCCTTTCGTGTGTTGCTCGGTGACGCGACCCGGTGTTGGGGTGCTAGACGCCGCGAATCTGCGGATCGTGGAAGGTGCCTCCGAAGGCACGTTCAGATGCCCCAGCGCGGTCGAGGTATGGCGTGACGCCACCCATCTGGAAGGGGTAGCCGGCGCCGAGAATGAGACACAGGTCGATGTCCTCAGCAGCAGCGACGACGTTGTCTTCCAGCATCCGATGAATTTCGTCTGCAAGACCATCTTCGATGCGGATCTGAAGCTCTTCCGCCGTCATCGGCGAAGAACCACCCTTGACGATCGCAACAGCCTTCTTTGATACGCCCTTTGACTTGCCCTTGCTGTCGCGGTCGAAAATGTAACCGAGCTCAGCGAGCTTGTGCAGGTTCTTGCTCTCGAAGAACCGTTCAGGGAACGCCGCGTGGTGGGTGTCGAGCACATGGGCTCCAACCTTGAGACCGACGAGCTCGAGAAGCTCGAACGGTGTCATTGGCAGGCCAAAGGGGCGCGTGGACTCCTCAACGACTTCGAACGGGGTACCCGTGTCGACGGCGTGCATTGCCTCGCCCAAGACCTTCGCAAGAATGCGGTTCACTACGAAACCTGGGGTATCGGTCGTGATGACAGCGTTCTTACGCAGGTTCTTTGCTGTGACCATAGCCGTCGAAAGCGTCTCATCGTTCGTGTGCGGCGTCTTCACAACCTCAATGAGCGGCATGACAGCGACGGGGTTGAAGAAGTGGAACCCGACCACGCGCTCGGGATGCTTCAGCTTCGCACCAATCTGTTCGACCGACAGGGACGAGGTGTTCGTCGCCAGAATTGTCTCAGGAGAGATGTACTGCTCGACCTCGGCGAAGACAGCCTGTTTGGCGTTGAGTTCCTCGAAAATTGCTTCGATAACCCAATCGCAGTCCGCGAATTCTGCTTTGTTCGTGGTGCCAGTGACGAGCGCCTTGAGACGGTTGGTGTCGTCGGATGAGAGACGACCCTTCTCGTTCAGCTTGTCGATCTCCGAGTGGATGGCAGCAACACCGGCATCCGTCGCAGCCTGGTCGAGGTCGGTGATGACAACAGGAACCTGCAAACGACGGACAAAGAGGAGCGCGAACTGGCGAGCCATGAGACCGGCACCGATTACGCCAACCTTGGTGACCGCGCGAGCAAGTGCCTTGTCTGGCGCACCAGCGGGACGCTTCGCGCGTTTCTGCACCAGGTTGAACGCATAAATGCTTGCCTGGAACTGATCGCCTGAGATCATGTCGGCAAGAGCGTCATCCTCGGCCTCAAACCCCGTCTTCTTGTCGGTGTTCTTGGCCGCCTTCAGGAGCGCGAGCGCAGCGTATGGCGACTTCGCGACGCGACCGATGCGGCTAGCCAACATCTTCTCTGCGATGCCAATTGCCACATCCCATTTGACGGTGCGCTCAATCTTGCCCGGCTCATTCTTGCGCTTGACCTTTGTGGTGCCAGCGATGACACCATCAGCCCAGCGGATCGAGTCCTCGAGGAAGTTGGCCGGACCGAACATAGCGTCCGCAATGCCAAGTTCGAAAGCCTCGGGTCCCTTGAGCATGCGGTTGTTCTTGAGCGGGTTTTCGATGACGACCTTGAGGGCGTTTTCGATTCCGATCAGGTTGGGCAACAACCATGCGCCACCCCAGCCGGGGATGAGGCCGAGGAAAACCTCGGGGAGTGCCAGCGCGGGAACTGAACTGTCGATTGTGCGGTAGTCGGCGTTGAGCGGAACTTCTACTCCGCCACCGAGAGCGAGGCCGTTGATGAAGACAAACGAGGGAACGCCGAGGTCGCTGAGTTTTCCCAGCGCCCAGTGGCCGAGCTGCGCCATCTGCTTGCCAGTTTCACGGTCGGGGATCTCGCTGACCTTCGAAAGGTCAGCTCCTGCCGCAAAAATGAACGGTTTGCCTGTGACAGCGAGTCCGTGGATTTCACCCGCGGATGCCCGTTCCTTCTGCTCGTCGAGCACCTTCGCAAACTCAAGAAGAGTCGCAGGGCCCAACGTGTTTGGCCGAGTGTGATCTTTGCCGTTGTCTAGCGTGATGAGCGCGAGGGTACGACCGTCGGAGAGTGGCACATCCCGAACGTAGGAGTGGGTGATGACTTCATCTTTCGACAAGCCAGCGAGGCGTGCAAACTGCTGGGTCATTGTTACTTTGCTCCCTTGTAGTTGGGGTTCTCCCAGATAACTGAGCCGCCCTGGCCCAGGCCGACGCACATAGCGGTAAGTCCGTAACGCACCTCTGGGTGCTGTTCGAACTGGGCTGCGAGCTGAATCATCAGACGGACACCGGATGAAGCGAGGGGGTGACCCATCGCGATCGCGCCGCCCCACTGGTTGACACGGGGGTCCTCGTCGTCAATGCCGAAGTGATCAAGCAAAGAGAGAACTTGCACGGCGAAAGCTTCGTTGAGTTCGAACAGTCCGATGTCGTCGATTGTGATGCCGGCCTTGCGCAGGGCCTTCTCGGTCGATGGGATCGGTCCGACACCCATAATTTCGGGCTCGACACCCGCGTAGGCGAAGCTGACCATGCGCATCTTGGGCTTCAACCCAAACTCGCGTGCGGCATCCCCACTAGCGATGATGCTGGCGGTTGCTCCGTCGTTCAGACCTGAAGCGTTTCCCGCCGTGATGCGACCGTGGGAGCGGAACGGGGTCTTGAGCGCGGCGAGTCCTTCAAGGGTTGTCTCGGGCCGAAGTCCCTCATCGCGGGTAGCCATTCCCCATCCAGCATCGCTTCTGGTAGCGACGGGGATCAGGTCGGGCTGAATGTTGTTTGCTTCGTACGCGGCTGTTGCTCGCTGCTGACTGCGCAGGGCAAATGCATCGGCGCGTCCCTTGGTCAGGTGCGGGAAGCGGTCGTGAAGCTTCTCGGCCGTGTTGCCCATGTTGAGCGCTTCGGGGTCGACAAGCTTTTCGGCGAGGAACCGAGGATTAGGGTCAACGCCGGAACCCATCGGGTGGTGCCCCATGTGCTCTACGCCACCAGCGATAGCCAGATCGTAGGCGCCGAAGGCGATTCCACCGGCAATGTTCGTGACTGCGGTCATGGCACCGGCGCACATGCGATCGATCGCATACCCGGGTACCGACTTCGGCAGCCCAGCGAGAAGCGCTGCGCTGCGACCAATCGTGAGGCCCTGATCGCCGGTCTGAGTTGTCGCGGCAATGGCGACTTCGTCGAAGCGCTCTCTCGGAATCTGGGGGTTACGTTCCAGTAGTCCGATCATCGCCTTGACGACGAGGTCATCAGCTCTGGTATTCCAGAACATGCCCTTCTCGCCGGCACGCCCAAATGGAGTACGAACTCCATCAACGAACACAATTTCAGTTTCCTTGGCCACAATGCCTCCACTAAATCCTTGGATGTAGCACTGATCCTAGGTGGCGGAGATTGGGGTGTGGAATCCTTTGACTGTTCCTACGACTCGGTGTCGTCGGAGTCCTCAGGCGTTTGGCTAGCTTCGACAAAGGCTTGGGCGATTGACTGTGCAGAAACGTCAAGTTGCCAGGGCCTAGCGCCGAGCTCGCGTAGTGCTTCTGAGACGCTCTCCATAGAGATCTCGGCTGGCGGTGTCCAGGCGACCCGCCTCAAGTAGTCAGGGGTAAGAAGGTTTTCGATCGGGATGGAAATCTCTTCGGAGGCCTCTGTCATCATGGCGCGAGCAGCCTTGAGTCGTCGATCTGCTTCAGGATTCTTGTCTGACCACACTCGCGGGGGAGGAAGAGTATCGTTTGGCACCCGTGACGACGGGATGTCGGTTGATTCCAACCCTGTTTGAATCGCGGCCCACCAACGGTCCAGTTGGGGGCGACTAGCGCGGCCGCTGAATTCCTTCAGCGCAGAGAGCTCGCGCTTAGTCTCGGGAAGAACACGAGCGGCAGCGACGAGAGCGGAATCGGGTACTAGGCGGCCGGGGGCCGTATCTACTTCTTGAGCATAGGCATCGCGGGCTCGCCACAGTTCTCGGGCGACAGCGAGATTCTTGCCGCCCCGAACAGAGTGCACCCCGCTGAGACGCCGCCACGGTTCCGCACGCACAATAATGAGATCTCGAGCCAACACTGAGTCGAACTCTTGCTGCGCGATCTCGTGCTTGTCAGCCGAATCGAGAAGTTCGCCGAGTGCTTCGCGCAGATCGACGAGTAGCTCTACGTCAAGTGCTGCATACACGAGCCACGCTTGGGGCAATGGCCGAGTTGACCAATCTGCCGAGGAGTGTTCCTTTGCAAGATGGATGCCGAGAAAGTGCTCAACGACGGTGCCCAGCCCAACACGGGGGAGACCGGCAAGTCGTGCACCTAACTCCGTGTCGAAGAGTCGAGTGGGGTGGAGCCCAACTTCCCGCAGGCACGTCAAGTCTTGTGTCGCGGCGTGAAGAATCCACTCTTCGCTAGCGATCACATCATTGAGTTCGCGGAAATCTCCGATCGCTGGTGGATCGAAGAGGAAAGTTCCTGCGCCTCGGCGGTAGATCTGAATTAAGTACGCGCGTTGAGAATAGCGATAACCGCTGGCGCGCTCAGCATCAATTCCGATGGGCCCGTGGCCGGCAGCAATTGCCTCGACGGCGGCAAGATAGTCGTCCCGCTCGTCGATGACGATCACGGGTTCGTGAGGGGCTTGGATAGCGTGCGACTCACCCTCAGGGGCTGCACTTTCGGTGACGCTATTCACGTCCAACTTTACGGGCCGACAACAGAGTGACTCCTTCAATAGCTGGTGGTAGTCCGGCAAGCATGCAGACCAGTTCACTCCAGCCTTCCACATGTGCGGCCATGCTGACGTCTTGGGGGCTCCAAGAAGCGCGCAACTCGATCTGTGCGCCGTCGGGTTGAGACTCAAGTTCACCAAACCCTGTAGACAGGATCCGAGTTGCGGTGCCAGACACCTGATCGTAGGTAGCTCCGCGGCTGTCTAGCGCATCGACGAGCCAGGACCAGGTCACTTCGCTGAGGAAGGGATCGACACCGATCTCTGGTTCTAGCGGAGCC
>Ga0307486_1001310_pt1 | contig 19452 bp, 19 predicted proteins | sample CBIW02metaG_FD_203663 | JGI IMG/M metagenome (GOLD analysis project Ga0307486, IMG submission 203663) | Sea-ice brine microbial communities from Beaufort Sea near Barrow, Alaska, United States - CBIW 0.2 | ecosystem: Environmental > Aquatic > Marine > Coastal | place: USA: Alaska | collected...
ACCCCACCGTTCGACAACTCCGCGATGGACGGCTACGCCGTTATCCGTTCCGATCTACTCACCGCATCACCGCATCACCCCATCACACTGCCCGTTGTGGCCGACCTCGCCGCCGGCACCGCGGAGAACCCGCGCCTGACGCCCGGGCAGGTCGCGCGCATCATGACGGGTGCGCCGATTCCCGACGGAGCGGATGCCGTCGTGCCGATCGAGGACACCGACGAGGGCACCGAAACGGTCACGATCGTTCAGGCGCCCGCCGCCGCTGCGCACATACGCCGCGCCGGCGAAGACGCCCACGCCGGCGATCGCGTGCTGCGCGCCGGCAGCGCGCTGTGGCCCACCCGGGTCGCCGCTGCGGCGAGCGCCGGAACCAGTACGGTGCTCGTGCATCCCGCTCCGCGTGTCGCCGTCATCTCGACGGGCAGTGAACTCGTCATCCCGGGCAGCCCGACTCGTCGCGGGCAGATTCCCGACTCGAACTCCTTTCTGCTCTCGGCAGCGGTCGCCGAAGCCGGCTGCATCGCCGTGCGGATCGGCGCCGTGCCCGACGACGACGACACGCTGCGCGCGGTGTTGGCCGATCTGGCCGGCACGGTCGACGCGATCGTGCTCTCCGGCGGCGTGAGCGTCGGCGCGTATGACGTGGTGAAAGCCGTTTTGAAACCGCTCGGCACCGTGCACTTCGGACCGGTCAAAATGCAACCGGGCAAGCCGCAGGGGTTCGGACGCTGGCCGGCCACCGATGGCACCCCCGGACCGCTCATCTTCGCCCTGCCCGGTAATCCGGTCAGCGCCTACGTGTCCTTCGAAGTGTTCGTGCGGCCCGCGCTGCGGCGCTTGCTCGGCCACGGGCTGGCCGAGCACGCCCAGCAGGCGGACCCGGCCGACCAGGCAAACCCGGCCGAACGAGCGCACACCGCACTCGACGGCCCCACGGCCGAGCTCCCTGCCGCCCGCACCAACGCGAGCACGAGCAGCAGCAACACCAGCGGCAGCGGCAGCGGCAGCGGCAGCGGCAGCGGCAGCACCATGCGCAGTGACCACCCGGATCTGCACCGCCGCACCGTCACAGCAACCGTCGTCGACGGATGGCGCTCGCCCCCCGGACGTGCCCAGTACATGCCCGTCATCGTCACGCACCGCTCACACACGGACGGTCCGCACACGGACGGGCAGCACACCGACGGCTCCCACACCGACGGCCGCCAGACCGACACCAGCCACACCGAAGCACGCCCGGCATCCCGCGGCGGATCGGGGTCGCACCTCGTCGCCGGCCTGGCGCAGTCCAACGGGCTGGCCATCGTGCCCGAAGACACGACTCAGGTTCGCGGCGGCGACCTCATCACTGTCATGCTGACATCATGACGCATACCACCGACACGGCCGGTGCGGCCGTTCCCGCCCAGCTGTTCACCCACCTCGACTCGGCCGGGCAGGCCCGCATGGTTGACGTGACCAACAAAGTTCCGACCGTGCGCAGCGCCACCGCCGCCGGCTTCGTGCGCTGCGGCGCCCCGGTGATCGCCGCCCTCCGCGACGGCACCGCCCCCAAGGGCGACGTGCTCGCCGTGGCCCGCATCGCCGGCATTCAGGGCGCCAAGAAAACGGCCGATCTGCTGCCGCTCGCGCACGTGATCGGTGTACACGGAGCCGTGGTCGACCTGACCGTTGACGATGACGGCGTCAGCATCACCGCCACCGTGCGCACCGCCGACCGCACCGGCGTCGAAATGGAGGCGTTCACCGCCGTCTCGGTCGCCGCCCTCGCCGTGGTCGATATGGTCAAAGGCCTCGACAAGTCCGTGACGATCGAAAACGTGCGCCTGCTCGCCAAGAGCGGTGGCAAAAGCGGCGACTGGCTCCGCGCCGAAAGCTAAGCGGATGCTGCCCGTCGACCTCATCGTGCTCGCCGGTGGCCGCGGCAGCCGCCTCGGCGGCGTGCTCAAACCCGCAGTGCAAGTGGCCGGACGTTCCTTGCTCTCCCGGGTGCTCGACGCCCGCCCGCTTGCCCAGCAGGCCGTCGTCGTGGGCCCCGCCGATGCACGACCGGCCGCCATCGACGCACACGGCAACGCCGTCTCGGTTATTTGGGCTCTCGAGGACCCGCCCTTCGGTGGCCCGGTCGCCGGCCTCGCCGCCGGCCTCGCCGCACTCGATGCCGCACACGAAACCACACGCCTCGCCGCACCCGAAGCCGCACACCAAGCCGGACACGACGCCGCACACGACGCCGCACACGAAGCCGACGCTCCCACTCTCGATGCAGCCGACGCTCCGCCGCTCGACGAACCCGCCGACTGGGTGCTCGTGCTCGCCTGCGATTTACCCTATGGAGCCGAGGCTGCCCGCACTCTCCTCACTTGCACATCCGCTCTGCTGCAAATCGACGACGTCGACCAGGTGGACGGAGTGCATTTCAACGACTACCGCGGCCGCCCCCAGTGGCTCGCCGCGCTCTACCGCGCACCCGCTCTTCGTGCCGCGATTGCCCGCCTCGGCGATCGGGTCGACGGTGCCAGCATGCGAACGCTGCTCGAGGGGCTCCCTCTCGCGGGACTCTTGGACGAATCCACAGCGAGCGCTGACGTAGACACGTGGGAAGATGTGGAGAGCAGCACCGCTCGCCTGACCGGTGCACCTGACCGAGTGGCCCGACCCGAGGAGTGACCAGATGAGCCCTGCACCGCTGCCCCCCGAAGCGCTCGACGCGTGGCTCACGACCCTCGCCGATCGGCTCCAGCTTGACCCGGCCGACGTGCCCGTCGGCGACCTGCTCGATGTGGCCCGCGACGTCGCCCACAACGTGGCTCGCCCGGCCGCGCCGCTGAGCACCTTTCTGATTGGCCTCGCCGCGGCGAAAAACGGCGGAACGGGCGCCGACATTGAAGCCGCCTGCGCCGTCGCGAGAGAGCTCGCCCTCGGCTGGACGCCCGAGAAACTCTGATGGCCGCCCTGAGATTCTTCGCCGGCGCCGCCGAAGCCGCCCAGGCCGACACGGCTTCCCTCGACGCGAGCACCATCGGCGAGCTGCGCGCCGCACTCGGCGAGCGCTACGGCAGCGAGTTTCAGCGCGTACTCGGGCTGTGTTCCCTGCTGGTGAACGGAACGCGTGCGACCGATGACGCGATCACGCTCGCCCCGACCGACACGGTCGACGTGCTTCCACCGTTCGCGGGCGGCTGACGACTAGCGACCGGCGACCGGCGACTAGCGACCGGCGACTAGCGACTAACGCCCGGCGAATGACGGCGGACGGCCGACGGCTGGCGACGGGCGACGGGCGGCTGACGACGGGCGACCGGCGACCGGCGACCGGCGACTAGCGACCGGCGACTAGCGACTAACGGCCCGCGACACTACAGACCGACCCAGGAATGGCTGCCGTCGATCTCATATTGCTTCTTCCAGATCGGAACCTCGGCCTTGACCGCCTCAACGAGGCTCTCGCAGGCCGCGAAGGCGTCGCCCCGGTGCGCGCTGGCGACCGCAGCCACGAGGGCGAGGTCGCCCACCTCGAGGTGCCCGATGCGGTGGCTGACCGCCAACACCACCAGCGGATGCGCCCCCCGTACCCGGTCGGCGATCTCACCGATTATGCGTCCCGCGTCGGGGTGCGCGCTGTAGTCGAGGCCGGTGACACGGCCAGCAGCATCCGGATCATGGTCGCGCACCTGCCCGATGAACGTGACCACGGCTCCATGCGCCCGGCCCGACACGGCCGCAGCGTGCTCGCCCACGTCGAGCGTTGACTCGGTGACCCGGGCGAACCCGAGGGGTTCCGGCCCAGCGCCCATCAGTGATCGCCGCCGTCGAGCTGGTCGATGATGTGCCGCACGAGCGGCGCGAGAATGGTCACACCGTCACGCACCGCACCGGCCGACCCGGGCAGGTTGACCACGAGAGCGCCGTTGTTGCCGACCGAATCGGCGATGCCGGCGAGGCCGCGGGAGAGCATGGCGGTGGGGATCGTCGCGACGCTCACCGCGCGCATCCGCTCGGAAATGCCCGGCAGAACCGTGTGCAGCAGCACGGCGGTGCCCTCGGGCGTGAGGTCCCGTGCCGATACCCCGGTGCCGCCGGTCGTCACGATGAGGCGGGCGCCGTCACCGAGCGCGGCGGCAATCGCCCCGGTCACGCTCTCGATACCGTCGGGCACCACCCGCGGCGGCCCGCACGGAATGCCGACCTCCGCGAGCGCGTCGACGGCGACCGGACCGGAGCGATCCTCACGCTCACCGCGCGAACAACGATCAGACACGGTGATCACGACGGCCCCGAGTTCGGCCCCAAGTTTGAGCTGAGTTTTCACCGTTCCACAGTACCGCGACCCGCGGCGCGCATCCCGGTCGAGCCCACGAGAAGCGGATGCCGACAGCCACCGGCCGCTCACGCCCACCAGCCATCGCGGTCGCGCCGGTAGTGCGCCGGTCACGCCAGTCACCGCAATCGTGGTCACCCGTGGTGCGCCGATCACTGCAATCGCGGTCGCGCGCGTGGTGCGCCGATCACCGCAATCGCGGTCGCGCGCGTGGTGCGCCGATCACCGCAATCGCGGTCGCGCGCGTGGTGCGCCGGTGCGCGGGAGGCGCAACTCCCGCGCACTGGCACAGCTCGCGCCCCACGCGTCGCGCGGGAGCTGTGGCCAGCCCCGAACTCCCGCGCACTGGCACAGCTCGCGCCCCACGCGTCGCGCGGGAGCTGTGGCCAGCCCCGAACTCCCGCGTACCGGCGCAGCTCGCGCCCCACGCGTCGCGCCGGAGCTGTGGCCAGCCCCGAACTCCCGCGCGCTGGCGCAGCTCCCGCGCCGCCAGGCACGGCGCCAGGCACGCCGCCAAGCACGCCGCCAAGCACGCCGCAAGGCACGCCGCAAGGCACGCCGCACGCCGCACGCCGCACGCCGCGCCGCAAGACACACCACAAGCCACGCGCGGCGACCCCTCGCCCAAACGGGCAAACCCTCATACAGTCGGAGCACGCAATCGAGGGAGGACCGCCGATGGCCGACCAACAGACTTTTGTGATCGTGGGAGCGTCCCTCGCGGGCGCGAGTGCGGCTGGCACCCTGCGTGATGAGGGGTTCGCCGGCGAAATCCACCTGATCGGAGCGGAAGAACACCATCCGTACATTCGCCCGCCGCTGTCAAAGGATTACCTCGCCGGCACCGCCGACCGGGCTTCTGTCTTCGTGGACAGCCCGAGCTGGTACAGCGACCACGACGTGCAGTTTCACCCCGGCACCCGCGCAGTCGACCTCGACCTCGGGGCGCATCTGGTCAGCACCGACGACGGCGCGGCGCGGCACTATGACCGGCTGCTGCTTTGCTGCGGGGCGAGGCCCCGCCGCCTGACCGTGCTGGGGTCCACCCTCGGCGGGGTGCACTACCTGCGCACCCTCGACGACTCCGAGGTGCTGCATTCCCTGCTCGCCGCCGGGAATCAGCGCCTCGTGGTTGTCGGTTCCGGCTGGATCGGCCTGGAAGTGGCCGCGACGGCTCGCACCCTCGGCAATGAGGTCACCATTCTCAATCGCGGGACGGTGCCGCTCGCGGCCGTGCTCGGCGACGAGCTCGGCGGCGTGTTTGCATCGCTGCACGAAACCCACGGGGTGGTCATGCGCCGTTCCGCGGTGGTGGAGCGCCTCCTCGGAACCGACGGCCAGGTGACCGGGGTGCTCCTCGCCGGCGGTGAGATCGTGCCCGCCGACCTCGTTCTGGTGGCCATCGGCGCGATCCCGAACATCGAGGTCGCCGCGAAAGCCGGGCTCGACGTCGACAACGGAATCCTGGTGAACGCGAGCCTGGCAACAAGCGATCCGCACGTCTTCGCGGCCGGCGATGTAGCCAACGCCCAGCATCCGCTTATTGGGCAGCGCCTGCGCAGCGAGCACTGGGCGAACGCCCTGAACGGCGGCCCGGTTGCAGCCCGGGCCATGCTCGGGCAGAGCGTGTCCTTCGACGCCATCCCGTACTTCTACACCGATCAGTTCGACCTCGGCATGGAATATTCCGGCTTCGGCCCCCTCACCCGCGGCGCCGACCTCGTCTATCGCGGCGACCGGGCCGGCCGCGAGTTCGTGGTGTTCTGGCTGAACGCCGGTCGGGTCGTCGCGGGAATGAACGTGAACGTGTGGGATGTCAACGATGCCGTGCAGGGATTGATTCGTCGCGGAGAACCGGTCGATCCCGACCGCCTCGCCGACGAGTCGATCCCCCTCGGCCAGGTCTAGCCGCTACTGCTCGAGGTACTCCGCGAGCACCCTCGCGTGGTTCACGTGCGGATCTTTCGCCCCGTAGATCAGGGTCGTGGTGCCCGCGGCGACGAGTTTGCGCAACGCCGCAACCGCAGCCTGCGTCTCGGCGTTCGCGTCGAGCTCGGCACGGTAGCGCAGCGCGAACTCCTCCATGCGCTCCGGGTCGTGGTTCCACCAGGTGCGCAGCGCCGGCGACGGCGCGACATCTTTGAGCCACTCGTCGAGCCGGGCGTGCGCCTTCGAGACGCCGCGCGGCCAGAGCCGATCAACCAGAACCCGGCATCCGTCGTCAGCGGATGCCTCTTCATACGCCCGTTTAATTCGTACCGACATGCCCGAATATTACCGCTCACCGCGCCGCGCCCGCGGCTCGGGCGCCGGCGGCACCTGCTTGGCGGCCACGACATCCTGCATCGGGAGAGTGACCAGTCCGCGTTTGGTCTCCACCGAAACAGATGCCGCGCTGCGCTCCCGCAGAACCCCCAGCGCGTCGGTGTACCCACCGGCAATGCGCGTGCGTACGACAACCCGGGTGCCGAGCGGGGCATCCGCCAGAAAAGCGAAGGGATCACTCATCGCATGAGACTGTACTCTTCGACCCGCGCCGACGCGCCGGCAATCAGGATGATGTCCCCGGCCTCGATCACGGTGTCGAGCGAGGTGTAGCTCCAGCCCCGTCCTGGGCGGTGGAACGCCGTCACCGTCACGCCGTAGCGGGCGCGCACCTTGGCCTCGCCGAGCGGCACGCCGATGAGCGAGCGGGGCGGGGTCGTCTTCACGAGCGCGAAGTTCTCACCGATATCGATGTAGTCCTGCATGGTCCCGCGCACGAGGTGGGCGACGCGCCGGCCCATATCCTTCTCGGGATAGATGACGTGCTCGACGCCGAGCTGGGCGAGGATCTCGCCGTGCGGGTCACTGACCGCCTTGGCCCAGATGTTCGGAATTCCAAGCTTGAGCAGCAGCGACGCGGTGAGGATGTTCGCCTGGATATCTCCGCCGATCGCCACGACCGCGCTCGAAAAGTCGGGCACCGACAGCTCGCGAAGGGTGACTTCTTTGGTCGAGTCGGCCCGCACCACGTGGGTGAGCAGTCGATTGTGCATCTGAACGACCTCTTCGTCATCGTCGATGCCGAGCACCTCGGTGCCGTTCTTCATGAGTTCGAGGGCGAGCGCGCTGCCGAACCGCCCTAAACCGATCACGACGACCGATTCGGCTTCGTCGAGGCGGGCGGGGTCGCGATGCCCGAACAGCGAATATTTAGCCAATGATCGGCCTTTCCTTGGGGAGTTCGAAGGTGGTGTGCCGTTCACGCAGGGCGATGGCCGACCCGAAGGTGATGGGGCCGAGCCGGCCGATGAACATGAGCAGAATCAGAATCAGCTGCCCCTCCCACGGTAGGCCCGCCGTGATCCCGGTCGACAACCCCACGGTCGCAAACGCCGAGATCGCTTCGAACAATAGGGCATCCATCGAGATATCGGTCATGAGCATCAGCGCTGCCGTCGCGGCGACGATAACGCCGACGGCCAGCAGGGCGATGGTCATCGCCTCCCGGTGCACCGCCCGGGAGAGCCGCTTGCCGAAGACGTTGACGGCCACCTGGCCGCGCATCTCGGTCCAGAGAATGAAGAACAAGACGGCGAAGGTCGTGATTTTGATGCCGCCGGCGGTTCCGGCCGGGCCGCCGCCGATCAGCATCAACACGTCCATGCCGAGCAGCGTCGCGGAGTCGAGCTGGCCGATGTCGACGCTGTTGAAACCGGCCGTGCGGGTCTGCACCGAGTGAAAGAAGCCGGCGAGCAGCTTGCCCGGCCAGTCCAGCGGGCCGAGCGTACCCGGATTCGACCATTCGACCACGGTGATATATATCGTTCCGAGCATAAGCAGCACGATCGTTCCGGCGACCACGATGCGGGTGTTCATAGTCCAGGTGAGGATCGACCAGCGAAACGGATGCCGAACCTGGGCCCGGAGCTGCCGTCGCAGTTGCACGATGACGGGAAAGCCGAGCCCCCCGAGGATCACGGCGGCGCAGATCGGCAGGCTGATCCAGGCATCCGTTGTGTAGCCCATGAGGTTGTCACTGAACAGGGCGAAGCCGGCGTTGTTGAAGCTCGACACGGCGTGGAATACGCCCAGCCAGATGGCCCGACCCACCGGCTCGCCGTATCCGAAGATGAAGCGCATCGTGAGCAGAACAGCCACCGTGACTTCAATGACGAGGGAGATGCGTACGACGCCCAGCACGAGCCCCTTCACGTCGGCGAGACCGATGCTTCTCGTCTCCGCAGCTGCCGTCATGCGGGAGCGCAGCGACACTTTGCGGGCGATCGCGAGGCCGACGACCGAGGCGAACGACATGATTCCGAAGCCGCCGATTTGCATGAGCAGCAAAATGGCGATCTGGCCGAACTGGGTCCAATACTCGGCCGTATCCACGATGGTCAGCCCGGTCACGCAGACCGCGCTCGTGGCGGTGAACAGGGCCTCCAGAAAGGATGCCCCGTCCGGACCGACCCGAGCGGCGGGCACCATCAACAGCGCCGTGCCACCGAGAATGGTCAGGGCGAAGCCGGCAACGACGACCTGTGCCGGATGCAATCGGCGTCGCTGCGTGGTGTTGCCGCGTTCGCCGACGGCCCGTGAGTGCACGAAGCCACTCTACGCCGGGCGCGTCGCGGGATTTGCTCGCCAGAGATCGGCATATTCCCTACTGCGTGCAGACCACGTCGTCTACCCCCGATGTGCAGGCCAGCGATGCCGCCCGAAATGCGGCATACTCACCTAGGGGGGAACGAAGCAGATGGTGCGTGGGGGATTCGAACAGGGCGGGGTCTACGTTCTGCGACCCCGGCGAACGATGGTCGCGCGGTCGACCCTGGCGGCCGTTGCCTTGCTGCTTCCGCTGTCAAGCGTATTGTTCTGGCTCTCCCTCTCCAGTGGTATCTGGCCATATGTGTTGTCCATCATCTTCGGCATCTCCGCCCTCGGATTGCTTGGAGCAATGGGCGGCCGCAGAATGCGAGTATCCGTCACCGCCGACGGCCTGGAGGTTCGCCGGCTGCTGGGCCGCGTGACCAGAATCGGCTCCGCCGAGATTGCCCGGATCGTGCTGGTGGATTTGTACCAGACCGGAACCCTCGAGGCCCTCCCCCACCTCTACGTACTCAGCTCCGCCGACAATGTGCTGCTGCACCTGCGCGGCCAGTTCTGGCCTCGATCAGGCATGGAAACCCTGATCGACACGCTCGGGCTCGCCGTCGAGCGCCCGCCGGAGCCGCTCACCGCGACCGATCTCGCGCGGCTTCGGCCGGAGCTCGTGCATCACGTCCTGCGCCGCGCGGCCCGCCTGGGCTTCTAGCGCCGGGCTCATCCGCCGAAAGCGGTGACCGTCCGCGACGGCGGGCAGACGTTGGTCACGAGTGGTGTGCGGCGCGTTGCTGTCGGTATTTGCGGCGGTGGCGTTCCAACCGCCGCCGGGAGGCGAGTTGGCGTTCACCATCAATTTTCGCGGCAGCAGGAGCCCAGAGAACAACCGCGACCCCGGCGCCGAGCAGCACCCCGCCAATGGTGTCGGTCAGCCAGTGCGCGCCCAGATAGGTGCGGCTGAGCAGCATCACGATCGTGTACGCGGCGCCGGCGAGCGCCACCCACAGCCGCGGGAAGATGATCGCCAGACAGACCGCCATGGTCGCTGCGTTGGCGACATGTCCGGAGGGAAACGACCCGTAGTCGGAGATGACGAGCATGTCTTCGGGTCGGGCGCGGCCGAACACTTGTTTCAGGAGTTGCACGCCGCCGGCGCTCACCACGGTCGCCGCGAGGTAATACCCGGCGGCCCACGGTCGTTTCATGAGCACGACGACGAGGGTGATGGCCAGCGGCACGATGAGCACGCCGAACACACCGCCGCCGAGCGCGTTCATGAGCAGCGACGGAATCTCCCACACGGGTGAACGGTGCTCAATGATCTCGTCCATCCACTCGGTGTCCACTTCGAGCGCGAGGCCGTTGGCGCGCACGACCACGACAAGACCGAGCAGAGCGGCCAGCGCCACCGCAGAGAGGCCGCTGATAACCGGCCAGCGGCGCGAGATGCGGCGTGCGGCGGGGTCTGCGGCGCGTTCCGGAGACGACGGGTTAGTCATCCCGCCATCGTAGGCGTTCCGGGCCCGGGCCCGGCAACTGGGCCCATGATCTATCGCGGGCCCAGTTGCACAAGGTGGGACCGGTCGCTGAGCGGGCCTGATTGCGGGCTAGTGGCCGAGCGTGGGCACGCTGCGTGGGCGCACGATGAACCAGAGCGAGAGAATCGAGACGGTTGCCGTGATGCCCATGACGGATGCCATCGGGATCGCCGTTCCCACTCCGAGCACTCCCACAATGGGTGAGATCAGACCGGCCACGCCGAAGTTGGCCGCGCCGAGCAGCGAGGCCGCGGTCCCGGCCTCGTGGCCATGCGCGTTGAGCGCGATGACCTGAACGCTCGGCAGGGTGAAGCCGCAGGCCGCGATGAAGAACCACAGCGGCACCAGGGTTCCCCACAACCCCACGCCGGCCACGTCGAGCAGCACGATCGTGCTGGCCGTGATCAGGAGCACGACCGTGGAAACGGAAATGATCCACTGCGGCCCGATATTGAACCGATGCATGAGACGGGAGCTGAGCTGCACCCCCGATACGACGCCGAGCGAGTTGACGGCGAACAACAGGCCGTATTGCTGCGGGCTGAACTGGTAGACATCCTGAAAGAGGAACGGCGACGCCGACAGGTAGGAGAACAGCCCGGTGAACGTCATGGCGCCGATGATCGCGACGCCCACGAAGGTGCGGTCGCTCAGTACCGCTTTGTAACGCTGGGCCAGGGTGTTGTGGCCCTTGGTGTGACGTTCGCTTTCCGGCAGGGTCTCGACGATGAAAAACGCGACGGCAAGGATGACGATGACACCGTAAGCGGCGAGCACCCAGAAAATTCCGCGCCAGCTCATAACGAGCAGCAGCTGCGAGCCGATCACCGGCGCCAGTACCGGCGCGAGGCCGCTGACCAGAGCGAGGCGGGACAGCATGCGCACGAGCGGCTTGCCGCCGAACAGGTCGCGCACCATCGCCATCGCAACGACGGCGCCGGCCGCGGCACCGAATCCCTGCAGCACACGGAATGCCGCGAGCATGACGATGTCGTTGGACATGGCGGCACCGACGCAGGCGAGAATGTGCACACCGGTCGCCAGCATCAGCGGCAGGCGGCGGCCCACCTTGTCGCTCCACGGCCCGACGACGAGCTGCCCGAAGCCGAAGCCGATCATGGTCCCCGTGAGGGTCAGCTGGATCACCGACGGCATCACCCCGAATTCGCTTTCCAGCGTCGGGAACGCCGGCAAATACAGGTCGATGGTGAACGGGCCCAGTGCGGTCAACGCGCCCAGGATGAGAATGTAGACGATGCGCTGGCGGCGAGTCAGCTTGTCCCCGGGGTGCGCGGCTTTCGAAGCGAGTTGCGCGGCGCTGATAACGGGAATGCTGGCGGTAATCACGTGACGAATGTCCTTGTTTGGTCTGGGGAGGGGCCGGTTCGATCAGGCTGCCGGGCCCGGTTCCTGGCCGGCCGCGGGGGCGGTGACGTCCTGCTCCCCTTTCAGGGTAAGCGGGAGTAGGCCCGTAGTATTCCCCTGCTCGGATTTCGGGTCGAGCAGCAGCGCCTCGAAAACGAGCTCAGCTGCCCCGATCATGAGCAGGTTCGACCCCAGAAGCGCGGGGGTGATGCGCACCTCCTCGAACGCCGCATCGAGGGTGTGGGCGGCAACGGCGGCGCTCAGGCGTTGCGGGTCGACGGCATGCAGCGCGGCGAGAAAGCCGCCGAGCACGATGAGCTGAGGGTTGAGCACATTCACGGCGCCGGCCAGCGCGACGGCCAGCAGATCGAGCTGCCGGTTCACTTCGGCGCGCACGGCGGGCTGGTCGGAGGCGAGCAGGGCGCGCTGGAGGGCGTCGGCATCCGTTTCGCTCGCCTCGAGGCCCAACACCGCCAACAGCGCGTCCCGGGACACTTCGGCCTCGAGGGTGCCGGCGAGACCCGCCGAGTCGGTGCGGCTGCTCGCGCTCACCCGGGTGTGACCGAACTCGCCCGCGTAGCCGGCTCGACCGCCGGCGGCGACTCCCCCGATGACCAGGCCGCCGCCGATGCCGCTCGCCCCGCCGTTGAGGTAGATGAGATCGGTCGTGCCCTGCCCGGCGCCGAAGTATCGTTCGGCCGTGACCCCCAGACTCGCGTCATTCGCCGCGACGACCGGCAGGCCCGTCGCTCCTGCCAGCAGGTCGCTGAGGGGCTCGTCGACCCAGCCGAGGTGCGGGGCGTGGCGCACGAGACCGTCGCTCGCCCGCACCAGGCCCGGCACCGCCACACCCATTCCGATTATGGAATACTCCGGGAGGTCGCGCTTCAGTTCGGCCACGATACCCGCAGTGATCCGCACCGCTTCAGCGGCGGTCGGCGAGGTCGGCGTGGCATGGCGGATGCGCCGGTGCACCACGCCGCTCAACGCCACGACGGCCACGGTGATCGCGTCAATCTCCGGATTGACCGCGATGGCCACCACATGGTCGCTTGCGGCCACCATCGGGCTCGGCCGCCCAGCCAGCCTGGTGGGATCGGGAGTGCGTTCCTCGACCAGGCCGCGCTCGGCCAGTTCCGCGACCAGGGCACCGATGGTCGACCGGTTGAGCCCGGTCAGGCGGGTCAGTTGCGCGCGGGATGCGGCGCCGCTTCGATGCACGAGGCGCAGGATGATCGACAGATTGTGGCGACGGAGATCGTCGTTATTGGTGCCCTGCACAAGGTTCCCCTGGTCGTCGGTCTGCCGATAGCGGATCTCGCTGGCAGTTCAGGCTACCGCCGGAAGACCGCACGGCACCATGATAGGTTGCCCGAACCTGCAAACCCCTCGTCTACGCCTCGAGCGAGACCGCGCTCGGTCTGCCGTTCGACACCAACCTCCCTCGCCTCCCGGTAGACGAGGAGTATGCGCCTCGGCCCAAAAGAACTAAACCCCGGTCGAGTTCATCGGGCCTGTGAGCTGCGGCCACGTCAGGCGTTCTCGGTAAGGTCGACCGCTCAGCCGTCGAAGACGGTGCGCTCCAGAAAGGCGTTGCGGAACCTGTGCTGCGGGTCCATCCGCTCGGCAAGAGCCCGGAAGTCGGCTGCGCGCGGGTAGAGCGGCGCAAGGTCGCCCGCCTTGAGCGCGAACAGCTTCCCCCAGTGCGGACGGGCCATGAAGGGAGCGAGGGCGGCTTCCATCAGCACCAAAACCTTTTCCACGGCCGCCTGCTCGGGCTTCCAGGTGAAGTGCAGCGCCATACCGTCACGCCCGAAGTTGGGGCTCAGCCACAGGTCGTCCGCAGCCACGGTGCGCACCTCACTCACGAGCAGCAGCGGGGTGATTACACTCGACAGCTCGCGCATCGCCTGGATCGCGGCCACGGCATGCTCCCGCGGCACCAGGTATTCGCTCTGCAACTCTGCCCCGTTGCTCGGCGTGAAGGCGAGGCGAAAGTGCGCCAACCGGTCGTGCCACGCCCCCAATACGCCGAGCTGCTCTGTACAGTCCAACCCCGAGATGCCGGGCAGCGGATGCCGTGGCACCGTCGCCGGCGAGCCGCCGGAGAACTCCGTGCGCGGCGAAGACGGCTCCCGGCTCTTCAGCCAGGCCTGTTGCACGTGCGCGCCGCTCCAGTCGGTGAACAGGCTCACGCTGTACGCGGCCGAGGTTACCGCATCCAAATCGGCGAGCACTCGCGACCACGGCAGGTTCTCGAAGACGTCCTGACGCACGTCGAAGCTCGGCTGCACGTCGAGGGTCACCCGGGTCACGATGCCGAGCGCCCCGAGACCCACGACCATGCCGGCGAAGTCGGGCGTCGACTCCCGGGACACTGTCACCAGCTCCCCCGATCCGGTGACCAGCTCCAGGGCCCGTACGGCCGTTGCGAGGTTGCCGTTCTGGTCGCCCGAGCCGTGCGTGCCCGTGGCGATAGCCCCGGCCACCGAAATATGCGGCAGCGACGCGAGGTTGTGCAGCGCGAACCCGCGGCGGGAGAGCTCTTCAGCGAGAATCCCATACTTCGTACCGCCGCCGACCGTCACGGTCGATGCCGCCTCGTCGATCACGAGATCAGAGGCAAGATCAGCCAAGGACACGAGCGTTCCGCGGGTGTCGGCGCTGTCGTTGAAGGAGTGCCTTGAGCCGAGCGCCCGCACTCGCTCGGTGCCGGCGACAATGGCCTGCAGCTCCGCCACACTCGCGGGCTCCACCACGCGCTCTGCCTCGTACCGGTAGTTGCCGGCCCAGTTCAGGTCTGTCGTCACAATCCGCATCCTCGCCGCATCAAAGCATTAATTAGGTGTTGAGAACAACATATCTCGACTTCACCCCGTCCTTGGTGCCGCATCACCCCGACAAGCTCAGGCGTGCCCGCGCATGAAACCGGCCGGGTCGTCGAGCAACCCGGAAAAGGCGAGCTCGGCTGCCCCGACCATCATGAGCCGGGAACGCAATTGCGCGCGCTCGAGCAATACCGCGTGTCCGAGGGTTCCCAGCGAACTGATGCTCACAGCCTCAGCCAGACGCTCACGGCCGACCGACAGCAAGGAGCCGAGAAAGCCGCCGAGCACCACCATCTCAGGATCGAACATGTTCACGAAGTTCGAGATGGCCACCGACAGAAAGTCGATCTGCCTGGCCACCTCCCGCAGCACCTCAGGGTCCCTCGAAACGCCGAGGGCGATATCGAGTTCGTCCTGATCCGCCCGCGGCAGTCCCAAAACGGTAAGCAGTCGCTGCATGCTCACCTCGGTTTCGAGGCAACCGATGCGCCCGCAGTGGCAGCGCACGCCGGCCGAGTTGACCAAGGTGTGGCCGAGTTCGCCCGCGTAGCCGCTCGTGCCGCGTAGCGGACTCCCGCCGATGATCAGGCCGCCGCCGATACCGCTCGCACTGCCGTTGAGGTAGACGAGATCGGCCCTTCCGCGGGCCGCGCCGAAGAGGCTCTCCGCTATGGCGCCGAGGCTCGCGTCATTGCCGGCGAAGACCGGGTAGTGCAGCGCTTTGGCAAGGGCGCCGGTGAGGGCGCAGTCCCGCCAGCCGAGGTGCGGGGCGATCAACACCCGGCCGTCGACCGTGTCGACCAGGCCGGGAACAGCCACCCCGACCCCGACGATGCGATAGTTCTGCTCGATCTCACCGCGCATCCCGTCAACGATGGCCGAGACGGCGTTCACGGTTTCGACCACCGTGGGAATGCGGGCCGTGTCGAAGCGGATGCGCCGAATCACCTCGCCGCCGAGCCCCACCAGCCCCACGGTGATCGCGTCGACGTCGGGACTCACCGCGATCGCGGCGATCTTCGGGCTCGGGAACACCTGCAAGCTCGGGCGTCCGACCCGGCCCGGCGCCTCTTCCGGCTCCCCCTCAAAGGCCATCCCCAGCTCGACCAGCTCAGCGACGAGAGCGGAGATGGTCGAGCGATTGAGGCCGGTGCGTCTCGTCAGCTCAGCGCGCGAGCATCCGCTGGAGTGATGAATCATGGTGAGGATCATCGACAGGTTGAACCGGCGCAATTGATCGTTGCTCGAGCCTCCCCGCGAGGCGAAGGTGGGCGGGGCCAGTTTGGTCACGGCGCTACCTCTCACCTTTTGGGGACACCGACAGAATACTTCAGGCGCGCGCTACCGCCCGCCGGACCGGCGCTTGTTGAAGATGTCGAAGGCGACCGCGAGCAACAACACGAGACCCTTGATGGTCATCTGCCAGGCGGCATCGACCGACAGAATTGACAGGCCCATGTTGAGCACACCCATGACGAGAGCCCCGATGACGGCCCCGATGACCGTACCGACACCGCCGGTCACGGCCGCACCACCGATGAAGACCGCGGCAATCGCGTCGAGCTCGTAGTTCTGACCGGCAGAGGCGACGGCGCCGCCGGCACGTGAGGTCGACACGACGCCGGCCAGACCGGCCAGCACACCCATGTTCACAAAGATGAAGAAGTTGACCCACTGGGTTTTGACACCACTCATCTTGGCGGCGAAGAGGTTTCCGCCCATCGCGTAGACGTGACGGCCGAACACGGTCTGGTTGAGCAAGAACGTGTAGCCGAGAATTAGCACGGCGAGCACGATCAGAATGATCGGGGTTCCGCTGTAGTCCGAGAGCAGCCAGGCAAACCAGATTATGGCTACACCGGCGACGCCGCTCCTGATCCAGAGCGTGGTGATCGGCTGCTGCGGCAGGTCGAGCCGGCGCAGGGTGGCGCGGGTGCGCAGCTGCTGCACGATCAGGGCGAGTGCCGTCAACACACCGAGCGCAATGGTGAGCACATCTCGTCCACCGACCTCGCCGAGGAAGGCGGGCAGCCAGCCGGCACCGATGGCGGTGAATTCGGACGGAAGTCCGCTGATGGTTCCGCCGGTGAGCAGCACGAGGGTGAGCCCGCGGAAGATCAGCATGCCGGCCAGGGTGACGATGAAGGCGGGGATGCCCACGAAAGCCACCCAGAATCCCTGCCAGGCGCCGACGGCCGCGCCCACGAGCAGCGCGACCAGCACGGCGCCCCACCAGGGCAGGCCCCAGGAACTCATGCTGAGCGCGGTGACGGCACCGACCATGGCAACCACCGAGCCCACCGACAAGTCGATATGGCCGGCGATGATCACGATCACCATGCCGATCGCCAGGATGAGCACGTAGGCGTTCTGCTGGATCAGGTTGTTCACGTTGCCCGGCAGCAGCAGCCGGCCATCGGTGAGAATTTGGAACAACGCAATGATGATGCCCAGGGCGGCGAGGATTCCGTACTGCCTGAGGTTGACCGCAAACTTGGGCTTAGCGCGCTTCACGGGGGTGGTTGTACTCATCGGGGTCAGTCCTTTCCCGCGGTCATGTAATGCATGAGTGTTTCTTGGGACGCATCCGCTGCCGCGACTTCGCCGGTCAGCTTGCCCTCGGAGATGACATAGATGCGGTCGGACAGCCCGATGAGTTCGGGCAGCTCCGAGGAGATCACGACGACGGCTTTGCCCTGCGCGGCCAGCTCGTTGATGATTCCGTAGATCTCGTATTTGGCGCCCACGTCAATGCCGCGGGTCGGTTCGTCGAGAATAAGAATGTCCGGTCCGGCGAAGATCCACTTCGACAACACGACCTTCTGCTGGTTGCCGCCCGACAGTTTGCCGGTGATCGACGCGACGCTGGGTGCCTTGATGTTCATCTTGTCGCGGTAGGAATTGGCGACCTTGTATTCGCGGTTCCGGTCGATGATGCCCCATTTGGCGAGTTTGCCGAGCGCCGCGGCCGAAACGTTCACCGTGATGTCGCCGATCAGATTGAGACCGTAGAGCTTGCGGTCCTCGGTGGCGTAGGCGAAACCGTGACTGATGGCTTCGTCGACGGTGCGCATCTGAATCTTGTCGCCGTTTTTGAAGACGCTGCCGGTGATCTTCGTGCCGTAGGAGCGGCCGAAGATGCTCATGGCGAGTTCGGTACGGCCGGCGCCCATGAGACCGGCAAAACCGACGATCTCACCGGCCCGCACGGTAAACGAGGCGCCGTCGACCACCTTTCGTGCCGTGTCGACGGGGTGGTACACGGTCCAGTCTTCGACTCGCAGCACCTCCGCGCCGATATTGGGTTCGCGCGGCGGAAACAGGCTATTGAGTTCGCGGCCGACCATGGAACGGATGATGCGAGCCTCGGTAGCGTCCGGGCCGTTCATCTGGATGGTTTCAATGGTCTTGCCGTCACGAATGACGGTAACCGTGTCGGCGATCCGCTTGATCTCCTTGAGTTTGTGGCTGATGATGATGCACGTGATGCCCTGGCCGCGCAGGTGTTCGATCAAGCCGAGCAGATGCGCCGAATCCTCGTCGTTGAGGGCGGCCGTCGGCTCGTCAAGGATGAGCAGTTTGACCTGCTTGGAGAGCGCCTTGGCAATCTCCACGAGCTGCTGTTTGCCGACGCCGAGCTCGAGCACCCGGGTGGCCGGGTTCTCGGCGAGGCCGACTCGGGCGAGCAGCAGGGCGGCTTCGCGGTTGGTTTTGTTCCAGTCGATGATGCCCCGGCTGGAGTTCTCGTTGCCGAGGAAGATGTTTTCGGCGATCGACAGGTAGGGGCTCAGCGCCAGTTCCTGATGAATGATGACGATGCCGTCGGCTTCGCTGTCGTTGATCGTCTTGTAAGCGACCCGCTTGCCCTCGAACTCGATGGTGCCGCCGAAGCTGCCAGTGGGATAGACCCCGCTGAGCACCTTCATGAGCGTTGATTTGCCGGCACCGTTTTCGCCGCAGACCGCGTGCACTTCGCCGCGGACGATGTCGATGGACACCCCGTCGAGAGCTTTCACTCCGCTGAAATCCTTCACGATGTTGTGCATCCTGAGGATGGTCGTGTGCTCCAAGGTTCCGCCTCCTGATCGAATTGGTCTGTTGCATTGGGGCCCGGTGGCGGGCCCGACCGGCCCCGCTTGCGCGGGGCCGACCGAGAGTGACTCGTTAGAGCCCAACGTCCGATGCCTTGATGAAGCCGGAGTCGATGAGCTTGGTCTGCACATCGTCCTTCACGACGACCTCGGGGTCGAGCAGGAACGACGGCACGACCTTCTTGCCGTTGTCGTAGGTCTTGGTGTCGTTCACGGTGACGTCCTCTCCGGCGGTGATCTGCTGGATCATGTCGAAGACCTGCTGGCCGAGCGTGCGCGTGTCCTTCCAGACGGTCATCGACTGCTCGCCGTCAAGAATTGCGAGCACGTTGGCCTTGTCGGCGTCCTGACCGGTGATGATCGGGTAGCTCTCTCCGGGCGTGTAGCCGGCGCTCTTGAGCGAAGCCATGATGCCGATAGCGAGGCTGTCGTTGGGTGAGAGCACAACGTCCACTGCCTCGGAGCCCGTGTAGAACGATGACAGGCGGTTGTCCATTTCGGACTGCGCCTCGCTCGAACTCCAGCCCTGGATGCCGATTGAGGCCCAGTCGTCGTCGGACGTCGGGGCCTTGCCGCTGGGTACGACGAGCTGGCCGCTCTCGACGTAGGGCAGCAGAACGTCCCACGCGCCGGAGAAGAAGTACTTGGCGTTGTTGTCGTCGGGGCTGCCGGCGAAGGGCTCGAGCTTGAACGGACCGGCGCCGTCGGCCAGGCCGAGC
>Ga0307486_1001312_pt1 | contig 19449 bp, 16 predicted proteins | sample CBIW02metaG_FD_203663 | JGI IMG/M metagenome (GOLD analysis project Ga0307486, IMG submission 203663) | Sea-ice brine microbial communities from Beaufort Sea near Barrow, Alaska, United States - CBIW 0.2 | ecosystem: Environmental > Aquatic > Marine > Coastal | place: USA: Alaska | collected...
TCGGCATCAACATCGGCAACCCGCACACGGTTGTTGCCCTGGCCGACGACGACGAACTCGATGCCGCCGACTTGACGTTCATCCCACAGCTCGATCCGGAACCGGCCGGCGGTGTGAACATCGAATTCGTCGTGCCGAACGACCCGCTCGTCGTCAACGGGGTCGGACGGTTCCGCATGCGCGTGCATGAGCGCGGCAGCGGGGAGACCCTGTCGTGCGGCACCGGTGCAGCTGCGGCAGCGCTGGCGACCCGGCACTGGGCCGGAAAGTCAGCACCGCATCAGTGGCGAGTTGAGCTGCCCGGTGGGGTGCTCGGGGTGCGGATGTTTGCAGCGGAGGACGGCGAGCATGTGTCGCTGTCCGGGCCGGCGGAGCTGGTCTTCGACGGGGTCCTGAACCTGGGCTAGTCGCGGTGCACCTGGAGCACTCGGAAGCCCTTGCTGATGGCCTCGCGCGTGGTCTCAAAATCGTCGGGGAGATCGTCGGCGAGCCAGCGCTGGAGTGAGTCGGAGCCGAGGTTGCGTTGAACGACGAGCCACGCATCCGCTTCGGATTCCAGGCGGGGGAGCCAGGTCTGCAGTAGCGCGTGCAGTTCGTCCTTGCCGACGCGAATGGGCGGGTTCGACCAGATGGTGCGAAAGCTGATATCGGCGGGCACATCAGCGGCGAGTACGGCCTTGATGTTGGTCAGTCCGAGAGCTGCGGCGTTGGTGCGCACAAGGTCGAGAGCCCGCTCGTTGACGTCGACCGCCCAAATGGTGGCGTCAGGGGACGCCAGCGCGAGATGCAGCGCGATCGGACCCCAGCCGCAGCCGAGATCGAGAAAATGTCCATCGAGCGGTGGCTCGGGAGCGTACCTGAGAAGAACCTCGGTTCCGGTGTCGATGTGGGCGGGGCTGAACACCGAGTTGGCGGTCGTGAGCTCCCGGTCTTTTCCATGCAACTGCACGGTAATCTGGCGGGTTTTCAGTACGGTGCCGGGCGCCGGAGAAAAATAGTGGTCGGACGACATAAGAGGAACCTTTCAACTTCGTTGAACTAAGGTTAACTGGATGAATGAGCCAACGGCGCCCAACGGCAATGACGCAGTAGAAAACCAGGCCGCAGAACCGGCACTGGATGCCGACGATGTTGTCGCGCGCGTGTTGGCCAGCGCCGAAAGCAGGGCTGCCGGTTTCTCCCTCTTCCGCAGTGGGGCGGCTCAGGCCTTGCAGAACCAGTCCTCCGGCGAGTACGACGGCAGCGACCACGACGGCGACCAGTCCGAACGTGCCGATCGCAACGCCCTGCGCCGGGTCGGTGGATTGTCCACCGAGCTTGAAGATGTCACCGAGGTCGAGTACCGACAGTTGCGTCTGGAGAACGTCGTTCTCGTCGGCGTCTACACCCACGGAACCGTCGACGACGCCGAGAATTCCATGCGTGAACTCGCCGCACTCGCCGAAACGGCCGGGGCGACAGTTCTCGACGGTTTGCTGCAGCGTCGGGCTACGCCCGACCCGAGCACCTACCTCGGCAAGGGCAAGGCACAGGAAGTCGCCGCCATCGTGCTGGCGCTCGGTGCCGACACTGTTATCGCTGACACCGAACTGGCGCCGAGCCAGCGTCGCGCCCTGGAAGACGTGGTGAAGGTCAAGGTGATCGACCGCACGGCCGTGATCCTCGATATTTTCAGCCAGCACGCCAAGAGCCGCGAGGGCAAGGCGCAGGTTGAACTGGCCCAGATGGCATACATGCTGCCGCGCCTGCGCGGTTGGGGCGATTCGATGTCCCGCCAGGCCGGTGGCCAGGTCGGTGGTACCGGAGCCGGAATGGGCTCGCGTGGCCCCGGTGAGACCAAGATCGAACTCGACCGACGCCGCATCCACACCCGAATGTCCAAACTGCGCAAGCAGATGGTCGAGATGAAACCGGCCCGTGAAGCCAAACGTGCCAACCGCAAGCGCAACGCCGTGCCATCGGTGGCGATAGTCGGGTACACCAACGCCGGCAAGTCCAGCCTGCTCAACCGCATCACCAAGGCCGGGGTGCTGGTCGAGAACTCCCTGTTCGCGACCCTCGATGCCACAGTGCGCAAGTCGATGACCGACGACGGCCGTCTCTACACCCTCACCGACACCGTCGGCTTCGTTCGTAACCTGCCGCACCAACTGGTTGAAGCCTTTCGCTCCACCCTCGAAGAAGTCGCCGATGCCGACGTCATCGTGCACGTCGTCGACGGATCACACCCCGACCCTGTCGCCCAACTCGCCACCGTTCGCGACGTCATCTCCGAGGTCGGCGCCCGCGATATTCCCGAACTGGTCGTGTTCAACAAGAGTGACCTGATCAGCGACGATGACCGGCTCGTGCTGCGCGGTCTGGAGCCCAAGGCCACGTTCGTGTCGGCACGCACCGGCGAGGGCATTGAGAGCGTGCTCGCAGCAGTCGCACTGCTGCTGCCGACGCCGCAGATTGAACTCAACCTGCTCATTCCCTACGAACGCGGTGACCTCATCGCGGTGCTTCATGACGTGGGCCGGATCGAGACGACCGAGTACGTTGAAACCGGTACCCACGTCAAAGCATTCGTCACGCCAGAGATCGAGCCGCAATTCGCCCCGTTCGTCATCACGGCGGCGCTCTCCGCCTAGCGATCCGCCTAGCGTTCCGCGGGCGTCACTGTGACGCGACTGTCCATCGTGACGGCAAAGTGACGCGACTGTGAATCGCTCGTGACGGCATCGGTGACGGCATCGCGACGTCACCGATGACATGAAATGTCATATTCGCCCGCGTTGGCGTTGGCGTTGTTAGTGTTTTACCAATCGTTGCCGACGGAATCAGTTCCCCGGCATGGAGCGACAGCCGAGCCCGGCATCCGCCCGCGAAGAACCGCCAGTCTTGGCGCGTCCGCGGCCGCCCGGCCACCCACCGCTGTACCGAAACTCCCGAATGAGGAACCAATGACCGCGACGACGGATTCCGCGTGTATCGCCCGCCCGGCGTTCTCCTTCGAGGTATACCCGCCGAGGTCGGCGGCCGCAGCCACGGCCCTCACACACACCATCGATCACCTCGCCGCAGCCGGTCCCGAGTTCATTTCGGTGACCTACGGTGCCAACGGCTCGTCGCGCAACTCCTCGCTGGATATTTTGCGCTACATCAAAGACCACACAACAGCGGATGCGATGGCCCACCTCACCTGCGTCGGTTCATCGCACGCCGAAACCAACCGGCTCATTCGGGAGTTCCTCGACGCCGGCATCAGCAGTTTCCTGGCCGTTCGCGGCGATGCGCCTCAGGGCGCGGTTGAAGGGGACAACACCTTTCTCGGCGATCTGCACAGCGCGGGAGAACTGGTGCAGCTTATCCACCGGGTGCAGGCTGAACGGGTGCCGTACATCGAGACTGTGATTCCTGGCCTGCCCGGTGCCCGCGGCGTGAAAACCGAACGAACCAAGGTGCGCATCGGTGTTGCCGCGTTCCCGAACGGACACCCCAACTCCCGATCGGTGACTCAGGACATCGACACCCTGCTGGCCAAGCAGGCCGCCGGGGCGAACCTCGCCATCACTCAGCTGTTTTTCCACGCCGACGACTACCTCAGCTTCATCCAACGGGCGCGCTCGGCCGGGGTGCTCTTTCCCATCTTTCCCGGCATCATGCCGGTGACCAGCCCGCAGCGGTTACGACGCATCCTGCAGCTGTCCGGCGAAAAGCTGCCCGCCGAACTGTCCATTCAACTCGAGGTCGAACCGACCGAGGAAGGCCAGCGCCAGATCGGCATCGATCACGCCGTGCGACTCGGCCAGGACGTACTCGCGGGTGGCGCCCCCGGTCTCCACCTGTACGCCTTCAACCAGCACGACACCGTGCTCAAGGTTCTCGAGGGGTGTGGGGCGCTGCCGGTGCCCGCTTCCATGCCCTAGGCCACACGCGGCCCACCCCATCACGTTCTCTCCCACCGTTTAGCCACCAATGCTTCAGTGAAGGAATCATCATGCCCATTTCGCCCGCATCCCGCACCTTTCCCACCGGCACCATCCTCGGCTACCCGCGCATCGGACGGCGGCGGGAACTGAAGAAGGCCGTCGAAGCCTTCTGGTCAGGAACGATCGACGCCACCGCCCTGGAAAATGTGGCTGCCGGACTGCGTCATGCCACCCGCGACCGACTCGTCGACCTCGGCCTGGGCCGCACCGACTCGTCGATCCCGGAGTCGTTCTCCTACTACGACCAGGTGCTCGACACCATCGTCGCCGTCGGCGCGATTCCCTCCCGGTTCGCCTCCCTCGTCGCCGCCGACGGAACCCTCGACCTGGCCGGGTACTTCACCCTGGCGCGCGGTGAGGGCGACAACCTGCCGCTGGAGATGACCAAGTGGTTTGACACCAACTACCACTACCTCGTGCCCGAGATCGGCCCGGAAACCGCGTTCTCGCTAGCCGGCGATCGCATCGTGCGCGAGTTTGTCGAGGCGAAAGAGGCCGGGTTCCTGACCCGACCGGTCATCGTCGGACCGGTCACCTTTCTGCTGCTCAGCAAGCCGAGCGACGAGGCCCCGGCCGGATTCTCACCGCTATCGCGCCTCGATGATCTTCTTCCCGTCTACGCCGCCCTGCTGACCAGGCTCGCGGATGCCGGCGCCGAGTGGGTGCAGCTCGACGAGCCGGGTCTGGTCAGCGAGACGATTGACGTGCCGCGCGCCGAGACTCTGGCCGCCGTCGCATCCGCTTACGGCAGTCTCGGACGACTGACCGGCCGGCCGAGCCTGTTCATTGCGGCGCCCTACGGCAGCCTCGACGACGCCCTGCCGGTTCTGACCGCCACCGCAGTAGAGGCGATCGGCCTCGACCTCGTGCGGGGTACGCTGCCGCAAACAGTCCCCGGACTGGACGGCAAGACCCTCGTCGCCGGAGCGATAGACGGCCATAACATCTGGCGGGGTGACCTGGCCGGCGCCTTCGACACTGTCGAGGCCGTGCGCGCGCTGTCCGACTCCGTGGCCGTCTCCACCTCGACCTCCCTGCTGCACGTGCCGCACGACGTGCTCGATGAGACCTCGCTATCGGATTCGCTGACCAGCTGGCTCGCTTTCGCGGATCAGAAAGTCGGCCAGGTTGCGACCCTCGCGCTCGGCCTCACCGCCGGACGCACCGCCATTGCGGCGCCGCTGGCCGAGGCCGACGTCGCCTTGACGGCGCGGCACAATGCCCCGGGGGTGCGAGACACATCCGTGCGTGCCCGCACAGCCGCACTGACTGACGCCGACTTCAGCCGGGGCGACTACGCAGAACGCCAGAGTGCCCAGGACGCGGCGCTCCAACTGCCACCCTTGCCAACGACCACGATCGGTTCGTTCCCGCAGACCGCCGATATTCGCCGGGCGCGTGCTCAATTCCTCAAGGGAAACCTGTCGGCCGATGACTACCGGGACCTGATGCGCGCCGAAATCGGGCGCGTCGTGGAGGTGCAGGAAGAGATCGGACTTGACGTGCTCGTGCATGGAGAACCCGAACGCAACGACATGGTGCAGTATTTCGCGGAGCACCTCGACGGGTTCGCCGTGACCGAAAACGGGTGGGTTCAGTCCTATGGCAGCCGCTGCACGCGGCCATCCATTCTGTGGGGTGACGTGTCGCGCCCGGCACCGATCACGGTGGACTGGTCGGTGTACACCCAAAGCCTCACGGCCAAGCCGGTCAAGGGAATGCTCACCGGTCCGGTGACGATTCTGGCGTGGTCGTTCGTGCGTGATGATCAGCCGCTCGGAGAAACAGCGCGCCAGGTGTCCCTCGCCCTGCGCGATGAAATCGGCGACCTTGAGGCCGCGGGCATCAAGATCGTGCAGGTTGACGAGCCGGCACTGCGAGAACTGTTGCCGCTGAAAAAGAAGGATCATGCCGACTATCTGGACTGGTCCGTCGGGTCGTTCCGGCTCGCCACGGCCGGGGTAGCGGATGCGACCCAGATTCACACACACCTGTGCTACTCGGAATTCGGCGTCGTCATTGAGGCCATTCGCAACCTCGATGCCGACGTGACGAGCATTGAAGCGGCCCGGTCGCGCATGGAGGTGGTGCGGGAAATCGAAGCCGGCGGGTTCGACCACGGTATCGGTGCGGGCATTTATGACATCCACTCGCCGCGGGTGCCGAGCGTCGACGAGCTGACGGCCTTGCTCGACACCGCCCTGGAATCCATTCCCGAACGCCAGGTCTGGGTGAACCCGGATTGTGGGCTGAAGACACGCGGCTACGACGAGACCGTGCAGTCCCTGCACAACATGCTCGCTGCGACTCGGGTGGTGCGTGAACGGCGCGGCGCCACCACCCTGTCGGCTCAGTACAGCTAACGGCCGGCACCAGCACCAGCACAGCGGCTTTGGGCCCGATCATCGGTTGGTGGTCGGGCCCCTCGTCTGTCTGCTGATGCGTGAACTGCCAAGAGCTAGACGGAGCGCAGCACCGCGACGACTTTGCCGAGGATATCGGCAAAGTCGCCGACGATCGGTTCGAAGTTGCTGTTGCGTGGCAGGAGCCAGGTATGGCCATCACGTTTGCGCAAGACCTTCACTGTGGCCTCATTGTCGAGCATGGCCGCGACGATCTCGCCGTTCTCAGCGGTCTTCTGCTGACGAACAACGACCCAGTCGCCGTCGCAGATTGCCGCGTCGATCATCGATTCACCGACGACCTTGAGCATGAACAGCTCTCCCTGGCCCACCAGCTGACGGGGGAGCGGGAAGATCTCATCGATTTGCTGGTCGGCCGTGATCGGGATGCCCGCGGCAATGCGACCGACGAGGGGAACCATCGCCGCATCACCGACCTGTGCACCTGGGTGATAGGTGTCCTGGTCGCCGGTGCTGACGTCCTCGGGGGCGCGCTGAACCTCAATGAGCACTTCGAGGGCCCGGGGACGATTCGGGTCGCGACGCAAATATCCGCTGAGCTCGAGCTGGTTCAGCTGGTGGGTCACGCTCGACAGCGAGGCCAGGCCAACCGCATCGCCGATCTCACGCATGCTCGGCGGGTAGCCGCGCGAGCTCACCGACCGCTGAATCACATCGAGGATTGCGAGCTGGCGTTGGCTCAAACTCTTGCGGCGCCGAGTGCCGCCTTTGTCGCGGGTGCCACTGGTGTTTTGGGTCACAATGAGCGCTCCTTGAGTCGGTCCCGCACGGTCTGGAGGGACGCTCCGCGGGAATGTCGGTGGTGTCTGGTTGAGTGTAAATCAAGCAATTGACCTATCGAAAGTTTATCCAGTTCTCGGCCCTGAAACAAACACTTATTCGAGTGTGTTGCGCGAAATTCCGGGCGCAGATCAGAAAACCCTTGCATGTTCGATTGTTCGAAGTTATATTCGGAACATAGTTTCGTATTCGGTCCTCCCGGCCGAGGGCCGAATACGAGGCTTGCAGCCCGCCAACCTTGGAGGTTTGACATGATCACAGCAATCTCAAACGCATCGCCCGCTTGTGCAGCACCCCTCGCGGCCGCAGTCCCCGTCACCCGCCTTCGACTCACCCGTCGCGGCCGAGTCGTTCTCACGACCCTCGCCGCCGTTCCGCTCGTGCTCGGCGCCATCGCCCTGTCCGTCAACGGAGGAGTAGCCGGGGCTGCGGATTCTGCTCCGGGAATGGATCTCATGTCGTATACGACCGAATCCGGCCTTGTCGCAACCCTGGCGTACTCGCCGACCGAAGCGGGTTCCTCCCGCATCATTACCGTCGAACCCGGCCAGACCCTGTGGGACCTCGCCGAGGAATTCGCTCCGTCCGCCGACCCGCGAGACGTGATCGCCGATATCAAAAAGCTCAATGCCCTGGCGGTTGAAACCCTGCAGCCCGGCCAGCGCCTGGAACTCCCCGCAGGCTCCTGACGCATCGACCGCGTATTACGCGCGGGTACGCGCGGGCCGGCAGGCCAGCACCGGCCGCAGGAGGGCACCGGCCGCGGGGCAACACGGGCAGCTGCACGGGGTCGTAGCATGGAGAGTGTGACCAGTCTCGAAGATCTTCCTCTCCGCACCAACCTGCAAGGCCTGAAACCGTACGGTGCACCCCAACTGCACGTGCCGGTGGCATTGAACGTCAACGAGAACACGCATCCCATTCCCGAAGCGGTCGCGCGCGACATTGTCGCAGGCCTGGCCGAGGCCATCCGCTCGGTCAATCGGTATCCCGACCGCGAATTCACCGCCCTGCGCGAGGCCCTGGCCCACTATCTGGGCGAGGGACTGACCGCCGATAATATCTGGGCGGCCAACGGCTCCAACGAAGTCCTCCAGCAGGTCCTGCAAGCTTTCGGCGGACCAGGACGCAGCGTGCTCGGCTTTACTCCGACCTATTCCATGTATTCGATTCTCGCCTCGGGAACCGACACCACGTGGGTGTCGGGCAACCGCGACGCCGACTATGAGCTCTCCCCGGACACCGCCGCGAGCGAGATCACCCGCACCAACCCCGATATAGTTTTCCTCTGCTCGCCGAACAACCCCACCGGCACTCCGCTCTCGCTCGACACCATTGCCGCAGCCTACGACGCGACGGACGGCATCGTCGTCGTTGACGAGGCCTACGCTGAGTTCGCCCCCCTGGGCACGCCGAGCGCGCTCACCCTCTTACCCGGAAGGGAACGCTTGCTGGTCTCGCGCACGATGAGCAAGGCCTTCGCCTTCGCCGGTGCCCGGGTAGGCTACCTGGCCGCGGATCCGGCGGTAACGGATGCCCTGCGACTGGTTCGTCTCCCGTACCACCTGTCCGCTTTGACCCAAGCCGCCGCAAACGCGGCACTGGCGCACAGCGCTGAGATGCTCGCCATGGTCGACGACATTCGCACTCAGCGCGACCGGCTCGTGGTCGGACTGGGCAGCCTGGGCTATGCCCCGCACCGAAGCTGGAGCAATTTCGTATTGTTCGGGGGAGTGGCCGACCCACACGCGACCTTCGAGGCGCTGCTCGCTGAGGGAATCCTGATTCGCGATGTCGGCATTCCCGGCCACTTGCGGGTGACGGCTGGAACCGAGGAAGAGACCTCTGTCTTTCTCGATGCCCTGGCCCGTCTCGGACGAACGGATCGGCTCGGTCAAGCCGAGTCGGCTCAAGCCGAATAAGCTAGGAACATGAGTTCAACTGTTGGCATTTCCGCGCCCCGCGTCGCACACCTGCAACGGGAGACGAGTGAATCCAGCATCGACCTCTCGGTCAACCTTGACGGCACGGGCATCAGCAACATCCAGACCTCCGTACCGTTCTACGACCACCTGCTCACGGCATTCGCCAAACACTCCCTGACCGACCTCACCGTGCGCGCCTCCGGCGATATTGAAATCGACGTGCACCACACGGTCGAAGACGTGGGAATCGTGCTTGGCCAGGCTATTCGTCAGGCACTCGGAGACAAATCAGGCATCTCCCGCTACGGCGACGCCGTGGTACCGCTCGACGAGGCCCTTGCCCAGGCCGTTGTCGATATCTCCGGTCGCCCCTACCTGGTGCACACCGGCGAGCCGGCCGGCTTCGAATTTCACCTCATCGGCGGGCACTTCACCGGCTCCATGGTGCGCCACGTCTTTGAAGCAATCACCTTTCATGCCGGGTTGACCGTGCACGTCACCGTTCTGGGCGGCCGTGATCCGCACCACATCGCCGAAGCCGAGTTCAAGGCCTTCGCTCGCGCATTCCGGCTCGCCAAGTCACTCGACCCGCTCGTGCAGGGTATCCCGTCGACCAAGGGAGCACTGTGAGTCGGGTTGTGGTCTTCGATTACGGAACCGGCAACGTGCACTCCGCGGTCAAGGCGCTCGAATTGGCTGGTGCTGAGGTCACCTTGACGAGCGACCGCACGGTCGCCCTCGAGGCCGACGGGCTCGTGGTGCCCGGAGTCGGTGCGTTCAGCGCCGTGATGAAAGCTCTTCAGGCCGTGCGCGGTGACGAGATCGTCGATCGTCGACTGGCCGGGGACCGCCCGGTGCTGGGGATCTGCGTGGGCATGCAAGTGATGTTTGAACACGGCGTCGAACGCGGCCTCGATACCGAGGGGATCGGCGAATGGCCAGGAACGGTTACCGAACTCCCGGCAGAGATCCTGCCGCACATGGGCTGGAACACCGTCACGAGCGCTCCGGACTCCGAACTTTTTCGAGGAATCGAAGAGGAACGGTTCTACTTTGTGCATTCTTATGCCGCTCAGTCGTGGACGCTGGAAGTCATGCCGCCGTTTCCGGAACCCCGGCTGACGTGGGCCGAACACGGAGCTCCGTTTCTGGCGGCGATCGAGAACGGTCCCCTCAGCGCCACCCAGTTCCACCCGGAAAAATCGGGTGCGGCGGGAATCCAATTATTGAAGAACTGGATCGGAACACTGCGCCAATAGCGCAGCGCGCCTAGACTTCACAATCTCCACTCCAACCCGATTATCGGCACCGTTACCGGCGCCTTCCACGAAATCGGTCGCAGCGCGCGATCGCACCAATCAAGGACACCAATGAGCGAGTTCAACAAGACACCGAGGCTCGTCCTCCTTCCCGCCGTCGATGTGGCCGGCGGTAAAGCTGTTCGCCTGACCCAGGGAGAGGCCGGCACGGAAACGAACTACGGTGACCCCGTCGACGCTGCAGCCGACTGGGCCCGACAGGGTGCCGAGTGGATTCACCTCGTCGACCTCGACGCGGCATTCGGCCGAGGCACCAACACCGGCGTGATCAAGAAGGTCATCCGCCAGGTCAAAGGGATCAATATTGAACTCTCCGGCGGCATCCGCGATGACGAATCACTTGAGGCGGCACTGACCACCGGCGTCAAACGCATCAACCTCGGCACCGCGGCTCTGGAAAACCCGGAGTGGGCGGCCAGCGTGATCGCGCAATACGGCGAGGCCGTTGCTGTGGGCCTCGATGTACGCGGGACGACGCTCGCTGCACGCGGCTGGACCAAGGATGGCGGGGACCTCTGGCAAGTGCTTGAACGCTTGGAAACTGCGGGGTGTGCCCGCTATGTGGTGACCGACGTCACCAAGGACGGCACCCTGCAGGGTCCGAACATCGACCTGCTCCGCCAGGTGCTCGACAGCACTCGCAAGCCGGTCATCGCTTCCGGTGGCATCTCCAGCCTGGACGACATCGAAGCGTTGCGCGCGCTCGTGCCGCTCGGGCTGGAAGGCGCCATCGTTGGAAAAGCGCTCTATGCCGGCGCGTTCACCCTGGCCGAGGCGCTGGACGTTTCGGGGGCCTAATGACGAAGGCGCGTAATCTCGGTTCCACGGGCGATCCCTCGGGTCGACCGAACGCCGCTGCGTCGTCAGTCCAGCCCGAGAATTCGAACGAGCCGGCCAACACCACGGATTCAGCCGGTCAGCCGTGGGCCGGCCGAGAATTCGCTGCCACTCTCGACGCCGGTGATGACGGTGCCGCTCCCGCCGAGCTCACCGAAGCGCTCGCCCGGTTTCAGGCCCGCGAGGCCGGCGAAGAAAGCGTCATCGACGCCATTCGCGGTTCCCGCCTGCTCATTCCGCTGGTAACCAGGCTCGGCGAGGCCGCCCTGAACGACCGCGGCCAGACGATCGACAAAACCCAGGAATTGTCGATCATCACCGTGGCCGGCCCCGACGGCCGAACGGTGCTCCCCGCCTTCTCCTCGACCGCTGCCATGACGGCATGGAACCCCCTCGCCCGACCCGTTCCAGCGGATGCCGTACGGGTCGCTCTCGCGGCCGCACAGGAAGACACCGATCTCGTCGTACTGGACCCGACCTCACCCAGTGAATTCGTCATCCGGCGGCCGGCGCTGTGGGCGATTGCCCAGTCGCTGCCCTGGACACCGAGTTATGCCAGTCGCCACGTCGCGGATGCCTTCACTGCGTCGATTGCGACGGAGCTCTCGGTGCTGACCGTTCAACTCTCCGCCGGCGACCCGCTGGGACGGCTCGCCGGGCCCGAACTGGTGGTGCAACTTGAGTTGGTCGACGGACTCACCCAACTGGACCTCGACGCCATTCTGAGCCGACTCGGCACCCGATGGTCGGAGACTGAGGTCATCACGACCGGCGTCGATTCGCTCCAGGTGAAGCTGATCGCCTCGGCGTAGCCCGAGCGACGGACCCGGCAACCGCGTGTCGGTGGTTCGGGGCAGAATGACGGTATGACCGACGTTCTCGATCGATTCTCCCCGGCGACACGGGCCTGGTTCACCGAGGCATTCACGGCTCCCACGCCAGCGCAGCTCGGCGCGTGGAACGCCATTTCGCTGGGTTCGAATGCCCTCGTCGTGGCCCCGACCGGATCCGGCAAGACCCTCGCGGCGTTCTTGTGGGCCATCGACCGGCTGGCCACCGAAACGATCGCTGTGGCCGCACCCAGCACCCGCCTGCTCTATATCTCTCCGCTCAAGGCGCTCGGCGTCGACGTGGAGCGCAACCTCACCGCTCCTCTCGTGGGGATCGGCCGGGCAGCCGAGCGCCTCGGCCTTGAGCCACCCCGAGTCACGGTCGGCGTGCGTTCCGGCGATACCCCGGCCGCTGACCGGCGCCGACTGGTGACGTCGCCACCGGACATACTCATCACGACGCCGGAATCGCTGTTTCTCATGCTGACCTCGGCCGCCCGCGACTCGCTGCACGGCGTGCAGACGGTGATTATCGATGAGGTGCACGCGGTCGCCGCGAGCAAGCGTGGCGCACATCTGGCCGTGTCCCTCGAACGACTCGACGCCCTGCTCAGTCGTCCGGCCCAACGAATCGGACTTTCCGCCACCGTGCGCCCACAGAGCGAGGTGGCTCGCTTTCTCGGCGGGGCAGCCCCCGTGCGCATCGTGGCGCCACCCGCGTTGAAACTCTTCGATCTGCGGGTGGTCGTTCCGGTCGACGACATGAGCGACCTCGGGCCGGTGCCGCAGCGGGAGGGCGCCACGTCGGCTGCGGCCTCACAGACCGGATCGATCTGGCCCCACGTTGAGGAGGCGATCGTCGACGAGGTGCTCGCGCACTCTTCGAGCATTGTGTTCGCCAATTCCCGGCGGCTCACCGAACGGCTCACCGCCCGGTTCAACGAAATCTATGCCGAACGTATGGCCTGGGACGAGGGCTCAGCCGGCATGCCGGAAAGCACGGGTGCGCGCGGCGCGGTCGGTGCCCTCGCGACGGTGCCGCCGCCGGCGCAGCTCATGGGCGCCAGCGGGCAGACCGACGGCGCCGAGCCGCTATTGGCTCGCGCGCATCACGGTTCGGTCAGCAAAGAGCAGCGGGCGCTCATCGAAGACGACCTGAAGTCGGGGCGGCTGCGCTGCGTCGTGGCCACGTCGAGCCTCGAACTGGGCATCGACATGGGCGCTGTCGATCTCGTGGTGCAGGTGGAGTCGCCGCCATCCGTCTCCAGCGGGTTGCAGAGGCTCGGCCGGGCCGGGCACCAGGTCGGTGAGGTGAGCCGCGGAGTGATTTACCCCAAGCATCGCGCCGACCTCATCCACGCCGCGGTCGCCGCCGAGCGCATGGTGACCGGAGCCATCGAGTCGTTGCGCGTACCCGCCAATCCGCTCGATATTCTGGCCCAACAGACCGTCGCTGCCTGTGCCCTCGAGCCGATTGACGTGGAAACCTGGTTTGATACGGTGCGGCGCAGCGCCCCGTTTGCGACCCTGCCCCGCTCGGCCTATGAGGCGACGCTCGACCTGCTTGCCGGGCGTTACCCGTCCGACCAGTTCGCCGAGTTGCGCCCGCGCATCGTCTGGGATCGCGCTGCCGGTACCCTCACCGGTCGCCCCGGAGCCCAGCGACTGGCCGTCACCAGCGGCGGCACCATTCCCGATCGCGGATTGTTCGGTGTCTTCATGGTCGGCGGTGAACAGGTCACCGGAAAACGGGTCGGTGAGCTCGACGAAGAGATGGTCTACGAGTCGCGCGTGGGTGACGTCTTCGCGCTCGGCACCACGAGTTGGCGCATTCAAGAAATCACTCATGACCGGGTGCTGGTTGTACCCGCCTTCGGGCAGCCCGGTCGGCTGCCGTTCTGGAAGGGAGACGGCCTCGGCCGCCCGGCCGAACTCGGTCAGGCCATCGGCGCCTTCGTTCGCGAGGTCGGCAGCTTGCCGCCCGCAGAGGCGCAGGTTCGCTGCGCTGTGGGCGGCCTCGATCAACGTGCCATCAGCAACCTGCTGGCATTCCTGGACGAGCAGCGCGCCGCCACGGGCCATCTCCCGACCGACCGTACCCTTGTGGTTGAACGGTTCCGCGATGAGCTGGGGGACTGGCGGGTCGTGCTGCACTCCCCGTTCGGTACCCCTGTACACGCACCGTGGGCTCTCGCGGTCGGCGCCCGGGTGCGGGAACGCTACGGAATCGACGGCTCCTGTGTGGCCAGTGATGACGGCATCGTGGTGCGCATTCCCGACACCGAAACCGAACCGCCCGGCAGCGAATTGTTCGTGTTCGACCCCGATGAGCTGGAGCAGCTCGTGACCGATGAGGTCGGCGGCTCCGCCCTGTTCGCCTCCCGCTTTCGCGAGTGTGCCGCGCGGGCGCTGCTGTTGCCGCGGTATAAGCCCGGTGCCCGTTCGCCGCTCTGGCAACAACGGCAAAAGGCCGCGCAGCTGCTCGACGTGGCTCAAACTTTTCCCACCTTTCCGATCATCCTGGAGACTCTCCGCGAATGCTTGCAAGACGTTTACGATCTTTCAGCCCTGACCACCCTGGCCCGGCAGATCGCCTCCCGTGAAGTACGCCTGGTCGAGACCATGACCGAGACGGCCAGCCCGTTCGCGAGCACGTTGCTGTTCGGCTACGTGGCTGCGTTTATGTACGAGGGCGACACCCCGCTCGCCGAGCGCCGTGCCACCGCCCTCGCGATCGACTCGAGCCTGCTGGCCGAACTTCTCGGTCGGGTCGAGCTGCGGGAGCTACTCGACCCGACCGTCATCGACCAGACCGACCGGGAGCTGCAGCGGCTCGCCCCCGACTACCGCGCCAGAGATGTTGAGGGTGTGGCCGATCTGCTGCGCACCCTCGGCCCGCTCAGCACGAGCGAAGTCGCCGAACGGATGCTCGCCCCCGACCCGGAATCCTCGCCGGCCGGGCCGGGGTCACTCCACGCCGAGCAAGCCCTGGTCGCCCTGGTCGACGCCCGCCGTGCCATCCGCGTCAGTGTCGGTGGCGACGACCGTTGGGCCGGCGTCGAAGACGCCAGCCGATTGCGCGACGCCCTCGGTGTTCCCCTCCCGCTCGGCGTTCCCGCCGCGTTCGCCGAATCCGTGGCTGACCCGCTCGGTGACCTGGTGAGCCGTTACGCCCGCTCGCACGGACCCTTCACCACGCAGGCCGTCGCCGACCGCTTCGGACTCGGCGCGGCCGTCGTGCAGATCGCCCTGGGCAGGCTCTCCGACGCCCGACGCATCGTGGCCGGCGAATTCCGCCCGAACGGCACCGGCCTGGAGTGGTGCGACGCCGAGGTGCTGCGCCGTCTTCGCCGCCGGTCCCTCGCGGCGCTTCGCCACGAGGTCGAGCCGGTCGACCAGCGCGCCATCGCCCGGTTTCTGCCGGCCTGGCAACACGTGGGCGGCAAGCTGCGCGGAATCGACGCCGTTGCATCCGTTGTGGAACAGCTTGAGGGTGCGCGCATCCCGGCATCTGCCTGGGAGACGCTCATTCTGCCGACCCGCGTCAGCGACTACCGGCCGGGCATGCTTGACGAGCTCACCAACGCGGGGGAGGTGCTCTGGGCCGGCGCCGGAACGCTCGCCGGCAATGACGGCTGGGTCAGCCTGCACCTCGCCGAAACCGCCCAGCTCACCCTGCCGCTGCCCATCGACCTCGAGACCACGCCACTGCAACAGGAGATCCTGACGATCCTGGGCAGTGGCGGCGCCTACTTCTTCCGTCAGCTCGCCGATGCTGTGGGCAGCCAGGACGATCGCGAATTGGTGCAGGCGCTGTGGGATCTGGTCTGGGCGGGGCTGGTCAACAACGACACCTTCGCCCCGGTGCGATCGGTCTTGGCCGGCGGTCATACGGCGCACCGGCAGAGCCGCTCCGTGCCACGGGCTCGCCTGCATCGGGGGCGGTCCCTGCCGCGCCCGGGCCTGCCGAGCCGGAGCGGTCCGCCCACGGCGTCGGGCCGCTGGTCGATTCTCCCGGTGGCCGACCAGTCGCCGACCCGTCGCGCGCACGCCCTGGGCGAGACGCTGCTCGAACGCTACGGCGTGGTGACGCGTGGGGCCGTCATGGCGGAGGGTGTGCTCGGTGGCTTTGCCCTCGTCTACCGAACGCTGTCCGGATTCGAGGAGATGGCACGCTGTCGCCGCGGCTACTTTATCGAGGGGCTCGGCGCGGCCCAATTCGCCACCGGCGGTACCATCGACCGGCTGCGCACCTTCGCCGCGGGGACTGCCGGTACAACTGTTGGGCAACCCGGTGAGAAGCAGATGACTGCGGTCGCCCTCGCCGCGACCGACCCGGCAAATGCCTACGGCGCCGCCTTGCCGTGGCCGACCCTGCCCGACGGCACCACCCATCGCCCCGGCCGTAAGGCGGGCGCACTCGTCGTGCTCGTCGACGGCACCCTCGTGCTCTACGTCGAGCGCGGCGGCAAAACCGTGGTCGCCTTCGAAACGAATGAGGAGGTGCTGGCAGCCGCTACCCTGAGCCTGGCCGCCCTCGTCACGACCGGTCGGGTGCAGAAGATCGCGGTGGAAACAGCCAACGGTCTGTTCGTGATCGGCACCGACGTGGGCGCAGCGCTGCGCGCCGCCGGATTCACCGAAACTCCGAAGGGGCTGAGGCTGCGTGCCTGAGGGCGATACCGTCTACCGCACCGCGCGTACCCTCGACCAGGCCCTGCGCGGGAGCATTCTCACCGGCTGTGACATTCGGGTACCGGCCTTCGCGACCGTCGACCTCACCGGAGCGACCGTGCACGAGGTGGCCAGTCGCGGCAAACACCTGCTGCACCGGGTCGGCGAGACGAGCATCCATTCCCATCTCAAGATGGAGGGGGCCTGGCACCTGTATCGGCCGGGCACGAAATGGCAGCGGCCGGCCTTTCAGGCGCGGATCGTGCTGCAGACGGCCGAGTGGGTCGCCGTCGGGTTCGAACTTGGCGTGCTGGAGGTTCTGCCGACTCGGGCCGAGGCCGAGGTGGTCGGCTACCTCGGGCCCGATCTGCTCGACACCGAGTGGGGTGCGGCCGACAGCGCCGAGGCCGCCACGGGCCTCGCTGCCCGGGCTGAACAACCGGTCATTCTGGCCCTCGCCGACCAGCGAAATCTGGCCGGACTCGGCAATGTCTATGTCAACGAGCTCTGCTTTCTGCGCGGACTGCTGCCGACCCGACCCATGGCCGAGGTGAGCGATGTTTCCGGGCTCGTCGCCCTGGCTCGACGCCTGCTCCTGGCCAACAAAGACCGCGACGAACGCACGACCACCGGCAACCTGCGCAACGGAGAGCAAACCTGGGTCTACGGACGAGGCGGTCAGGCGTGCCGACGTTGCGGCGCCCGCATCCGACGCAGTACCCTGGGCCGCAGTGAGCTCGAGCAGCGCAACACCTTCTGGTGCCCGCGCTGCCAGACCTGACTATTGCTCGGAGGGCAGGGTGTCAGCTGGCAGGGAGTTAGTTCACCGGGCCGGTGAGCTTCTCGCCGGGGCCCTCGCCGATCGCGTCCGGCACGAAGGATGCCTCCCGGAACGCAAGCTGCAGGGAACGCAGGCCGTCGCGCAGGCTGCGAGCGTGCATATCGGCGATATCGGGGGCGGCCGCAACGACCAGCCCTGCTAGGGCGTTGATCAACTTGCGGGCTTCATCCAGATCGAGCTGCGAGTCGGGATCTTCGGCGAGTCCGCACTTCACGGCGGCCGCACTCATCAGGTGCACTGCGGCCGTGGTGATGATCTCCACAGCTGCCACTTCGGCAATATCGCGTGTTGCTTGTGTGGCATTCTGCTCAAAACTATTGCTCACTGCATTCCTCTGCTAGGCTGATCTTTGGTTCCGGGACGATAGTCTCGGTACGAAAGTGGAGAATCTCCCACCCGCGCATACCGCTTCATCAAGGTTACCGGGTAGATTGCACTCCGCCGTCGCCGAATCACCTCCGTTAGGCAGGTGGGAAAGCGAAGGTAGACAGGGTGCCGTGTATGACAGGTCAATGAAAATGTTGGCGTGGAAACGCGTGATTTTCCTCTCTTCGTCCCCAGTCGGCATCCGCTGTCTGGTTGTGATCACGAAGTTAACCAAGAGGAGAGACGCATCAGCGATCCCCGTACAAATGACCGTATACGCGTCCCCGAAGTTCGTCTCGTTGGTCCCAACGGCGAGCAGGTCGGGGTCGTGGCGATTGATGTTGCCCTGCGCCTGGCACAAGATGCCGACCTCGACCTCGTCGAAGTCGCACCCGAAGCCAAGCCGCCCGTGGCCAAGATCATGGACTACGGCAAGTTCAAGTACGAGGCTGCGCAGAAGGCCAAGGAGGCCAGGCGCAACCAGGCGAACACGATCCTTAAAGAGGTTCGTTTCCGTCTCAAGATTGATAAGCACGACTACGAGACCAAGCGCAAACGCGCCGAAGGCTTCCTGAAGTCCGGTGACAAGGTCAAGGCCATGATTCTTTTTCGCGGCCGCGAACAGTCAAGGCCCGACCAGGGCGTACGTCTGCTCCAAAAATTTGCCGAGGATGTCGCCGAGTACGGTTCCGTGGAATCTACTCCGATGATCGACGGTCGAAACATGGTCATGGTGATTGGCCCGTTGAAGAACAAGTCAGAAGCCAAGGCCGAGATCAACGCCCACAAGGCTGCCGAGAAGGCAGACAAGGTAGCCGATAAGGCCGAAAAGGTTGCCGACAAGGCAGCGAAACAGGAGGAACCAAATGCCTAAGATGAAGACCCACTCCGGAACCAAGAAGCGTTTCAAGCTCACCGGAAGCGGAAAGCTCATGAAGCAGCAGGCCGGACTTCGTCACAACCTCGAAGTCAAGAGCACGCAGCGCAAGTCCCGTTTGAACCAGGACCAGATGCTGGCCAAGTCGGATCAGAAGACCGTCAAGAAGCTTCTCGGTCTGTAACTTTTAGGTCTGTAATCCAGGCTTCGTAAACGAATAAGGATTTGTAAAAATGGCAAGAGTAAAGAGGGCCGTAAACGCCCACAAGAGTCGCCGCGTTATTCTCGAACGCGCCAAGGGCTACCGCGGACAGCGTTCACGCCTGGTCACCAAGGCGAAGGAGCAGCTCACTCACTCCTTCACCTACAGCTACCGTGACCGTCGTGCACGCAAGGGTGACTTCCGTCGCCTGTGGATCCAGCGGATCAACGCTGCGTCGCGCGCCAATGGTCTCACGTACAACCGTCTGATCCAGGGCCTCGGCCTGGCCGGCATCGAGGTTGACCGTCGTATCCTCGCCGACCTCGCGGTCAACGAGGCAGCGACGTTCGCAGCCCTCGTGGAGAGCGCCAAGGCTGCTCTTCCCGCCGACACCTCGGCAC
>Ga0307486_1001313_pt1 | contig 19445 bp, 21 predicted proteins | sample CBIW02metaG_FD_203663 | JGI IMG/M metagenome (GOLD analysis project Ga0307486, IMG submission 203663) | Sea-ice brine microbial communities from Beaufort Sea near Barrow, Alaska, United States - CBIW 0.2 | ecosystem: Environmental > Aquatic > Marine > Coastal | place: USA: Alaska | collected...
ATGCCGCAGCGGTTGCCCCGTCTAGCGCCTCCGGTATCTCCGACGCCGTTGATGATTCGATCGCCCGCGACGGGAACCTGTCGATGTCGTCGACGTCGGAATCGAGCCAGACAATGGTGCGGGCCAGCTGCGAGTGCCCCGTCGAGATAAACGCTACGCCGTAGGCCAGCACGATCACGAGGACGAAGGCACCAATACCGAGAAGCAGGCGGCGACCCCATCGGACGGGTGAGGTAGCAGTTTTCGACATGCCGCGAGGCTAACAGGTTGGTGAACTCGCTCAGAATCCGAACTGCAGCACGAATATGCCGGGGAAGATCGCGAAAGCGATCGTGATGGGCAAAATCAAGAAAACAAGCGGGAAGGTACCGGGACTATAATGTCATTATGAGAGCCGGTATATATTGCAGGATTAGCCTGGATTCTGCCGGTGACGAGCTGGGCGTTGAACGCCAGAAGGCCGACTGTTCAGCAGAGACAGAACGGCAAGGCTGGACGATCGCAGGCTACTACGTCGACAACGACATATCTGCTAGTTCAGGGGTTCGCCGCCCCGAATATCAACGAATGCTCAAAGACGCTGCGTCAGGTGCAATTGATGCCATCGTCGTCTATGACATATCCCGACTGACCCGCACACCGCGTGAGCTCGAAGACATAATCATTCTGGCCGAGCGCCACAATGTGGGTCTGGCAAACGTCTCAGGGTCCGTCAATCTCAGCACCCCCGATGGTCGCCTCATGGCCCGGACGATGGGCACGTTTGCGCGCTATGAGGTTGAACAGCTATCGAAACGGCTGACCAGAAAATTCTTGGAGAAAGCCCAACGGGGTGAGCCTCATGGGTATGCACCGTACGGGTTCATGCGCATTGACCCCGTAGACGAAAAAGGGGTCCCGACGGGGGCTGCCCGACGTGACCTGGCTCATCCTGAACATGCAGTCATTGTTCGAGAGGCAGCCCGCCGAGTCCTGGCTCTCGAATCGCTGCGTTCCATCACCGCAGATTTCAACACCCGAGGTATTCCAGGCCCCAAGGCAGGGAAGTGGAATTCTACGATCCTGCGGCAGATTCTGCTCAGATCAACCAATGCGGGGCTGAGGTCATATCAGGGTAAAGTCATCGGCCCTTCGACATCCGAACCCCTATATGACGAAGATATCCACGCTCGCTTGGTCGCGTTGCTCAGAGATCCCACCCGGCGTTCAAATTTCGCTGGTTCAGCACCCCAATATCTGCTGAGTGGGATAGCTCTGTGTGGGCTATGCGGCGGGTCAATGCGGCGGCAGATTGGCAGAATTGTCACGAGCAAACGAACCGGCCGGACAAAAAATCAGCCCTCATCTTACGGATGCAGTGCGTGTTTCAAAGTCCGAAGGATTCAAGATCGTGTTGACCAGGTAGTCACCTCTGCCGTAGTTGCAAGACTGGGCCAACCTGACGCACGACAGATATTCGCCGTGGGAGATTCCACCATCGCATCAGCCGCGCAATCCCGCATCGAATCTGCTGATGCAAAAACTGCGGTGATTGCTGGCATGTACACCAACGATGAGATCACCGCAGATCAATTACGGCGGATGACTGCGGACCTGCGTGCAGCGCGGAGCGCCGCCGAGCAGGATTTAGAAGCAGCTCGCCCTCGCTCCGCACTGACCGATCTAGTTGTTGGGGACGTAGCTGCCGGGTGGGAGGCGCTCCACATCAGCTCCCAACGAGACATCGTGAACACCCTTATGGTCATCACGATTTTGCCGACCGGTGGCGGGCTTGCTTTCGACCCCCAGTCGGTTGCAATCGAATGGCGAACCGAAAACTCTGCAAAGTAGTTCGTCTTCGAGAACGGATTTCGTTCAGGTCAATCTTCACGACCCGCTCCTCCCCCAAACGCGCGCAAAAAGAACCATGCGATCCACACGATCAGTAGCAATGGCGCGAGGACGGCAGCTAGGAGGCGAGTGTGCTGGCGACACGGAGTGAACGACAGCAGAACATAGGCGACCACCGCCGTAACCAACCATGCCTGCACAAAATAAATGCCCTCAGTCATTGAGAGCCCCCGCCGTCAGCGCAATCACACGACCACCACCAATGTCGATGGCGAGGGTGTGAACGGTAAGAGCTGCCAGATCAGCCGAGGTGATGTTGATGGTTGTGACCACGTTCGGGCCGAACACCTTGGCAGCAACATCATTGCCGCTGACAAGTAGCCACCGAACTCTCAGATATTGGTCTTCGACGTCGACAGATGTTTGTGTACCCCCTTCCGCTACGGGTCGGCGCTTCGGTTGCGGCGGGCGGTCGTTGAGATTCCGTTGAGCATTCATCCTCTGGGTGTGCGCGGACTCCCCCATCCGCGCACCTGATGGGCGGCATCATCACCCGCACCCTGTCAGTTCTCAAGGAACATGAGACTTTGGTCATCCAACCTGAGACTCAGGGCCCCGCACACGCTCGCGATCTCGTTGGGGAGCTGCCGGGCGGTTCTGTCGCGTGACCGTCCAATTTGGACCGCTGCCTTCGACTTCGAACAACGGGCTGCCAAGCTCGTCGAGAGCCCAACTCATTATCTTGCCTGGCCGTAACGCGGGACGGGCCTCGAAATTTGCAGGCCTACTGCTGTCGCAGTTGGCGCACCTGAGCGAAACTTCTCTACGGGCAGGGCAAACGCGACAAGCTTTGCTCCGGCGATCAGTGCAGACCAGTCTCCGCGCGGCCGTTCCCGCATGAGGTCTGGCTTGCGGGGCGACAGTAGCCGACGCGACCGAGTTGCACCCTCGTACATCGGTCAGGCCATTAACCCGACAGCCCAAGCAGGTCCAGAGTCTCCTCCAGTGGCGCGAGCGCGTGGAAGCCAAACGCGCACCGACCGCACCCGGGTCGTACAGGTTCCTGAGGTAGTGGGAGCTGCACCCCCGGGCCCGCACCCGACACCGATCGGCCCCCGACACCGCGACCTCCCGAGCGCAAGGTCCCAGTTCTGGGGGGCGGCCGTAACGGCTCCAGAGTCGGGCTCGCTGCGAAGATGGATCAGACGCAATCCGCCGACAAATCGCCGTCGGCCCAAGAGAGGAAACCACCCAACGTGCGCACTGCCCCCTCGATCGTAGCCCTCGCCCTTGCGCTGACTCTTGGCCTGGTGGGCTGCGCCTCTGCGCCGGCGACTCGCGAACCTGCCGAGAGTAGCGCTCCCGCGAGTAGCGCCCCCGAGCGCGACCAGAGCTCCGAGCAAAATGCCACGATGGAGGCTTTCGTCAGCGCAGCTTTCGTGGACCGCTTCGAGGACGCATTGCAGCATGCCTCTCCCGGCTCGCCCGCCGATCGATACGTCACCCACCAGCAGGCTCTGTTCACTGGCCTGAACGCGAACGGTGATGGCAACACCGACCCAGTCGCCCAGCCGACTCTCACCTTCGATGACGGCACCGTCAAGGTTGTTTATTCTGACCAGACCGAGTATGCCCTGACCGACTTCACCTTCGACGAGGACGGCCTCGTCGTCTCCTGGGTCGGTAAGTCCGGCCCTGTCGCCGACGTGCTCTGGACCACTCCGTGGTCGGGGCAGGCCGGCGGGAACACCATCGACCTGGTCTCTGCGTACCGGGCAAACAGTGGCGCGCTCTTCGTGGTCCTCAAGGTAGCCGCGAACGAGCGGACAACTAGCGTCTACGGTTACAGCGCCACGTATTCCGCGGCCGACGGAATCACCTATACCGCCGAGTGGGCGTCGCAGCCGCAGCAGATCGCCAACGGGTCCGCAGGCTATGTCATCCTCGTCTTCCCCAGCGCCCCCTTCGGCGGCACGGTGAACTTGGAAGGCGCCAGTCCGGACGACTACTCGATCTCGTGGGTCGCAAGCGTCCCCGTGAAATGAGCAAGCCGCCCCTACTGGGAGCGGCGCTCTCGAAGCCCACGCACTAATGACTAAAGCCTGACCGAGTCCTCTGCGCCCCGTCTGGGGATGCTGTAGTCCCTGAACAACAAGATCCGCCGACGCCGGAGAGCACGGGAGCAGCGCCGCCGTCATCCAAGGGCTCGCACGCGCCGGCGGCGCCGGGCCGTGGCGTGTGACAACCAGGACCACTCGTCATGATGTTCCGTCCAATCTCGTCAGTTCGAGCCAGTCGTCATCGCAGAACGGCTGCACAGGTGAAGCGCTCAGGGAATGTGCTCAACTTACTGTCATTGACTGTTCTCGCCGTAATTCTCGCGGTAGTGGCGGTCAAGGCAGCCACTCCGCGGTGGCTCTGGGGACTCATGCCGATCGTAATTCTATGGAACCCGGTCTTTCCTCTAACAGGAATAGCCCGCACGGGGGTCCTCTGCGAAACAGGGGATCCATCAAGAACAAGTCTCACAATGGATGACAGAAAATGAGCGGGTCGAATTCACGGATCCCAGTGAACATGGGGTTTCTAGTTGCACTAGGAGTCTCATCTTCCGTGAGAACTCACACGCGGGTTCGCGTCTGCCGGAGCGCTGCACTCGCGACGGACCGTTGATGAGGATTTCTGGCTCGATGAGAGTATGTCTTGCCTGCTTATGGTCACGGGAGAGCTCCATGGAAGTGGCGAATGCGGCCTGTCGCGCCTGGTGCTTCTCTTCCGCGGCGATATTCCGGGGTGCCCGGACCCCTCGGAAGGCCGGGCAATTGGCAAATTGCTACACGGTCAGCGCCTGGGGAAACCACGAACTACCGCGTGTGAGCACATTTGCGAGGGGTGCCCTCTCCCCGGACTACAGGAAGAGTCACCCACTCCCATGAGCGCCGAAATGACAACGACTGGTCTTTGTTTCGTTAGGCGTTCGCGAAGTATTCGTCCTCGTCCCAGCGCGCCCAATCATCTTCAGTCCAGCTTTCGACGGACGCCTGACTTGGCGGCCTGGAAGCTGTACCCAAGCCACCCTCGGGCAGCCCCGACTGCTCGACCCGAGTGACAGGTCCAGCATCAGTGCTGACGGACTCGTTGCGACGGCTCCCAGCGAACGACGGCATCGCACTCCCCGGAACAGATGGAAGTTCGGCTGCGAGAGCCAGGTCTCGAAGGGTGTTGCTGACCGCCGCCTCACGAGCTATTAGTTCCATTTCTCCTGGCGTGTATGCGCTGAAAACACCGGCAGGTTCGGGATGAACCCGCCCACGAATTCGGATACCACAGAGCATTAACTTGCCTCGGACAATCTTCGTCGGGCGGATAGGGTCGGTGACTCCACGCTCGAAAAGTGCCTCTTGGAACGCGCGCTTGGACCAGGCTTTCATTCCGGAGCCTAGAGCCCACTGGAAGTAGTGAGCGTAGGCATCCATCGCCTCAACCGCTCCCTCAGCATGGGGAGCAAGAACCAACTCGATAAATTCGCTGAGGGGGTCCCCTCCGCCGAGGTATCGGTCGACTTCTCGCTGAACGAGCTCCGGCTTGGCAGTGGTGAAGCCGGCAGCCACCCATGCGGCACAGCCTGCGACCATCCATGCAAGAATTTGAGGTCCTTCGAGTTCCAAGCGCATTTGGAGCTGTGCGTCTCGCTTGGCCTTCGGGATGTTGTTGCGCCACGGCAAGATGTTCATCCGTCGCTCAAGAGCTAGAGTCACTACCCCGTGAAGGGCCGGCATCGCGTTGACGGCGAAGAAGATGCTGTGGCTGGCTTCGAATTCCATCGAGTCCTGATACAACCGCCGGCCTTCGATTTTGCCTCGACTCGCTAGCTTCTGAGTATCGCCGACCGCCAGCCGTGAACCGGGCTCTATTTCGTTGGCGTAGGCGAATCGGATGCCCTTGAGGCTGGCGATTTTTTCGTCGACTGCGCCACCAAGGATGAGGTCGGTGGTGGTCACTTTTGAGAACGGTCCCAAAATGGACGCGACCATCGATAGGGCCAAGCTTTTGCCGTTGCCGCCCGCGCCGAGCCAGAAGAAGATGCTTTCCTCGCGTACCGAGCCGTAGAGCGACTGTCCGATTGTCCGCTGAAGGTACTCCTGCATAGCGGAATCACCAACCATTGATTCGCCGACAAAACGTTCCCAGTTTGGTGCCGCCCCCGGGATGTATTCGACCGCCGTGGTCCGGGATAGTCGGTCTGCTGGGTCGTGCGGCCGAAGTTCTCCCGTGTGCAGGTCAATTGTGCCGTTGGGCGCGTTGAGTAGCCACGGAATCGAATCGAGTTCCTCGGCGGTGACGCAAAGGTCGGCGCCCTCGGACTGCATGAGCGTGATGGCGGCACGGATATGCATCAGGTTTTGACCTTGAGTGTCTTCCTCATCGACCGCCAGAACTCCAGCAGCCCAGGCATAGACTGCGGAAGATTTGTCGTCCACCCAGACCTTCCCCGTCCAGCGCATCGGGCGCTTCGTCGTTGTGTTGAAGATGAAGCTGGGTACAGCACGAGCCTCGTCCACCAGTCGCTGAGCCCTGCCAACATCAGTCTGAGGGTAGGGGCGAGCCGCACGCAGGAACGCCTCATAGGTCAGGGCGTTGGCAAGCAGCGCGCCAAGAGTCGACCCATCCTTATGCGCAAGGAAATCGTCAACACCCGTTCCCTTGCCGGCGACCGGGGGAACGTCCACGACGCGAACTTCGGCGCCGGCGTCAGTGAGCAGACTGGCCATCGTTACCAGGCTCGCCTTGACCATCGGATTCGAGTGCCAATCGCTGTCCCAGCAGAGATACACGACCCGGTCAGGGTAGTCAAACGCGCCCATTGTCCACGGTACAAGCACGGGTGCTCCTGTGGGGTTGTCCGCACTACCGGCGGCGTAATATCCCATCGTCACACCTGTCAGGCTGATTGGGACTATCTTGATTCCTTCAACGAGCGCACGTGTCAAGATGGCATCCCCCTTCATGGCGCCCTCCGCAACGATGAAAGGCATCTCGCCGGAGAGGTCCTCGTAGTTCAGCCACCGTTGGGCGATTGGGTGGACGTCTGCGGGGAGCTCCCGGGGTTGGCTGCCACGACGGGTCTTGCTGGGTACCAGGAATTTGAACGGCTTTGGTTCGAGTACGGGCTTGCCAGTCTTATCAAGTTTCTGCTTCCCGTTGGCATCGAGGACCGGCTGGTCCTCAACCCACGGACGCTCCGGGTGGAGCTGGATGCAAGTGGCCCACTCCTCGCCCATTGGGTAGAGGGGAATGCCCATAGGGCGGTAGTCGTCGTTGAGTTCCCACTCTTCGGTCAGGGCATCAAAAGTCTTAAATGGCTGGGTATCTCCATGCCCTCTGATAGTCCAATCCGAGGGCTTTTCGAGCAGGCTCAGTCCTCGCTTAGCTGCGACCTCAGGCGAAATGCCTCTTTTCAATAGGTACGCGGCTTGAGCCGAGTGAAGCACGCCCTTTGAGTCGGTCCACACCAAGTCGGGGTAGTCAGCGATGGTCGGCTTGGTTCGGGTGCTATTGGCGCTCATGGGGTATCCGCCCTTTCCGGGGCTTAGGTTGTCTGTAAGGTCGCGGGATTCCGTCCTATGGGTACAGCGATTCAGTGTCGTGATGTTCTTTTGCGTCGGTGTTCATCGGTCGAAGATGACTGCACAGGGCGATCGTCTTATGCCCCCTATGCGACGGGATTTGAACCGGGTGGGAGTGGCCAGAGACCGGGTGACCAAAGTGGTGACGGGGAGGGTCACGGGTGGCCATCGAGCCACGGGCGATGTCGACGATGACGTCCGTAGTCGCGGTGAATTAGGAGATGAGGCAGGCGAAATTAGGAGATGAGGCAGGCGAAATTAGCCTGGGGTGGTCACCCCGCTTGCATCCAACACCCGGTGAGTCACCCTCGGAGTTCGCGGCATTCACACGGGATCTGGGCTCCAGGGTGACAGGGTGACCAATTCAAGAAAATTTCAGGTCAAAAATTTTAAAGGGATCTAACGGCGATAGAGCCTCCGTCGAAAAAAACTCCTGAAGAACCGTCACCCTGTCACCCCGACCGAAAAACATAGTTCTTGTCACATGAATCTTGTGTCGCTCCTTGCACTAGGGCGCAGCTCTTATGCGGGAGCTGGAACCCCCGAGCCTGTGGCGCGCTAGTCCTCGGCGCGGAACGGGACCTGCTGTGCTTTCTCTTCCGTGTAGGGGCCCGAGACCGGCATGACGATAGGGATCAATCTGTCCGTTCCCCTTCGACCACCGAGCGAAACGCTTCCAGGCTCAGGCGCGAACAGCATTTCAAGTGTCACCTCTTTTCGTGCGGCAACCTTCTAGACCTACAACTTCGAGGTCTTCGCGTACAAACGACACCTTGGCCCACGCGATTACCAGTTCACGCACGGAGCCCCACTCGGAGCGCACGATACTCCCGCGGTTGACCGGCACGTCGCCGACGGCAATCGAAGATGACTCTTTGTTGTCGTAGAAACCGGCAATCTGTTTGCAACCCGACTCGATCTTGGCTCACCCTGTCCAGCCAGAGTCAACCGCCAGTTTTGCGCGGTATTCGGCTGCCTCGGTACGATGTCCGTGCGCTCCTGTCTCCACCCGCATAAAAGCGCTTTCGACATGAACCTGGGGTCCAGTTTCTCGTTGGGCGACGATTTATTGGCCATGCAATCTGCGGAAAGCGACACATCAAGAGAAGCCGTTGGCTCCGCAGCTCTGCGGAATCTTCCACGATGACTTTAATTGAGCGTTTCGTTCTGAGTTCAGTTTCCCCAGAGCTGGCGCCCGCGAACGCCAGAACATCCGAGCAATGTGCGCTGCCTCACGAGGTGAGCAATCCTGAATCTAGGCTCTCTTGCCTCTGCTGCAAAGCGTCTCCGAAGCTATTCCGGGAACACCTTCGCAAGCCCGCGATCGCTAACTTGGATCCGCGTTACGGCCAAGTCCTCGGCCTCGCACTATCAGCAAGAAAAGCGGCGGTTTTTTCGCTGATCGCCTCATCCTTTCAGGCCCGCATTCCTACCAAGCCGTATACCGCAAGAGGTCGCCCCTCACTCCCCGATTATGGTTGCTCAGCTAAATGGGGATCTCCGTGGGGCGTCACGGTGTGCTGCCGAATCTCACCGTGACCGTGCTTTGCATAATTGCGCGGTGTCACCCCACTGTTAGCGTCGCGCACACAGCGCCGCTTCGCGCCCCGCTGGGACTAATTGGTTCACCGAGCGATCAAGTCTCGTTGCACACACCCTGCGACATTTTTGAGCGTTTCGGCATCGTCCGCTCCACCGGCTTTTGCGTTCGCGGGTGCCTCCGATGGTTCGCCTCAACCGCGCCGGCTGCCATCGATGATTACGGCGACACGACGCAGTCCGCGCAAGAAATCAACCTCGCAAAGATTGGAACTAGTGTCTAAAATCCAACCCACTGTAGCCGCAGGTTTCCCCAGAACGGCAATGACATTGCGAAAGGCGTAGCGGCGACAAGGAGGACCCTCGTTGTAGCTTCAGACAAGCTCAAGAGGAAAGGTGAACCATCGGAGGCATTCAAAAAGATGGACGCCGGCCAGACACCGTAGCGGGCAACTCCGACAGCAGACAAAGACTTCGCCGAACCTGAACACAACGTCGAATTCAGGAAGAAGCTTACGAAGTCCCCGAGCCCAACGAACTACGAGAGCCCACCGAAGGCGCGAAGAGCAATGCGGGACGAGAGGCTTGACTCTCCCCGGAAAGCGAGACACGCAAGCTGCTTCACGACGCGCCGCAAGATGTCACTGAAGGTGACATCTCGCGGCGCGTCGTGCGGTGCAGCGAAACACTCGTGGAGGTAGCAGAGGGCATTGCTTGACCACAAGAAAGCGGTGCGGAGCTAGTGGGGCGCACCAGCGCCGAACTCTTAAGGCAATTCCCAAGCTCCGCGAATCCGGCTACCGCCGCGATGAATTAGCGGGCGGTCGAACTCGTCGCGGACCGCAGATGCTACGACTCGGCAGACCTGTCTCTACATCGGCCCCACTAAGTACTGCTTCTCGCCAAGAATCTTCCGCAGTTTCGCGAGAGTGGTTTGCGATTCGTTGCCTACAACAGACACTTCGAACACAACAGTGGTAGACCTGCCAAAATCTCTGCGCTTAGGAGCGCCGGCATCGAGACCTAGTCGGGCGAGAATCCGGTCTACTTCGTCAGTATCGATTTCGTGGCATTCAACTTGCCCCTCCCCTACAGCGGTCAGCGCCAACCCGGCCATTTTCTGCCGGTCACCACGGCGTCCTCGCGACACAATGCCTCTCACGCCATCGCCGTCGCTCCGAGGCGAGGTACCGGCAGCAGCAGCTGCCTCCTCTGTGACTAACGCACCTGCAAGCTCACTCTTCGAGGTGCTTTTACTCACTGCGGATTCATTTCTCATTGTGGTCTTCTTCATGGTCGTGTTCCTTCTCTAGTAGTTTCCGATGCAAGGGGATCGGTACCCGGTCTTAACACCCCTATGCGGAAGGACTCTGATCAGCTGCGCGTTCGAATTCGACGCACTAAACAAGCACGCATATTTGGGCAGCGCTATGACCACAGTGAGCCACACCAAATACGCGGTGTCGAAGCCAATCGCGATGGCAAAGACGCTTGGATACGAAAAAAGACGCCGCGGCTGCCAGCAGACAGTCGCAAGCCGCGCACAGCCGTCACAAGCTCGCAGAACTCATCAGCACCGTGGATATTGCGACAGGGGTTCTGAGATGGGTTTTGAGGGACTCAACTGCGGCGAGTCACAAATGGTGCCGTCTGTCGCATTAACGACCGTTATAGAGGGAGCACCAAATGGCGACCATCGGCTACATCAGAGTGTCGACACTCGACCAAAGCACGGATTTACAGCACGACGCTATGAAGGCCGCTGGCATCGATCGCATCTTCGAGGATTTAGGTGTGAGCGGATCCACCGCCAGCCGACCGGGCCTCGACGCCGCGCTGAACTTCCTACGCGAGGAGGACACCTTGGTCGTTTGGAGGCTTGACCGTTTGGGCCGCAGCACTGTGAATGTCCTCGCGCTGCTTGATGAGCTCGCCGCCCGCCAGGTGGGATTCCGCTCCCTCACAGAGGGGCTGGACACTGCCGGTTCAATGGGCCGCGTCCTCATCACCATCATGGCTGCGTTCGCCCAGCTTGAACGTGATGTCATTCGGGAGCGCACCCGCGCAGGTCTCCAAGCAGCACGCGATCGCGGCAGGGTCGGAGGTCGGCCACGTTCTCTCAATGACTCGACGATCGCTGTTGCCCGCAAACTCTTCACCGACGGCAAATCTGCAACCACCATCGCCACAGAACTGGGATGCTCGGTGGCGACCGTCTACCGGGCAATCGCATCAGCCGCGGGTTAGCTCGGCCTCGCCGGCAGCGGAATGTTGTTCTGGGCGCGATCTGACCGGAGTCCGACCTTTCCACAGCCCGCAGCGCCACAACCCGCTTTTGAGCTCTTGCTCGCCGACACCATCTATATCTCGGGGCCTAGCTAGCTCAATAGCTAAAACCCCTCAAAGGCTGGCCCACCCCAACTGCTAGCCTTCGCTCATGAATGGGAACAAAACTGCTGCCGACGACCTGCTTTTTGTCATTATGGCTGGCGGTCTTGCTCTTGGCGGTCTACTGACAGTTATCGGCTTGATTCTCGGAATTAGTGCCTCCACCGTTATCGGCATAATTCTGCTCGCCTTCGGCGGCGGGGCGTTATTCGTTCGGCTCAGCCGAAAGTAGTTTTCTGCTCACCAGCAGAACCCGAACCTTCTGCCACCTTTGAGTCATCTGACCGTTCTGCCAAAGCTGTCACCAGCACCAGCCGGCCCAGCAATCAACGCAAAGGGCTGAGGCGCCGAGAGGGGCTTGACGCGGGGCTCATCGGCGGCGTCTAGGGAACGCTCGCCGCAGGCGGGGTTTCGGTGAGCGCCCCCTAGTTGGAATGTGACGGTTCATCTTCAGGATCGACTTAGACCCTCTCGCCGAGCTAACTCAGCAATAAGCCGGCTCTTGTTAGGCTGCCCATGCATAAACCCCGGAACGCCTTCGTGAAGCTTGCCAATGTGTCCGAGATTGGTATTTGTCGCATTGTGAATCGTGCCGGAGTGCGCCGCTCCGTCGCAGACCGCTGCCCATCACGATTCCCGTCTACGCCTGAATGCTCGGTCGATCGAAGAGGCGCGATAGGCTCGCCGTGCCGCCCAAGATAAGGAATCATCGATGACGCTTGCCTCCCCCGATCCGAGCCACCTCACGCAGCGTCAATTGGAGTCTGCCCTTTGGGCCGCAGCAAACGCGTTGCGTGGCCCCGTAGATGCGGGCGATTTCAAATCGTTTGTCTTCCCGGTCATGTTCTTCAAGTGGATCAGTGATTCGTGGGATTTTCAACATAGGCAGGCTGTCGCGGACTTCGGTGATGCGCTCACACCAGAGATCGAAGCGGATTACCATCCGTTCCTCATCCCAGATGAATGCCACTGGAATGACGTGTACGACGTAACAGTGAATACGGGCATGAAGCTCGGTAAAACACTGCTGCGCATCCAAGAGGCAAACCCCGGCAAGCTCGACGGCGTTTTTGGTGACGTGAACTGGTCGAACACTGACCGGCTACCCGAAAGCGCGCTAACGAAGCTCCTTGACGCTTTCGACAAGCTGACTCTTGACCCGAATAACGCCAGCGGTGACATGCTCGGCGCCGGATACGAATATCTGCTGCGGGAGTTCGCTGAGGCCAGCGGAAAGAAGGCCGGTGAGTTCTTCACCCCGCGGCACGTAGTCCACTTACTCGTGAAGCTCTTGGAGCCAAAGTCGGGTGACTCGGTGTGCGACCCTGCTTGTGGCTCCGCCGGAATGCTTGTTGAGACGGTAAATGCAGTAGATGCCAGCGGGGGCGACTCCCGGACCCTCACCTTGTACGGCCAAGAGTTCAACCTGACCACAGCGGCGATGGCACGAATGAACTTGTACTTGCACGGACAGGAATCCTTCCAGATCGTGCGCGGCGACACTTTTCGAGAACCGAAGCTCCTAGACGAAGCCGGACAGCTCCGAAAGTTTGATGTGGTGATTGCTAACCCGCCATTCTCATTGCAGAACTGGGGTGCGGATATGTGGGCCCGCGACCCCTACAAGCGAGCGATCGGCGGTGAGGTTCCACCTCCAGGTAACGGCGACTGGGCTTGGATCCAGCACATGGTCTCAACGATCAAAGATGACACCGGACGGGCTGGGATCATCATGCCCCACGGAGCGTTGTTCCGGGGCGGGAAAGAGGCTGCCATCCGCGAAGATTTCGTCCGCACTGGCCTGTTGGAGGCAGTCATCGGCTTGCCGACCAACCTTTTCTACTCGACCTCCATACCGGTATGCATCCTGATTTTCCGGAAGACTAAACCAGCCGAACGCGCCGACAAGATTCTGTTTGTTGACGCGAAATCGCGCTCAATTCCTGGCAAGAACCAGAACACGATGTCCGACAAGGATATTGAAATCATCGACAGCGCCTACAAGTCCGGTCTGGATCTTGACGGAGACGGCGGCTTGTCGTTGCGGCTGGTCGACATCACCGAGATCGAAACCAACAACTTCGACTTGAACATAGGCAGGTATCTCAACGGTACGGCCGCTGCCGAGGCGAACGTCAACGAAGCCCTAGTGCTCATGCGGGAGGCACAAGACCGGCTGTCTGCGGCGCAAACGACCCTAGACGAGAAGCTCAAGGCGGCTGGATTCGATGAGTGAGGGCTGGCGAGCGATCGGCGACGTGCTCGCGCAAGTGAATCGATCCGTGGTGGTGGCCGAAGTCGAATCGGTGCCGTACGCAGGCGTTCGATGGTACGCAGGTGGCGTGTACTTGCGTGAAGTCGCGGATCCCGCCAGCGTTAAGGCTAAGAAGTTGGCGCGCATAAGAGAAGGCGATGTCATCTACAACCGGATGTGGGCAACGAGAGCGAGTTTTGGAATCGCTCGCGCAGACGTCGATGGATGCCTAGTCACCAATGACTTCCCGACTTTCGAAACGAACTCGGACTTGGCCATAGTAGATTTTGTCGGGCTGATTCTTCAAACCGAAGACTTCCAAGCGGAGGCCGCGCTGCGGGCTTCCGGAACTACCGAGAGAAGACGTCTCAAGGAGAGGGATTTTCTCTCGATCGAGATACGGCTCCCGCCCCTCCCCGAGCAGCGTCGCATCGTCGATCTGATAGATGCGCTCGATGAGGCGATTAAGGCGGCCGAGCAGAGTGCCGTCCGCCTCTTTGATCTAGCTCAGAATCTTTTGACGGAGGCCTTTGGGTCCGACGAGAAAGTACGAATATCTGAGTACGCCGATGTGCTCGTCGGATATGCGTTTAAAAGTTCGGAGTACTCGCTCGAAGGGGTTCGACTACTTCGCGGTGACAACATAAAACCCGGTGGCACACGCTGGAGTGAGGCGAAGTTCATCTCGTCTGAAGTCGTGAACTCTCAACTAGAGAAGTATTCGTTGGAGGCCGAAGATGTTGTCCTTGCAATGGATCGACCGGTAATTTCGTCCGGCGTGAAAGCGGCCAGAATCGGGACGGATGACCTGCCTGCTCTGCTCGTCCAGCGTGTTGCCAGGTTGCGTCCTCGCGATCTAAAGTTCGGTCGACTAATAGAACTTGCATTCGGGAGCCGAGAATTCCAGGCTTACCTAGAATCTGGGCAGGCCGGAAGCCACGTCCCACACATTAACGGGTCCCAGATTGCAGGCTTCGAGGTGCCCAGTTCGTTATTTCAAGGCTCGGGTTCGAGTCCTATCTCATCAGCGAACTATCAAAGTGTCACCGCAACTGAATATGCCGCCTCTCTCCGCACCCTCCGCCCCAACCTACTCACCGCCCTACTCTCCGGTGAGCATGAGATCCCCGCCACCTACGACGCCTTGCTGGAGGTTCCTGCCTAATGGTGTTCTCTGAAACGTCGACAATCCAGAAGGACGTAATCGACCGACTGGTCGCAGCCGGCTGGACACATGTCCCGGGCAGCAAGCTGAACCGCACGAATGAAGCGGTACTGATTGAGTCGGATCTGGCTGAGGCCATCCGCAGGCTGAATCCACAATGGGCTGGTGACGACACCCGTGTCGACCAGGTCATCACGATGCTGCGGCTTCTCATGGTGAACTCCTCAGATGATGGCTTGCTCGTGGCGAACGAGAAGTTCACTACGTGGCTGCGCGGCAGAGGCACCGTTTCGATTGAAGACTCAGGGTTGGACGAAAATGTTCGTCTGATCGACTTCGATCATCCTGAGAACAACACCCTCATCGTCTCCGATGAGGTCACCTATGGGACGCCTGGAAACGCTGCCCGATTCGACGTCGTCCTCTGGGTGAACGGAATCCCGTTGGTTGTCGGTGAGACGAAGACGCCGGTAGACCACAAGATTTCGTGGATGCACGGTGCCAAGGACATTTACGGCACCTATGAGGTTGAGCGACCGCACTTCTTCGTGCCGAACTTGCTGTCGTTCGCGACCGAAGGTCGTGAATTCAGATACGCAGCAATCCGAACCCCGATTGACCGCTGGGAGCAATGGGGCAGCACACAGGTTGATGCGAACCTCTCCGGCTGGCCCCGCGTTCGTCTGGCAGTCGATGAGTTACTGAACCCCGCGGTGCTTCTGTCGGTACTCAAGGACTACGCCCTGTTCGAGCGTGGCCAACGCAACGGTGTCCCGTCGATGACGAAGATTGTCCCCCGCTACTTCCAGCATGAGACAGTCGAGGCTATCGTCAGCCGGGTTGTTGCTGGTGCACCTCGCCGCGGCCTGATCTATCACACGCAAGGTTCCGGGAAAACGCTCGCGATGTCATGGGCGGCCACCCGTCTGATACACGAACCAAGCCTCAAGAATCCAACTATCGTCGTGATCGCTGACCGGTCCCAGCTTGTTCGGCAGACGTTCGCGCAGTTTGATGCGGCGGGATCGGTAGGAAGACTTCAGGAGGCAGGATCGTCTCGGGAGCTCCATGGACTCCTGAGAGCAAACCAACGTGGCGTCATCGTCACCACAATTCACAAATTCAAGGACGCAGGGCTGCTGTCTGAGCGGGAGAACATCATCGTGCTGGTCGATGAGGCCCACCGGACGCAGGAAGGCTCACTGGGTCAGCAGATGCGGGCATCGCTTCCGAACGCTTTCCTGTTCGGTTTCACCGGCACCCCAATTGCTGATCTAGAGCGAAACACGTTCAAGTTGTTCGGTGATGAGTCTGACCCAGATTTCGCCCTGAACACCTACAACTCGGACAGGTCAATCGCCGATGGAACCACGGTGCCGATGAGGGTGTCGTCGAGGATGGTCGAGTTTCAGATCGACAAGGACAACCTTGACGAGGAGTTCGATGCATTGGCGAAAGCCGAGGGCTTGACTGATGAGGAGCAGGCGAAAGTCGCAGCGAACCTCTCCACTGTCGCCACCCTCTTGGCCAACCCGCAACGAATCGAAGCGGTCTGCCTGGACATCTTGGAGCACTTCTACTCGACGATCGATCCGCTCGGCATGAAAGCACAGATAGTTCTCTACAACCGTGCGCTCTGCGTGGCTTATTACGAGACGCTCAGCAGGCTGCTGACCGAGCGTGGCGATGATGAAGCCGCTGTCGTGATGAGCCTTGCAGGGAAGGATGACCCTGCCGAGTGGGAGACGTACCGTCTTTCGGAAAGCGAGGAGGAACAAATTCTCGACCGCTTCCGATCGCCGGTGGACAAACTGAAGTTCGTTCTCGTGACAGCGAAGCTCGGCACGGGATTCAACGCCCCGATCGAGGGCGTCCTATATCTGGACAAGCCGATGAAGCTCCACACTTTGTTTCAGACGATCACGCGCACAAACCGGCCCTGGACAAACTCAGAGACGGGCCAGAAAAAGAAGTTCGGCCTCATCGTCGACTACATCGGCCTCGGAGACGGTTTCGCCCGCGCCATGACGCCAAACAATCCGGATGCTAAGCAGCACGAGCTGGACGTCGAGTCGCTGATCGATGCATTCGCCGGTGAGCTCGACGCGATGCTAGATAGGTTCGTCGGCATAGACCGGACAGACTCGTCCGCCGGTGCCCTGATGTCTGCGATTGATCGGGTCCCGCCGGGCGACAGCAGAGTACGGTTCGGCCAGCAGTTCATGATGGCCCAGTCTCTGTGGGAGACCGTCGCGCCCCATCCGGAGCTTGAAGCACGCCGGTCCGACTACCGGTGGGTGGCAAAGATCTATGAGGCGGTCACCCCGACTGACCTGTCGTCGCTGTTGTGGGAACGGTTTGGTGCGAAAACCCGCGAGCTGGTATTCGCGAATATCAGCGAGATTAGGGTCCGCAACCCACAACTGACCGTCCAGATTGCCGACTCAACCACTGTCCAGAAACTCATCGACGAGGGCCTACTCGATGATGACGATACGGAGACAAAGCAGAAGACAGCGGATGAGATCATCGACTCGATTGCCGGTCGCCTCAAACGACGCCTTGCCGGCCCGAACCAGAATCATGCAATCTACCAGTCATTGGCCGACCGTCTAGACAGACTGCGCGAAAGTGAACTGTCCCGAGCCAAAGTCTCTGTTGAGTTCCTGCGCGAGCTATTTACCCTTGCAAAAGATGTGAAGAGCGCCGAGCATGCCGAAGACCAAAGCGGTGCCGCGGGTCTCGACCTGTTGCCGGACCCCAAGGTCGGAGCACTGACTCAGATCTTCGAAGAGTTCGCCCCTGAGGGAACTCCGGTGATGATCGCCGACATCGTGACAGAGATCGATCGGATCGCCCGCACAGTCTCCTACACCGGGTGGAACACCAAGGACGATGGTCGGAAGCTCGTGCGGCGGAGCTTATTGAAGGCGTTCAAAGGGTTCGCTCTTCCGCTGACTGGCGAACCGTTCGAAAGTGCCTACCAGTACATCGAGACGCACTACTAGCGGGAGGCCTCTGCGATGCTCGCCTCCCCGGGCCCGCATCACCCCAGATGGCAACCGCTGTCCTCGGAAGACACTAGGAACAAAACCCAGTGTGAATCACTTACGACGAGCGGGAGACAGGCCTTGAAACCACCCACGAGGACAGGTCAGACCTGCGAGACAGGGTATCCGAGCGCTAGCGTTCACCCATGACTAAGCGAGTCGAAGATAACCTTTTCATCCGAAGCCCCAAGGGCCGAGTGCTCCAGCACTTCGTAGACGCGATGGAGGACCTTCGTGACCGTTGTCGCCTCACTGCGACGACGTATGACACGGCCCAAGCCGCTGGGATCGTGCGGCGGCTCCTCATCGACGGGAAACCACTGGCTGTTGCGGCAGGGAAGATCACTCAGGTGACCCCTGAGTTTTCATGGTCGCGGGACATGTACACCGGCGACGATTGGGAATTTATTATCTCCGGTCACCACTTCGACCCTGCGCTCGACTCACTGTCGGTCGGCTACTCGGTCGGAGCGTTGGGCCCAAGCGTGGTGTGGGGCAATCATGACGAGTTGTTGAAATCCGAAGTACTGCGTCATGGCAACGACGAGCTGGATTGTGTTTCAACGCGCGATTTCATTAAATGGCTAGCGAACGACGAAGGCGGCGTGCATGTGGAGATGTTCCATCGTCCCGAACTCCGGAGTCGTTTCCGTGACGCTCAAGCCTTTGTCCCTGAGCACACGAAGTGGACAATGATCGCGATAGGCCGAGTCGTCTACCGCGGCCTAGAGCCAACTCTCTTTTCCGCGGCAAGGGCGCTTCAACTGCTCAGCCGGTAGGCTCCCAGAACGCGAACGGATCGGCGCCGTCCGTTCGCGGCATTTACCCGTGCCGCGATAGCCGATCCGCCGTCATGCACGATAAGCAGTGGCTTCGGCGCCGGCATGCGGGGAGACTGCGAGCAGGATTGCGCCGCCGTTCGCGAAACGGCCACTTGCTTCGTCGAAGACCACGAGATCCTGAGTCCCCTGGCCCGACCCCCTCAGCCTGCACCACGTCTACCTCAGCTTCTAGGGGCGAGGCTCGTGGTCCGCGTGCCCCCAAAACTACTGGGGGTTCGCCCGCATCAAACCATCCCCGCTCTCTGCAAGACCAGCAGGCTCAGAAGCTTGTGCCTGACGAGCTCCGCTAAAAAGTCACCATCGCTCCTACGCACTGCGATTGAGAGCTCGCCGAGCAGCCGTCGATCGCCACGAGTCAGATCTCGAACCGCTTCGCACAGTGTGGCGCTTCGGCGTAGCTTCGCCAGGTCATCCAAGTCGGCGGTCAAAGGAACAGCGTTTGGGGCTATCCCGTGGATCACCGAGGGGATTCCCGCATACACCCCGTCGGCCTGGCGGATAGCGGGGCCGAGTACGGCTATGAGGGTAGGAGGTTGGCGCATTCTGGCTCTGTGCGCGGTTCTAGGCTCGCCAGCAAGGCTTCCACCATCATCGCTACCGCTGCGCCTGCCATGTGTCCTGAAGGCGCAGTGGCGTATGGGCGGTCACGGCGCCGGCCTGCATCGACGTTGCCGAGCAGGGCATTCTTAGTTTTGGGCATGATGACCCCGCCTGACCGAGTTGCAGGGTTAACGAAACAGCTAAGACGCT
>Ga0307486_1001314_pt1 | contig 19445 bp, 15 predicted proteins | sample CBIW02metaG_FD_203663 | JGI IMG/M metagenome (GOLD analysis project Ga0307486, IMG submission 203663) | Sea-ice brine microbial communities from Beaufort Sea near Barrow, Alaska, United States - CBIW 0.2 | ecosystem: Environmental > Aquatic > Marine > Coastal | place: USA: Alaska | collected...
ACTCGCGCCGATCGACCCTAATTTTTTTCATTGGGTCCTTCGCATACCTTTCTGCTGTTCTCCAACGCACGTCGATGGGTATCGCCGGAGTAGCGGCGACAGAAAAGTTTGGCGGTTCGGCCGCCGTTCTTTCCAGCCTGGCCGTGGTCCAGCTCATTGTTTATGCTGCCGCACAGATCCCTGTCGGGGTATTAATTGATCGGTACGGACCACGTGTACTGATGATTACCGGAACATCGCTCATGGTGATCGGACAGATCACTCTTGCTTTGGCGCCTGAGATATCGGTTGCTGTCATCGGTCGTATTCTTGTCGGCGCTGGTGATGCGACCATTTTCATTTCAATGATTCGTCTCATCAGTTCGTGGTTCAGTGGCCCCATCGTTCCCCTCTTGTCGCAGTGGATGGGCAACATTGGTCAGCTCGGGCAGGTCTTATCGGCTGTCCCGCTCGCTTGGCTACTTCACCAAAGTGGTTGGACTACGGCTTTTCTGTCTGCAGCATCCGTCGCAGTGGTCGCGCTGATTGTGTTGATTATTTTCGTTCAAGATCGGCCAAACGACGTCACCGAACAGGTTCGAGCTAACAGTCTCGGCATGGCCCTTACCCATCTGCGCCATAGTTTTCGACGCCCCGGCACTCAGCTCGGGTTCTGGTCGCACTACGTAACGCAGTCCTCGGGTACTGTGTTCAGCCTGCTCTGGGGATATCCCTTCATGGTCTTTGGTCTCGGCTACGAACCAGCTTTTGCGGCGGCCATGCTTACCGTACTGGTTGGTGCTGGACTCGTTTTTGGACCGATTCTCGGTTTGTTGACGGCCCGTCATCCGCTGCGACGCAGTAATATCGTGCTCGCAATCGTGACGGGAATCGCTATAGCCTGGGCCGTTGTGCTGCTGTGGCCGGGGACGCCGCCACTGTGGACTATCGTCGTGTTGCTCGTCGTGCTCGGCATCGGCGGGCCCGGGTCCCTCATCGGTTTCGATTTCGCGCGCACCTTCAATCCGCAGCGTAGCCTCGGCTCTGCCAATGGCGTCGTGAACGTTGGGGGATTCACGGCAAGTTTCGTGATGATGTTTTTGATCGGTTTGCTGCTCGACCTGCAGAACGAGTGGCGCGTCGCCGCAGGCGGAAACACCGACCTCTATGCGCTCAACTCTTTTCGAGTGGCATTTTCGGTCCAGTATGTCGTCGTTGGGCTCGGCGTAGGTTTCTTGCTGCACGCTCGCCGACGTACCCGACGCCAGCTCTCCCGCGATGAGGGAATAGAAGTCGCCCCAATGTGGGTTGCACTATCCAGAGCTTGGAAAAGGCGTGGACAATAATCGTAGTACGTAATGTGGCTTGCCGTCCAGACAAACCGTGCAATACTTGGATTAGGACCCGTTCTGGTCCGGGGCACTCCGCAATTAGTCGGTGTGGGCATCCCGGGACTTGACATGGGTCCAAGTTCTGCCCAAAAACGCATCTGCCCCTTCTGTGGAGCAGCCGCAGGTAAGACTCCGCATGAGAGGTGTTCGAATGGCAACCACCGTCAAGACCGAGGTGACCGACGAGTCGGTCACTACTCCGGTACTAGCGCCGGTCAAGAAGACTGTCACCAAGGCAGCAGCAGCGAAGGCTGTCGCCGCCGAGGCCCAGGCAGCGAAGAAATTAGCTGCCGCCGCCGAGAAGCCGGCCCCCAAGAAGCGCGTGACCAGGGCGAAAGTTGTCAAAGTTGCTCCCGCTGAGGCCGATGGTGCCCCGGAGGCCGATGAAGACGACAGCGACGACGATAGCGCCAAGCGCGGAGCGCCTGCAGAGCCGCTTCCCAGTGGCGCACTCGTCCTGTCTCTTGTTGATGATGATGACGAAGTACCGGTCTATTCCAGTGCCATCACTGGCGCTACGGCTGATCCCGTCAAGGATTACCTGAAACAGATTGGTAAAGTCGCTCTCCTCAACGCGGCTGAAGAGGTTGAGCTGGCCATGCGCATTGAAGCGGGTCTGTTTGCCGAGGACAAATTGTCGGAAATGACCGACGTAGAAAAAAAGAACTCGCTCGGAAGAGAATTGCAGTGGGTAGCCAAGGATGGAGCCCGAGCTAAGAGTCACCTGCTGGGGGCCAATTTACGCCTCGTCGTATCGCTGGCCAAGCGTTACACGGGCCGAGGTATGCAATTTCTTGATCTCATTCAAGAGGGTAATCTCGGACTGATTCGTGCCGTCGAGAAATTCGATTACACCAAGGGCTTTAAATTCAGTACCTACGCCACCTGGTGGATTCGCCAAGCGATCACTCGTGCCATGGCAGACCAGGCACGTACGATCCGCATACCGGTGCACATGGTAGAGGTCATCAACAAACTCGCCCGTGTCCAGCGGCAGATGTTGCAGGACCTTGGTCGCGAACCCACTCCCGAAGAACTCAGCCGGGAACTCGACATGACCCCAGAAAAGGTTGTCGAAGTACAGAAATACGGCCGCGAGCCAATTTCTCTTCACACTCCTCTCGGCGAAGACGGCGACAGCGAGTTCGGTGATCTCATTGAGGATACTGAAGCCGTAGTTCCAGCAGATGCCGTGGGATTCACCATGTTGCAGAAACAGTTGGAAAGCCTTCTGGACTCCCTTTCCGAACGGGAAGCCGGTGTGATCCGCATGCGTTTTGGTCTCGGCGACGGGATGCCTAAAACACTCGACCAGATCGGCGACACGTTCGGCGTTACCCGCGAGCGTATTCGGCAAATCGAATCCAAGACGATGGCCAAACTTCGTCACCCGTCCCGGTCACAATCTCTGCGCGATTACCTCGAGTAAACGTGACATTGATGGAACCACTCCGGTTCGTGAGCGCGGTTTCGTGAGATCTTATCGATACGCCCCGGCAATCGCGGTGGGGCGAGTCGTTCGAGTCTTAGCTAGGTGGCGCAAGCCCGGAGGCGGGTCCGCGATTCCCGGACTAGTCGTCAACCGAATTGCTCCAGGCTTTTTGGCCACGACTCTCGATAGTTTTCCGCTCGGACTCGTGATTGTGACGGGCTCCAGCGGCAAGTCAACAACAACCAAGATGCTTGTTGCCGTATTGCGCCACCACGGACTGGCAGTGTTCACCAATCAGTCAACAGCAAATATTAGCCAGGGCCTGACCAGTGCCCTCTTGGAACGGGTCGATCTTTCCGGACGGATTGCCGGTGATATTGCCGTGCTTGAAATGGATGAGGGACACGGCGCCTTCATCGCAAGCACGTTGAGGCCGCGAGTGGTAGCGCTCACCAACGTCATGGTTGACCAGATCGACCGGTTTCACGACTCTGAAATGGTCATCGCGCTGCTTGCCAAAATCGCTGCTCGTGCCACGGAAACTGTTGTGCTGAACGCCGATGACCGCTACCTTGCTGAATTGGGTTCGGCACTCGAGGCGTCGGTTAAAGTCTCCCGGTATGGCGTCTCGCCTGAGGTTTTCGATCAGTATCCGCGCGGGTTCGGATATGCCCGGACCGCCCCTACGCGCCTGCCGGCCAGATCGGGTGTGCGGCTAACGCGTGCGCTTGGCTTGGATGCTGATGTGGAGTTTGCTACGGGAATCCACAGCATCCACTTACCGGCGCGGGGAATTCACTATGCCGTTGACGCGATCACTGCCGTGAGCACCGCGCAGGCAGCGCTCGGGGACCGTTTCGATCCACGGCTCGCCTGCGTGGCCCTTTCAGCCATGCCGGCGGTTTTTGGTCGGGGCGAAATTGTGAATATCAAGGGCAAGACCGTGGAATTTGTGCTTGTGCAGAATCCATCCAGCTTTCAGCTCAACGTGGATAGCCTTGAGGCCGGTACGGAGCAGATCCTCGTTATTATTGGGTCCGACGTTCGAGACCCGTCATATTTCTGGCCGGTCGTAACAACAAGCCTCAAACATGTGCTCATCGCATCAGGGCTTAAGGCGCATGACATTGCGTTACAGCTGGCGTACGACGACGTGCAAGTAGATCGAATCGAACCTGATATTCCAACGGCCCTTGACGCTTTCTTGGCCTTGCCCAACCCGACATTCGGTGTGAAAACCATCATCTTCTCCGCCGACGGAATGCGGCGTACCCGTGCTCACCTCGGCCTTACCACCAACATCGAGGATCCGGTATGAACGCTGCGTCGCTTGAGCGCCCCTTCACGATCGTGTCACTCTTCCCCCGACTGCTCGACACCAACGGTGATGCCTCAAACTCCAGGGTGCTCGCCCAGCGCATTCGCTGGAGTGGTCACGCGGCGCGGGTCGTAGAAGTGCACTCCAGTTCTGACCTTCCCGAGCAGGTCGATGCTGTATCAATTGGATCAGGCACGGATGCAGCCCTGATCCCCGCCCGCGACGCTCTTCGAACGGTGGTTCAAGAACTGCGCGTTTGGTCCAATTCTGGAGTTCCCATTTTGGCGGTCGGTACCGGGTGGGAACTGCTGAGTTGGGGAGTTGAGCTTGCCGATGGCACGGTCGTCGAAGGGCTCGGACTAGTGGCGGGCCATGCCGTTCCTCGACAGGCCCGCGCCACCGACGACATCATCGTGGCTTCAAAATATGGACGGCTGATCGGTTTTGAAAACCACGCCCGCGATTATATGGGCGCTGAAGCCAGCCCCCTGGGCCGTGTGGTCTACGGCACTGGAAACGGTGAGAGGGGCCCGGGCATTCAGATCGAGGGGTTAGTCATGGGGGAAGTGTTCTGCACTCACTTGCACGGCCCCGTTTTGGCACGTAATCCCGAACTTGCGGATCATCTTTTACGAGCTGCTTTCATTCGCCATCACCTCGCGTATTCGCGAGGGAAGACAGCACAATCCGTTGACGATACGGCGCGAATTGCACGCAACACTGTGGCAGTTCGATTAGGCCAGCCGGACGAGCCCAAACTTGGCAACGCCTAAGTACAGACACTCGCAAACTGCGCACAAAAAAACGTGCGATCTGCAGATTACGTTCTGCGGATCGCACGTTCTCCGACATAATGCCTCTTTAAGAAGCACCGCGTAAGCACGCGATAGTCATTTTCCAGTTAGGTCGGCCTTCGATTTTCTCTACTCAGGAGCGGTGGTCTTCGAGAAGCCGACTGGATTCGTCGTGCCAGCTTTCGGCGATACTGGCCAGCTTTTCTTGGTGCTTACGACCATGGTGGGCGCAGAACAGCAGTTCGCTATTCTTGACGACAACTCGTATATAGGCCTGAGCACCACAAGCATCGCAGCGGTCGGCCGCGGTGAGCTGGTGGGGGGCGCCCTGGTTGTTTGCAGCACCATTCTCGGTGGCGATCTGGGACATAATGTCCTCCTCCAGATATAATTGCATAAAACTATCTCCGTCAATGTAAACACGTCTCGGCGTCGATCATGCAACAAAGTGACCGCATTTCGCTCACCGCGTAGCGGCATTAGGGACCCAGAGTCAAATATAAAGATGCCGGTGGCGCCGGCGAAAGAGAGCGCCTATCGAGGCGGGTATTCTTAGGTGTTGTGAGCTCTGACTATTCCGCGCGCCACCTGTCAGTTCTTGAAGGACTGGAGGCAGTGCGCAAACGCCCCGGCATGTACATCGGTTCCACTGACTCACGGGGACTGATGCACTGTCTGTGGGAAATAATTGATAATTCCGTCGATGAGGCACTCGGCGGGCACGGTTCCAGTATCAGTATTGAGCTGCACCCCGACCAGAGCGTCGAGGTTCGGGATACGGCTCGTGGAATTCCCATCGATATTGAACCCAAGACCGGATTGACCGGGGTTGAGGTCGTGTTCACCAAACTTCATGCCGGTGGAAAGTTTGGCAGCGGATCCTACGCAGCCTCTGGCGGTCTGCACGGAGTGGGGGCATCCGTGGTGAACGCGCTTTCTGAACGACTTGACGTTGAGGTTGACCGGGACGGCCAAACCTGGGCGATGTCGTTTCACCGCGGAGAACCGGGCCTATTTGCCGACACCGGAGACAAGAGCCCGGATGCGCCCTTCACACCATTTCTGAACCAAAGCGAACTTCGCGTCATTGGCAAGGTCAAACGTGGGGTTACTGGAACCCGCATCCGCTACTGGGCAGACCGCCAGATCTTTACAAAGGGCGCAGCTTTTGTGACCGAAGAGGTGCTGGGACGCGCCCGCCAAACAGCCTTTCTCGTTCCCGGGCTTGCGATCGAAGTTGCTGACCGGCGCACGGACGAGCCGATACTCAGTCTTTTTCAGTTCGACGGCGGTATCTCTGAGTTCGTCGAGCATCTGGCCGAGGACGCACCCCTAACTGAGACATGGCGGCTGACAGGCAGCGGAACCTTCAGGGAGACTGTTCCGGTGCTCTCCGACTCCGGGGCTATGGTCCCCACGGAGCTTGAGCGGGACTGCCAGGTGGATATTGCTCTGCGTTGGGGCACCGGCTACGACACGATCGTGCAGAGCTTCGTCAACATCATCGCAACCCCCAAAGGCGGTACCCACCAGGCAGGTTTCGATGCCGGGCTGCTGAAGTTCTTGCGTGCTCAGGTTGATCTGAACGCGCGCCGGTTGAAGGCCGGTAGTGACAAAGTCGATAAGGACGACGTCTTTGCCGGCCTTACCGCGGTACTGACAGTTCGGCTGCCGGAACCACAATTCGAGGGACAAACCAAGGAAGTCTTGGGTACACCCGCTGTGCGCGCAATTGTTGCCAACGTCGTCGCCAAAGCCATGGCCGAGCGTTTCGCTTCGACGAAACGCGACGATAAGACCCAGTGCGCACTCCTTCTCGACAAGATCGTCGCCGAGATGAAATCGCGCATTTCTGCGCGCGCACACAAGGAGACGCAACGACGCAAGAACGCACTGGAGAGCTCGTCACTGCCGGCAAAGTTGGTTGACTGCCGGAGCAACGACGTGTCCACGAGCGAGCTGTTCATCGTCGAGGGCGATTCCGCTCTCGGCACGGCAAAGCTCGCCCGTGACAGCGAGCATCAAGCACTGCTTCCCATTCGCGGCAAAATTCTGAATGTGCAGAAAGCATCTGTTGCCGACATGCTCTCCAACACGGAATGCGCCTCAATCATTCAGGTAATCGGTGCTGGTTCTGGACGGAGCTTCGACCTGTCATCAGCACGATATGGCAAAGTCATCATTATGAGCGACGCTGATGTGGACGGTGCCCATATCCGTACGCTACTTCTCACCCTGTTCTTTCGGTACATGCGACCGATGATCACCGAGGGGCGCGTGTTCGCTGCCGTGCCGCCGCTGCATCGGGTCGTCATAATGAATCCGGGGAGCAAACCCAACGAAACTGTTTACACCTACTCCGAGAACGAACTGCACGCGGTTCTCAGTGCGCTAGAGAAGAAGAACCGGCGCTACCAAGATCCCATCCAGCGGTACAAGGGCCTTGGCGAAATGGATGCCGACCAGCTCGCGACAACAACGATGGAGCGAGCTCACCGTACCCTTCGGCGGGTAAGAGTTGACGATGCTGAGGCTGCCGGTAAAGTGTTTGAATTGCTCATGGGCAATGACGTGGCGCCACGCAAGGAGTTCATTATTGACAGCTCTGACAAGCTGTCCCGCGACCGCATAGACGTCTGACGCTCCCGGTGTGCTCCTAGGCGACGGCGGGCCGCCCTGACGACGCCACGAGATGCCCTGTCCTTAGATTTCGGTACCGATTGCACCAATAATGGCATCGAGCATGACTCCAGAGGCATCCCGACGTGAACCAGATTGCGGGAGAGGCCGCGGCGTACCGTCCGGTGCGACGGCGCGCGCGGGAGATCGACCGGCCCACGCCACCACGAGGGTATCTTCGCCCTTGAGAAAACGCTGGGCACGTACCCCGGCAGTGCCCCGGCCCTTGGGCGGATACTCCGAGAACTCGCTTTGCTTGGCACTTCCCGGGTCTGTTCCGGGCAGCGTGTGGCTGCTGGTAGCCACTGTGGCCACGACGGCGCTCTCCACGTCTTCAGCGCTCACGCTGGTAAAGAACACCACGGTTTCACCCGGAGTCAGCTTGACGCCAGCCATGCCACCAGCGGCCCGGCCCTGGGGGCGCACCCCCGAAGCGCTGAAACGCAAGAGTTGTGCATCAGAGGTGATGAACACAAGGTCAGCGTCGTCGGTTCCCTGAACTGCACCAACCACCTCATCTTTACCTTTGAGGGCGATGATCTCGAAGTTCGGCTTGTTTGCCCAGTCGTTGGGGGTAACGCGTTTGACCACACCCTGCCGAGTGCCGAGAGCAATCGCTTGGTGGGATTGCAGAGAGACAATCGCCAGAACATGTTCCTTCTTATCCGGCAGCACCAAATACTCGCTGATACGCACACCGGCAGCGAGCTGAATGGACGTTGGGGGCATCACAGGCAGGTCCACGGGGGAGAAGCGGATGAGTCGTCCGCGGTTAGTCACGGCGCCTACCTCGGTTCTGCTCGTGGTGTTGAGAATTGAGCGCACAGCATCATGCTTGCTCCGCCGCTGCGGTGGTTGGATGCGAGGGGGAAGGGCGTCGTCAACTGCCACCAGATCAACTCGGGCAATGCGTCCCGTCACGCTCAGAAAGATGCGGGTCGGAATATCTTGAACCTCAAGAACGGCGGCTTGGCGGCGTGCAGCGGCGGCTGACAGACCGGCAATACTGGGCTTGGCTTCGGTCAGCACAGTGCGGCGCGGTGTGCCGAATTTGTCGGCGACGGCACCCAGCTCCTCGGAGACCAACGTGCGAATAGCCGCTTTTGACGACAAAAGCTTCTCAAGTTTTGTAATCTCCGCGAGCAATTGGTCCCGTTCGGCTTCCAACTCGATGCGGGAGAACTTGGTAAGGCGGCGCAGGCGCAGTTCGAGAATATATTCGGCCTGAATCTGGCTGAGCTCGAACACGTCGATAAGTTTGGCTCGGGCTTGTTCGGAATCGTCGCTGGCCCGAATGACCTGGATGACCTCGTCAATATCGACAATCGCCACCAGCAAACCCAGTACGAGATGCAGTCGCTCCTTGCGCCTAGCCAATCGGTAGGCCGAACGACGGGTGACTACCTCTACGCGGTGATTCACGTAAACGTGAAGGAGCTCCAGCAAACCGAGGGTCTGCGGGGCGCCCTTGACCAGGGCGACAGCGTTAATATTGAAAGACTCTTCTAGTGGCGTGTAACGGTAGAGCTGCTCCAACACAGCTTCGGGACTGAAACCGGTCTTAATTCCGATCACCAGGCGCAGCCCCTTAGTCCGGTCGGTCAGATCCGTGACGTCCGAAATGCCACTCAGCTTTTTAGAGTTGACGCCGTCCTTGATCTTCTCGATCACTTTTTCTGGGCCAACTAAGTAGGGGAGCTCGGTGACAACGAGCCCGGTTTTGCGAGCCGTGATCGCTTCGACAGAAACTCGCGCGCGCGTTTTGAAACCACCACGGCCGGTGCTGTAGGCGTCCTTGATGCCGGCTAATCCAACGATGGTGCCACCGGTAGGCAAATCGGGACCGGGAACAAATTGCATCACATCGTCAAGACTGGCCGCGGGGTGAGACAAAAGGTGCCGAGCCGCCCCGACTACCTCGACCAAGTTGTGTGGAGCCATATTCGTGGCCATACCAACGGCGATACCGCTCGTCCCGTTCACAAGTAAGTTCGGATAGGCCGCCGGCAACACGTCCGGCTGAGTGAGCTGGTTATCGTAATTGGGAACGAAATCCACGACATCTTCGTCGAGATTCTCTGTCATCGCTAATGCGGGTGCTGCAAGGCGAGCTTCGGTGTACCGCGGCGCCGCTGGTCCATCGTCAAGGGAACCGAAATTTCCGTGACCGTCAATAAGCGGAACACGCAAGGAGAACGACTGGGCCATGCGCACCAGGGCGTCGTAAATGGCCGTATCACCGTGTGGATGCAACTTACCCATGACCTCCCCGACGACGCGGGCGCTCTTCACGTGCCCTTTATCGGGGCGTAGCCCCATCTCGCTCATCTGGTACAAGATGCGTCGTTGAACTGGTTTGAGACCGTCTCTCGCGTCGGGAAGAGCCCGCGAATAGATCACCGAATACGCATATTCGAGGAAGGATCCCTGCATCTCCACTGAAACATCGACGTCCTCGATGCGTTCAGTACTGCTGGTGCCGGAAACTGGTACTTGAATGTCTGAGGGGCTCATTGATAAATTCTGCTTCAAGCGTGTGGTCACAACCGATCAGACCGGCCGCCAGCACACGGCGTTGGAGCGCTCTCGGGAACGCTGATGATACGGGTTTTATCCTGTGAAATAATAAATCCCTATGCCCACCATGCTACCGGCCCGCCAATTCAGTACCCTGCGCCTGGCCGACGTTCTCACCAGCTCTTTAGCGTCGCTATGCTCTCGGCCGAACCCGCTGGGGTTTCCGGCCGCGCGCAAAGCCGTCGTAATCCTGGCTGATGGGCTCGGCGTGAGCTCCATTCGTGCCAGGGCCGGTCATGCCCGATTCCTGTCGTCCCGCCTGAATAAATCCAGCATTATCGATGGAGTATTTCCGGCCACAACGGCGGTCGGAATCGCCTCTCTCACGACCGGGGTGGAGCCGGGCCAGCACGGCCTGGTCGGCTACCAGGTACTCGATAGTGCTCGCGACGCAGTCGTGAACCAACTCACCGGCTGGGACGACGGGATGCAACCGGCCACATGGCAGCGGTCACAGACTGTCTTTAGCCGTGCCGCCGCCGAGAATGTGCCGAGTTTCGCTATCGGCCCGTCGCGTTTTGTCGACTCGGGCTTTACCCAGGCAGTGCTACGCGGCGCCACGTATGTTCCTGCCCAAAAAATTGCCGATCGTTTCGCGGCCGCCCGTAGCATTCTGAATGCCCACCCAACGGCACTGGTCTATCTTTACGTGGCAGAACTCGACGTCGCCGCGCATGCGCACGGATGGGAGTCCGATCGGTGGCTGGCCCAGCTGGAGATCCTCGACTCCGAGGTTTCCAGTTTTGCTTCGACTCTACGGTCCGACGAGGGACTCGTTCTCACCGCGGATCACGGTATTATTGATATCCCGGACACTAGGCATGTTCTGTTCGACACGGAGCCCGCGCTTATTTCTGGGGTGCGCCACGTCGCGGGGGACCCCCGCTGCGTGGCACTGTACCTGGAAAACAGGGAGTCGAGCGACGCCGCCGATGCGTTAGCGGATGCCTGGCGGGCGTCCGAAGGCGAACGTGCGTGGATTTATACCCGCACCGAAGCTGTGGCGGCGGGCCTCTATGGACGAGTGGCGCAAGAGGTGCTGCCGCGAATCGGGGATGTGATCGTGGCAGCACGCACGTCAGTCGCGTATTACGACTCCAGGCCAGCAAACCAGAAGGCCCGCAACATGATCGGTCAACACGGTTCTCTCACCGATGAGGAAGTGCGCGTTCCACTAATCCGCGCAGGTGCTTTCGAACGATAAATCATCGCTGTGCCCGTTTCGTTGAAGGTGCCATCGATACGGGTGCAAAGATACGGGTGCAAAGATAAGGGTGCAACGATCACACCGGATACTGACGACGCTTCACCTGTGGCTTGGGCAGACGCATCGGCCGCAGCTGCAGGGCTCGCATTGCCGAATACCATCGGATGCGTTCGGCCTTTTCAGCGCCGAACTTGGCCTCGATCTTCTTGGTCAAAATAAAACCAAGCACTATGCAATCGATGACGGCGACGATGAAGAACGCCCAGAGAGCGAAAATGGCATACACATCCACACTCGGGATAGTGGTGAGAAGAATCACCAGAAACATAATGGGAATCATTAGCTCGCCGACGTTGAAGCGTGCGTCAACGTAATCACGGGCATATCGCTTCTGCAGCCCGCGTTCGCGTAACGGCAAATATTTGTCGACACCGGCCGCCATACCAGCCCGCGCGACGTCGCGTGCAGCGCTGGATTTGGCGCGTGCCTGTTTGGCTGCGAGCTTACGATCGTCCGGAACCAACGGTCGCTTATTGGCGGCTTCCTGCTTTTTGCGGGTCGGGGTCGCTTGACCCTTTCCAGCATTGTGGGTGAGGCCCAAACGGGCGACAGTCTCGTCGGAACTTTCAATCGACGACTGAGCGTTTGGGGTTACGGGAGTTTTAGCCACATCAAGTCCTTGCAATTGGGTGCCTTAAGATTACCCGTATGACCGGTATCCCACAGACAAATTCTTCTATTTCCGATTCAACGCCAAGCGGAGTGGACAATAAGACTCCGGATTCAGTGGCCCAGTCCGCCCTCAGGATTGCGGTGGAAAGCGGTCTGCCCACAACAATTGCCGACTTGTGCACTCTGGTACGCATTCCATCAGTGTCGTGGGCGGCCTTCGATCCCGCACAGGTCACCGCAAGCGCCGATGCCGTTGCGCTGCTGGTGCGCGAACTTGGCGTTTTCGAATCGGTGGAGATCGTGCAGGCGGGTATCCCCGGCGGTACTGAACTCGGCCAGCCGGCCGTACTGGCATCCCGCCCAGCCCGTAACGGTCGACCGACGGTTCTGCTCTATGCCCACCATGACGTTCAGCCTCCGGGCAAGGACGAGGACTGGGTATCGGCGCCGTTCACACCGACAGTGCGCGGTGATCGACTCTACGGTCGCGGTGCCGCAGATGATAAAGCTGGCGTCATGGCCCACGTTGCCTCCATTCGAGCCCTCCTTGCGGCGGTCGGTCCTGACTTCGACTTGGGCATTGCCCTCTTTATCGAAGGCGAGGAAGAATTTGGCAGTCGGTCCTTCGCAACCTTTCTCGATGAGAACCGGAAGGCCTTGCGTGGTGACGTGATCGTGGTGGCCGATTCGAACAACTGGGACATCAACACCCCGGCCATCACCACCGCACTGCGCGGAAATGTCACGCTCCGGCTGACGGTTCGTACGCTCGCCCACGCGAGTCACTCCGGGATGTTCGGTGGAGCCGTTCCCGACGCCATGCTGGCTACCATCAAACTTTTAGGAACGCTCTACAACAATGATGGCTCCGTTGCCGTGGTCGGACTAACGAGCATCGATGTTCCCACGCCCGACTATTCCGAACAGCAACTCCGAACAGAGACCGGCTTATTGCCGGGGGTTACGCCCATCGGTCACGGTTCAATTCTGAGTCGGATCTGGTCTCAGCCTGCCCTGACAGTGACCGGGATCGACGCGCCCACAGTTGACAACGCCTCAAACACACTGACCCCCTCGGTAACCGTGCGTATCAGCACCCGGATTGCCCCTGGTCAATCCGCTGTCGAAGCAGCGGCAGCCATCGAGACTCATTTACGCGAAAACGCGCCCTTCGGCGCGGTGGTCGAGATTGACGATGTGGACACCGGCGAGCCTTTTCTGGTCGACACCAGCGGATGGGCGGTAACGGAAGCTCGTGCCGCGATGACTGATGCCTGGGGTGCAGCGCCCGTTGATATTGGTGTTGGAGGCTCCATTCCCTTCATTGCCGACCTGGTGCGAGTCTTCCCGGCGGCCCAGATATTGGTGACCGGTGTGGAAGACCCGGATTCGCGAGCACACAGCCCGAACGAATCCCTTCATCTCGGCGTTTTCAAGCGAGCCATTTTGAGTGAAGCGTTTCTACTCGGTCGCCTGAACGGCCGCACAGGTCACTAGAACGCTGCGGTGTTCCAGGCAACTTTCATATAAATGCACCCCGACTAGCTGTTCATGCGGGTGACACACCATCAAATGTGGGACTGTGGGAATGCTGCCGTGGACATCGTGGTTGTGTTTGGTAGAATTCGTTGATCGTACTGTGTGCGTGACTGCGTGAATTGAGGAGAAGCATGACTGACACCATGAACGAAACCGCCAGCGCGACAGACACTGCGGCGTCACCGTTTACGCCCCACGGCGTAGGCCTTACCGATGTGGCTGCGCAAAAAGTGCGCAGCCTGTTGAACCAGGAGGGCCGCGAGGACCTTCGCCTGCGCGTGGCTGTCCAACCCGGTGGCTGTTCCGGTCTGATCTATCAGCTCTATTTCGATGAGCGCGTCCTTGAGGGTGATGCCGTCGTCGATTTTGACGGCGTGGGGGTTGTAGTCGACAAGATGAGTGTTCCCTACCTTGACGGAGCATCCATCAACTTCGAAGACACCATTGAGAAGCAGGGCTTCACCATCGACAACCCAAATGCGGGCGGTAGCTGCGCCTGCGGAGATTCCTTCAGCTGATCCTTCTTTCGCGTCAAAACCGCATCGTTGTCTGACGACTACGGGGACACCTAATTTCTATGGGGTCCCCGTAGTTTTTTACGTTTTGTTCCTGCGGCTTCAAAATCTCGCGTGCGCACGGGCCAACACGCTATAAAAAGTCTGAAACCACCCGCGGAGTGCACTTCGGATGCCCTCGTGCGGAGTAGGCTAGAAGTGATCAAAAAAGCTTCCTGAGAAGTATCCTCGAATCTCCCGAAAGGTCCCCGGTGCGCAATAATCACCGCCTTCGCTGGGCTGCAATTCCGCTTGCAGCGACGCTAGCCGTCGTTCTTGCCGGATGCACGCAAGCCCAACTCCACGGTTTCCTGCCCGGCTTTGAAGAAGAGGGCGAAAAGGCGGTGACGAACCACACGGACCGCATCGCAGGACTGTGGACGACTTCCTGGATCGTGCTCCTCATCGTTGGACTCCTGACTTGGGGCCTCATCCTGTGGACGATCGTGGTGTACCGCCGTCGTAAGGGCCAGACCGGCCTTCCCGTCCAATTGCGCTACAACATGCCGATTGAAATTTTCTACACGATCGTTCCGCTCATCCTGGTCATCGGATTTTTCGCCTTCACTGTTCGGGATCAAATTGCTATCGAATCGCGCTATGAAAACCCCGACGTGACGATTGGCGTTCAGGCCAAACAGTGGGCGTGGGACTTTAACTATGTGAACGAAGATGTTTTCTCACCGGGCATACAGGGCCAACTCGATCCGGAGGGTGCCACGGGGGCCCTCGTCGAATCAGAGCTCCCCGTTTTGGTACTTCCGGTTGACAAGACAATCGAAATTCAACTTGAGTCGCGCGACGTTATCCACTCGTTCTGGGTAATTGATTTCTTGTACAAGAAAGACGTCATTCCGGGCAAGACTAATTACATGTCCGTAACTCCACAGCGCATCGGAACCTTTTCGGGTAAGTGCGCCGAACTATGCGGTGAGTACCACTCGCTGATGCTGTTCAACGTCAAGGTCGTTTCACAGGCCGACTACGACGTCTACATCGAATCGCTTCGCAGCGCGGGAAATGTAGGACAGCTCGATAACCAGTTCGACCGTAATCAGAATCAGCCGGGCACGAGCGCCCCAACGGCACTGGAAGGCAACTAAGCCATGAGTACGACCATCGCACCCGTTGAGTCACATCCGGCAGCACCGGTTTCAACGTCAGCCGAACGCAAGGGCAATGTCCTTGTGAGGTGGATTACGTCCACCGACCATAAGGTAATCGGGTACATGTACCTGATTACCTCCTTCCTGTATTTCTGCCTCGGGGGAGTCATGGCGCTGATCATTCGCGCCCAGCTCTTCGCTCCGGGGCTGGATGTTGTGCAAACCAAAGAACAGTACAACCAGCTCTTCACCATGCACGGCACGATCATGTTGCTCATGTTCGCTACGCCGCTCTTTTTCGGATTTGCTAACTTTCTGGTTCCACTCCAGATCGGCGCCCCCGACGTTGCTTTCCCCCGACTCAATGCGCTGGCGTACTGGTTCTTCAACTTCGGCAGTCTCATTGCCGTATCTGGCTTCCTTACCCCACAGGGGGCAGCATCCTTCGGCTGGTTTGCTTACCAGCCTCTTGCCAGTACAACATTCTCTCCAGGCGCTGGTGGCAACTTATGGATGGTAGGGCTTGGACTTTCCGGGTTTGGTACCATCCTGGGTTCCGTAAACTTCATCACCACGATCATCACTATGCGAGCACCGGGAATGACGATGTGGCGCATGCCCATCTTCACGTGGAACTCGTTGATCACGTCACTTCTGGCCCTCATGGTGTTTCCAGTACTGGCCGCTGCCATGCTGGCTGCTGCATCGGACCGCATTTTCGGATCGCACATTTACGACCCAGCCAATGGTGGTGCCATACTCTGGCAACACTTATTCTGGTTCTTCGGACACCCCGAGGTGTACATCATTGCTTTGCCCTTCTTCGGCATTGTGTCTGAGGTGTTCCCTGTCTTCAGCCGAAAGCCAATGTTCGGCTACAAAACATTGGTCTATGCCACCATTTCGATTGCCGCACTGTCGGTGTCGGTCTGGGCTCACCACATGTATGTGACGGGATCTGTGCTTCTCCCGTTCTTCTCTCTTATGACCATGCTCATCGCCGTTCCTACGGGCGTGAAAATCTTCAACTGGATCGGGACCATGTGGCGGGGGTCTATTACCTTCGAAACTCCCATGATCTGGGCCATCGGGTTTCTCGTAACGTTTACCTTCGGTGGATTGACCGGTGTTATTCTTGCTTCGCCTCCGCTCGATTTCCACGTTTCTGACACCTATTTCGTTGTCGCTCACTTCCACTATGTGGTGTTTGGCACGGTTGTTTTCGCGATGTTTAGCGGATTCTATTTCTGGTGGCCCAAGTGGACTGGCAAAATGCTTAACGAGAGCCTCGGCAAGTGGCACTTTTGGCTCCTCTTCATTGGCTTCCACACGACCTTCCTGATCCAGCACTGGCTCGGGGTAATGGGTATGCCGCGTCGGTACGCCACCTACTCTCCGGTCGACGGTTTCACCTGGATGAACCAGGTTTCAACCATTGGTGCCATGATTTTGGCTGTCTCAATGATTCCTTTCTTCCTGAACGTGTACATCACGGCTCGTAAAGCACCCAAGGTTACGGTGAATGACCCGTGGGGATATGGTTCGTCGCTGGAGTGGGCCACGTCCTGCCCGCCCCCGCGCCACAACTTCACGTCCATTCCGCGAATTCGCTCTGAACGCCCAGCTTTCGACCTGAATCATCCCGAAGCGGGCCTTCCCGTCGGTATCGGTCCGGGTAAAGACGCGCCGGATGCAGCGGTCTACGACATCGATTCGAATCAGGTTAAGTAAATGAAGACCAACGTCAACATTCTCTGGATTCTTGCCGTATTTTTCGCGGTGGTCACTGCGGTCTATGTCGCGTGGAATCTCCTTGACACGGGACACGGCAAGGTGGAGTGGGCCGGCACATTCATGCTGGGTCTGTCGGCTTTGCTGGTGGCTTTCGTCGCGTTCTATCTCGACAAGGTGCATGGCGCTCAGGGCGCCGAGCTGCCGGAAGATCGTCTCGACGGCAACATCGACGACGGGGATCCAGAAATGGGTTTTTTCAGCCCCTGGAGTTGGTGGCCTATCTTTCTTGCCGCCTCGACCGCACTGCTTTTCCTTGGTCTGGCCATCGGATTTTGGATTTGCTTTATTGGGCTGGGTTTGGGTCTGGTCGCCCTTACCGGATGGGTCTACGAGTATTACCGAGGTTTGTTCGCCCGCTGACGTAAGTTTTTTTGTTCGATACCGATCCTCCTTGCGGGGGATCGGTATCTTGCTTTAACGCACGCCGTCGCGGCCGGGCGGAAGAGGTTCACCGCCCCAGACTCTCAGCCGAATTCACACGCCTTGACGGTGATGATGGACCGAGGTAGTTGTTCGGTGTGACTCACGCCTTGACTGACGCCTCTACTAAGGTTGTCCTGAATTTGACTCGCCCACCGAACTTCTTCCGGAACTATCCACGCCGACCAGGCGGACATGACTTCATCGGAGCTCGACCGAACGGCTCTTCAGGGTCGTTGAGGTGAACCGTCCCAACCGTGCCGAGCGGCGCCTGCATGGGAAATCGGATCCGCTGGACGCTTATGTCAAGGGCCATGAAGATATGCCCACTGTCGGCCACTAGAAATGCCCGCTGGTGGCCATGAAAGCTGCCCAGTCATGGCCATCAGATCTGCCCACCAGGATTTGGCGGCGTTGGCCATGCTCGGAGCGGGGTCAGTTCATCGGAGTCACGCCCTTCCCGGCGAGGGCCTGTGCGAGGCGGATGGAGTCGCCCGAGGTTTGGCAGACGTGAGCGTGGTGCAGGAGGCGGTCAACGGTGGCCGTCGCGAGGGTTTTGGGCATGAGCTCGTCGAATCCAACTGAGGTTCCCATACGTTCGTCCCGACTCTGAGTGCCGCATTCCCTGTGGGGAGTAGATCGAGCATGGTCGGCGTGGCGAGGTGCGATTTGCTCGATCGAGGAGAGCTTTAAGGACCTCGGTGGGTTCCCAGCGTTGGGTGCGGGCGGTGATGAGCAGGTCTGGGGCCAACGCGCGGGCGTGGGGCATCTTCAGCTGCCGCATCAACGCTTCCAAATCGGCCGGCAGTGGCGGCGCCGCGGTGGGGACGGGGCTCATGCGCTTCCCTCCTGCTCGGATTCAGCCGAAACGTCAGGTGCCGCCAACGCAGGCAGACCTGGTGGCTGGCCGATCGAGGCCCACCCGCTGGTGCCCTGCGTCAAAGAGCTGTTCTCGCTGGCGGTGTGGGTGCTGGTGCGCAGTCCGGTGGCGTTGAGGATGGACGCGAGGTCCTTGTGCGCGAACCGGGCGTGAATGGCCGCCGTGCCAAGAGCCTGGTCGACGTCGGCCTGCCCGGCGATCTTCGCCAACGCGACCGCTTGTTAACGCCGGGCTAAAATAGGGCCAATAGTGCCGTTTGAAAACAGGACCACTATCTGTGTTTTCTACTGTACGGCCCGGACACATCGCTGACAGGTTGTACGCGGGACATCCCTGACACTCTTTCTGAATGAGAGTGATGAGTGTGAACGAGCGTTGGCTTGAAATCCTGTTGACTCCGCAACGCGATGGCATCAGCGTCGCTGCGGCTTGTCGCCGGTACGGCATTTCCCGGCAGTCGTTTTATGAATACCGGCGACGACTCTGGTCCGAGGGAGTCCCTGCACTGCAGCCGCGGTCGACGCGGCCGACAACCTCGCCGTCGACGACGGCGTCGGAGATCGAATCGTTGATCGTGAAACTGCGTGTCGATAATCCGCGGTGGGGTTTGCGGACTCTGCACACGAAACTGGTGCAGGCGGGTCTGGCCCGCCCGCCGGTCGTGTCCACGATCCACCGGGTGTTGCAACGGCACGGTCTCGTCGCGGCGCAGGAACACCGGGTGCCGAAGGAGTGGAAGCGGTTCGAGCGTCATGCCCCGAACGATTTGTGGCAGATCGATGGCACCATGGTGGCCTTGGGCGACGGGTCGAAAGCGTGGATCGTCGACCTGCTTGATGACCATGCCCGCTACTTGAGCGGCGCGACCGCCGTCCGGCGCTTCACGGTGCAGGCAGCGTGGAAGGCGATGGACACCGCGATCACCGAGCACGGCGTGCCGCGGCAGCTGATCAGTGACAACGGGCTGCAATTCAAAGCCCGCAAGGGACAGAAGCCGGTGTTCTTCCAGGAGCGCCTGGCCGCGCTGAACATTCACCAACTCAACTCCCGGCCCCGGCACCCGCAGACCTGCGGGAAGCTTGAGCGGTATCACCGCACCTTCA